>Ga0335081_10020976_pt1 | contig 10570 bp, 9 predicted proteins | sample Lox_Sample_35_FD_206713 | JGI IMG/M metagenome (GOLD analysis project Ga0335081, IMG submission 206713) | Soil microbial communities from Loxahatchee National Wildlife Refuge, Florida, United States - Lox_Sample_3.5 | ecosystem: Environmental > Terrestrial > Soil > Wetlands | place: USA: Florida... | reverse complement strand
GTATAAAAGGTCCGTCCTTCGGCAGCCAGCCGCCAGAAGCTACAACCAGACGGAACTTCTCCGGTAAATTGCGTCACGCCGGGCGGCGGGGTGTCGCGGAAGGTGACCGCCACGGGCCTTCGCACCAAGCGTAATGAACCGGCAAACCGGTCCTCAAGTTGTCTATAGGCTATCATGGTCCTCCAAGTATATTTGACTCGGCGGGGGAAAATTCTACGGCATGAACTGCCGCAGGTAATGCGCGCTTTGCGTGAGCGCAGCCTTGCGCTTTTCGAGCGAACCTTCGTACGAGCGATCCTCAACTTCGACGCAGATGGGGCCGTCGTACCCGGTATCGGTCAGGACCGAGAAGAAGCGGCTCCATTTCACGTCGCCCAAGCCCGGTAGTTTCGGCGTATGGAAATCGTTGGGAACCGCCATGATGCCGACGTCATTGAGGCGATCCTGGTCGAGCCGCACGTCCTTGGCATGCAGGTGGAACAGCCGGTCGCGGAATTCGCGCAGCGGCTTCAGATAATTCATGCGCTGCCAGATGAAGTGCGATGGATCGAAATTCAGGCCGAAGTTGGGGCTGGGAATATCTGCGAAAGCTCGCCGCCATATACGTGGCGAAGTCATGAGGTTCTTGCCCCCGGGCCATTCATCCTTGGTGAACGCCATGGGGCAGTTCTCGATGCCGATCCTGACGCCGTGATCCTCGGCGAACTGAATCAGCGGCCGCCAGGTTTCGAGAAAACGCGGCCAGTTCTCGTCGACGGATTTGGTCCAGTCGCGGCCGACAAAAGTGTTCACCACGCCGACGCCGAGCACCTTCGCCGCCTCGATGACGTGGCGAATATGCTCAACGTAGACACGCGCTTCGGCGGGATCCGGCGCCAGCGGATTGGGATAATAGCCGAGCCCGCTGATGGCGACGCCGGCCTTTTTCATGGTTTCGTTGACGCGCCTGGCATCATCGGAGGTGAACCCGACCACATCGACGTGTGTGACACCCGCGTAGCGCCGCTCGGCTTTGCCTTTCGGCCAGCACATCAGCTCGACGCAGTCGTAGCCGCTGGTGGCGGCGAATGCGGCGACTTCGGAGAGAGTTAAATCCGGCAAGATGGCGCTTACGAAGCCCAGTTTCATCATGGGGATCAGTATGCCACAGGGGGCGGGACTGTCAGGTTAACGGCCTAAAGTTTTACCCTGAGCCGCCGATGTTTTCTCTGTGAAGCTGCGGCTCTCAGTGTTGGTGTACTTGGTATTGATGGCGGGCTCCCTCCAGGCGGGGGACGGCGCCCGGGACCCGCAGGATCTCTCCAACCTGGACCTCGAGCAGTTGATGCAGATCAAAGTGGAGGCGGCGTCGATGCACGAGCAGAGCCTCGCAGACGCACCGGCCAGCGTGACTGTGATCACGCAGGACGAGATTCGCCGGTACGGGTGGCGGACGCTAGGCGAGGCGCTCAGCTCCGCCCGGGGGATTTACTCCGCCTCTGACCGGAGCTTCACGTACGGAGGAGTACGCGGCTTTTCGTTACCTGGAGACTTTGGGGAGCGGTTCCTGGTGATGGTGAACGGGCACAACATGGCCGACAATATCCTGGGCGAATCCAGCCGGTTCGGGCAGGATTTTCCGCTGGATATGAACTTGATCAAACGGATTGAGATCGTTCGCGGGCCCTCGTCCGCATTGTACGGAAGCAGCGGGATATTCCTCACGATCAACGTGGTAACCTTCTCCCCCGAGGAACTGAACGGCACGTCGGTCCGCACCGAAACGGGCAGCTTCGGCGAGAAGAAACTTCAGGCAGCCACTTCAACGTCAATCGGTCACGGGGCCACTCTCCTCCTTTCGGCCTCCCTGTTCAATGACACCGGCCAGCACTCCATCTATTTCCCCGAGGACAATTCGCCCGCAACTAATGACGGCCGAGCCATCGACATGGATGGTGAGAAGGGATATCACCTTTTTGGGGACTTTATCTGGCACGGTTGGAACGTGACCGCCTTGTTCGGAGCTCGCGACAAAATTCAACCCATCTCCTGGGGCGACACCGTGTTCAACGACCCCGGCACGAGGATAATTGATAGCCGTAATTTTGTTGATGCCACCTACACGCACGACTTCAACTCGTCGCGAAACCTGGAGTGGCGAGTCTATTACGACAGCTACCGGTTTGAGGGCATTTACCATTTGGCTCTTGACCCCGACGCCAGCGTCATTGAGGACGACCGGGACGCCTTTTACGGTGATTGGGCCGGAAGCCAACTCACTTACCGTTTTCCTGTGCCTCACTTCGGCTCGCTCACCGTGGGAACCTCTGCACGGTTCGATTTACGGGCGCGAATGGAGAACTTCGATGTCCAGCCGGTGTATCGGCAATACCTTGATGTCAACCAGCGCGACCAGCAATTCGCTGTTTTCGCACAGGATGAATGGGACCTCACGCGAAAATGGAAACTGAACCTTGGAGCGCGGTTTGACTACTCAGCATATTTGCACAAATCGGCCTCGCCGCGTGCCGCCCTGATCTATCAGCCGTCCTCCAGGGTCTCCTACAAGCTGCTCTATGGCCACGCGTTCCGTAATCCCAGCGCTTTCGAGTTGTTCTACAACATTGCATTTCTGACCCTTGCGAACCCCTCCGTGCGTCCCGAACATGGCAACACGTTTGAGTTTGCCGTCGAGCGCAAGTTGACTCCCAAGGTGAATGCCGTGGCGTCGGTGTATCACTACGGCCTGAGCGATCTGATCGTCGGGGTATACCCAGCCGGCGTGCTCCAGTACCAGAACACTGACAAGGTCCGTGCATCTGGCGTGGAAGTGGAACTCAATGGACACCCGGCACCCTGGTTGGAACTCACAGCCAGCATGGCACTGCAACGTGCTATCGATTCCAGCACTGACTATCCGCTAGCCAATTCTCCCGGCCAGATTGGCAAGCTTCGCTGTTCCGTGCCCCTGTTCAAGAACCGGTTCGCGCTGGCCAGTGGAATGCAGTATATGGGATCGCGGCAGACCCTGGACGGCGTCAGCCTGCCGCCTGTGTTCCTCCATGACATCACAGTCAGCTCGAAGCGGCTGCCGGGGAATATGGAGGTGCAAGCCGGCGTACGCGACTTATGGGGCACTAAGTACTCCGACCCCATCGCGCTTTCCGACGTGTATAATACGATGCCACAGCCCGCGAGATCGGCCTTCATCAGTGTGACCTGGCGTAGCTCGCACGAGCCAAGTCAGTAGCCCGGAAGAGTTGCGCCCGCCAACGTTGCCTGAATGGCCGGCAACCCCAGGCGCCGCCGCCCCTCGTCCAACATGGCCGCCGTTCGCGTTGCGCCTACGCGCGTCACTCCGATCTCTCTCACGCGCAGCAGCATGTCCAGATCGCGGACGCCGCCCGCGGCTTTCACCTGGACGTGCGCGGGCGCGTGCTTCCGCATCAACTGCAAGTCTTCTAGCGTCGCGCCGCCAGAGCCGTAGCCGGTGGAAGTTTTCACCCAGTCTGCATTCAGACCGCCGCAAATCTCGCAAAGCCGGATCTTGTGATCGTCTTTCAGGTAGCAATTTTCGAAGATCACCTTGACCTTCTTGCCGGCCTCGTGTGCGGCTTCGATCACGGCGCCGATGTCGCCGCGGACGTAGTCCCAATCCCCGCTCAGCACCTTGCTGATGTTGACCACCATGTCCAACTCTTCGCCGCCATCGGCAAGCGCGCGGCGGGCTTCCGCCACTTTGACCGCGGTGGTATGCCCGCCATGCGGAAACCCGATGGTCGTGCTGGCCTTGACGGCACTTCCGGCGAGCGACTCGGCACAGCGCTTTAAGTAGTAGGGCAGAATGCAGACACTCGCGACGTTGTAGGCCAGCGCGAGTTGAATGCCCTGATCGAGATCGTCGCGAGTGAGCGTAGGATTCAGCAGCGAGTGGTCGATCATTTTGGCGATATCGGGATAGTTGTAATCCATAGAGTCTCCTGTCAGGTGGCGCTGGCAGTCTTAACCTACGCCGGCCTCGGTTTGCGCCGGGCGGTGGGTCCAGCTCGCCTTGATAAAGTCGTGGTTCATGCGGGCGATCACTTCGAGCTTGATTTCTTTGGGACAGACCGCTTCGCACTCGCCGATATTGGTGCAGCTTCCAAAGCCCTCGGCTGCGGCCTGCGCCACCATGCGCATGGCGCGATCGTAACGCTCGGGCTGGCCTTGCGGGAGCATGCCCAGGTGTGTGATTTTTGCCCCGGTGAACAGCGACGCGGACGCATTGGGGCACGCCGCCACGCAAGCGCCGCAGCCGATGCACGCGGCGGCATCCATGGCCAGATCGGCGTTCTGTTTGGGCACCAGAATCGCGTTTCCGTCGGGTGCGCTGCCCGCGGGCACGGAAACATAACCGCCCGCCGCGATGACGCGGTCGAACGCGCTGCGGTCCACCGCCAGGTCTTTGATCACCGGAAACGACCGCGCGCGCCATGGCTCGAGATAGAGGACGTCGCCGTCTTTGAACTTCCGCATGTGAAGCTGGCAAACCGTGGTGCCGCGCCGCGGCCCGTGCGCCACGCCATTGATCATGAAACCGCACATGCCGCAAATGCCTTCGCGGCAATCGCTGTCAAACGCGATGGGATCCTCGCCCTTCAGGGTCAGCTCTTCATTCACCACGTCCAGCATTTCCAGAAAGGACATGTCCGGGTTCACCTCCCGGGCTTCGTACTGGATCATGCGGCCGGGATCGCTCGCGCTTTTTTGCCGCCAGACGTGTAACGTAAGGCGCATCTATTTGTAGCTCCGTTGGGAGGGATGCACGTACTCGAACTGCAACGGTTCCTGGTTGAGTTTCGGCGGCTGATCCAACCCACGAAACTCCCAGGCCGCAACGTACGAATAATGCTCGTCGTCTCTCTGTGCTTCGCCATCCGGCGTTTGGTACTCTTCGCGGAAGTGTCCGCCGCAGGATTCGTTGCGGTGAAGCGCGTCGATGCACATCAGCTCCGCGAGTTCGAAGAAATCAGCCACGCGCCCGGCATGTTCGAGCGCCTGGTTGAATTCGTTGTCGCTGCCCAGCACGTCCACGCTCTTCCAATACTCCTCGCGCAGTTCGCGAATTTTGCCGGTGGCGAATTGCAGGCCCTTGGCATTTCGGGACATACCGCAATGCTCCCACACGAGTTTTCCCAGCTCTCGGTGAAAAGAGCTAACCGTGCGCTTGCCCTTGATGGCTAACAACTGCTTGGTCATGGCCGCGACTTCGGCCTCTTCCCGGCGGAACTCGGCGTAGTTGGTCTTGACGCCATCCAGTTTGTCGCTCGCCAAATAATTTCCAAGCGTGTACGGCAGGATGAAGTACCCGTCGGCCAAGCCCTGCATCAGCGCGCTGGCGCCCAGGCGGTTGGCTCCATGATCGGAAAAATTGGCCTCCCCGGCGACGAACAAGCCCGGAATGGTGCTCATCAACTGGTAGTCCACCCAGAGCCCGCCCATGGTGTAGTGGATCGCCGGGTAAATGCGCATGGGAACCTTGTACGGATCCTCGCCGGTGATGCGTTCGTACATGTCGAACAGGTTGCCGTATCGCTCCCGGATTCCGCTCACGCCCAGCCTTTGGATTGCGTCCGAAAAATCCAGGTACACACCGAGGCCGGTTTCGCCCACGCCGCGGCCTTCATCGCAAACGGCCTTGGCATTGCGGGAAGCTACGTCGCGGGGAACCAGGTTGCCGAAGCTCGGATAACGCCGCTCCAGATAGTAATCGCGCTCTTGTTCCGGAATCTGGTCCGGCGTCCGCTTGTCGCCGCTTGTCTTCGGCACCCAAATCCGGCCATCATTGCGCAGCGATTCGCTCATGAGCGTGAGCTTGGATTGATAATCGCCGGAGACCGGAATACACGTTGGGTGAATCTGGGTGAAACACGGATTGGCGAATGCCGCGCCGTGCTTATAGGCGCGCCAGATGGCCGTGCAATTGGAGCCGCGGGCGTTGGTGGAAAGGTTGTAGACGTTGCCGTAGCCCCCGGTGGCCAACACCACCGCGTCCGCTGCGTACGATTCGATTTTTCCGTTGATCAGGTTGCGCGTGACGATCCCGCGCGCTTTGCCCTCCACCAGCACCAGGCTCAGCATCTCGGTGCGCGGCAACATCTTGACCTGGCCGGCCGCCACCTGCCGCTCGAGCGCCTGGTAGGCTCCCAGCAGCAATTGTTGTCCCGTCTGCCCGCGAGCGTAGAAAGTCCGCGAGACCTGCGCGCCGCCAAACGAGCGGTTCGCCAGCGTACCGCCATATTCGCGCGCGAAGGGAACGCCCTGCGCCACGCACTGGTCGATGATGTTGACGCTGATCTGCGCCAGCCGGTAAACGTTGGCCTCGCGCGAGCGGAAATCGCCGCCTTTTACGGTGTCGTAGAAAAGACGGAAGATGCTGTCGCCGTCGTTTTGGTAGTTCTTGGCCGCGTTGATGCCGCCTTGAGCAGCGATAGAGTGCGCACGCCGCGGGCTGTCTTGAAAACAGAAACACTGAACGTTGTAGCCCAGTTCGCCCAGCGTAGCCGCGGCGGACGCTCCGGCCAGCCCGGAGCCCACCACGATGATGTTGTACTTCCGCTTGTTCGCCGGGTTGACCAGCTTCATCTCAAACCTGGCGCGGTCCCAGGCGCTCTCGATTGGTCCGGAGGGGGTTTTGGCCTTGAGTTCCATTAGAGGTCCGAGCCCACCAGGCCCGTCAATACCGCAATCGGAATGGAAATAAAGCCGGCTGCGATGAGAATGGCCACCGCGGCTGCCAGCCGCTTAATAATCGGCGTGTAGCGGGGGTGGCTGAAGCCCACGGTTTGAAAGATGCTCCACAGGCCATGGTAGAGGTGCATCCCTAGAAGAACCATCCCCAGAATGTAGAACCCGGATACTGGAAGGCGCCGGAAGCTGTAAACCAGGTTCTCGTACGCGCGCAGCTCGCGGAACTGCGTGGTGCTGGCGGCGCCGGTCGTCAGATCCAGAATGTGATAAATGACAAACGCGGCAATCATCAGCCCGCTCCAGATCATCGATCGGGATGCGAGGTCCGATTCAATCGCTTTCTTCTTCACATAGCTCGTGGGCCGGGCGTCCAGCTTGAGCTTCTGAAGCTGCAGGGACGCCGTGATGTGCAGGACCACCGAAGCCACCAGCAGCGCGCGCACCCCCCATAACAGCACCGGCATGGAGTGCAGGAATGCCGCGTATTTGTCCATTCGCTCCGCGCCCAGATAAACCTGCATATTCCCGGCGAGATGGCCCACCACATAGCCGAACAGGACCACGCCCGTCACAGCCATGACGGCCTTCTTTCCGATGGATGCCTGGTAAAACCGGATCGCTTTGTGCAGATGACTGTCGATCGCGATGGAACTCATCTCCAATTCCTCTGATGCCGGGCAAGGCTCGAGCGCACGGCGCACCCGGGAACAATTCACATGTTCATGCGGAAATTTCAGTATACAATTCGCGCCCGTTGGCGTGCATTCCCCGCTCTCCTATAATGGTTGAAATGTCTTCTCCGGTTGCGGAACTCGCTCCGCCTGAAGTGATCTCCCGGTATGAACCGGTCATCGGCCTGGAAGTACACGTGCAGCTCGCCACAGCCAGCAAGATCTACTGCGGGTGTCCGACCAGTTTCGGCGCGCCGCCCAATACCAACGTCTGCCCGGTATGCCTGGGCCTGCCGGGTGCGCTGCCCGTGCTGAGCCGCGAGGCAGTGGAGATGGCCATTCGCGCAGGGATCGCGCTGCATTGCACTATCCGCCCGCTGTCTCGCCTGGCGCGAAAAAACTACTTTTACCCGGACCTGCCCAAAGGCTATCAGATCTCCCAGTACGACGAGCCGATCGCCGAACACGGGTGGGTGAACATAGTGGTGGAGGGCAAGCCCAAGCGGATCGGCATCACGCGCGTTCACATGGAAGACGACGCCGGCAAGAGCATTCACGAGGGGTTCAGCGATTCCGACCGCTACACCTACGTGGATCTCAACCGTTGTGGAACACCGCTGATTGAAATCGTGACCGAGCCGGACTTGCGCGGCTCCGATGCGGCCTATGATTTTCTCACCGAGCTGAAGCAGACCCTGCAGTTCGTCGAAGTATCGGCGTGCGACATGGAGAAAGGCCAGTTGCGCTGCGATGCCAACGTGTCGGTGCGGCTGAAAGGCGCGGAAAAATTGGGCACCAAGGTAGAGGTCAAGAATCTGAACTCGTTTCGGTTTCTGAAAATGGCGCTGGATTACGAGATTGCGCGCCAGGTTTCGGTGCTCGAAGGCGGCGGGCGCATTGAGCAGGAAACCAGGCTTTACAATGTCGCGACCGGCGAAACCGTGGGCATGCGAAGCAAAGAGCAGGCGCACGACTACCGTTACTTTCCCGAACCGGATCTTGTGCCGCTGCGCATCAGCGAGGCGTGGCTGGAGCATGTGCGCGCGTCGATGCCCGAACTGCCGGCGAAGAAGCGGGAGCGGTTTATTGTCGAGTACAAGCTTTCGGAGTACGATGCCAATTGGCTGACCGCCGACCGCGCGGTCAGCGAGTATTTTGAAGAAACTGCCGCCGTGGCTGGTGATCCGAAAGCGGCAGCCAACTGGATCATGGGCGATCTCGCGGCTGCGTTGAAGGCATCGGACAAGCAGATTAGCGAATCACCCGTCTCGCCGCAGAATTTGGGCGAGCTGATTCGACTGAAAGCGAAGGGTGATATTAGCGGCAAGCAGGCCAAGGAGATCTTTGCCAAGATGTTTGCCACTGGTGATGCCGCGTCAACCATCGTGGAGCGCGAAGGGCTCAAGCAGGTGAGCGATTCCGGAGAGCTCGAGAAGATGATCGATGAAGTCATCAGCGCCAATCCTAAGCAGCTGGAACAGTATCGTGGCGGGAAGACGACCGTGATCGCGTTCTTCGTTGGACAGGTGATGAAGGCTTCGCGCGGCCAAGCCAATCCAGCAGCCGTCAACGAGATGCTGCGGAACAAACTAGCATAGCCGTCTCGGCGCCTCAGCGGTAGAATTTAAGCTCCATGCTCAAAGAAGGCGACAAGGCTCCTGAAATCAAAGTCCAGACTGACACCGACGAACCTTTCCAGCTTTCCAAGTTGAAAGGCCAAAGGGTGGTGCTGTATTTCTTTCCGCGTGCTGACACACCGGGCTGAACCACAGAAGCTCACGAGTTTCGTGACGCGATCAAGCAGTTCAGCAAGAAAGGAACGGCGGTCCTTGGCATTTCACCTGACACTCCAGCCGCCCAGGCGCGATTCAAAGCCAAGCACAATTTGCCTTTTACGCTTCTTTGCGACGTCGACAAAAAAGTGGCCGAAGCCTACGGCGTTCTCAAGGAGAAGAATATGTACGGGAAGAAGGTAATGGGCATTGCGCGCACCACATTTGTGATCGGCGAGGATGGGAAGATCGAGAAAATCTTCTCGAATGTCAAAGCCGCGGGGCACGCCGCGGAAGTGCTGTCAGTGCTGGAATAAAGATCGGATCGTACACTTCCGGGATGCTCACCATTCACCTTCACCGATGACGTGCGGGCAGCATGCGTTGGTGCAGGAGGCGGGAAACCGGAATGCCCCTGGCATTCTGCCGGTAAAAGATGATATGCCGGCCGCGTTCCATCCGACGCAAGCCGGGACGAATGTCATCGCAGGCTCGGCCCAATCCAGGATTATCGGCGAGCATCTGGCAACACGCCTCTAGCTCGTCAAGGTAGCGGGTGGCCTGAGCCTTTCCCCACTTACGGAGCGTGTACACGCCGATGGCTAGCAGATCGGCTTCAGCGCGGCGCGAAAAGCGACATACGGCCACGGTCTAACGCGGCGTTGGGCGAAAACGCAGCTTTTTCCGCACGCGTGCGAAAACGTTACTCCTGGCAATGCCGCTGCTGTCGCCTTCGTCGATTGCAAACCGCAAAGCCGCAAGCTTTGCCTCGTGCTCCTGGTCTTCGCGTTCCAATCTTCGTAACGCCGCGCGCACAACCTCACTGGCATTTTCGTAGCGGCCGCTCCCGACTTTTTTCAGCACGAAGCGGTCAAGTTCGTCCGTCAGATTGACATTGCGGGTCGGCATATCGTCCAGGAGTATCGTAAACACGGGGTAGCAAAGATTGCTAATACCCTCGTCCACCAAGCCACGAAAACTAGCTCTTTAGCTCGACAATGGTCGCGCCGGCGCCGCCTTCGCTTTGCGGGGCCTGATAATACTTCTCGACGTGCGGGCTCTCGGCCAGCAACTTCCAGATGGCTTTGCGCAGAACGCCCATCCCGTGGCCGTGCACGATGCGCACGCGGCTGGCGGTGGCCATCACGGCGCTGTCCAGAAATTTTTCCACGCGGTCCGAAGCCTCGTCGGCATGCTCGCCGATCACGTTGATTTCCTGCACCATGGGATTGAGCTGCGGCGCCGGGTGGAAACTGACGTTCTTGGGCAGTTTGGCGCCGGCATCGGTCTCTGGTAGCACCTCGATCACATCATCCACGGACACCTGCAACTTCATGAAGCCGGCTTCCACTTCGATGCGGTCCTCGCCCATCACGCGCCGCACCCGGGCCAGGTCGCGGATACCCTTGAGACGCACGC
>Ga0335081_10020975_pt1 | contig 10571 bp, 9 predicted proteins | sample Lox_Sample_35_FD_206713 | JGI IMG/M metagenome (GOLD analysis project Ga0335081, IMG submission 206713) | Soil microbial communities from Loxahatchee National Wildlife Refuge, Florida, United States - Lox_Sample_3.5 | ecosystem: Environmental > Terrestrial > Soil > Wetlands | place: USA: Florida... | reverse complement strand
GGTTCCGGCGATGCTGCCGGTGGTGTAGTTGACCGACTGGCCGTACGCCGCGAAGCACACGACGAGGGTACACAGCAAGGCCACTGTTGTTGGTCGCATCCGTCTTGACATTGGGCTCCTCCCAAGGCCTCTTCGGGGCCAGTGATTGCGATGGCCGGTCATCGCCGCAGTTCCTTGCTCGCTCTCCCGGCCATGCGATTGACTCGAACGCGTGACGCGCGCCTCATCGCCGGCACCGTGCCGGCGACGCAGCCGAACGTGACAGGGCGGACAAACGGCCGTCGCCCGGCTGGGAAACGGGACCGTCTGGTTGCGTAGGGCGAGTCCTCCTTTGAACGTTGACGGTACGGCGTGCGGCAGAAGACGGGGTGAAGGAACGGCCACGGGTTTACATCATAGTCCCAATTTTGCAAGATGCGTCATGAATCGAGATCGAGTAGCAATCTTATTGCCGGCCGGTGATCCGGGAAGCGCCGTTTTGCAGCGAGCTTCGCGCGAGCCGATCTCGAAACGTGACCATCCCGGAATCTGCTCTCTCGAATCGAGCGGAGATTTCCGATCGCGGGCCGCCACGCCGGAGGCCTATTGTTCGAACGCGGCCGGCGAGGTCAGTTCGATCCCCTCGGTCTCGAGCGCGGCGCGGGCGGCCGGGTCGCACAGCGCCTCGACCTCCAGCTCCCACGCGTAGCCCCAGCCGAGCGCGGCCGCGAGCGCGGGTTGGTCGAGGCCCGGGTGGCAGACCAGCTCCGTCAGGCCGGCGACGCGCGGCAGCAGCGCGGCGATCCGCCCGACGTCGAGCCGGCCGGCGGCCGCGATGCCGATCGTGCCGTCGCAGACCGCGACGCCGCGACGGCGCGCGCGGCGGCGGTCGATCCGGCCGAGAAGCGCGAGCGCGGCGAGCGCCAGGCGCCTCGGCGCGGAGCCGGCCGCACCGCCCCGGTCGACGCTGAGGCGAACGTAGCGGACCCCGAACTCCTCGGCCAGTTTCGCGACGGTCCGGAACACGCCCGGCAACATGTGGACGTGCTGGTGGCTGTTGAGATGGCGCACCCGCAGCCCGGCATCGACCACCAGCTCGATCTGCCTGCGGAGCTCGCGCTCGACGTCGGCGAGGTCGACCTTCCCCGCGAGGTAGCGTCCGACGAACTGCGGATAGCCGGGCGCGAACGCGCCGCCGGGCTCGACCAGAGTCGGCACCTCCCCCGGCGCGCAACACGGCCTCCCGTCGACGAGGCGAAGGTGGACGCCGGCCGCGAGCGCCTCCCGGTCCCGCAGCAGCGTGGCCGCCGCGTCGAAGTCCGCGCCGCCCGCCACCACGCTGCACGCGGTCACGATTCCCCGCTCGTAGGCGGCCACCGCGCCGAGCGTGAGGCCGCGGTGGATGCCGACGTCGTCGGCGGTGACGACGAGCCTCCTCGCCGTGCGCGGCGGCTCGCTCATCGCGCCGCGTCGCCGCCGCCCGGCGCCGGCGGCGTGCGCCGGCGGGGGTGCCGCATGTCGCCGGAGAGCGCCGCCAGCTCGCGGAGGATCTTGACGATGACGCCACCCGAGGATAGCGTCGAGCGTCCCCGGGTGCGCGGGAAGTAGTCGAGGCCAAGCTGCTGGATCACGAAGCCGAGGTTCTTCGCCTTGACCACCAGCTCGGCGTCGATCAGCGAGCCCTCGGAGCGGAGCTCGATCGCCTCGAGCAGCTCGCGCCGCATCAGCTTGAACGAGAAGTTGATGTCGCGGTGCGGCCACCCGAACAGGAGGCCGATCAGGAAGTTGTAGACGTACGAATAGACCGTGCGGCGGAACCCCTCGGCGGTGCGGTCGTGACGATACCCCGCCACCATGTCCGATCCCGTGATCTCGAGCGCCCGGATCGCCCGGCCGACCTCGTCGGGGTCGAACGGCAGGTCGGCGTCCATGTACAGCACCAGCTCCATCGATGCGGCGGCGAACCCGGTGCGCAGCGTCGCGCCGAGCTTGCGGTTGACGGGGTGGCGGAGCAGCCGCACCCGCGGATTGGCCGCGGCCGCCCTGGCGACGAGCGCCGCCGAGCCGTCGGTGGAGGCGTCGTCGACGACGATCACCTCGTAGTCGCGGGCGTGGCGCTCGAGCGCCTCGACGGACCACGTGATCGCATGCTCGATGTTCTCCGCCTCGTTGAACATCGGGATGACGAGCGAAACCGTACGCTGGGGAGCCACCGGCGCGATCATAGACCTCCCCGCGCGCCGCTCCCACGCCGGGACGCCGAGAACACGGCGGCTCGCCCGCGATCCACGGCCGCCGTCGCGGCGGCCTCGCCTCGCAGCGCCTCGACCGCTGCGGCGGGGCGCGGCCTACAATGCCGCCGATGGCGACCGGCATGGTGGAGGCGCTGCGCGTCCTGCACCGGACGTTCGGTGCGTTCCCCGCCCGCGAGCGCGCCCACGTCCTCGCCCGCTTCCTCACCTGCCCGTTCCTTCGCGTCCTCGCCGCGATGCCGGCGGGAATCACCCTCGACATCGGCGCCGGGCACGGCATCCTCGCCCGCCTCGCCGCGGAGCGCCCGGGCTGCCGCGTGGTCGCGGTCGAGCCCGACCTGCGCCGCACGTTGCGCGGCTACCGGCACCCGGGCGTGCGTTTCGTCGCGGGCTACGACGATGCGGTGGCGGGAGCGTTCGATGCCGTCGTGATGGTGGACGTGCTCTACAAGCTCCCCTGCGACGAGTGGGAGCCGCTCTTCGGCCGCGTGCTTGCGCGCCTGCGTCCCGGCGGCTCAATCCTGCTCAAGGAGCTCGACCCCGACCGGCGCTTCAAGGCCGCCTGGAACCGGGTGCAGGAGAGCGCTGCGAACGCCGTCAGCCTCACCCTCGGCCGGACGTTCTCCTACGAGGGGCGCGAGCAGGTTCGTGCGCGCCTCGAGCGCGCGGGGTTCGTCCGCTTCGAGGCGCGCGACATCGGGCGCGGCTATCCGCACGCGCACGTGCTGTACATGGCTTGCCGCCCGGGCGATCCGGGCGGCAAGCCCCCCGCGGCATGAGCCCAGGCCGAGTCGCCGAGACCGCGCCCGCTACTTCGCGGCTGCGGCCATCGGCGCCGGCGGCACCGGGTCCGGGACCTGGTTCTTGATCGGCTTGATCGTCTTGAGGTAGGCGAAGACCGCCTTGAGGTCGGCGTCGGTCATCTTGCCGATCCAGTCCCACGGCATCGGCGGCTGGATGTCGCGGCCGCTGCCGAGGTGCTTGCCGGTGCGCATCGCCTGGATGAAGTTCTCCTCCGACCAGGCGCCGATGCCGGTCTCCTCGTCGGGAGTCAGGTTCGCCGTGTAGCTGATCCCCCACGGGCCGGACCACGCGGTCATCGTCAGCGCCCCGGTGAACCCCCACGGACCGGGCGGGAGCGCCGGCGGCGGCGGCAGCTTCATCCCCTCCGGGTGCCCGGAGAGCATCCGCGACATGTCCGGCGCCGGACCCTTCTCGGTCAGCTTCCACGGCGTGTGGCAGTCGTTGCAGCTGGCGATGGCGACCAGGTACTTCCCGCGCTCGACGGCGGCGGTGGGGGCGCCCGCGGACGCGCGCAGCGCCCACGCCGCGACCCCCAGGATCGTGACGCACAGGACCAGGACAAGACGCCTCATCTCGCACCTCCCTCCTTTGACTGTGACTGTGTCGCAAGTGATACCGGATGAGGAGCGGGTTGTCAAGGCCGCGCCACGGCTCTGGTGCGGGTCGACCTGCTCGCCGCGGCGCGTCGCGCGCGGAGCTCGGCTCGCGCCCGCCGCTATACTCGCCGGCCGTGGATCCGGTGGTGATCGGTGCCCTCGCCGTCTACGCCGGCGCCCTGCTCGCGCTCGCCTGGCGAAGCCGCACGCGGGTCCAGCTCGAGTACCTCCTCGCCGGGCGGCGGCTGACCACCGCCCCGTTCGTCGCCACGCTCGTCTCGACCTGGTACGGCGGGGTGCTCGGCGTCGGCGAGTACTCCTACCGCTTCGGGATCTCCAACTGGGTCGTGTTCGGCGTGCCGTACTACCTCGCGGCGCTCGTGTTCGCGCTCTGGTTCGCGACCCGCGCCCGGGCGAGCGCGGCGCTGTCGATCCCGGATCAGCTGCGCGCCAGCTACGGCCCGGCGGCGAGCCGGGTGGGCGCGGTGATGGTGCTGCTGCTCGCGATCCCCGCCGCCTATGTGCTGATGCTCGGCGACCTCATCGGCATCTACCTCGGCGTGCCGGGGGGCTGGGCGGTGGTCGCCGGGACGCTGTTCGTCCTCCTCTACGCGTTCGCCGGCGGGTTCCGCGCCGTGGTGAACACCAACGCGCTCCAGTTCGTCCTGATGTACCTCGGCTTCATCGTCATCCTCCCGGTCGCGCTGCACCGCGCCGGCGGGTTCGCGGCGCTGTGGTCGGCGTTGCCCGCGACCCACCGCAGCTGGGACGGCGGTCTCGGCTTCCAGGCGGTCGCGGTGTGGTACTTCATCGCGCTGCAGACGCTGGTCGAGCCGACCTTCTACCAGCGCTGCTATGCGGCGCGCTCGCCGGCGGTGGCGCGGCGCGGCGTGCTGATCTCGATCGGGTTCTGGGTGCTCTTCGACTTCCTCTCGACCTGGGCCGGGCTCGCGGCGCGTGTGCTCATGCCGCGCCTCGCCAACCCGGTGCTCTCCTACCCGGAGCTCGGCCGCCTCGTCCTCCCGCCGCTCGCCAACGCTCTCTTCGCGCTCGGGCTGTTCGCCACCGGGATGGCGACCGCGCACTCCTACCTGTTCCTCGCCGCCTCGACGATCGGCCACGACGTGGCGCCGGAGCTGGCCGCCCGCACCGACGAGCGGCGCTGGACGATGGCCGGGCTCGTCCTCACCGGCGCGGCGGCGGTCGCGCTCGCGCTCGCGCTCGGCAGCGTGGTGCAGATCTGGCACGACGTCGGGAGCATCGTCACCTCGGCGCTTCTGCTGCCGCTCGTGCTCGCGCACGGACGCGCCCGCTGGCGCTACCGGCCGGGGTGGGCCGCGGCCGCGATCGGCGCCGCGGCGGCGGTCGCGACCGCCTGGATCCTCGCCCGCGCCGGCGGGCGATACCCGCTGGGCCTGGAGCCGATCTTCCCCGCGTTCGCCGCCTCCGGCCTGCTCTGGGCAGCCGATCGGGCGACGCGCGCGGCCGGCTGAGCCCCGTCTCCGCGGCGGCGCTTTCGTTGACACTGACGCGCGGTCGTTGCTACGCTTTTCGCTTGTGATTTCCAGGGACTTTCCGCGTTCCATCGCGGCCCGAGCTGCATTCCTTCGCATCGACTGCGGCGTGCCAGAAAGGAGCCGGCCATGTGGCGGCGCATCCAGAACCTGATCAAGGGCTTTCTGAGCCTGTTCATCAGCGGCATCGAGCGGGAGAACCCGCGGGCGCTGATCGAGGCCGAGAAGGAGAACCTGCGCAAGCAGATCGCGCGCTTCAACGACAGCCTCGCCACCCACGCCGGCTTCTGCGAGCGGCTGATGCGCCAGGTGAAGAACCTCGAGGCGCAGGAGCGCGACCTCACCGCCAAGGCCGCCGCCAACCTCAAGGTCGGCAACCGCGCCGCCGCCGGCCAGTACGCCCTCCAGCTCAAGACCGTCAAGGAGCAGCTCGACGAGAACCGCACGCAGCTGCAGGCCGCCGAGGACACCTACAAGAAGCTGGTCAGCTCGCGCGACGTCGCGGTGCGCGACGCGCAGGCGAAGATCGAGAGCTTGAAGCGCATGCTGACCGAGACCGAGATGCTCGAGGCGCAGGCCGAGCTGCAGGAGATGGCGCAGGGGATGATCTCGTCGATCGGCTCGAGCGGCGACACCATGAACCGCCTCGACGAGTACCTCACCGAGCGCCGCGACAAGGCCGCCGGGCGCGCGCGCGTCGCCGCCTCGACGGTCGACACCTCGCAGGTCAAGCTGATGGAGGCGGAGCAGCAGGCGCTCGCCGACCAGGCGCTCAACGAGTTCGCGGCGGCCAACGGCCTCGAGATGCCGGCCGCTCCCGCCGAGGAGAAGGTCGCCGTGGCGCCGCCGGTCAAGGACATGGGGCCGGCGGAGAAGCAGTGAGACTGACGAGTAGCGAGGCGGCATCGGGAGCGTGAGCGAGCCGGGTCCGGCGCACTGACGCCCTCCCCCGTCCGCCGCTGAAGGAGGTTCGACGATGGCCACCAACCCGCCACAGAAGGTAGGGCCGACCGCGCTCGGCAAGATCGTGCTGTTCCTCTTCATCATCGCCTGCATTGGAGGCGCCGCGTACTACTTCCGCGACTACCTCGCGCCCGGCGGGCACGGGCAGCAGAAGGCCGTCGACCTCAACGCCTTCAAGGCCCAGCAGGGCAAGGTCGAGGCGCCCGACACCAAGGGCATCACCACCGTCAACGAGTACACCTACGTCCCGGGCGAGAAGCTGCCGCCGGTCAAGGGCGTCAGCAACTACAAGTGGGACGTCAAGGAGAAGGTGGTCAACTTCCCCATCAACGTCTGGATCGGCTGGCTGCCGATCGTCGCCGCGAACCACGGCTTCGCCCCCAACGCCGACAGCATCTTCTTCAAGGACTATGGCTTCAAGGTCAACCTCAAGCTCATCGACAACCCCGTCGTCGCGCGCGACGCATTCGCCGCCGGCGACAGCCAGATCCTCTGGGGCACGCTCGACATGATGGCGCTGTTCGCGCCCGAGCTGATGAAGGACTCGCGCACCGCGCCGCGCGTGTTCCAGCAGATCGACTGGTCGAACGGCGGCGACGGCATCGTCGTCCGCGGCAACATCCACTCGGTCAAGGACCTCAAGGGCAAGACGATCGTCTACGCGAAGAACTCGCCGTCGGAGTACTTCGTCAACAACCTGCTGCTCGCCGCCGGGATCCAGCCCTCGGCGGTGACCCACAAGTACACCGAGGACGCGTTCCAGGCCGCCGCCGCGTTCGTCTCCGACAAGCGCATCGACGGCTGCGTCTCGTGGTCGCCGGACATCTACAAGATCCCGGAGAAGGTCGCCGGCACCCGCATCCTCACCACCACCTCGGAGGCGAACAAGCTGATCGCCGACGTGTGGGCCGCCCGCGCCGACTTCGCCAAGGACCACCCGGAGGTCATCAAGGGCCTGGTCGCCGGCGTCTTCAAGGCGATGGACCAGCTGAACGACGCAGGCTTCAAGGCCAAGGCGTTCCAGTGGATGGCGGAGGGCTACGGCATCCAGGTCGACGAGGTGCGCGCGATGGTCAACGACGCGCACTCCACCAACTTCGCCGAGAACCGCGACTTCTTCCTCAACCAGAACAACCCCACCAACTTCGAGCGGACGTGGAAGAACATCACGTTCGTCTACCGCGAGCTGGGGCTGCTCGGCACCCCCAACCGCTTCGACGAGGTAATGGACTTCTCGGTGGTCAAGGACCTCGAGAACGAGGGCGCCTTCAAGCACCAGCAGGACACCTACCACACCGCCTTCGCGCCCACCAGCTACAGCAAGGTGCAGGCGGAAGCGCCGATCCTCACCCAGACGATCCGCATCAACTTCTATCCGAACTCCGCCAACATCTACGAGCCGCAGCACGACGACGTCGGCACGCCGGTCGCGAACACGCTCTACGACCCGACCGTCGAGGCGACGCTCGAGAAGGTCGCGCGCCTCGCCGGGCAGTACGAGCGGGCGGTGATCGCGGTCGTCGGCCACACCGACTCGTCGATGAAGAACCGCGGCGCCCGCTACGAGGACGTCAAGCAGCTCTCGCTCGACCGCGCCAACTCGGTCAAGCAGGCGCTGGTCAAGAAGTACAAGTTCGACCCCAACAAGTTCACGGTCGAGGGCAAGGCGTGGGACGTGCCGGCCAACCCCGACGACCCGGACAACCAGGCGCTCAACCGGCGGGTCGAGATCTCGGTCTATCCGCCGGAAGCGAAGTAGCGGGCAGCCATGGCCGACGACGCTTCCCTCCCCAAGGTCGCCGCACCCGCCGACGCGCCGGATCCGGGCGCCGCGGCGGCACCGGCGTCCGCCCGTCTCGCGCGCCCGCCGCACCCGATCCTCTCGCTGCGCATCCGCGAGGACGTGCCGACATGGCTGACGTGGGTGCTCGGCGTGCTGCCGATCCTCGCCATCCTGCTGCTGTGGTGGGCGGTGACCGCCGGCGCACAGGCGGAGAGCCGGTTCATCTCGCCGACCATCCTGCCGAGCCCGGTCGAGGTCGTGAAGTCGTTCCCCGAGCTGTGGTTCGACCGGGCGCTGACGCGCAACCTGGCGATCTCGTTCACGCGCGTGCTGGGAGGGTTCGCGCTCGCCGTCGTGATCGTGTTCCCGCTCGGCGTGCTGATGGGCGCGTTCACCAAGATCAAGGTCGCGTTCAACCCGCTCTCGGTGTTCGGCGCCTACCTGCCGATCCCCACGCTGGTGCCGCTGACGCTGAGCCTGTTCGGCACCGGCGAGGGGCAGAAGATGGCGTTCCTCGCGCTCGCCTTCGGCATCTACCTGCTGCCGCTGATCGTCGGCGCGGTCGACGCGGTCGACGACACCTACCTGAAGACCGCCTACACGCTCGGCGCCAACCGCACCCAGACGGTGCAGAAGGTGCTGCTCGCGATCTCGTGGCCGGAAATCTACCAGGCGATGCGCCTCGGCTTCGGCGTCGGCTGGAGCTACATCCTGCTCGCCGAGATGGTGGACATCGGCAAGGGGCTGGGCGGGATCATCATGACCTCGCAGCGGCGCGGGCCGCGCGAGCACATCTACCTCGTGCTGCTCGTCATCGTCCTGGTCGCGTTCCTCACCGACCGCGCCTGGGCGGCCGCCGGACGGCGCCTGTTCCCCTACCGGGAGACGAAGCGATGAGCGCGAACGCGAAGCGCCTGCCGGTGGTGGTCGAGTTCCGCAACGTGACGAAGACGTTCAACCGCGGCACCGCGGCCGAGTTCACCGCCCTCAAGGACGTCTCGTTCAAGGTCGAGGACCAGCCCGATTACGGCGAGTTCGTCGCCATCATCGGCCCCTCCGGCAGCGGCAAGTCGACGATCCTGAACCTGATCCAGGGGTTCCACGACGTCTACCCGCCCACCTCGGGCGAGGTGCTGGTGCACGAGCGGCCGGTCGTCGGCCCGGGGCGCGACCGCGGCATGATCTTCCAGCAGTACACCTCGTTCCCGAACCGCACCGTGCTGCAGAACGTGATGTTCGGGCTTGAGGTCAATCAGGAGGAGCTCAAGCTCGCCCCGTCCGAGATGCAGGACCTCGCGATGCAGTGGATCGGCAAGGTCGGGCTGAGGGGCCACGAGCACAAGTACCCGCACCAGCTCTCCGGCGGCCAGCAGCAGCGCGTCGCGATCGCCCGCACGCTCGTGCTCAAGCCGCCGATCATCCTCATGGACGAGCCGTTCTCCGCGCTCGACGAGCCGACGCGCTACGAGATGCAGGCGCTGATCATGGAGCTGTGGCACCAGATCGAGACGACGGTGTTCATCGTCACCCACTCGATCGCAGAGGCGGTGTTCCTCGGCGACCGGGTGTGGATCATCACCCCGTCGCCGGGCCGGATCGGCCGCGAGTTCCACGACGAGATCCCCTACACGCGCCGCTCCAACCCGATGGAGACGCAGCAGAGCGGTGCGTTCAAGGACCTCGTCGCCGAGATCGGGCAGGCGTTCCGCGCGCTCGAGCAGCAGGGGAAGCGGGACTCCGGATGAGCCGGCCGCGAGCCGTCGCAGCCTCGCGGCGCGCGCCGGCCGGGCGCTGAGCGATGCCGGGCGAGCCCCTCTCCTACGCCGACTACCTCAAGGCCGCGTTCCGCTACCGGCCGCGGGTCGGCTGGCTCGGGCACATGCCGGTCAACGGGATGGCGCTGTTCGTCTTCGCCATGCTCGGCGTGGTCAACCCCGGCTTCTGGTTCGTCGGCGCGGCGGCCGAGATCGGCTACCTCGGCTTCCTCTCGAGCAACCCGAGCTTCCAGAAGCTGGTGCAGGGACAGCGACTGCTCCAGCGCCAGGAGGGGTTCGACGAGCAGGTGCAGCGCGCGGTCGCGGCGCTCTCGGCCGACTCGCGGGCGCGCTACACCAGCCTGCTCGCGCAGTGCGGGATGATCCTCGGCATCACCGAGAAGAGCGACCAGGACAGCCTCGGCACGCTCAAGGACATCCGCGCCGGCGGCCTCAACCAGCTGCTCTGGCTGTTCCTCCGCCTGCTCACCTCGCGCGAGATGATCGTCGCCAACCTCTCGCAGGTCGACCGAAAGGCGCTCGAGGCCGATGTTGCGAAGCTCCAGGCGCGCATCGCGCAGACGCCGGCGGATGGCGCGCTCGCCCGCTCGCTCCAGGGCACGCTCGACATCGAATCGAAGCGCCTGGACAACCTCGGCAAGGCCAAGTCGAGCCTCGAGGTGATCGACGCCGAGCTCGACCGCATCGAGCAGCAGGCGCGCCTGATCCGCGAGGAGTCGGCGGTGAGCGGCGGCCCCGAGGTGCTCTCCTCGCGCCTCGACGCGGTCACGTCCGCGCTCGGCGAGACGTCGAAGTGGATGGATCAGCACGCCGAGCTGTTCGGCTCGCTCGCCGCCGACGAGCCCGACACCACCGCCGGTGCGCTGCCGCGGCTGCCGGAGGCGCCGCCCGCCGCGGCCACACCG
>Ga0335081_10020973_pt1 | contig 10571 bp, 7 predicted proteins | sample Lox_Sample_35_FD_206713 | JGI IMG/M metagenome (GOLD analysis project Ga0335081, IMG submission 206713) | Soil microbial communities from Loxahatchee National Wildlife Refuge, Florida, United States - Lox_Sample_3.5 | ecosystem: Environmental > Terrestrial > Soil > Wetlands | place: USA: Florida... | reverse complement strand
CCAGCTCGTCAGCTTCGGTACCAGCGGACACCGAGGCTCGCCTCTCAACGGCACGTTCACTGAAGCGCACATCCTGGCCATCACCCAGGCGATCTGCGATTTCCGCCGCCGGCAGGGAATAGACGGGCCACTTTTTATGGGAAAGGATACGCACGCCGTCTCCGGGCCTGCCCAGCGAACGGCTCTCGAGGTGCTGGCGGCGAACAAGGTAGAAACCATCATCCAGCAAGACGACGGTGTGACTCCGACTCCCGTCATATCGCGAACCATCCTCGCTTACAACCGCGATCGCCAGCAAGGTCGCGCCGACGGCATCGTCATCACGCCTTCCCACAATCCGCCCGAGGATGGAGGATTCAAGTATGACCCTCCTCATGGCGGCCCGGCCGATACCGACGTCACCCATTGGGTCGAAACTCGTGCGAACGACCTGCTGCGAGCGCGGAACGCCGGGGTCAAACGAGTTCCGTATGGCAAAGCGATCCAGGCGGCATCGACTCACCAGCAGGACTTCCTGTTGCCATACGTTCGCGATCTCAAGAACGTGGTTGACATGGATGCGATTCGCAGCGCCAACCTCAAACTTGGCGTGAACCCGCTGGGCGGAGCCTCACTGCATTATTGGGATGCGATCAATTCTATTTACGGATTGAACGTGGTAGTCGTTAACCGGACGATTGATCCGACGTTTTCGTTCATGACGGTTGACCATGACGGCAGGATCCGTATGGACCCCTCCAGCCCGTATGCGATGGCGAGGCTTGTCGAACTCAAGGATCACTTCCAGGTGGCTTTCGCCACGGATCCCGATGCCGACCGTCACGGGATCGTAGCGCCAACGGGATTGATGAACCCGAACCATTACCTCGCGGTGGCGATCCGATACCTGCTTACAAACCGCCCACAGTGGCCCCAGCGAGCCGCCGTTGGGAAGACGGTCGTGAGCAGCAGCATGATCGATAAAGTCGTCGCCAAGCTCGGCCGTGAGTTGCGCGAAGTCCCTGTGGGCTTTAAGTGGTTCGTGCCTGGGCTCATCGACAGCTCGTACTGCTTCGGCGGAGAAGAAAGCTCTGGAGCGAGCTTCCTTCGGCGCGATGGCACGGTGTGGAGTACCGACAAGGATGGTCCGATCATGGACCTGCTTGCGGCTGAGATTACCGCCCGCACCGGGAAGGATCCCGGGGAGCACTACCGCGAACTGACGGCGGAGTTCGGCGTCTCCTATTACACCCGCATCGATGCACCGGCCACTCACGAGCAGAAAACAAGATTACAGAGTCTCTCGCCGGATGCGGTTAAAGAGTCGGACCTGGCGGGTGAGCCAATCAGCGCCAAGCTGACCCATGCTCCGGGGAATAACGCTCCGATTGGCGGGCTTAAGGTCGCGGCCAGGAGCGGGTGGTTTGCCGCGCGTCCCTCAGGGACGGAGGCGATCTACAAGATCTATGCTGAAAGCTTCAAGAGCCAGAACCATCTCGATGCCCTCGTGAGCGAAGCCCAGCAGATCGTGAACAACGCGCTCGGTTCCGCCGGAGTGCGGCCATGAGCAATGGCGGCGGGGCTAACCTCTGTTCCGCCGTTTCCGCCCGAGTACCGCGCTTCCGGCCTTCTGCTGCACGTAACCTCTTTGCCGTCGGCTTATGGCATTGGCGATCTGGGCCCGGCGGCATTTTCATGGATCAATCGCCTCCATGAGGCCGGCCAGCTATGGTGGCAGGCCTTACCGCTCGGACCGACGGGATACGGAAACTCGCCGTACCAGTCAATGTCGTCGTTCGCCGGCAACGGCCTGTGCGGAGCGACCCTGACGCCTACTTGCGAATACACGCGGACGTAGTCGACCAGCATGCGCTGCGGAAGAACGGTGGATTCTGGCGGACTGCCGGGCAGGTTGCCGCCGACCGCGAGGTTCAGCACGAGAAAGAACGGATGGTCAAATACCCAGGGATCACCCGGCGGAAGATCGGCCGGTGTCCGGGTTGCGTACAGTTCGCCATCCACAAAAAACCGCACGACTTGCGGTTCCCACTCCACGGCAAAAATGTGGAAGGCGTCGCTGAAACGTCCCTGCGGAAGTTTGTACGAAGCCGTCAGCGGTGCCGCGCCCGAGTATCCGGGCCCGTGCATGCTGCCGTGGATCGTTGCCGGCTCGCTTCCGACGTTTTCCATGATGTCGATTTCCCCGCAAGCCGGCCAGCCGATGGCGGAAAAATTGTCACCCAGCATGGAAAACGCCGGCCAGAGTCCTTGCCCTGATGGAACCTTTATTCGCGCCTCGAAGCGGCCGTAGCGCTGGCTGAAGCGGCCTGCCGTCTGGAGCCGCCCCGAGGTGTAATCCTGGTGGATACCGTCGGGGCCGGTGTACGGTTCTCTGAACGCCTCGATAATAAGGCTCCCATCTTCCAGCCGAACGTTCCTGGTTTGGGTCGTGTAGTACTGCAATTCATTATTGCCCCAGCCGTCTCCTCCGGTCGCCAGAACCCACTTGTTCGGATCTGGCGGGGAGCCATTTGGGCCGTTGAACTCGGCGCTCCAGGTGAGAACCCAGGCGGCTTTCACGGGGCCAGCCGCTGCCCGCTGCCTGCTCTTCCAGAACCACGCGGCAGCGGCGAGCAATAAGACCAGAAAGAGAAGTCTAGGGGCAATGCCTCGAAATGAGTTCGACAGTTTCGTATCGTGTTCGCTGACCGCTTTTTAACGGAAACACCCACCAGCCTAGCGTTGCAAGACGCCGCGGCGAATCCCCAGGTTTCGGAATTTCCCCGTACCACTATGGTGGTATTGCGCAATGAAGCGACCGGGGTACTCAAAAAACACTAGATTTAGTGATGCCAAGAGCGGGGCCAATCGGGCAAAGTGCAGCCATGCCCGGACTGGAGCACATCTCGGAATTGAGACAGGACACAAAGTCGAGCGGCGGCACATTTGACGACGGGAGCACCTGGGATGAAATCATCCGCCTTCTCGAAGAGGAAGCGCTGAGAAGGCCAGCGATCTCTGAGCGATGACTCTGTTCCAAAGAATTTATGAAAGGCATATCTGGAGGAGGAGAAAGATGACTAAGCACACGGCTGCATTCGCACTGGCGCCAATTGTTGCGCTGGGTGTTCTCGCTCTCAGCGCCAAGACGCCTGTTTCCACGACCGGATCCTGGCAGGTGGACCCGCGCCATTCCAATGTGCAACTCGTCACCGATGGAACGACGGATTTTGGGAAAACGAAGATAGACGTGCCCATCGGCGTCGGCAGGATCGAGGGGCAAATTATCCTCGATGACGGCGATCCCAGCAAATCGCGCGTCGATTTGCACATGTATCCTGCTACCTCCATGGCGCCCGCTATCGAAGAGGAAGGGACCTTCAGGAAACGTTGGCTGGCGAGCGTCTCCAAGAACATGGCCAATCAAACCCTGCTGTGTTTCCACTCCAAGGAGGTTGTCCGCACCCCTGACGGTAAGGTGCAAACCAAAGGAGAAGTAAGCGTGGTTCGGGTGGACCGCAACGTCCAGATTCCCGCTGGCAACGAAGGCTACTACGGCCCTGTGTATGGGGATCCGGTGATCAACCGGGTTGCGAAGGAGGCTACTCTGGTCTTCGACCTCCAGGCCAAAGACGGCGGGATTCAGGCGTCGGCATTTGCGAAGGTGTTCAAAGAGGACTTTCCACAGTTGGTAAAGGTTGTAATGAATACCTACTGGCCGCCCGTGGTGCAGGATGAAAACTGTCAAGTGCCCAGCCCCAGTGAAGGCTATTACGGCGCCAAGTGCACGGGAACATTTGTGCAGACTCCGAGCCTTCCCGAGGCGCCTGGGACACACCTTGGAGAGGACTACCCTGGCCCCGCGAATTTCAACACTATCGCCGGGGAGCGTGTGAACATTGCGCTTCACATGCGTCTGGTGCCGAAGGCTTCGGGGGCACACGGGATGGCCGGAAACTAGTGGGTCTTTCTTCTGGGAGGAACCTGCAGCGCGCCGGGTGAACACCACATGGCAGTCGGAAAGTGGCCCTCTCTCCTCAGGAGGAATCTGCTGCGTCTTTTCCCGCCACCCGCGCAGCGATTCCTCCCTTCCCCGATTGGGCAAAGGCCTGAAAGGAGTCTGCGGATGATACGGGAATCGAGCCGATGGCTTCTACTATTGCTGCTCGCCAACTGCGCCCTGCCAGCACCGGGGCAGCAGAGTCGAATCCAGAATATTGTGCTGGTGCACGGCGCATGGGCGGATGGATCTGGCTGGAGAGGCGTGTACGAGATTCTGGTGAAGGACGGTTATCACGTCAGCATCGTGCAAGAACCGGAGACTTCGTTCCAGGAAGACGTCGCAGCCGTCACGAGCGTTCTGGCTCAGCAGAGCGCACCCTGCGTTCTTGTCGCCCACAGTTATGGGGGAGCCGTTATCACCGAGGCCGGCAACCAACCGTCCGTCGCCCGGCTGGTATATATCGCAGCCCACATGCCGGACGCGGGCGAGAGCGAGGCGGACGACGGCAAGCGCTTCCCCAGTGACCTAAGCAAATCCGGCGCAATAAAGAAGACCGCCGACGGTTTCACCTATCTCGACCCTGAACAGTTTCATGAGTACTTCGCAGCCGACCTTTCTGCTGAGCAGGCCGCTTTCATGGCGCGATCGCAGGTTTTCAATTTTGCCGATAATTTCAAGGCCGTAATAACCAAGGCCGCATGGAGAAGCAAGCCAAGCTGGATGCTGGTAGCGACCAAGGATCGAACCATCAACCCCGACCTGGAGCGTTGGTACGCCACGCGGGCCAAGAGCCATAAGGTTGAAGTAGCCGGAGCCAGTCACTCGGTTTACGTTTCCCGGCCGAAGGAAGTGGCCGCTCTGATCGAGGAAGCCGCATCCTCATCTCAATAATAATAAGGACACGCCTTGAACAACGTCATGGATGAAGAAGCACTGCTTTCGATACTCGAACCCAGAGGCGGTTGTGCTCAATTCACATCGGAGATTCTTCCGGCCGCTGCCCGGGAGCTGGCCGCGTTTGCCCGCGCGGTTACGGAATTGTTTGGATCCGAACCGGCCCGATGGGCAGTCGATGACTGGGTAGAGGAACTGGAATTGAGCGACTGGGCGGCTGCCTCCGCGGCCATGGGTTTTCGCCAGATAACAATTGCGGCAGCCGCCCGACTGACACAACGCATCAAACCTCCGGCTGTGCCTTGGCGAGAGCCGGCTCGCCCGCCCGGCGAAGCCGAAGCTGTGCTGGTTTTTTGAGTTCCTGTTGAATGTTTTGGCATCAGATGGGATGGTCCGCCTTGGCAGAAATTTAGGGAAGGCTACAGACAGTAATAACCACCTACCGCTGCGCTGTCATCGTCGGACTTGGAGGGGGAACCGCCATGAAAGCGCTAATTGCTATCCGCCAGAATGTCGGTGCAGCGCTGGTCGTCGGTATGTGCCTCGCCGCGGTTCTTTCTCTTGCTGAAGGGTGTGGAAGCAAAGGCCACTCAGCCACAATCGCCGCCCCGCCTGCGGTGCAGGTAACGGGCGTCATTCAGGAAGATGTGCCCGTCTATCACGAGTACATCGCCACCCTGGATGGATTTGTGAACGCGGTCATCCAGCCGCAGGTTTCCGGATACCTCATCAAGCAGAACTACCAGGAAGGCGCGCTGGTTCGCAAGAATCAGGTGCTTTTCAAAATCGACCCCCGTCCGTTTCAGGCCGTGCTCGATCAGGCCAATGCACAGGTTGCGCAGGCCGAAGCCCAATTGGGAAAAACCCGTCTGGACGTGCAACGCGACACCCCGCTGGCAAAAGAGCGGGCGATACCGCAGAGCCAGCTCGATAACGACACTCAAGCTAATTTAGCCGCTGAAGCCACGGTCAAGGCCGGCAAGGCGGCGGTGGAACAAGCTGAACTGAACCTTGAGTTCACCAATGTTCGCTCGCTCGTCGATGGCATTGCCGGGATCGCCACCGGCCAGGTCGGGAATCTGGTAAGTCCCCAAGCCGTTCTTACCACGGTTTCGCAGCTCGAGCCCATCAAGGCCTACTTCGTGGTGAGCGAGCAGCAATACCTGGATTTCGTAAAACGGAACCCCACGATTGCCTCTCGCCAGGCTGCCGAAAAGATGCTTCAGTTGCAGCTTATCCTCGCCGACGGCAGCACCTACCCACAGAAAGGGAAGTTTTACCTTGCCGACCGCCAGGTGGACATACAGACCGGCGCCATTCGACTGGCCGGAATATTTCCCAACCCGGACAATGTCCTCCGCCCCGGACAATTCGGTCGGGTCCGCTTCGTCAGCTACGTCAGAACCGGCGCGCTGCTTGTTCCCCAGCGATCGGTTGTGGAACTTCAGGGCAGTTATCTTGTGGCGGTGGTGGGCAGCGACAACAAGGTTTCGCTCCGTCCGGTGAAGGTGGGCGAACGGGTTGGCGCATTGTGGATCATTAACCAGGGGGTGAAGCCAGGAGAGCGCGTTGTGGTTGAGGGTGTGCAAAAAGCCCGCGACGGCCAGCTGGTGAACCCGACGGCCGTGGTCGCCTCCGCGGAAGGCAACTGAGCCATGTCAAAGTTTTTTATCAACCGCCCGATTGTGGCGATGGTGATTGCAATCATTACCGTCATCGTCGGGGCGGTCACCATCCTCACCCTCCCGGTCGCTCAGTTTCCCAACATTGCGCCCCCGGAAGTCCAGGTGCTGGCCACCTATGTGGGCGCGGATGCGGAAACCCTCGAGAAGGCGGTTGCCACTCCCATCGAGCAGCAGATGAGTGGAGTGGACAACGCGAACTACATGTACTCGGTGAACGCGACGGGAAACTCGCAAACCACTCTCATCGTGGATTTCGACGTAAAGACCGATCCCAACAACGACTACATCCTGGCCCAGTCCCGCGAAACGCAGGCTGCCTCCCAGCTTCCGGTTGAGGTCACGAATTTCGGGGTCACCGTACGGAAATCGGTCACCGCGCCGCTGATGCTGATTGCGGTGTACTCACCGCGTGGAACCTACGACGCAAAATTCCTGTCGAATTACGCCTATATCAACCTGGTTGATCCGGTAACCCGGTCCCCGGGGATTGGCCAGGTGCAGGTATTTGGAGCAGGCCAATACGCGATGCGGCTGTGGGTCAAACCGGACCAGTTGGCCAAACTGGCGATCACCGTCCCCGAGATCGTAACCGCCATACAGTCGCAGAACACAGTCAATCCAGCCGGAAAAGTGGGCGGCGAACCGGTTCCTCCGGGACAGCAATTTGCTTATGCGGTGCGCGCCCAGGGCAGGCTCGAGTCACCGGAGGATTTTGAGCAGATCGTGGTTCGCGAGTCCCCCGAGGGTGGAGTCGTCCGCGTCAGGGACGTTGCCCGAGTCGAACTGGGCACACAGGACTACTCACTGGCCAGCCGCTTCAATGGTAAGCCGAGTGCCGTGGTTGCTGTCTATCAGCTTCCCGGATCCAATGCCGTCGATGCGGCGAACGGGGTCAAGAAGCTGATGGCGGAGCTGAAAACCCGCTTTCCCTCAGACATGGACTATGCCGTCGCGCTGGACACGACGGACTCAGTCGTCCAGGGGATGAAAGAAATCGTGATTACCCTGCTGATCGCGATATTGCTGGTAATCCTGGTTGTCTATCTATTCCTGCAGGGATGGCGAGCTACGTTAATACCTCTGCTGGCCGTTCCGGTTTCTCTGGTCGGCACCTTTGTGTTCTTTCCGTTGTTTGGTTTTTCAATAAACACACTTTCGCTATTCGGCCTGGTCCTTGCGATCGGCCTGGTGGTCGATGACGCAATCGTCGTTGTCGAGGCGGTCGAGCGCCATATCGAAGAAGGCATGGCTCCAAAGGCTGCGGCACTGAAAGCCATGGAGGAGATCTCCGCGCCCGTGGTGGGAATTGCGCTGGTTTTGTCGGCGGTGTTCGTACCCACGGCATTCATACCGGGTATTACGGGAAGGCTGTATCAGCAGTTCGCTGTCACCATCGCCATCTCAGTGTTGCTGTCGGCGTTCAACGCGCTCACGCTCAGCCCGGCGCTGGCAGCGTTGCTGCTCCGGCCCAAAAAAGAGAGTAAAGGACTGCTCCGAAGGTTCTTTGACTGGTTCAACCGCACCTTCGAGCGCGGCACCAACAGCTATGTCCGTCTCTGCGGAACGCTCATTCGCAAGAGCGTAGTGGCTGCGATTATGTTGGTGGCCTTCGGCATCGCGGCCGGTTTCTTCAGCAGCAGAGTACCCTCGAGCTTCCTCCCCGACGAGGATCAGGGATACCTCTACATCAATCTTCAGCTGCCGAGTGCCGCCTCGCAGGAACGCACCGACCATGTGGCGGCGCGAGTCGAGGACATTCTCGCGCATACCCCGGGGGTGCGATACACAAGCAGCATCATCGGTTTCAGCCTGCTCAGTTTTACTCGTTCAACCTACAACGCATTTTTCTTTGTCACCTTGCAGCCGTGGGACGACAGAACGAGCCGGGCGGAGCAGTTTCAAGAAATCAAGGCGCGCTTGAATCGGGAACTCAGCCGGCTGCCTGAAGGCATTGCGTTCGATTTTTCACCGCCGGCCATTCCCGGCGTCGGCACGTCGGGAGGATTCACTTTCATCCTCGAGGACCGCGCCGGCAAGGACGTGCAATTCCTCTCCGACAACTTGAACAAATTCCTGGCTGCTGTCCGGAAGCGTCCTGAAATCGCCTCTGCCAGCACCACTTTTCTGGGCAGCGTGCCGCAGCAGTTCATCGACGTCGATCGCGACAAGGTGATCAAGCAGGGAGTCGCAATTGCCGATGTCTACCGCACGATTCAGGCGTTCATGGGAGGCCTGTTCATCAATTACTTCAACCGTTTCGGCCGGCAATGGCAGGTTTATATCGAGGCGGAGGGGGATTACCGCACCCGAGCAGAAAACGTCGGGCAGTTTTACGTGAAGAATCAGCGCGGAGCGTCGGTTCCTCTCTCCGCTCTGACAAGATTTGAGGCACGCCCGGGACCCGAGTTCACCATGCGCTACAACCTGTTCCGGTGCGCGCAAATCAACGGCAGCGCCGCGCCTGGTTACAGCTCGAGTCAAGCCACGGCGGCTCTGGAACAGGTGTTTGCGGAAACCATGCCCCCGGAAATGGGCTACGACTACCTGGGCATCTCGTTCCAGGAGAAGAAGGCGCAGCAAGGTGTCCCGCCGGCGGTGATTTTCGGCTTGTCCCTGCTCTTCGTATTCTTGATTCTTTCGGCCTTGTACGAGAGCTGGACGCTGCCCTTCAGCGTTTTGTTGAGCACGCCGGTCGCTGTATTCGGCGCTTTTTTTGTTCTCTGGTTGCGGCGCCAATTCGTGAGCGCTCTTTATCCTCCGTACATGCTTCAGATCGAAAGTGACGTCTACTCGCAGATCGGCCTGGTGATGCTGATCGGCCTGGCCGCGAAGAACGCCATTCTGATCGTCGAATTTGCGAAGGATGAGTACGAGCATGGCAAACCTTTGGTCGATGCCGCCCTCGAAGGCGCTCGCCTCCGCCTGCGGCCTATCCTCATGACTTCATTTGCCTTCATTTTGGGTTGCGTGCCGCTCTGGACGGCGTCAGGCGCTGGCTCCGTCGCACGTCAGATCATGGGGACTACCGTCATCGGCGGCATGTTGGCCGCCAGCGCAATCGGCATTTTCTTTGTGCCGGCGGTTTTCTTTGTAGTGGAGAAACTATCGAGAGCACCGGTCCCCGCATCTCCTGCGATCTCGCCGCACCTTCCCGCGGAAAACCCGCAGTCTGGAGATGACTAGGTGAGGAAGCTGGTCACGCTGGGCCTGCTCCCCGCGCTCCTGTGCGGCTGCGCCGTCGGGCCTAACTATAAGAAGCCGACAGTCGATACTCCCGGTGTTTATCGCGGATTAACGCAGGAAGAGGCGGCCAGCAACGACCCCCGGTCACTTGGCAACGACAAGTGGCGGGACGTTTTTCAGGATGAGCAGTTAAGAGAATTGATCCGGACTGCGCTCCAGCAAAACTACGATCTGCGCATAGCCGCCGCGCGTGTGCTGCAAGCGCGGGCGTTTGTGGGTATCACCCGCGCTGACCAGTTTCCCACGATTTCAGGGCAGGCGGCAGCGGTGAATGAACGCTCTCCGCAATCGAAATTCCTGCCTGCGTTCGAAACCAGCGCCGCCCAGACCGGTCTCGCCTTCAACTGGGAGCTGGACTTTTGGGGAAAATACCGGCGGGCCAGCGAAGCGGCGCGCGCCAGCCTGCTGGCGTCCGAGTGGGCGCGGCTCGAGATCATGAGCGAGCTGGTCGCTAATGTCGCCAGCGCTTATTTCAAGCTGCGCGCTCTTGATCTGCAGCTTGAGATCTCGCAGCGCACTCTGGCATCGCGCACGGACTCGCTCAAGCTGATAACGGCACTAGCGAACGGCGGTGCAACTTCTCTGCTCGATGTGCGGCAGGCGGAGCAGCTTGTTTTCACCGCCGGCTCCGAAATTCCGACTCTGGAACGGCAGATTGAGCAACAGGAAAATCTCATCAGCATTCTTCTGGGGAAGAATCCCGGCCCGATTCCTCGCGGACGGAGGTTGACCGAGCAGGAACACCCTCCGGCAGTGCCGGCGGGACT
>Ga0335081_10020972_pt1 | contig 10571 bp, 10 predicted proteins | sample Lox_Sample_35_FD_206713 | JGI IMG/M metagenome (GOLD analysis project Ga0335081, IMG submission 206713) | Soil microbial communities from Loxahatchee National Wildlife Refuge, Florida, United States - Lox_Sample_3.5 | ecosystem: Environmental > Terrestrial > Soil > Wetlands | place: USA... | reverse complement strand
GAACTCGCCAAAGGCCGGCACCACTCGGCCTGATCGTGCCCGCCGGCGGGGGCCGTAGCTCAGTTGGGAGAGCGCCGCAATCGCACTGCGGAGGTCAGGGGTTCAAATCCCCTCGGCTCCACCAGCCTTTGCTTTCCGCGCAAGCTTTGGCTGGGCCAACCCCGTGTCGGCGCACAGCACAACGAGCGAGGACTGCCGCCTGCCACTGAGCTCCGGCCAACCCTTGCCCGCTTGCGACTTGGCATCGACCACCTTGCCACGGCATCATATTGGTGACGCAATACGCTGTTTTTGACTGCGGCAGCCGGGGACAGGGACCAAAGATATGCGACTGATCGTTGTCCGCCTTGCCCTTGCGGCGCTTGGGCTTGGGATCATCGCCGCGCCGGCTGCGGCCGCACCATGCGGCGGCGATTTCGGCACCTGGCTCGAAGGCTTCAAGCAGGAGGCGGCGACGCAGGGCGTCTCGCAGCATACGATCCAGTCGGCGCTCGGCGGCGTCACCTATGACCCCGGCATCATCGCCCGCGATCACGCCCAAGGCGTGTTCCGCCAGAGCTTCGAGCAATTCTCCGGCCGCATGGTGCCGCCGCGGCTCAACCGCGGGGCCAAGCTCCTGCAGCAATATGGCGCAACCTTCAGCCGCATCGAGCAGCAATTCGGCGTGCCCGGCGCGGTGATCGTCGCGATCTGGGGGCTGGAGACCGATTTCGGCGCCAACTCCGGGCATTTCCCGACCATCCGCTCGCTGGCGTCGCTTGCCTATGATTGTCGTCGCCCCGACAAATTCCGCGGCGAGCTTATCGCGGCTTTGCAAATTGTTGACCGCGGCGACATGAGCCCGAACGACATGCGCGGCGCCTGGGCCGGCGAGATCGGCCAGACCCAGTTCCTGCCGTCGTCCTATCTGAAATTCGCGGTCGACTATGACGGCAATGGCCGCCGCGATCTCATTCACAGCGTGCCCGATGTGCTCGCCTCGACGGCGAATTATCTGAAAGGCTATGGCTGGCAGCGTGGCCAGCCCTGGGGCGAAGGCACCGCCAATTTCCAGGTCCTGCTCGAATGGAACAAGTCGCAGGTCTACACCAAGACCGTCGCCTATTTCGCGCAACAGCTGGCCGGCGGATGACCGGACGGCGGCGGGCGAGGCGAAGCCTGACGATCGCGGGCGTCGTTGCCGCCGCCTTGACGCTTTGCGCCGCGCTTTCGGCGCTCGCGCAAGACTCGAAACCCATCGCCGCGTTCGTCTTGCCGGAGGGCGACGCCAAAGCGACGGTCGAAACGGCTTGCGTCGGCTGTCACGATCTTGGCCGCATCGTCAACGCCAATCATTCGCCGGCCGAGTGGCGCAACGTCGTCAACATGATGGTGACGGCCGGCGCCAAGCTGTCGCCGGCGCAAAAGCAGGCGGTGACGGATTATCTGATCGAGAAATTTCCCGGCAAAGCCAAGCCGCAGCCGGTGATCGCCGCGGGTCCGGTGCAGGTCGTGTTTCGCGAATGGCAGGCGCCTACGCCCGGCTCGCGCCCGCACGATCCGCTGGCGACGCCCGACGGCGCGATCTGGTACACCGGGCAGGTGGCCAACCTCCTCGGCCGGGTCGATCCGCAAACCGGCGCGATCAGGGAATATCCGCTCACGACGCCCAATTCGGGCCCGCATGGCCTCACCGACGACGGCAACGGCGATATCTGGTTCACGGCGAGCTTCGCCGGCTATATCGGCAAGCTCGACCCGAAGAGCGGCGCCGTCACCGAATACCGGATGCCGGACCCCGCCGCGCGCGACCCGCACACGTTGTTGTTCGACCGCGCCGGCATTCTCTGGTTCACCGTGCTGGCCGGCAACATGATCGGCCGGCTCGATCCCAAGACCGGCGCGGTCAAGCTCCTTGGCGTGCCGACCCCGCGGGCGCTCCCCTATGGCATGGCGCTGAGCGCCGATGGCGAGACCGTGTTCGTCGATCTGTTCGGCACCAACAAGATCGCCGGCATCGATCGCGCGACCATGGCGCTCAGGGAATACGCCTTGCCCGACGCCTCAAGCCGGCCGCGACGGATCGCGGTGACCGGCGATGGCGGCGTCTGGTACAGCGACTACGCACGGGGGCGGCTCGGCCGGCTCGACCCGCAGAGCGGCCGGGCAACGGAATATGCCTCGCCCGGCGGAGCCGGCGCCCAGCCTTACGCCATCACCGCGCTCAACGATGTTATCTGGTATGTTGAGACCGGGCCGCAGCCGAACGCGCTGGTGCGCTTCGACCCGAAGACCGAGCGCTTCCAGACCTGGGCCATTCCCTCCGGCGGCGGCGTCGTGCGCAACATGATGCCGACCCGCGACGGCAACCTCGCGCTCGCCTGCAGCGGCGTCAACGGCGTCGCGCTGGTCGAGATCAAGAACGGCGGGAGCTAGACGAGCCGCGCGCGCTCAGGCGCCGACCCAGCGCGCCAGGAAGCGGCCGAGCCAGGCGCGCGCCAGATAATCGTAAACGTCACGGTCGGCGAAATGCGCGGCGCGCGGCTTGGCGCCGGGCGTCTCCAGACGGTGATGGCCGCGCGTCGTCCAGCGGTGCATCATCGCGTAGGTCACGTCGGGATGAAATTGCAGCGCGTAGGCCGAGCCATAGCGGTACGCCTGCACCTCGAACATGTCGCCTTCGGCGAGAAGCTCGGCGCCGCTCGGCAAATCGAAGCCTTCGCGGTGCCACTGATAGACCTGCTCCGGCCAGGTATCGACCACGGCGAGCCCGGCGGCAGTGGGCCGGATCGGGTAGTAGCCGATCTCGGCATGGCCGGCGGGGTGACCAAAAACCCTGGCGCCGAGCGCGCGCGTGCACATCTGCGCGCCGAGGCAGATGCCGAGAAACGGTTTGTCCTCCTTGATCGGCAGGCGGATCCAGTCGATCTCGCGGCGGATGAAATCGTCGGCGTCATTGGCGCTCATCGGGCCGCCGAAGATGATGGCGCCGGAGTGCTCGCGCATCGTTTCCGGCAGCGGATCGCCGAAGCGCGGCCGGCGCAGGTCGAGCCCGTATCCGAGTTGCTTTAGGGCATGACCGACGCGGCCGGGGCTGGAATGCTCCTGGTGCAGGATAATCAGGATCGGCTGTCGCATGATCTCAAAGGAATAGAACCGCGCTCAACGCGATGTCCTACCGCGTTCGGCGGCGAATTCAAGGCGCCGGGCCGCGGCGCAGCTATGAGTTGCCGGCAAGCCCGCGCGTGCCCCGCTCCAGCGCCGGAAGCAGAACGCCGTTCGGAATGAGGCGCACCAGCGCGGCCACGATCCGGTTGCCGGCGCCGGCGATGACGACGCGCTGGCCGCGCATGAAGCCGTCATAGCCGATCTGAGCCACGCTCCCGGCTGAAAGCGTCAGCGCGCTGCGCATCCCTCTGCTGCCGATCCCGGCGCGCGCCTGAAACTCGGTCGGCACCGGCCCCGGGCATAGGGCGGTCACCCGTATGCCGCGGGGGCGAAGCTCCTGATGCAGCGCTTCGCTGAACGACAGCACATAGGCCTTGCTGGCGTAATAGACCGCCATGCCGGGCCCGGGCATGAAGGCGGCGAGCGAGGCGACGTTAAGAATGCCGCCGCGATGGCGCGCGAGGCCCTCAACGAAGGCGAGCGACAGCTCGGTGAGCGCACGCACGTCGAGATCGATCATCGCCAATTGCTGGTCGCGGTCGAGCGACGACGCCGCGCCGAGCAAGCCGAAGCCGGCATTGTTGACGACGTTCGCCGGCTCGAGATCGCGCGCCTTGAGCTCCGCGGCGATGGCAGCAACCGCGTCGCGGCGCTCGAGATCGGCGGTGATGACGGCCGGCCGCGGCCGGCCGGACGCGGCGATGGCGTCGGCAAGCGCGGCGAGCCGGTCGGCGCGCCGCGCCACCAGGACAAGCTCATGCCCGTGCGCAGCAAAGACCCGCGCCAGCTCGGCGCCGATACCGGCCGAGGCGCCGGTGATCAACGTGACCGGTTTCATGCCTTTGAGCCTCCCTCACCGGCCTCGCCGGCGCCGTCGCCGATCCGCTGCCGCAGCGCGATGCGCTCGCGCTGCGATACGCCGAGAAGATCGGCGGCGCGCCAGACCAGATTGTCTTCGAGCTCGTCGCGCTGGCCGTCGGCGTAGATGATCTCCCACATCATCTCGATGACGCGGGCGCGGCCTTCCTCGTCGAGCGTGCGGTTGAGCAGGCTGGTGAAATGATAAAGGTCGACGGCATCGTGCTCGGCGAGCGTTGCCTTGTCGATCAGCTCGTCGGCCGCGGCGTCATCGAGCGCGAAGCGGCGCTTGACCACGGCATGGAGCTTGTCGCGCTCGCGCGGCGACATCTCGCCGTCGATCGTCGCCGCGTGCACCAGAAGCGCCACCGCCGCCAGCCGATAATCGTCGGCGGCAAACTGGCTCGGGTGGCGCTCACCCTCGACGATTTCAGCAATGAAAGTCCTGAATGAATCGAACATCGTATTGCCGGCGACGAGGCGTCGTCCCGACCGTCATATCGCGACGAAGCGCGGGCAGGTCAAGCGGCTCGCGGCCGGCCGGCTACTGCACCGCCTTGCCTTCGCGGTAGCTGTCGGCGAGCAGGCGCAGATTGGCCTGGATGTAGGGGTTGCCCGGATCCTTGGCCTGGGCGTCGGTGAGCGTCTTGCGGGCGCGGGCATAGTCGCCGCGCAGCATGTAGGAGAAGCCCTGGTTGTTGAGGATCTCGGGCGTGCGGCCGACGATGCGGATGGCCTCGGCGTAAGCGCGGTCGGCGAGATCGAAGCGGTGCAGCCGGTCGTAGGACGCGGCGAGGCCGACCCAGGCCTCGGCGTCGCCACGATGCTTCTCGACCGCGTCGCGGAAGCTCTTCTCGGCGAGGGCGAAATTGTTGCTGCGGAAATATTTCTTGCCGAGCTGCACGTCGTCATGGGGATCGTCGCCGAGAAGCCCGGGCTTCGACATCGTGGCGATCGGCTCGCCGGTCGGACCGGGCTCGGCCGGCTGCACCACGACGGTGCCGGTGACGTCGCCGGAGGCGGCGGGCGGCGAAGCGGCATCCGCGATATTCGGCCATGACGGGTCGCTTATCTTGGCGCCCGCAGCAGCGTCGGCGGTCGCCGCATCGCCGGTGCCGGCGCCTTTCGACGCCCACAAATCGCTGAGCTTGGTAGACGAGGTGCAGCCGCCGATAAAGGGCAGAGCGGCCAGAAGGACGATCAGGAGGGGGCCCACTCGGACGCTCATCAACCCGCTCCGGACTCAAAGCCCCCGGCAAAAATCCGCCCGGACGACAGCAATGCGCGCTCGCGCCCGCGGGCGAACAGCGCCGGACGGGCAAAACTAGGCTACGATTGGTTAAGGAATCCCTCGCCTTAAAACCGCCGCGCAACGCGCGGGCGAGCGACCACCAAACTTCGCGCGGCGAGCGCGGGTTCGGCAGCTCAAGCCCTGCGAAGCCGCCCAAATGCCCGGGCCAGCCCGCTTCCGGCTAGCGAACGAAGCGATAGCGAAACCGCTCGCCATCCGCCTCGACGCGACCGGTGGTCGGATGCGGGAAGTGGATCGGCAGGATGAGCGTGCTGGTGCCGGCGACCTCACCGAGGAAGCGCCGGCGCGAGAGCGCCGCCTCCTTGGGGTCCCAGCAGAAAATCGTCGACCAGTCCGGCTCCCGGCATTGCAGCGCGTGATGCATCAAGTCGCCGATGACCACCGCACGCTGCCCGCCCGAGCGGATATTGACGCAGCAATGGCACGGCGAATGGCCGGGCGTCGGCGTGAGCCAGATGGTGTCGTCAAGCTCGAAATCATCGTCGACGAGCAGCGCCTGGCCGGCGGCAACCACCGGCTCGCAGTTGAACCGCCAGACATTGCCGGGCGGGTTGGCGCCGCGTTTGGTCGCCTCCTCCCAGGCGGCGTATTCGCGTTTGTGGAAGACGTATTTCGCGTTCGGGAAGGTCGGCACCCATTTGCCGTCGCGCAGCACCGTGTTCCAGCCGCAATGATCGACATGCAGATGGGTGCAGAACACATAGTCGATATCCTCGAAGCGCAGCCCGGCGGCACGGAAATTGTCGAGCCAGGGCTGTTTCGGAAAATCCATCGGCGGCGGATAGCCCTTGTCCTCGCCGGTGCAGGTGTCGATCAGGATGGTGTGGTGCGGCGTGCGCACCACGTAGGTCTGATAGGTGATGACCATGCGCCCGGAGGCGGGATCGAACACCTCCGGGTCGAGCTCGGCGAGATGGCGCCGGGCGACCTCGGCGTCGTAGGCCGGGAACATGTCCTGCGGCCGCCGCCATGGTCCGTCGCGCTCGATGATGCTGGTGATGGTGACGTCGCCGATTGCAAGCGCGCGCATGCTGTCCCCCAGTTTGGTCAATCCAGCCGCCGCAAATATGGCCCCGGATTTCGCCGCGACTCAATCCGAACTAAGCTCGCGGCGTGGCCGGATTTTATGACGCGATCATCGTCGGGACCCGTTGCGCGGGAGCCTCGCTCGCCATGCTGCTGGCGCGCAAGGGGTTCCGCGTTCTCGGCGTCGATCGGGCGAAATTTCCGAGCGACACGATCTCGACGCATTTTCTGTTCCCGCGCACGACCGCGTTCCTCAGGAACTGGGGCCTGCTCGACCGGCTGGCGGCGACCGGCTGCCCGCTGATCAAGACCGTCACCCTCGACTATGGGCCGGTGCGGATTCGCGGCACCCCCGACGCCGTCGATGGCACCGCGGCGATGTACTGCGCCCGCCGGTATATTCTCGATCCGCTCCTGATCGAGGCCGCGCGCGCAGCTGGCGCCGAGATGCGCGAAACGACGACGGTCCGCGACCTCATTTGGGACGCGGAGCGGGCGGGCGGCGTCCGCCTGATCGATGAGCATGGGCAAAACGGCGAGGCTCGCGCGCCCATCATCGTCGGCGCCGATGGGCTCTGGTCTCGCGTCGCGCGCGCGGCGCAGGCGCCGGCGGAGATCGATCATCCGGCGCGGACCGGCGGCTATTTCAGCTATTGGGCGGGCGTGCCGACCGACGGCGTCGAATTCTATCTGCGCGCGCGGCGCGAGATCCTGGTGTTTCCCACGCACGATGATCTGACCTGCATCTGGGTCGGCTGGCCGCGCGACGAATTTGCCGCCAACAGCGCCGCCGTCGAGGCCAATTATCGCGCGACGCTCGCGCTCGCTCCGGACCTTGCCGCCCGTGTCAGCGAGGGCCGGCGCGCCGCGCCGTTTCGCGGAACCAACAAGCTTCCGAATTTCTATCGCCGCGCCGCCGGCGCGGGCTGGGCGCTGGTCGGCGATGCCGCCTATCATCGCGACCCGATCACCGGCATGGGCATCGGCGATGCGTTTCTCGGCGCGCAATTGCTCGCCGATGCGATCGCTGCCGCGCTCGGCGGCACCGCCGCGTTCGAGCAGGCGCTCGAGGCCTACAGCGTCGAATTTCGCCAGCGCACCCGGGCGGTGTTCCAATATACGCTGCGCGCCGCCGCGCTCGACGACCCGGCGCCGCTGCTGCCGTTTTACGCCGCGATCGAGAAAGACGCCGAAGCGGTGCGCGGGCTCCTGAACGTCGTCGCCGGCATCGCCGGCGCCGACACCAACTTCAATCGGCAAAACATTGCCCGCGTCGTTGCCCAAGCCGCGGCCACGAAATAAGAAAAGTCGCAAGGCGATCGCGTCAATCTTCCGGATCTACTTAAGCTTTTTTCAAGCAACCCGGCTGGGATCGGGCCGAGAGCGACGGGTCGCAACCTGGGAACTCTTCCGGCAAGCCGGCCGCGGAATGCGATGCGCCCGCAAGCACGAAATGGCCGCATTTGCGACGGACTTATAGCAACAAAATTAAGTTCGGTGTTCGACCTTAACCCACTGTAGCAACGCGTCTATTGGGCCTGGGCTTTGCCGATCGGGTGGCTGATGCAATCGCCGTTATCTGACAACCCCGGAATCGCATTAGCCGTTCGCGTCCTGCAAGTATCGAAACAACTCCGACGGCATCCGCGCATCGGCTATCTGATGGCCTTTCTCAACATCGGACTGGCCGGCGGCCTGCAATGGCTGGCGCGGGACGCGTATGCCGGCGCCCCGTTCCTGACCATCTACCCGGCGGTCATTCTCACCAGCTTGGTCGGCGGATTAGGCCCCGGGTTTGTTGCCGCCGTGCTCGCCGGCGCGCTGCAATGGGGCTTGTTCATTCCGGCCCTGCATTGGTTCGCGCTCGCCTCCTATGCGTTCGACGCCACGGTTGCCGTTCTGCTGATCGTTTTCATCAACCGGATGTTGGACGTGCTGCTCATCAACATCGATCAGGAGCAACAGGCGAAGCAGCATCAGCACCTCCTGGCCGCGGAACTGCATCATCGCATTCAAAACCTTCTGACCGTGATTCAGGCGGTGATCCGGTTCAGCCTTCCGGGCGAAGGCATGGTGCAGGCCGCAACCGTCAAGCAACGATTGATGGATCGGCTGCAATCGATGTCGGCCACCAATCGGGCGATCACCAACTCGATGGGAGACGGCGTTCGCCTGATCGATCTGATCCGCGATGAAATCCATGGTTTCGAGTCCCGATTCGAGATCTGCGGCGCCGCGGGCCTCATCCTCGGCCCGCAAATGACGCAAAACCTTTCGCTGATCCTGCATGAGCTCGTCACCAACGCGCTCAAGCACGGCGCCTTGTCCGTCGCCAAGGGGCGGGTCAGCTTGCGGCTCGACTGGAAGCCGCCGCTGCTGACATTCGCCTGGCAAGAACATGACGGTCCGCCGGTAGCGCCGGTGGAAAGCGCGGGATTTGGCAGCCGGATCCTTGGAGCCTTCGCCCGGGGGTTTTGCCGGGATGTCGAGGCCTGCTACGGCCACGGCGGGCTTCGGTACGTCCTGCAAATCAAGTCCGACCAGATCAGTTGCCCCGAGCCTCTGCCATTTGCGCCTGCGGCGCTGGCGCCAGCGCACGCGGCGAAGCCCGACATCGGCGAGGCTTATGCGCCCCGGCCGCACTTGGCGAGCCGCGCCGGGCGAGCGTGGCGCGCTAGGTCCGACCGGGCCCGCAAGGGCCGCGCGCCAACGGCCGCGCGGAACGGCAGAGCGTCGCGGGGTCAGAAACCGCCCGTTAGCCGGCTCGCCGGTCGAGCTCTTTGCGGAGCAAATGGAAGGACTTGAGGCGGGCGCCCTTGGCCGAGGCGAACAACGCGTCCATCGCCTCGGCAATGCGCGTCGTGCCGCTGCGCATGCGGCCCGGTGGTGGCAAGCCCGGTCCGCGCCGTCTCCTGGGTGCGGCGCACCGTTTCCTCGACCGCCTTGAGCGCTTCGGCCACGGTCGCTGCATTCGTGGCCGCACGGCTCGCGCTCTCGGCGATGTTTTGTGTCGCGGCGGCCTGCTCGTTGACGGAGCCGGCAACCGCTTCGACGATTTCGGCAATCCCGGTCGCGATCTCGCTCGCGCTCTTGATCTCGTCGACGGAGCGACGCATCGAGTCTTCGATCACTGCGATGTGGCTGCCGATGTCTTCGGTCGCCTTCGCGGTCTGGGCGGCAAGCGATTTGACCTCGCCTGCCACTACGGCAAAGCCGCGCCCGGCTTCGCCGGCGCGCGCCGCCTCGATGGTGGCATTGAGCGCCAGCAGGTTGGTCTGCGCCGCAATCTGGGAGATCAGGTTGGCGACGGGGGCGATCTTGGCAACCGCGTCGGCAAGCGATTTGATGGTCGCGTTGGTTCGTTCGCCCTGCGCCGCCGCGCTATGCGCCATTTCCGCGCTGCGCGTCGCCTGCGCGTAGATGTTCGAGATCGACGTCTTCAGCTCGGCGACGGCTCCCGCCATGGTCCCGGCATTCGCTGCGGTATCGCCGGCCGCGACGGCGGCCTTGCTCGATTGCGTCAACGCGGCTTCGGCCAGCGTGTTGAGCGCGTCCGCGGATTGGCCGAGTGAGCCGATGTCATCGCTGGCGACGCCGCGGACCTCTTCCACGGTCTTGCCGAACGCGGCGATGGCGTTTTCGAGGTCGGCGCTGCGTTCTTTCGCATCCTTTACGCGCGCGGTGTAGTGGATCGCGACCGCAACGGCCGTGTCGAGATAAAGCACGCGGGTCGCCTCGTCGATCAGCCGCGCCGTCCGCTGCCGGCTGAGCCACCATTTCTGGGCCAGGATGCCAATGAGCGCGCACAGGATCGTTTTCGAGACCGCCGCCCGCGCCCGCATGTCGAAGCCAAGCGCGATCTCCGTCTCCACCCGCTTGATGGCAAGGTCGGGCCAGGTGTCATCGAACGACCGGGTGAACAACTGCTCGGTGCCCCGGACGATGGCGGCCTTGTAAGGCGCGACATTCGTGGTCAGGGCCTCGCGGAACCACGGCGCGTTCGCGACGGTTTCGCGAAAATGCTCGTCCAGCGCCGCGCCGAGATGCGGCTCGAGCAGCGCCCAGATCTGGCGCCGCAGCGCGTTGACCTCAAGGTCAACGCCGTAGATGCCGAAGGCGAGCTGAAACTCGGTTGGCAGAGTCATCCGGCCGATTTTGCGCGGCCAATCTTAAGCTTCTGTTAAGCAAGCTGCCCGGAGCGGCGGCCGCGTCGCCGGGGCCCAGGCGT
>Ga0335081_10020971_pt1 | contig 10572 bp, 8 predicted proteins | sample Lox_Sample_35_FD_206713 | JGI IMG/M metagenome (GOLD analysis project Ga0335081, IMG submission 206713) | Soil microbial communities from Loxahatchee National Wildlife Refuge, Florida, United States - Lox_Sample_3.5 | ecosystem: Environmental > Terrestrial > Soil > Wetlands | place: USA: Florida... | reverse complement strand
AGCCGCGCCGCAGTTGACTCGGCAACGCTTTTGGCGACGATCATTCATGGCATCATCCAGCGTAGCATCGGTGCGAAGTGAGGCGAGCGCGGCGCCGCCCGCTTTCATTCGCGGCATCGGCGTACGGCAGGTTCGCCTCGTCTGCGGGCTCATTCTCTTTTCGTATCTGTTGTCGCATTACAGCAATCACGCGCTCGGCAATATTTCTCTCGACGCCTTGGAATACGGGCTCCGGTTCCACATGGGATTTTGGACAAGCCCGATCGGAACCCTGCTGCTCTATCCTGCGCTTTTCGTGCACGGTTCACTCGGTTTGTGGGCACTCTATCAGCGCCGCTACTTTCGCTGGAAAGCTGCCGAGATCACTCAGCTCACGCTCGGGCTCTTAATCCCGGTTATGCTGTGCACGCACCTGATCGGCGAACGGCTGGGCGTCACGCTGTATGGGCTGCATCGCAGCTACGCGCTGGCGCTGTATAATTTTTGGGTGGCGCGGCCCGACCTCGGCGTGATGCAGGCCGCCCTGGTGCTGGTCGCGTGGATTCATGGCTGCATCGGTCTTTATTTCTGGCTGCGGCTGAAGCGATCTTTTCCCGCGCTTGCTCCGCTTCTGCTCGGGATTGCCGTGCTGCTGCCGGCGCTCGCCCTGCTCGGTTACTATCAGCAGGGCAGAACCGTCCGAACGCTCGCCGAACAGCCCGCTTGGCGCGCGGAGGTTTTGGCTCCAAATGCAATCGGCACGGCCGCCGATGGCGCGACCTTCGTACGCATCAGGGACGGTTTTCTGCTGTTCTACGCCGGCGCCATCGGCTTCGTCTTTGCCGCGCGCGGCGTTCGCTTTGTCAACGAGCGCCGGCGCGGCACCATCAAGCTGAGCTATCCGGACCGGATGGTGCGCATACCGAAAGGTCTGTCCGTTCTCGAAGCGAGCTATCGGCATCATGTACCCCACGCCAATGTGTGCGGCGGCAAAGGGCGCTGCTCGACCTGCCGGATTCGGATCGTCGGCGACGCGAGCGGCTTGCCGCCGCCCTTTTCGCGCGAGGCGTTCGTGCTTAAGCGGATCGGCGCGGCTACAGATCCCGCCATCCGCCTGGCCTGCCAGTTGCGGCCAACGAAAGACCTGACCGTCGTCCCGTTGCTGGCACCGCAGGCCGGCGCGGCCCTTCTGTACGACCGGAGACGCATGCACCCCGGCGAAGAACGCTATGTGGTAATCATGTTCGTCGACATGCGCGGCTCGACGCAAATGGCGGCGGATCAGCTGCCCTACGATACCGTGTTTCTGGTCAACCGCTTCCTCGGCGCCGTAGCGAACGCCGTAACGCAGGCGGGAGGAAAGGTGAACCAATTTCTCGGCGACGGGCTCCTGGCCTTGTTCGGCGTCGACACCGATGCGCAGGCCGCCTGTCGTCAGGCCCTGCGCGCTGCGGCGGCCACCGCCGCCAACGTTGAACAAATGAACCGCGAGCTCGCCGAAGCGGCGCGTTCCCCTGTCCGCTTCGGCATCGGCATTAATGGGGGCGACGTCGTTGTCGGCGATATCGGTTACGGCGAAAATATCGCCTACACCGCGCTCGGCGACGCCGTCAACGTTGCGGCGCGGCTGCAGGAAATGACCAAGGAATTCGCATGCCAAGCCGTAGTCGCCGACGAAGTGTGCAAGTTGTCGGGTTTTGTCGATGGCGCTTCACAGGCAGCGGAAATCAAGGTGCGCGGCCGCGCCGAGCCGGTCGTCGTGCGCAAGATTGCCGACGCCGCAACGCTTGCGCCAATCGCCCATGCGGCGGCGGGATAAGTGGCCGCGCTTGCCCGCGTGAGCGGGCTAGCCGACCCGTCGTGGCCGATATAGAAAGACGGAGAAGCCGCTCGCATGATGAACGTTCACTCCAAGGAATGGCCGTGGCCGACCGCGCCCGATTTGCCGCGGCCCGAGGTCGATCCGATTGTCCTGCAAATCGTCGAAGGTACGCTCAATTCCATCGAAGCGGAGATCGAATACGCCATCGAACGCACCGCGCGCTCGCCAATGATCCGCGAGGCGCACGACTATCGCGTCGGGCTCTTCGACCGCTATTGCCGCAAACTCACCGGCCGCTCCTATTCGGCCATGCCCAACGCCGTGGTGCGCGATTTTCCGCCCGACAGCATGCGGCCGGGCGACGTGTTTCTGATGAACGATACGTATCTGACCGAAGGCTCGATCGGGCATCTGCCCGACCTGTGCTCAACCGTTCCGGTGTTTCATCACGGCGAAGTCGTCGCCTATATCCAGGCCTTCGGCCACCACGACGACATCGGCGGGCGGGTGCCGGGCTCCATGCCGGGAACGGCGACGACCGTATTCGAGGAGGGCCTCGCGGTGCCGCCGGTCAAGTTCTACGACGCCGGCGTCCGCAACGACGCGGTGTTTACCATCATCAAGCGCAACACCCGCGTGCCGGAAACGCTCGCCGCCGACCTCGACAGCGAGGTGCAGGCCTGCCTGATGGGCGCGCGCCGCATGGCGGAACTGTTCGCGCGCTTTGGCCGCGAAACGGTCGAAGCCTGCTTCCAGGCGATCCTCGACACCTGCCGCGACACCTTCCGCCACGAGCTGTTGCCGAAAATCGCCGACGGCGAATACCGCTGGGAAGATTACGTCGAGCACGACGGCGTCACCGATCCGAAGCTGCATAAGCTGGCGCTGACGCTGATCAAAAAGGGCGACCGCATCACGCTCGATTTCACCGGCACCGATCCGCAATCCGACGGCCCGATCAACTGGCCGGCCGACTACGCCGGCGGTGCTTTTTTGATTAAATGGATTGCGCCGATTCTGCGCAACCTCGCCGATACGCCGGAACGCGCCGCGGAAATTCACGTCAATGAAGGCGTTTGCGAAGTCTTCGACGTGATTTTTCCGCCGAAGGGCACGCTGATTACGCCGGAATGGCCGGCGGCAACCAACGCACGCTCGTTCGTGCTGCTCCGCTGTCTCGGCCTTCTGGCTGGCGTGGTGGCGCAAGCCGCGCAGGGCCGTATGCCGGCCGATCAGGAGACCATCCGCTACACCGGTTTCTACGGCGCCGACAAAAACGGCAAGCCGTTTCTTTCGCGCGAAGTCTTGGGCGGCGGCTCCGGCGGCCGCTATTACGCCGACGGCAACGACGCCATCCACATCGTGCCCGACTCGCGCAACCAGCCGGCCGAATTCACCGAGACGCGCTTTCCGCTGCTCGTGGAAAAACTCGCGCTGCGCACCGATTCCGGCGGCGTCGGCAAACGCCGCGGCGGCCTGGGCTACGACAAGCATTACCGCGCTTTGGTCGATTGCCGCACCATCGTCACCGCCGACCGGGTCCGTCTCGGCTGCTATGGATTAAACGGCGGCAAGGCCGGCACGCCGTTCTGCGTCACCGTCGATGCCGGCGGCGCTCATCCGCACGATCTCGGCGGCCTGGTCGACGGCGAGAAGGTCGCGGCCGGGCAGATTGTGCGCGTCGTCACCACCGGCGGCGGCGGTTGGGGCGATCCACTCGAACGCGAAGTGGATCTCGTGCAGCGCGACGTCATTGAAGGCAAAGTTTCGCCCGAAGCGGCACGCGACGAGTACGGCGTCATTATGCTCGCCAACGCCGAGAATACGTTCAAGGTTGACGCGCCGGCGACCGCGGCACTGCGCGTCAATCTCAGAGCCCAACGCAAAGCTGCGCCGCCGATGATCGACCGCGGCGCAGGCTTCGACAAAATGCTGCGCGGCGAGGTCAAGCCCTGGGTGCGATCGAGTTAAGTTCCCTCTCCCCGCAAGCGGAAAGAGGGTTAGGGTGAGGGGGCCCAGGCGCATGCGTGGCGCCCACGCAGCTATAGGCGGTGCTTGTACAACGAACAACGCGGACGGCGGATCAATTCCCTCTCCCCGCTTGCGGGGAGAGGGTCAGGGTGAGGGGGCCTTGACGCATGCGTGGGGCCAATAGAACGAGAACTGTCTTAGCGAGAGGGCTGCGCAAGCATTCGACTCGCGCCGAGCAGAAGCTTTGGCGATACCTTCGCTGTCGGTCGCTTGGTGGATTCAAATTCGTCCGGCAGGAGCCGATCGGACCCTATATCGCCGATTTTGTTTGTAGAGAGAAGCGGCTCGTGATCGAAGTTGATGGCGGCCAGCATGCCGAAAGTAAGCGCGACGCTGTGCGCGATCGGTGGTTGACGGAGCATCGTTATCGGGTTGTTCGCATCTGGAATAATGAAGTGCTGGAAAATATCGAAGGCGTCTGGGATACAATCTTTGCTGCAGCGTCCGCTGCTGCGCCCCCTCACCCCGACCCTCTCCCCGCTTGCGGGGAGAGGGAGTTGCCAAGCCGGACCGCGGAGTAGAAATTTTCGCGGCGAGGTCAAGCCATGGGTGCGATCGGGTTAAATTCTCTCTCCCCCCTGCGAGTGAATTTGTATAGTTGAATTAGAACCCGCGCCCTACGTTGCAAATCGAAGGAGAGACAACGCCGTCGTGCCTAGGTTCATATTGATAATAATGGTGTGTGTAGCTTCTGCACTCATAAGCAAAACGGCTATGTCAGTCGAACCACACGATATGACGGCGAAAGAGTTGCTATTCGCGTGTTCTAGTACACATGACAGTAATGACTATCCCGTGTGTTTGGTATTCATGACTGGCTTCATTGCAGGTGCTAGGGCGACGCTTCAGACGCTCCCTTGGTGCACGCCTCCAAATTTGACATTGAAAGAAGAAATTCCGGCGTTTGTGCGCATCATGCGCACGTATCCCGAGCTCTTGAATCAGCCGCTTCCGACAGCTGTCGGCGCGGCTTTGGTGAGCGCTTATCCCTGTCACGGAAAGTAGAAGATCACGAGGATCGCCGTAATGGCCATTGAAGTCGCCAAGGTCGAATTAAAGAACGTGCAGGACGCCTCCGGCATGGAGGCGGCGATCAAGAAAGGCCAGTTCAAGGCCGACGAAGTGATCGCGGTGATCGGCAAGACCGAAGGCAATGGCGGCGTCAATGATTTCACCCGCATCCTCGCCGACCAGGCGTTCCGCGCGGTGCTGAAGAAACTCGGCAGCCGCTCGGAGAAGGACATTGCGCAAATCCCGATGGTGTGGTCGGGCGGCTGCGACGGCGTCATCACCCCGCATGCGACCGTATTCGCGCGCAACGCCAGGACTGGCCCGGCGGATAAATCGCGGCTGGTCATCGGCACCGCCATGAGCGCCGAAATTCTTCCCGAAGATGTCGGCCGCCCGGCGATGGTGGAGAAAGTCGCCGACGGCGTGCGCGCCGCCATGCGCAACGCCGGCATTTCCGACCCAGCCGACGTGCATTACGTGCAGACCAAGACGCCGCTTTTGACCGTCGACTCCGTGCTCGACGCACACAAGCGCGGCAAGGACGTTTTCTGCGAGGTGCACGAATCCATGGGCGTGTCGAACGGCACCACCGGGCTCGGCATAGCCGTCGGCCTGCACGAGATCAAAATGCCGAAGGCGGAGGACATCTGCCGCAACCTCGACCTTTATTCCTCGGTCGCCTCATGCTCGTCGGGCGTGGAATTGACGCAAGCGCAGATCGTGCTCCTCGGCAACAAGGCCGGCGCTGGCGGCCGTTATCGCATCGGCCACGCGGTGATGAAGGACGCGCTCGACATCGACGGCATTTATGAGTCGATCCGCAATGCCGGCCTCGATCTACCCGAGCGGCCGCGCGCCGAGGACCTCGAGGGGCGGGTGGTCAATTGCTTCATGAAGTGCGAGGCCGACCGCACCGGCAAGCTGCGCGGCCGCCGTCAGATCATGCTCGACGATTCCGACGTGCCCTGGCACCGCCACGCCAAGGCCGCGGTCGGCGGCGTCGCTGCCGCGGCCATCGGCGATCCGGCGGTGTTCGTCTCCGTCGACGCCATGCATCAGGGGCCGCAGGGCGGCGGCCCGTGCATCGCCATCATCGACGCCGGCGAATAAGGTGTCGCTTGTCGGCACATCCGCGCGCGAACTGGCGCGGCTCATTGCCGCGCGCGCGGTAAGCCCGGTCGAAGTGCTCGACGCGTATCTCGCAGCGATCGAAGCGTTCAATCCGAAAGTCAACGCCATCGTGACGCTGGCCGCCGAACAGGCGCGCGACGCGGCCCGGCGCGCCGAGGACGCGGTGATGAAGGGCGCGACGCTCGGCCCGCTGCACGGCGTACCGATCGGCGTCAAGGACATCACGCCGACCGCCGGCGTCCGCACCACTTACGCGTCCCCACTCTACAAGGACCACGTGCCGGCGGAGGACGCCGAGGCGGTGCGGCGGCTCAAAACCGCCGGCGCTATTGTGCTGGCGAAGACCAACACACCGGAATTCGGCGCCGGCGCCTACACCGACAATGCCCTGTTCGGGCCGACCCGCAATCCGTGGAATCCGGCATTGAGCCCGGCCGGATCGTCGGGCGGCTCGGCCGCAGCGGTAGCCGCCGGCATACTGCCGATTGCACAGGGGACCGACTTCGGCGGTTCGGTGCGCGTCCCCGCCGCCTTCTGCGGCATTGTCGGCATCCGCGCCACGCCGGGGCTGGTGCCGAGCTATCCGCTGCATCTACCGTGGGATTTTGGCCAAGTTCACGGCCCGCTGGCGCGCGACGCCGAGGACGCCGCACTCTTCCTCGACGCGCTCACGGGCTTTTCGCGCATTTCGCCGATCTCCGTCGCGCCGCCGTGGCGGAGCGCAGCCGCCGCGCTCGCGCGCGGCGACGGCATCAGCGGCCTGCGCGTGGCTTACGTCTCCGATATCGCCGGCATCGGCGTCGAAGCCGACGTCGACGCGATCTGCCGCGGCGCGGCGGCCGCATTGCAAACGCTCGGCGCCAACGTCGAGCACATCGAATTCGATGTGAGCGCCGGCCGCGCCGCCTATCAGACCTGGCGCAGCTTCTGGATGGTCGGCCAGCAATACCAGCGGCTCGGGCAACTCGCCGAATTCAGCCCGAACCTGAAGGGCAACGTCGAAGCCGGACTGAAGTTGACCGCGCTCGACTATGCCGCGGCCGAACACGCGCGCGAAAACATCTTTCACCGCTTCCGTCGCCTGTTCGAACGTTTCGACGTCCTGCTGACGCCCGCGGCGCCGGTCAAGCCGTTTCCGGTGGAGACGAACTTTCCCGCCAGCATCAATGGCCGCAAGCTTGAGAACTACATCGACTGGATCGCACCCGCTTATCTGATCACACTCGTCAGCCTGCCCGCCGCAAGCGCGCCTGCCGGCCTGTCGCATGACGGGTTGCCCATCGGCATGCAGATCACAGCACCGCGTTTTGAGGAGCCGTTGATCTTAGGCGTTGCGCGCGAAATCCATCGGCACAGCGGTGTCGGCCGCCCGCCGCTTAGCGCCGCCTCCTGATGGAGCGACGCACAACAGGCGCTGAGCCTTGGGAGTGCCGGCCTTTTGCTGTTGGGGATGGGAACCAATGAGCGGCCTTCGCGGTTGCAATATGCGGATATGCGGAGGCTCCACATGCACTGCCCAGTCTGCGACCAGGCAATCGACCAAGATAAAGCATGGAAGGGGACGGCGGATCGGTTTTATTGCAGCGAGTTCTGCGCCGATTCCGAGAACGTGGTGCCGCTGCCGCTTCCGTCGCTCAGAGAACGTTTTGATCGCCAGTATATGCAGCGGCTCGAGCGGCTCGTGGCCCTGAGGAAGCAACACGCCGCCTAAGCGCGACATTCACAAGAGATTTCACGTCCGAGTCGGTCTTGCATGCCATCCACTGGCATAGCGGCATCGGGCGGCCGCCACTCAGCGCATGACGCGAACTGTCCTGTGATTAGACCCTTGTCTCCTCAAATGACGGTAATTGCAGCGTGTCGACGATGTCCCGGCCGAATGCGTATTTGGCCAACCCCGGAATCGCGCAGACATTGATGATGGCATTGCGCAGGGAGAGACCCCAGCGGGTTTTTGGCGCAAATGCCGTCGAGAAACGCTCGGCGCCCCTTTGTTTGGCGGCAATATAGTTTCGCAAGAGCGCCTCATAGTTGGCGAAAGCCTCACGGTGGCGTCCGCTAGCCTTGGCAAGTTCGCCGGCAAGCACGTATGCCGCAGTCATAGCCAGCGCCGAGCCTTGTCCGGCCATAAGCGACACGCAAAATGCGGCATCGCCGACCAGCGCGACGCGCCCGTTCGACCAGCTCGGCATTTTAATTTGGCTGACGCGATCGAAATAAAGCTCTTGCACGCCGTCGAGAGCGTCGAGAATCTTAGCGCTTTCCCAATGCCGCGTGTTGTATCTTTCGCGCAACGTCGCCTTCTGCGCGTGCAAATCGGCCGCGGCCGGCAAGCAATCGCCATCAATGGCAAAAACAAATAGGAAGAGCGTGCGATCGTCGCGCAAAGCAACCCGACCGAGCATGCGACCTGGTTGGCTGTAAATGACGTAGACGTTTTCGTCTCGCGGGCGATAGCCGGCGGCTTCGAACGCGGCGACCGCGTAACCAAGCGGCCTCTCGAAGTCGTCCTGAGATCCGAACGCGATTTTGCGAACGCCGGAATGTAGACCGTCGGCGCCGATAACCAGATCAAAGGGACGCGCCGCACCATGCTTGAGACGCACGTCTACTCGGTCGGTCTGTTGCTCGAGATCAACGATCTCGTCTCCAAAGATGACTTCGGTCCTCGGCGCGATTTTCTCGTATAACAAACGCGATAGCTCGCTCCGCGGCAGGGTCGCGAAGCGCCCGCCGGTCAACTCGTTGAGCACGCCAATCCCAAAACCGGCGACGCGCTTGCCGCGGTCATTGACGATTCGCATTTCCCCGATGCGGTAGCTGAGGCGGCCGATGTCATCCGCCACACCCATTCGCTCAGCGAGATCGTAACCCAGCCCCCAAAAGTCGATGACAAAGCCGCCGGTGCGCAGCGCTGGCGCGCGTTCGACGAGTGTTGGCGCAAATCCGGCCTTCTGCAGCCAGAAGGCAAGCGCCGGCCCCGCAATGCCGGCGCCGGAGATTAGAATTTTGCCGGTCATTGACCAAAGAAGCGGCTTGACCCCCACTATTGGGATTACACAATTTGTCGCATGCGGACATACTCGACCGGTAAACGACTTTGATGCAAGCGAAGCCTCGGGCGCTGTGGATCAAAGACCCGCTCGCCATCCTGGCTGAAGGAGCCCGCCGCGGCATCGTCCTTCAAAACGGCCGTATCGCCGAACTGGTGCCGGCCGGCCGGGCGCCGTCAACACCTGACATGGAGACTTTCGACGCCGGGGCGCATGTGGTGTTGCCGGGCCTGATCAATACCCACCACCACTTTTATCAGACGCTCACCCGCGCGGTTCCGGCAGCGCTTGACCGCGAATTATTCCCCTGGCTGCAAGCGCTTTATCCGATCTGGGCGCGCATGACCCCGGAAGCGCTCGATCTCGCGGTGACGCTGGCGATGGCGGAGCTGTTGTTGTCGGGCGCGACGACCACCACGGATCACCACTATGTCTTTCCCAAAGGCCTTGAAGAGGCCGTCGACATCGAGGTTGGCGCTGCGCGCCGCCTCGGAGTACGCGTGTTGTTGACTCGCGGTTCGATGAACCTTTCGCAGCGCGACGGCGGGCTGCCGCCGGACTCGGTGGTGCAGGACGAAGATACGATCCTCGCCGACTGCGAGCGCGTCGTTAAGCGCTATCATCAGCGCGGCGAAGGGGCGATGGTGCAGATCGCGCTGGCGCCCTGCTCGCCCTTCTCGGTCACTACCTCGCTGATGCGCGCCACGGCGGAACTGGCGCAGCGGCTCGACGTGCGCCTGCATACTCACCTTGGCGAAACCGAAGACGAGAACCGTTTCTGCCACTCGCTCTATAAATGCCGCCCGCTCGATTATCTGGAAGACTGCGGATGGCTCAACGCGCGGACGTGGCTGGCGCACGGCATTCATTTCACGGCCGATGAGATCAGTCGGCTTGCCCGCGCCGGCACGAATGTTGCGCACTGCCCGTGCAGCAATCAGGCACTGGCGTCAGGCACCTGCCCGGTTTGCACCATGAAAGATGCCGGCGTCCGCGTCGGCCTCGGCGTCGATGGTTCGGCGTCGAACGATGCGTCCAATCTGATGCAGGAGGTGCGCGCCGCGTTCCTGCTGCAGCGGAGTCGTTATGGTGTGGGCAAGGTGAGCCACCTCGACGCGCTGCGCTGGGCGACCGCTGGCTCCGCCGCCTGCGCCGGCCGGAGCGACATCGGCGAGATCGCCGTCGGCAAGATGGCCGACCTCGCTTTGTTCAAGCTCGATGAATTGCGCTTTTCCGGCAGCGGCGATCCGCTGGCGGCGCTGGTCCTCTGCGGCGCGCATCGCGCCGACCGCGTCATGGTCGGCGGGCGCTGGATTGTCGAGAACGGTCAGATTCCCGGGCTCGACCTTGCCGACCTGACGCGACGGCATTCCGCGGCAGCAAGGACGCTGCAAGGCTCGGCCTGATTGGTCAACTCGTCTGCGCGGCGTCGCCGCCGGGACCACCGGCAAGCTCATAGACGTCGAGGCTTTGCTGCTTGCCCTTGACGAGGTGCGCGCCGCGTTCGACAAACCGGAACCCGGGCGCTGCTTCGGCGACCTCGCG
>Ga0335081_10020970_pt1 | contig 10572 bp, 9 predicted proteins | sample Lox_Sample_35_FD_206713 | JGI IMG/M metagenome (GOLD analysis project Ga0335081, IMG submission 206713) | Soil microbial communities from Loxahatchee National Wildlife Refuge, Florida, United States - Lox_Sample_3.5 | ecosystem: Environmental > Terrestrial > Soil > Wetlands | place: USA: Florida... | reverse complement strand
TTGAAGGGGCCATCTCTGCCAGATTGCTTCCGCCGGTCAAGTTCAATTCTCAGGTGGAGGCGCGCGGCCGGTGCCGGACCCGTTATCGTAACTCTCCTCCCGCCCAGGCGGCGGCCGTTTCATCCCCCGTTTGCCGGCCGCGGCCCGGTGGGCAACGGCCCGCGGTGGACCTCCTGCGTTCTTTCCATCACCCAGAAATGCGACAGACCGAAGATCCTGAGGGGGGTTTTTTCCAGGAACTGCAGGGCGGTTCGCAGGAGCCTTCCCGGCACCCCGAAGCGCACGATAAGATTGTCGTACGCGCCGAAGATGATGGTCCGTTCGATGCATCGGACGGGCAGGCCCTCAAACAATTTTTCCAGGTCATGCCTTGAATAGACGCGGACATGCGGGGCGAGTTTGTTGCGCCACAGGCGCGGCAGATAATTTATAAACAGCTTGTTGCCGAAATGATATTTGCCTTTCCAATAGATGCCATGCGTCTCAAACGGATAACCGCGGTTGGGGCAGAACAAAACGATCCTCCCGCCGGGTTTGAGCACGCGCACCATCTCGCGGACGGCGGCATGGTCGTCGGCGACATGTTCAATCACTTCGTGGCTCAGAATTAAATCAAAAGCGCTGCCCGGGGCGGATCGAAGGGTCGCAGAGGGGAACGGAAGGAACTCGCCAGCTGCGTTCAGGATGCGTGTAGAATTCTGTGCGGCCTGTGCGGCGCGTTCAAAGTCGTACTCCAGTCCATAAACAATTCCGCCCAAGACGGCCAGATGCTCAACGTACATTCCCACCCCGCAACCGTCTTCCAGGATGCTGCCCCGGATGCGTTCTCCGGCCGCTTGGATGATCATCTCGAGTCGGCGTTGTTGTCCGGCACGCCAGACGTAGGAAGGTTCGCCGCGCAGTGCGGCTTTTTGCAGATCGCGGTTGGCCATGCCGACAATTATATCTTGCATCTTTTATGCACCTATGCTAAAATAGGCTCTGCAAGGAAGATCAATATCGTAGACATTGAGAAGTGGGCAACCCCCACTTTTCTGCTTGTATATGAGGAAACCACACGGAGCAAGGTAGCATGACGAAAAACGAATTCGCCCTGGCGTTCAACGAAGTCCTGGAAGAAAAACAATTATCGAAGGATATCATCCTCGGTGCGATCGAATCTGCCATGGTGTCGGCCTATCGGCGGGCTGTCAACGCCTCGACCGCGCAGCATGTCGAGGCCAAAGTGGATGCCGAGACGGGCCGGGTGGTCATCTTCGCGGAAAAGGAAGTCGTCGAAGATGTGCAGGAGATCAATACCGAGGTGACCCTCGAAAATGCGCGCAAGGTGAATCCCGAAGCGCAATTGGGCGACATGGTGATCGTCGAATCCACGCCCGGAGACTTTGGCCGCGTTGCGGCGCAGACCGCGCGTCAGGTGATTCAACAGCGCATCCGTGAGGCCGAACGCTCGGCCCAGATGGAGTATTTTGCGAGACAGGTGGGTGAGATCGTGAGCGGGGTGGTGCAGGCCGTCAACGCCCAGGGTGCGACGATCGGCCTGGATATGAAGGCGGAGGGTGTTCTCCCCGCGAATCAAAAGATCCCGAATGAACGTTTTAAGGTCCACGACCGCATTCGCACCGTGGTGATGGAGGTCAAGGACGGATCGCGCGGTCCGCAGATCATTCTGTCGCGCGCCCACCGCAATTTCCTGCGGCGTCTGCTGGAGAACGAAGTCCCTGAAATCTATCACGGCGTGGTTGAGATTCGTGCCATCGCACGTGAACCCGGCGCGCGCGCCAAAGTCGCTGTCATGGCGACACAGGCCGGGGTCGATCCGGTCGGCGCATGCGTGGGCATCAAAGGGGTTCGCATTCAAGCCATTGTCAAAGAACTGCACGACGAGAAGATTGATATCATACAATGGGACCCCGATCCGATCGTATATATTTCCAAAGCGATCAGTCCGGCACGGGTCAGCGGTGTCTATTTAAACGAGGTGGATGGCAACCGCACGGCCACCGTGGTTGTGATGGAGGATCAGCTCAGCCTGGCCATCGGGCGCGACGGTCAGAATGCGCGTTTGGCTGCCAAACTCACCGGCTGGCGCATTGATATTAAGTCGGTGGTCGAAGCCGCCAGCGATACGCTCGCCAAATTGCAGAACGATCCTGAGCTGGCCGCCTCGCTGCCGGCCGCAGCCGAAGTGGTGCCCCAGGTGGAAGAAATCCTCGCCAAGAAAGCCGAGAATCGTCCGGTCACGCCCGAGGAGTATACGACGCTCGGTCAATTTGTCGAGCGAGTCGAACGCCGCACCATGCAAATCAAGGAAGAGGCGGTCCGGGTGGACGACGAGCGCCTGGCCGCGGCCAAAGCCGAAGTGCCGCCTGCCGCGTTTAACCTGACGCTGGATCAGCTTGGTCTCAGAGAACATGTCTTCAACATTCTCACCGAGGCGGGTTTCGAAACCGTCGGTGATTTGATGTTGGCCCTCAAACTCGATGCGAATAATGTGCTGGGCCTGCCGGGTGTTGGACCGAAGGCCATGCAGAATATCGAAGAGCAGGTCGCGGCCTTGAGCTTCCCTGAACCTGCGTCGGAACCCGTGCAGGAAGTCCCCTCAACGCCGGTTGCGGAAGCGGCTCCGGTTGAAGTGATGGCGGTTGAAGCAGAGCCGGAGGCAGCCAAGAAGGATGCGAAGCAGGCGGTTGCCGAAGAAGAGGAAGAGGAAAATGCCAAGGATGGCGTCTCGCTGGACGAGCTGTTCAAAATGAAACCCGAGATCTTCCAGTCCACCGGCGCGGCGGAAGAAGACGATGACGACAAGAAGAAAGGTAAGAAGAAAAAGAAAAAAGGCGTCGAGTTGGTGCTCGATGAGGATCTTGGCGAAGTGGTTGGCCGCAAGATACATAAGCGCGGCGAAGAGGAACTTGCGGACGAGTAGAACGTGCTCCTTTCCCCTGTCACTCGAGGTTGCAAAAGGCAGGGGATCGGAAAGTTAAGTTGAAGGTGTCGAAGAAACCTGTTCAGCGCATGAAGCATGTTCCCCAGCGTACCTGTGTGGGATGCCGCACCGTGATGGCGAAACGCCAGCTGGTGCGCGTGGTCCGCACGGCGCACGGGGTGCTCGTTGACCCGACCGGAAAACTGGCGGGGCGCGGTGCGTATCTGCATGACCGCCGTTCCTGCTGGCAAGCCGGTTTGATGGGGAGTCTCGCCCACGCGTTGAGAACTGAGCTGACCGCGGCCGACCGCGCAGGCTTGGAAGCTTTTATGAACACGCTCCCGCAAGCGGAGCCTGGCGCATAGTGTTTATGGACGAATAGCCACCGCTCATAGACCATCGCCAGTTCGAATCGGCATTGTCTCAATATTGCTGATTCGCTGATTCGATTTTCGGAGGTGGCCTATGGGAAAAAAGATTGAATTGCCTGCCGGCATTGTGATACGTGATCTGGCGCAGAAGATTGAAGTAAGCCCAATCGAGGTGATCAAGAAACTGATGGCGAACGGCGTGATGGCGACCATCAATCAGTCCGTGGATTTTGATACGGCGGCGATCGTGGTTGCCGAATATGGATTCGAGGCGGTGCCCGAAGCGCAGGAAGAGCTCAAGAAGGAAGAGACCGGCGAGGTCCCGCTCTGGCGGCGCCTGATCGCGGATGAAGATGCCGCGAAGCTGGTCAACCGTCCGCCGGTCGTGACCATTCTCGGCCATGTCGACCATGGCAAAACCTCCCTGCTGGATGCCGTCCGTCAAACGGACGTGGCCGCCGGCGAAGCCGGAGGCATCACCCAGCATATCGGTGCGTATCAGGTCGAGAAAAAGGGACGCACGATCACGTTCCTCGATACGCCCGGCCATGCCGCGTTCACTGCCATGCGGGCGCGCGGCGCCCAGGGCGCGGATATCGTGATCCTGGTGGTTGCGGCGGACGATGGCGTCATGCCGCAGACCCGCGAGGCCATTGCTCATGCCAAAGCGGCGCGCGTGCCGATCATTGTGGCGTTGAACAAAATTGATAAGGCCAACGCCAACCCTGAACGCGTCAAACAGCAGTTGGCCGAGTTGGAACTTGTGCCGGATGACTGGGGCGGCAATACGATGGTGGTTCCGGTTTCTGCAAAACAAAAGGAGGGGATTGATGATCTGCTGGAGGGGATCCTGCTGGTGGCGGACAATGCGAACATCAAAGCCAATCCGTCCGGCAAGGTGATCGGGACGGTCATTGAAGCGGAAGTGGACAAATCCAAAGGAACGATTGCCACGCTCCTCGTTCAGAACGGAACGCTGGAAGCCGGCAGCATCGTGGTGGCCGGCAAGTCCTATGGACGCCTGAAAGCGATGACGGACTACAAGGGCAAACCGGTCAAGAAAGTCGCGCCTTCCACGCCGGTCGTGGTGATGGGTCTGAACGATGTCCCGGCGGCAGGCGATGTGTTCCGAGTCGTTGATTCGGAACGGGAAGCGCGCGCGATCGTCGGGGAGCGCATCCAAGCCGAGAAATCCCAGGCGCACACCAAGAAAAAGGTTTCCCTGGAGGATTTGTTCGCCAGTGTTCAGTCCGGTGAAACGAAGGAATTGAATCTGATCGTGAAAGCCGACGTGCAGGGTTCGCTTGAACCGCTCGTCGTGGAATTGGAAAAACTTGGCAAGGGTGAAATTGGCCTCAAGATACTGCATGCCGAAGCAGGCAACATCGGCGAGAACGATGTGATGCTGGCCTCGGCTTCGAAAGCGCTGATCGTTGGCTTCAATGTGCAAGCGGATGTTTCGGCGCGGCGCCTGGCGGAGACGGAGGGCGTGTCCATCCGGCTCTACGATATTATTTATCGCATGACCGAAGATATCGAAAAGGCGCTCAAAGGAATGCTTGAACCAGATCTGGTCGAGAAGGTGCTTGGCCGCGCAACGGTCCTGGCGGTGTTCCCCGCCTCCAAACTCGGGCGCGTGGCCGGCTGCCGCGTCACCGAAGGCGAATTGCACCGCAACTCCAGAGTGCGTTTGTTCCGCGGGACCGACCTTGTCTTTGAAGGCGAGATGGCTTCTCTCCGCCACGAGAAAGAAGATGTGCGCGAGATCCGGACCGGCTTCGAATGCGGCGTCGGCTTCAAGAACTTCCACGACATTCAAGTGGGCGATCAACTTGTCTGTTATGTCATCGAGAAGAACGAAATTTAGCGGACGGCAATGCCCTCGGGACTGCGGCTCCAACGCATTGCGGATCGCATCCGCCACGAAATCTCGGACATGCTCATTCGCGAGATCAACGATCCGCGTTTGAAACTGATTTCCATTACCGACGTAAAGGTGGACAAGGAACTGGCATTTGCCGATGTTTATGTTTCTGCCGTGGAAGGGCGGAGCCGTTCCACGGAAATCCTGGCAGGCCTGGAATCTGCCAGCGGCTTCCTGCGGCGGACGTTGGCAAGCCGCATCGCACTCCGCGTTTTCCCGCGCCTGCGCTTTCACTGGGATCCGACGCCTGAGAATGCCGATCACATTGAGAAAGTGCTGGCAGAGCTGCGCGCAAAAAGCAAACCTGAAAAAGGGCAGTAACATTCTTGCAGCCGATGACGACTGGTAAAGGATGCACAAGAGTGGAGGGCATGATCGGATGAACGAATCAATAAATCAGGCAATCCGGGCTCGACTCGCTGAGGCCAAGGACATTCTTATTGCTTCCCATGTGCGCCCGGATGGCGACGCGGTCGGCGCGCTGCTGGGAATGGGGTTGGCTCTTCGACAGTCCGGCAAGCCCGTCCAGATGGTCCTGGCGGACGGTGTGCCGTCATCCTTCAAACATTTGGAGGGTGCGGAGCATATCCAGACCGGCATCGCAGGGACATTCGACACATTCATCACGGTGGACTGCGCCGACTTTAAGCGCACCGGCAAACCATTTGAATCCCTCGACCGGCCGGATATCAACATTGACCACCATGTTACCAACGAGAGGTTCGGCAAGATCAATTTGATCGAGGGCGAAGAAGTTGCAACCTCAGCCATCCTCACCAACCATCTGCCCCGCTGGGGATTCCAGATCACCCGGCCGATTGCCGCGGCCTTGTTGACGGGCATCATTACCGACACCTTGGGATTTCGTACGTCCAACGTCACGCCGGAATCGATGCGGCAGGCCGCGCGATTGATGGAATCCGGCGTGGACATGCCCGAACTTTACATGCGGGGACTCGTGCGTCGTTCCTATCCTGCCACGCGCTATTGGGGTGCAGGACTCTCCAGGCTGGAACGAAAGAATGGCATGGTATGGGGAACGCTGACCATCGACGATCGAAAAGCCGCCGGTTATTCGGGAAATGATGACGCGGATTTGATCAACATCATTGCCTCCATTGAGGGATTCAAGGTGGGAATGATTTTTGTGGAACAATCCGATCACCGTGTGAAAATATCATGGCGCGCCCTCGAACCCGGCATCGATGTTTCGCCGATTGCAAAAGCCTTCGGCGGCGGCGGCCACGCCGCGGCCGCGGGTGCCGATGTCGAGGGAACGCTTGCAGAAGTTCAGATGAATGTCTTACGCAAAACTCAGGAAACCTTAAGACTCTAGTATATAATTAGGACAATGGCGTCGGATTAATTGTCTTGAAAGAGACCTAGGAGGAAAAAATATGGAGAGTAAGATGAACAGTCAGGACGTAAAGAATGCCATTTCCGGTGTTCTGGTTGTAGATAAGCCCGTCGGCATGACATCGCATGATGTCGTGCAGGTCGTTCGCAGCGGCACCGGTTTACGGCGAGCCGGACATACGGGTACGCTTGACCCGCGCGCTTCGGGCGTGCTTGTGATTCTGGTGGGGCCCGCGGTCCGTTTATCGGAATTTGTTTCGGCTTCGGACAAGCGTTATCAGGCGATCATCCGCCTGGGGAGCACGACCGATACGTTTGATGCGGATGGAAAAGTGACTCCCTCCGAAGGTCCGGTCAATGTCACGGAGGAACAATTCGAGGCGGTGCTCAAGACCTTCATCGGCGAAATTGAACAGACGCCGCCGCCCTATTCCGCCGTCAAAGTGCAGGGACGCAAGGCCTATGAGATGGCCCGCGAAGGCGAGGAAGTGGAACTGGCGCCGCGCAAGATCACGGTTCATCATCTGGAAGTGCTCGAATGGGCACCGCCGGAAGTGGTGATCGACGTGCATTGTTCATCCGGCACCTACGTCCGTTCACTGGCAAATGACCTCGGCAAGGCGCTGGGATGCGGGGCGTATCTGGTGGGCCTGCGCCGCACCAAGAGCGGACGTTTCTCATTGCGCGATGCCACCCCGTTAAGAAAACTCCAGGACGCTTTTCATGCCGGGAACTGGTATCAGTTTCTGATCCCTGCCGCAGAGGCGCTGGCCGAATGGCCGGCCATTGATCTCAGCCCGGATGAAGTCGAGGCGGTGCGCCACGGTCATCGCGTCAAGGCCGCAGCGGAGGCCCAGCCCGGACTGGTGCGCGGCGTCAGCACCCAGGGTGAGCTGGTCGCGCTGATGGACCTGGTCACGGGCGAGGCCGGCGATCCCGAGTGGCAGCCCAAGAAAGTCTTCTTCTCATAGCGTAGATTCCGATCTCGAGACACAAAGGATACGAAGACAGGCCTTTGTGTAGCTTCGTATCCTTTGGGTTTAGAATGATTCACGCCCATTCCCTGAACGGCCTTCAGCTGCAAGACAGTTGGCTCACGATCGGCGTCTTTGATGGGGTTCACCGCGGCCATCAAGCAATCGTCAGCCGCCTTACGGCCGGCGCGCATGCCATGGGAGCGCCCGCCGTTGTGTTGACGTTCTGGCCGCATCCCGCCTTTGCCCTGGGCAGGGGCGGGGTGAAAAGCCTCACCCTGCCGGAGGAACGCGCGGACCTGCTCGCTTTGCTGGGGGTGGACATCGTGCTGACCCATCCGTTTGACTCGGAGGTTGCCAACCTGTCGGCGCGCGAGTTCATGGGGCGGTTGAAGGAACACCTGGGCCACCGCCATTTGTTGATGGGCTATGACTTTGCCTTGGGCAAAGGACGCGAAGGGGATGCGACCCGCCTGGTCGAGCTTGGACGGGAAATGAATTACACGGCGGAAGTGATTGACGCCGTCAGCGATGAAAGCGGGGTGATTTCGTCGACGGAAATCCGCAAATTGATTACGGTCGGCGACGTGAGCGACGCCGCGAAGCTCCTCGGCCGGAATTACAGCCTGCGCGGCTCGGTCATCCACGGCGATGGTCGGGGCGGAACGATGAACATCCCCACCGCCAACGTTGATTATCCGCGTGACAAGATCATCCCGGCCAATGGAATTTACGCGGCCTGGGCATGGGTGGACGACGAGAAATACATGTCTGCCGTTAACATCGGAATCAATCCGACCTTCACACCCGACAAACAAACGCCCAATGTGGAAGCGCATCTGCTGGATTTCCATCGGGACATTTACGGAAAGGGTGTCAAGGTCGAATTTGTGACGCGCCTGAGGGACGAGTTGAGATTTGATTCTGTGCAGGAACTGGTCGAACAGATACAGCACGATATCACGCAAACGCGCAAGGTTCTCGCGGCGGGCTGATCCCCTTTTTGCCGATTGACCTGCTGCGGGTATTCATTTATATTTGATGTTTGGCTGAAGGAGGCTAGGATGAGAAGACCGTCAGCTCCAATGGTATTTGCTTTAATCAGTGTCAGTCTCCTTCTGTCTTTGAATTGCATGGCCGCTTCCGCATTGTTCCCGCCCACGCCCACTCCGACCTACACCCCCACCCAAACCCCAACCGCAACCCCGCCGCCGACCCCGACTTTCACCCCGACCGTTACGCTCACCGCGACCCCCGACATTTCCTCGGCGCAACTGGAATTATCGGATCTGCCGCCGGGATTCAGGCCCCTTTCTTTTCCGACGGACGCAGATCCCAATTTAAAATGGTTTGCCTACGGGGACTCTTCGCCGTTTCAGGTCATTCTGGGTGCGGTCGAACCGCTTGGACCGGACGACCAATTCGATTTTGATGCGCTGATCGAGAACCCTGATCTTCTTCTGCAATCGATCAACGCCAGCGCCGGCACGGCTGCCATCAAAAGCCTCAAGCCCATTTCCGGACTGGATCAGTTTGGCGACGCCTCGAACGGCTTTACCGGTCTAACCACGAGCCATGGGATTACGTTGAATGCGGATCTCTTCCTGATGCGCAAAGGCAGGGTTGGAGTCTTTGTCATCAGCATGTATCCCAGGGGGCAGGATCCTGCCATCACTACTCTTGACCTTGCGAAGATCCTGAACCAGAAAGAGGGCCGCTTCCCCTTGGACTCTTCGATCGGATAAGCGGCGGAATTGACATGCCTGGCCGACAGATTTATTTGCTTTCGCCGAAGGAACACAGTCCCGAAACCATTGCCGTGGCGTTCGCCAAGACCTCGCGCTCACCGGAATCGTTCCGCGAGATCGCGGCCGGATTGACCGAGGAGAAATCGGCGCAGTTTCACGAGAAGTGGGTTGTGGGTTATGGTCACGCTTCGGTGGCCGAACATGCGGTCCTGCATGTTGCCTTTGAGAACGTCTCGCGCCTGGCCGTGGAGAGCATTGAGTCCAATCGTCTGGCCTCGTATACGGAAAAGTCCACCCGTTATCAAAAATGGGGAGCGGATAATTTCTTGATTCCATCCGAACTGGATGGACATGCTCTGCGTGACGAGTTTATCGCGACCTGCCGCCTCCTGTTCAAGACCTACCGCGACTCGCTCGATCCCGTGCGGGCGCTTGTCCTGCGACGGGCCCCGCGCCGCGCGAATGAATCCGATGAGGCCCTGGACCGCCGCCTGCGCTCACAGTACGTGGATGTCTGCCGTTTTCTTCTGCCTGCCGCCTCCCTGGCAAACGTGGGGATGACCGCCAACGCCCGGATCCTGGAGAACATGATTCGTAAGATGCTCTCCCATGAACTGGCGGAGGTCCGCGAGATCGGCGAGGAGGTCAAAGCCGTTGCCAGGGCCGAGGTCCCGACCCTGGTGAAGTATGCGAATGCCGTGCCCTACCTGATCGAAACAACCCATGATTTCGCCCTCCTTCCGGCCCGGCTGCCGCCGGGGGAGGCTCCACCGGCGAGGGGTGATTGGTGCCGGCTGATCGACTTCGATCAGGAGGGCGAGACAAAAGTATTGGCCGCCACCCTCTACCGTTTCGGCGAGATGCCGTTTGAGGACGCTGTGAGGCATGTCCAATCGCTCAACGAATCCGAGCGCCTTCAATTCGCAGATACTCTGCTCGGGCGGCTGGGTGAACATGATATCCCACTCCGCGAATTGGAGTATGCGAGCTATACCTTTGATCTGTTGATGGACCAAGGCGCGTATGCCGAGTTCAAACGCCACCGCCTCATGACGCAGACCGCGCAAATGCTGACGGCGCGGCTGGGATACGCGATCCCGCGCATGATCACGGAAGCAGGCCTTCAGGCAGGCTACGAAGCGGCGATGAAGGCCGCCGCGGCCACCTATGAAAAGTTATATCAGCTTGATCCGCACCTTGCACAATATGTGATCCCCAACGGATACAATCGCCGCGTCCTGGCACGGTTGAATCTGCGCGAGGCGTATCACTT
>Ga0335081_10020968_pt1 | contig 10572 bp, 8 predicted proteins | sample Lox_Sample_35_FD_206713 | JGI IMG/M metagenome (GOLD analysis project Ga0335081, IMG submission 206713) | Soil microbial communities from Loxahatchee National Wildlife Refuge, Florida, United States - Lox_Sample_3.5 | ecosystem: Environmental > Terrestrial > Soil > Wetlands | place: USA: Florida... | reverse complement strand
GATATAAGTCTCCGCCGCAGCCAACAGGGAACCTTGACACCCGTCTTCCCATTATCCCAACACCTCCACCTCTCCAATCCTCTACCATCGCTTCAATAAGACAGACTTACGCAACTTCAACCCCAGGAACAAACCGCCACACCTCCAATGAATTAGTCACCCATTCCAACTCGGCTCAACACGCACATCCCCACCATCATCACCATGCACCCGCTGTCCATTCCCCGCTTTCAGATGCCGGGCCCCCCTTCACCCCCACCGAGTCCTTGCATCGGTTATATCTCCCCGGTACCATGGCTGGTTCCGTCACTCTGTCAATCCATCCAAAAGTTGATCGGGGATTCTTCTTGGCCGCCGAAGATAATGAATGGACTTGTTATCGTCGGAATTACTTTCAAATCAGCGTCGCTTACAGCGTTTCCTCGCCAAACCCAAACATGGCCAACGAAGGACTTATGACGGCGGGGATAATGCTCGATTATCATGGCCGACAGGAACGAGTTACAGGTTTCAAATTAACGATTGGAGCAAGAGTCTACGGCAGTGATGCCAAAGTTATCGATCTAGTTCAACATACCCCCAAACGAGACAAGGGTCCCCAATTAAAGCCTGCATTGAACTTGATGACGCCCGGCGGTGATGTTGAGCGTCATGGCCACCATGATATCAGTGATTCAGCAGACGATGAAAAAGCTGCGTTGAGCGGGAATATCCAGGAGGGTGAGGCACCCAAGGTGGTTACATATGAGCGGATTCAGTTTAAACAGGCCACTGCGAATAATGGCAAACGACGAGCTGCCCAGCAATATTTTTCGTTGATTGTCGAGGCCTATGCAACGGTTTTGGGTGCGCAGGGAGAGGAGGATATTCGTGTTGCGGTGACGAAGTCGAGTCCTGTCGTTGTACGGGGCCGCTCCCCAGGACATTATAGTGATACGCCACCGGCTGAAGTGAAATCTCGACCGGCGGAATTAACGACGTCGACTTCATTCTTGCGAAATGAACAGCCCTCACCCACACAAACGCCTACTCGTCCAGTAGCAAACACCGCTCCAGGAGAATCCTCCTCATCAGCCCTTCCGCAAACAAGTGTACCCTCGCTCACCACCAACAACAACGAAAGTCAAAACACGGCGAATAATAGGGGCAATCTAGCCTCGAACGACCTCAACTTTCTTGCCTCCCTCGACGCAGACTTTAATGGTTACCAGTACCTCCCTTTCACGCTCCTCGATCCACAAGGTAAAATGGTCGTCCCACACGATCTCTTTTACGATCCACATGAATTCCCCGATTCACACTATGCAAATCTCCTCTTTGGAACCGGCGATAATACCCAACCCAACCTTTCGCAAACTCACCATGCTGTTTCAACGGCGGATCCGTTTCCTGCGCAGGGGACGGGGCTGTCTGGCGAGGCTTCTCAACAAGGACAGGGAGCGACGCAACAGTCGGAATTTTCCAATTTATATCAAGGATTTTTTGATTTCCCCGTTCAAGAAATCACGAATTGGAATAATACAATGGGGAGAGGGAATTCGCAGCAAGGTGGTACGACTACAACCGTAGCAGCAAAGACGGAAGATGCTTGGTTTGATTCCTTTCCCTCGAATTCCGCGTCACAGAGCGTCGTACCGGGGTTCCGAGGCAACTCCAATCACGCGGGTAACGGCGGATCGTCCCAGTCGCAGCAGACCTTCTCATTTGGATTTCCCGGGGCTTCTCAGGATGGGAATGGGGGTAATGGGAATGGTGGTGCCATGACGCCTGGTGGGAAATGGATGTTTGAATTTCGGAATAGTAGTTATGGGTATTTCCCGAATTTACCGGCGATCGGGGAGATGCCTTCGACGTCGACATCACAGGCGCAGTGAGTGCATTGGCTGGTTGAGCTTCCCTCCCTTTTTTGTTTCTCTATTGTGTATTGTTTGGGGATTATGGTTAGGGAGCATCCAGGTTGGTGGGAGGGAACGGAAGTCCGGGGATATTACTTTTATGTCGTTTAGTTCCCGTTCATACTTTTTCTTTGTCGCAGTTTGTTTTGTAAGTAGTATTAGGGATCGGGACCAAGTGATTTGTGTTATCACGGAGGATATGTCAGCATATATTTTCGAGTCTATCGTCGAATCAAAACTTGACTCTGTACAATATTCCCAAGCCACACCAACTGTCTCGTCCTTCACCTGCCTCCATCTCACCTCCGTTAGTCTATCCAGATTTCGTTTGTTTATCGATCACTGGACGATCTTGCCCCTGAAGGATAACCCTGTACGACGACATGACGCCATTCAAAGAAGCTTAGAACAACAATAGCGAATGGCGACTGCCCGATCCTCCTTTGTGAAACAAAGCAGCGTAAATCCTCCAAGGCGGAACATCAGATCAGCCCGCCCGAAAGCGGTAGCCGAATCCTATCACGTGCCGGATTTCCGGTCAGGGCTTGAGCCGACACCGGCCCCGCGTCGGCTACCCGCGACGGTTGTGGGCTAATAATCTCAGGGTCCTAACAAAACACAATCGCAGCAGTCGGCGCCACGAGTTGCCAAATGCGCTCAGTTGCCGCGGCACAGGACAAATTTCATTTACCGCGCACGGGGACGCATAGAACCCTCAGGCAGCTGAGGCGGATTCATAGCCTAAAAAGGGGGCAGCGGCCTGCAGATATGCATTTTTATTTAGGGGCAGTCGCAACATTATGCCGCTACTCGTGCAGCGCTTGGCCCGCAACGGGACCGTGTCGTTATCGTCTGACTTTACGACCGATTGGGGTCTCAGGGCTGGACGTGGCCACTTGACGGTACGTTACGAATGGATGCACCGCCGAAGAACAAGAAGATGAGGTCTTTTCGCGGATGTCAAGGCTGCAAGCATGCAAAGAGACGATGTACAGAGGAGAAGCCAACTTGTCAGGCATGTGCAAAAGCGAGGAGGGTCTGTCAGGTCTCTCTCTTTATCTTGTTATGCGGCAATTGCTGATGACGCAGTATGACACCGATGCATTATTTCGGTTTTTCGAAAAGGACGTAAAATCTGAAAGTGTCATTAGCGAGGCTGTGGCAGAAGGTGAAAGTGGGGGTGATGCAGATCATAAATCAAGCATGAGTATGCTCAGCCTCCCTGAGACTGCTGACTTGGTGCAGAAAAGAGGTCGATAGACGGCATATTCATCCAGCAAGAGGTGAAGGTCAAACGAATAAAGATGCCGACTCCTGTGCCATCGAAGGCAGCTCTGGCGACTATTTTGAATCATGAGGAGCCAGACGAAAAAGTGGGTGTCAAAGAGCCTTTTCGGGAACAATCTAAACCCGTGGAGACAAAGTACATCCATTCCGCATTTCACTGCCTAATATGGACAGAAAATAACACGCTAATGTTACGTCGGATTTGGTTCGAGGGTCGCCTTACTTGGCTTCGAGCGACTGCCGAACAGTTGCCCTTCACAACATTGTTGGCAGCCCACGTATTCCCTGGACTCATGGACTTCGACCACACGCTTGTGCAACAATTGTATATAAAGGTTTGCATTGCCGGGATTGCTAGTTTGTTTGCGGGAGTTGGTCGGAGTGTCTTGTACAATCACGACTGTGGACAGCCTCGTCATACGACGAATCAATAAAACTGCATTCTTCCCTAACTGCGCGAACCATTCTCCCCTCCGGCCCATTGTCTCAATCTGAACGTTGAGCAGCCCCCGCTATGACTCGACGAGAATTCTAACCCCCTCGCAAATTACATACGTGCTGCAATTTTCTATTTTGTCGGCCAATCACTCCCCGAGCGGTCCATTCGTCTGCTCAGTGACTTCAGGTTTCTGCTCCATCGGATAATGACCAGCTTCCTCGATCCGAACATCCTTCGGAACCTTCTGAACCTTATCCGAAATCCCCTCACCATAATCTCATTAAATCCGCCGACAAAGGGTCATTCTGTCCAAAAACAACGAGAACTTGCCGCGGCTCCCTTCCAGCCCCATCCAATCTTCTATTTCCTCCGTTCCTCCGTTCCTCCAACTTTCTTCATTCCGTTCCGGGAGAGGCGCTTCCCCATTTCTATTCGTGAAGGTCCAACTTTCGTGAACGTCCAATGAATCCTTCCATTACTTTCCACCAAAATTGCCCACGCCATTGTTGCAATAGAATATTTGAAAAGCTAGTGACGATATGAGCGGATCGCATTATGTTAATTTTGAGATGAGGACCGCTGAATGGAGCGGAATAGCCGGTAAGCGCTGATATCGGTGTGTATGTTATGACCAGAGATTCCGGAATATATCCATCGAGAATCCCTATGCAAAAGAACCAGGTGAGATTAGGGAGTTCGATCGACGAAGTCACGTCTTTCGGTGGGGCGGAACAACGAGGTTATGCGAACGAGTCGGGACAAAGCGCAATACAAGCATTTTAATTTTTCAACGTGAAGCACCCGCCCAAGTCATGAGCAGTGACAATCCCATTCTCAATTTAGTGTGATCAAAGAACTAAAAAAAGAGGGCCTGCATATGCAACTCGAACGAGAGAAGCGACGCTTGAACAGAATCCCACAATGTTGAGATCCGGATGTATTATTGTCTTCACCCTGAATTCTCACTTGATCTAAATCAATTGCTCGTCTGAACATGTAGCTCATGCCTCCCACTTCGTGCTGTAATTTTTGCAAAATCTCCTACGTTGTTGATCTTCGTTTGTGCCCGTGAATTGAACCCTATCGTAACAGGGCTTCAAAACTTCGGCAAAATCTTTCATCAAAATGCAGTCCAACTAAGAATCATTGAAACAGATCTGAGAACAATCAGCCTTTGCCCATGAGATGGCATGCATGGAACGACAATTTCAGACCCTCAAGATTTCAACCTATTGAGATTTTCCATACGGAGCTTCGAGAGATTGAAATCTTTCTTGTAGGGCTTGATCGAAATAATGGAACATCGAAGAGGGAGATTTCGATGCGCGTGAGCTTAATTTACGAAATAATAAATCGATTACCTGTAAATCGGACATCAAGTAAGAATTTCGGCTGCCCTTTCCTTCGCTAGTAATATTAGCATATTCGAGTATGAGGCCACATCCAATTCAGCAACTGTAGGCACTGACTTTAGGTGGGGAGATTACTTCGACCACTGCGGCTTCGGAGTCTAATAATTAGCCTGCTAGAACGACGGAATCCGCATTTTTGATTGTGTTTGGCGGTGGCCTCCCATCGAGACTGTTGGCGTGCAGATGCATGTCACCTCTTGGAAGTTATATGGAATAAGCCAACGTTCAGGAATAAACGTCCAATAAGAGGTAGGGAAAGATTTGAACAGAATTTTGAGCAGATCCTGAGATGAAAATGACCGCGTCGAATGCGCATTTCGTAGAGGCGATGGACACGCTTGGGGAATGACGAATGCGGTTGCTGCAGAGGAAATGGTGCTCCGAAAAGAATTGTAGCACATATTGACGAATGGCCAATAAATCACTGGGAGAAGATTATATGGGACATCATTTTCTCACTCCAACTTAATGGATTGGTTATTGGGAGTTATGAGATGAGTTGCTGACATCTCACCTCCCGAACAGCGTTTTTGGAAGTCCGATAAGTAGAAAAGTAGATCCTCTGCCGGCTAAGGACAGTCTCAATTTCGTGAGGCTGTCGTATGTTTCAGGCAAAGAGACGTCCGTATCGTGACGCGCAAGATGAAAGATGGCAGCGCGATTGCCAACCCTAATAAAGAAAGCACATTATGAGATGAGTGAAATTGTCATTTCCCCTCGTTAACCCTAATTTACGCACCCAGACCGCCCAAACATTCTAGGAAATGCAACTACTTCCTTCAAATTCTTAATCCCGGCGAGGTACGCGATAAGTCTATCAAATCCCAAACCAAAGCCACCATGCGGAACACTCCCCCACTTCCTCAAATCCTTATACCACTCCATCTCACCCTCGTCCACATTATTCCGCCGCATGCTAAGCTCCAGCTCGCGTAGATCGTGAATGCGAAGACTTCCCCCAGCAATCTCACCGGTCCCCGGAACCACAAGATCGAAATTCTCGACAAGCGGGAGCTCCTTTTTCCCCTTGGTGGATTGCAACATGTAAAAGGGTTTTATTTGCGCGGGATAATGAGTGATAAAGATTGGTTTTCTAAGGGTCGCGGCGAGGAATTGTTCGTGTTGGACTTGTAATGGTGCGCCTTCCATCGGTGGGATATTAAATGGATTTCGAGAATGCTCGGGTTTGAGGATTTTTATGGCGTCCGTATACGTGATTCGGGCAAAGCTCGCGGTTTCCATTTCCTGCCATTGTGGGGCAAGAGTGTCGACCGGGTACGTATTATCTTGACCGTCCATCGTCTTTTCAAGTTCCTCCACAATCCCCGATTTCTTGGCCTCCGCGACTAAACGCCGTATCATTCTCTCTACAAAATTTAACAGTTCGTCCAAATCGTCAATCACCCACTCGGCCTCGAGCATCCAGAATTCGGCGAGATGACGAGAAGTCACACTTTTCTCGGCACGAAAAGTCGGGCTTAACGTCCATACGCGACCCATCCCCATCATCAACGCTTCCAAATGCAGTTGACTTGAAACTGTCAATTTCGGCACTTTGAGACCTCCCAACCCAAAGAAATCGTCCTGGGTGGCTGTCACGTTAAAGGCTTCTCCTGCGCCTTCCGCGTCCGACGATGTAATTATCGGGGGATTAGTGTAGTAGAATCCTTCACTATCGAAGAATTTATGCATGGCCGAGACGAGGATGGAACGTAGTCGTAAGACACTGGCCATGTGTGTTGCTCGGGGTCTTAAATGCTGATGGGCACGGTAGTGGTCAGCGTAGTGTGGGGCACCTGTAAACTGCAGTGGGAATGCCTTGAAAAGTAAGCAACGGAATGGAGTGAGGGGTCGTACACCAGGGGCCTCTGGACTCTCTCCTAGGACGGTGACATTTTGAGCCAGCAATTCGACATCCTGCATTCCTCGGGATGGGACCAATTGGCCCTGCACACGGAGACTGGAGGCGACGGTGGCACTGGAGTTAGTTCACGGCCCGAGTATCAGCAGAATACCGCTCGGGAACAGTGGGAGCAACGACCTGGAGATGCCGGTGTGTTGATCCATCGACAAAATCCAGGAACGTTGCGTTTTTCAGCATCCGCCGGCGGGTGATCCATCCTGTCACCGCCACGTTCTCGTCAATCGGCTTCTCGGTCAACAGCCTCTTGACTGTGGCCGTGGAGTGGCGCCTTGTTCCCCTCCACGCCGGCTGTCCCCATCGGCGACACGTCGCATTCATCGCCCAGCCTGGCAGTGTCGCAGATGATTGAGAATTTTGATGGGAGACCGGCCCGCGCCGATTGATCCGAAACCTCCCCCGCCTCCCCCATTCGCCACGGATGACCTCTATCGTCGAGGGCGACTGGATCCTCGTCACTGACGACGACGTCCGCCTTAATCCGGACAAGACCGTAAAGACAATGTCCCCCCTTGTCAACGACCCCGGACTCCCCGCCTCCCGGCCCACAGTGTCCTCGTGGCTCGTTCCTCCTGACTCCCTCGCCAATTACCGTTCTTCAGCCGTGCTGCCATCGCACGTTGTCGACGTCGTCATCATCGGGAGTGGATTTTCAGGGACGAGTGTTGCGTGGCACTTACTCCATGGAGACGACGAACCCAGGACCAAATATATGAGCTGTCTTATGCTAGAGGCACGGGACATCTGCTCAGGTGCCACTGGTCGAAATGGTCCTCAACCCCCTGACCTTCAACCTGATGTCGAGGCTGACATTGGGCGGTAGGCGGGCACTTGTCATGCAATTACTACGCGATGTATTCGCACGTCGAAACCCTCTATGGAAAAGAAGAAGCAGCCTTACAATCCCACTTTGAAAAATTAAATTTTGATGCTGTACGAGAGCTCATTCAACGCGAGGGAATCGACTGCGAATTTAAATGGGATAATAGACGTGGTGGATGGGATATTTACTTGACGGACGAAGACTTTGAATGGGCGAAGCGAGAATTGGAGGCGATGCGTGATGCAGGCGGATACACGTCCTCCTGCCGAGTGTTTCAAGGGGAGGAAGCTTCCAAGGTCCCCTGCCTCAACCTTTTCCAATTTGAGATCTGGAGGAGGAGCGCTGACTTGAAAGGCTGCGGGGGTCAAGTTTTGTGTGGGTGGCATTCAGACACTGGAGCATGCATCGTTACGGCCATATGCTCTTGTCACGGGGTTGCTGCATATCCTCGTGCGACGGCATTTACTTCAATTACACACCAACACTCCTGTTACATCGTTGACTTCCCCCTCGACGAGAGAGAAACATTATACAGTTCATACGCCGCGAGGGGCCGTCAAAGCACGACATGTCGTTAACGCAACGAATGGCTGGATAGGGCATTTATACCCCGAATTCCAGGGGATCATAGTCCCGACACGAGGACAGGTTATTCATGTTGACGGCGGGAATCTCCATGTCGATCCAATGGGTTGGCACGATGGAGCAGAGTATCTAATTCAACGGCCCGATACGTCGCTTATCTTTGGCGGTGCCCGGCGTCTAACACCAAGTCCCGCCCCCTCTCTCACCCCCTTTCTTTCACCCAAATCTACATTCAAAGTCAAGAGAAACTAACACACCGGGGGGGTAGATACCGAGATAGGAAATGCAGATGACACACAAATAAACCCTCAAATCTCCCAATTCCTCCACACCTTCCTCCCCACTCAATTCGCCTTCTCTAACACTGCGGGTACTCCACCCCCCATCCCATCAATCCGCGAGTGGACTGGAATCATGGGCTTTTCCAATGATGCACACCCGTACGTCGGACGTGTTCCCGGCGAAGGAAATAAATGGGTTATCGGCGGTTTCACAGGGCATGGGATGCCGCGGATCTTTCTTGCGGCAAAGGCACTTGTACAACAACTTTTGGCGGGGGAGAGGGGAGAGCGGGAGGAGTGGCCGAGATGGTTTCCAAGGGGGTTTATTGTGCGGAAGGAGAGGGAACGGAGCACATTTGACATGTCATACCTATCTAAATCGCACCATTAATCCCCTCCCTTTTCCACTTAACACCGACAATATAAGACAATTAATTCCCTTCTCCACATTTTCCACTCCACACAAAATACCAAAATACTCGCCGCAATCGCGGGACACTGTTGTCATTCCCCGGTGTCGTTGGGTCAAGCAATCCGCTCAATCAAATGCAATCCACTCTGCGACGAAACAATCGGACTAATCTCCCCGACTTGAAGTTTAAACGCCGCCTCTTCAAAAGCAGGCTGCATCTCCCCACGTCCAAAGAATCCCAGATCACCATGTTTACGGGCACTTGCACAATCACTTTCTGACGCTGCGAGCTCCGCTAGCGTAATTTTCCCGGAGGCAATGCGGGATTGATGCGCTTCGAGGATTTGTCGGGCTTCTTCTGGGGTGCGGGTGATATTCTCCTATCCACAATTCGTCAGGAACATACACCAAAGACAAAAAATGTGTCGAAGAAACACAGTAAGCGAGGGGGGGAAACGTGGGAAGGGGCGCGGAAAGGGGGAAGGGGGACCTCTTTCCAGGAGGATGGACGACGGGATTGATTGTGCTTTATAAGGAGATGACGCACGCGGATTTTGTCAGTGGCGCCCTGCTTATGTTGTTCGACGACTGTCCTGAGGTGGGGCTCGAGGGCGGTCAGGTCTGAGTTTTCGGGGGGCTCCCATTTGGATTCTTTTGTCTCGGCATTATAGTAGTAGGGCAGCTGGCGGGTTTTGGAGAAGCGCACTTCCCAGGCTGGAGGGAGGCCCGTTGATGTCTGTCTCCCAATCGCAATCGTCAGCTTCTTTTGGTGAAGGGGCTCGCTGGAGGGGAGTTCGTACCGTCCCGGCCATTTTGCCTGCGGATTATTCTTGCGTTGTCCAACCGGCTCAGTGTAGTGGAGCGGGCGTGGAGCACCACGGCCCCCGCTGATCCCTCAAGGAATATATAACGACGTGAGGCGTTGCTCGTCCCCTTCGCCACCCGGTGCTTCGACTTCTTCAGCTCCGAGTCTTTCGGTCAGTTTTCACACGACCAAGCATCAACTTGCTCTCGATGCAGCGGGGCACGTAAGCCTTGAAGGTCAACCAGATCCATCGTTGAATCCAAAACTGTGGGGATGCGGATAGGGCCTGTCCAATTCCGGTCTCTCGTCCTAAAGATGCCATGGAACCCAAGTCGAAACATTGTCCATCAGCTCCCGGACGTCAGCGAAGAGAGCAGGCAGATTAGTGCGATCGTGTTGGTCGTCAGGGAAGAGAACAAGTCACTTAGCGCAACCGTGTCGGCCCTCATGGACGAGACCAAGTCATCTCGTGAGGAGAACAAGTCCCTTCATGAAGCCGTTTCGGCGATCACGGAGAACAAATCCCTTCATGAGGAGAATAAGTCCTTTCGTGGAGTCAATTTCGCAATGTACATATGATGTTGGACCGTTGAAATCAAAGAATGACTGGTTGGAGAAGGTGTTGCATGGCCTGGGTGAGAGGCTTGAGGGACTTGTCGCAGGATATCTAGGAAGGATGCAATCTAAGGCGAGCTTCGGGTCCGCAATCACT
>Ga0335081_10020966_pt1 | contig 10572 bp, 7 predicted proteins | sample Lox_Sample_35_FD_206713 | JGI IMG/M metagenome (GOLD analysis project Ga0335081, IMG submission 206713) | Soil microbial communities from Loxahatchee National Wildlife Refuge, Florida, United States - Lox_Sample_3.5 | ecosystem: Environmental > Terrestrial > Soil > Wetlands | place: USA: Florida... | reverse complement strand
ACCGCAAGCCACTGTGTGAAATTGCTCACGGCGGCTTTTGCCGCAGAATATGCCGGTATGCGCGTCAGAGGCCGAAAGGAATTCATCGACGAAACATTCAGGATCACCCCGGCTTTTTGTGATGCCATGATTTTCCCGAAAACCTGGCTGGGGAGAATGGTGCCGAGGAGGTTGAGATCCGCAACATACCGCAACCCTTCCTCGCTCAGCTGAAAAAACGACTGGTCCGGATTCGTCGTAGCTTTCGGGTTGTTCCCTCCCGCCCCGTTGATCAGGCAGTCGATGCGTTTCATGCTCGAGAGGATCCCTTCTGCAGCTCGTTCGAGAGAGGATTTTTGAAGGACGTCTGCCTGGAGCGCGACGCACGTTCCCTTTGTTTTGCCCAGCCCGTCGATCAGCGTCTTTCCCCTGCCGATATCCCTGCTGAGGATTGCAACATTCGCCCCGCATCCTGCAAGGGCGAAGACGATTTCCTTCCCCAATACTCCCGTTGCGCCGGTCATGACCACGGTTCTCCCGGTCATGTCATACGCTTTCATCAGATCATTCAGGTTCATGCTCGTCATTCAAAGTGTTCTTGATATCGGGTACGTATCTTGATCAACTGTTTTCGCGTAATTCAGACACGAACGATCTCCATGTTTGGTGCGAGGAGATGGAACAAGAGAAGCGCCGTAAGATACATGAAACCGCAGAGAACGAAGACGACAAAATATCCCGTCTCGATGGTTCCTGCTGCTTTCGTCGAGGAAAGGAGGGCTCCGGTCAACCACTGAAAGAGGATTCCTCCGACCGCGCCCGCCATCGCGCCGATACCCGTCACTGAAGCGACCGCCTTTTTCGGGAACATATCGGATGCCGTCGTAAAGATATTTGCCGACCACGCCTGATGTGACGCCGCAGCGAGACCAATGAGAAAAACCGCCGGCCAGAGGGACACGAACTTCACTGCGATCACCGGCGTCACTGCAAGCGCAAATGTCAGCATCGCGGTCTTGCGGGCTTTGTTAATGGTCCAGCCGTTCTTGATGAGGCGGGAAGAAAACCAGCCGCCGCCGACGCTCCCGATCGTCGTCATCGAATAGATCAGAATGAGCGGAAGCGCAAAATTCGCGATATCCTTGATGTCGACCTGATACTTATCCTTCAGATACGACGGGAGCCAGAAGAGGTAGAACCACCAGACACAATCAGTGAGAAATTTTCCGACAAATACCGCCCAGGTCTGCCGGTAGGCAAGAAGTCTTGCCCAGGAAACTTTCTCAACTGATGCAGTTTGTTCTTCGGCATCACTGTGGATGTACTCGAATTCCTTTTTCGACAGACGTTTCTTGTTCGCCGGTTTCTGATAGATGGACAGCCAGAACGCCAGCCAGATGAAATCGCACAAACCGGTGATAAGAAATCCGACCTGCCAGAACGGATGCGCAGGATCGGCGGCAAAATAGTAGATCGCCCAGGGAATGATGACCGGCGCCAGCACGGCGCCGATATTTGCTCCCGAATTGAAAATTCCCGTTGCCAGAGCGCGCTCTTTTTTCGGAAACCACTCCGCCACGGTCTTGATGGCAGCCGGGAAATTTCCCGATTCCCCCAGACCGAGACCGACTCGGGCAACGCCAAACCCGAACGAACTTCGTGCAAGCGTATGGCCGAGTGACGACAATCCCCAGACGACGATCGACAGGGCATAGCCGATCTTCGTACCGACTTTATCGATGAACCATCCGAAGAGGAGCGTGCCGCATGCATACGCCACCGTAAATGCCATCACAATGTAACTATATTCCTCTTCGATATTTTCCGGGTGTGACCAGTGAAGCTCGCTTTGCAGAACGGGTTTGAGGATCGCGATCACCTGACGGTCCATATAATTGATCGTCGTGGCGAAGAAGAGAAGTGCACAGATCAGCCAGCGGTATGAACCCCCGGGTGAAGATTGGTCATGAAGTGATGTGGAAGTGCTCTGTTCCATAGGTGAAATCAGATGTCACGAATAACCATGATGCGCATTACACCGACGATGTTGACCCGCCATGATCACATCGCTACCGACGCAGCCTGCGATTTCTTCGACGGGGGCATCTGCACACCGGCAGATTGTCCGAGGAAGAGGGGCCGGATGTGCCGGTCATAGATGTTCGTCGTGACGTTGCGTTCAATCTCCGCCCGGCATTCCTTGAGGAGCTTCGTATATCGTTCCCCCATCTCTGCTGCGACCTTATACCCCACATGAACAAGCTGCCGGAAATGGATGCTGTAGCTCTTACATGCCTGATTATGCTGCAGCGTCTGGACATACTCCGCTCCGGACCAGGCGTTTACGGTTTTCGGGTCGGGGAGTTTGGATCTGTCGATCGAGATCACGGAGAGATAGGGCTGACAGAGCTCGTCGTACCGGGCATACGCGGAGGCGTAAATCTCCTTTGCAAGCTTGAGTCCCTCTCCCCCTGCTGCGGCAAGTCCGATCAGCTCTTCGAGCCATGTTGTGCCGGCAGTTTTCACATGCAACCCGGCGTGATTTTTCCTGATTGCCGCGTGGATGATGGGATACAGTGAGAATTTGTCGCTTCCCGAATGGACACTCAGCTTCAGATTTTTCGGAAGATCAAAGGTCTTGACGGCAAAAGCGATCACGGCGAGATCATCTTCGAATTCACGGGCGAATTTACCGCAATCTCCGACGTAATCGATTCCTTTGAGAAACGATCCGGTGAATTTTGGCGCGATGGTCTGAATGGGAATTCCTTCGCGGGCAATGGCGGCCAGAATGAAGAAGAGCTCGGCCGGCGTCTGTGGGGAGCTGGCTTCGTCCACGGAGACTTCCGTCACAAACGATCCGGCGCCTTTCTTGGATGCGATTTCCCTGTAGACGTTCCCCGCTTCTTCGATTGCGAAGAGATACTTTTCCGAAATTGCAATGAGAAGCTCGTCCGTCACGGCGACGGGTGAGGGCATATGGGGGATCTGCAGCTTCCCTTTAAATTGCGCCATCTCTTTCACAAACCCCGTCATTGCTGCAGGGCTGGTCGGCTTTCCGATATAATCCGCAACATCAATCGTGAAGAAATTGCTCGAAGCGAGAAAGCGCTCGACCGTTTTCAATCCGATATGATCCGCATCGACGTAGTAGGAATCCTTCCAGCCGCAGGCGCGAACGGCGTCATCGGCTTCACGCCGCGTATCATCGGGTAATGTTCCGATAATTGTATGCTCACGGTTCGATTTGTTCCAGACCGGCACGATATCTACCGATTGCGCCTTCGCCTGCTGCAACGCACGCAATTGTGCGACTCCTTCCGCACCAAACCGATCTCCAATACCGAGTGAATATTTTTCGAGTTCCATCTTCGTATCCTCATATTAAGAAAAAAACATCAATACCCTTGCGACTCCATGGTGCCCGGTCAGTACAGCTCCTGCATAGTCACATTATCCATATCCGAAAATTCCTGATTTTCCCCGCCCATCGCCCAAATAAAATAGTAGTTTCGTGTTGCCGCACCGGAGTGGATCGACCAGCTCGGTGAAACGACTCCCTGCCGGTTGCGAACAATCAGCGACCTCGTTTCGTCCGGTTTACCCATCAGATGAATGACCATGGAGTCGGGATCGAGGCCGCAGTACAGGTAGACTTCCATCCTGCGCTGGTGAGTGTGTGAGGGCATCGTATTCCAGACACTCCCCGAATCCAGTTCCGTCAGGCCCATGACGAGCTGACAGCTTTTCATCCCGGCAGGATGGATATAGCGATGGATCGTGCGCTTGTTGGCGTTCCCGATCGAGCCGATTGTGGTGCTTTCGGATTGCGGCAGGGATATCCTGGTCGTCGGATACGATGCATGAGCCGGAAAGGAGACAAAATAAAATACTGCCGGATCAGACGCGCGCGCGGAGGTAAACACCACTTTGCGGGTTCCCCGGCCGACATAGAGCATCTCTTTAGCAGCCAGAGGAACGTCATGCCCGTCGGCGATGATGTTTCCCGTTCCCCCGATATTGACGATACCGACTTCTCTTCGTTCCGCGAAATACTCCGCGGCCATCTCTTTCCGGCTTGCCTCCAGAGCGATAGCGCCATCAAGCGGAACGGCACCGCCGACAATTGCGCGGTCCGTATCACAATACGTGATATTGGCCTCACCCGGAACGAAGAGGTGCTCGAGAAGGAATGCTTTCCGGAGCTCCGCGGTGGTCATGCGTTTGTACGATTCCTGATCCGGGAGATATCGAACGTCCATCATAGTATTCCAAAATGTGAAGAGTTAGCGTGCAAGCCAGCCCCCGTCGACCACAAGGACATGTCCGTTCACATAGTCCGAAGCAGGCGATGCGAGAAACACCATGGCACCCTGAAGATCTTCAGGGACCCCCCAGCGGCCGGCGGGAATCCGCTCACGAATTGCCTTCGACCGCACAGGGTCGGAACGGAGAGCCCGGGTATTGCCGGTTTCCATGTAACCCGGAGCAATGGCATTGACGCGGATCCCGTGAGGCGCCCATTCATTCGCCATTGCTTTCGTCATCTGGGCGACAGCCCCCTTGCTTGCGGAGTATGCCGGGACCAGAATTCCTCCCTGGAACGACAGAAGCGACGCCACATTGATGATTTTTCCATGCTTCTTCTTGAGCATTTCTTTGGCCGCCGCCTGTGCGAGAAAGAAGACCGCCTTGGCATTCACGTTCATCGTCTCGTCCCAGTCTTTTTCCGTATACTCGACTGCGAGGGATCTCCTGATAATGCCGGCATTATTCACGAGGATATCGATCTTCCCGAAGCGCTTCATCCCTTCGGCCACAATCTTGTCCACGGAGGTCATGTTCTGCAGATCCGCCACCATCGGGAAGCCCTTTCGACCGAGTGATTCGACCTCCTTCACCGTTTCCTTGCGCGGAGAATGATCGACAAGAAGAATGTCCGCACCCGCTGAGGCAAGCGCGATCGTCATTGCTCTTCCGAGCCCGGTGCTCGCGCCGGTGACGATTGCAGAGGATCCGGTAAGATCGAAGAGTTTTTCGGCGGTGATCAACTTATCCTGCCTTCCTTGCGGGGGCACTGTTCATTTCGCCGAGCTGAGGAAAATTGAAATACCGCTTGGCGTTGAAATAGGAAATGTTTCGGACCATCTCTCCGACCAGCGCGATATCATCGGGAAGGATGCCGCTGCGCATTTCATTGCCGAGGATGTTGCAGAGAAGCCGGCGGAAATATTCATGACGCGGGTAGGAGAGGAAACTCCGCGAATCCGTCAGCATGCCGACAAACTGGCTCAGGAGTCCCATGTTCGAGAGAGCGTCCATCTGCTTTCTCATGCCGTCGGCCTGATCGAGGAACCACCAGGCAGACCCGTACTGAAGCTTGCCCGCAGCGGATCCGTCCTGAAAATTGCCGATCATCGTGGCAAAGAGCTCGTTGTCGCGCGGGTTCAGATTGTACAGGATCGTTTTCGCCAGCCGGTTTTCCTTGTCAAGCCGGTCGAGAAATTTTTCCAGCGGCCGCGCCATCTCGAAGTCACCGATCGAATCATACCCCGTATCGGGCCCGAGAGTTTTCATCATCCGGGTGTTCGTATTCCTGAGCGCACCCAGATGATATTGCTGAACCCATTGTTTTTCCGCATCGAGAAGAGCGAAATCAAAGAGCAAGGCGGATTTCATTTTCAGCACTCCAGCGCGGTCGAGACGGTTTCCGCGGAGGAGCTGCTCGAAGAGCGCCCTGATCTCGGGTTCCGTATACTCTTCGGCATAGACCGTTTCCAGTCCGTGATCCGAGAGACGGCATCCGTTCTCATGGAAGTAATCGTGGCGGTTCTTGATCGCCGCGAGATAATCGGCATAGGTCCGCACTTCGATGCCGGAAGTCTTTGCGATCAGCTTGGCATATTCCAGAAAGGTTACCGGATTCTCGACTGCCATCGCCTTGTCCGGACGAAAGGCCGGGACCATCACGGTCTTTGCGTTGAGGTCCGCCCTCATCGTCCGGTGATACTCCAGTGAATCGGCGGGATCATCGGTCGTGCAGACAACTTCGACGTTCATTTGCCGCAGAATACCCTGTGTCGTAAAGTCCGGCGTGGCGAGCTTCTTATTGCATTCATCCCAAATGCTTCGGGCAGTCGTCGGGTCGAGCAGACGGTCATCTATCCCGAACGGGCGTTTCAATTCGAGGTGCGTCCAATGGAAGAGCGGGTTGCGGAGCGTTTTCGGAACGGTTTCGGCCCATTTGGCAAATTTCTCCCAATCCGATCCCTTGCCGGTGATGTAGTATTCATCGACGCCGCAGGTACGCATTGCCCGCCACTTGTAGTGATCACCGTATAACCAGATCTGTGTGAGATTTTCGAACTGCCGGTTCTCTGCGATATCCTTCGGTGAAAGATGGCAATGATAATCGATGATCGGGAGCGCCGCGGCATAATCGAAATAGAGCGATCTCGCGCGGTCGGTTTCGAGAAGAAAATCCTCATGGAGGAATGGTTTTTTCATGATCTGTTCTCCGAAAATACGCAACTCATCAGATACTGTTCACAGCTCATGGTCATTTCCCGGTGGAAAATGTCCATGTCTCACCGGTAACTTTTCCGGTTTTCCGCACTTCATCGACGCGCCACGCGTACGTAGTCCCCGGTGTGAGACCGCTGACATTCATCGAGGCGCCTGATGGTGTTCCTTTCAATTTCAGATCACCGACCGAACCGAAATATACCTCGTGGGAAACGGCATCCCGTCCCGGAATCCACGAGAGCGCGACATGGCTCACGTTACGGACATGCGAATTATTGTGCGGTACAGGTTGAAACGCAAACGGGAGGATTGACGGCATCGAGTCTTCCGGATTCCACATGTGGTCAAATGTCCATGCCGCGGTGATCTGTTCCGGTGAGGGGGATCCTTCAGCGCGTTCAAGATTATTCCGGAACCAGGAGAAATCCCCGCCATCCCGGTGGCAGTCGTAGAAATAATGCCGATCGCCCCAGGTCCATTCTCTCGGACTTGATGGCGGCCGATAAAACGGTCGGTCGGCCATGTTCTTTGAAAATCTGCAATTCAACAAATAGATCTGCCCGTCGAGATGATTTCTCCCGAGCGGAAATCCCGGTACGCCGTCGAAATATGATTCCGTAATCACAAACTTCTGATTCTTGTTCTTGCTGCCGTCATGCCATATACTGGCACTGGGACGGTTGTGCCCGTAAAATGTCGAGTTTCGAATATAGCACCAGCCGCGCGGACAAACGAAATCGACCCAGCCCTCGAAGATGCAGTCGGCATGGTAGTACATCCCAGTATCCTTGTTCCAGAGACTGAGGGCGTCTCCGCCGTCGGAAGCGACTTTACAATGAAGAAGCATGATGCGTGTTCCCGCACCGCGGATCGCAAACTGATGCTTGTTGAACACATCAAACTTCCATCCATAATTGTTGTACACCGTCAGGTTGGCCAGCGTGATGTCTGTTGTTCCGGTATCGATATTCACCACACCCGCGCCCCAATCGCTGCCGTGATGATTGTTCGTCCAGTTTTCACGAAGCTCGGCGAATTCAATCCGCGTACTATCACGGTCCTCGCCGACAAGTGTGAGGTAGCTTTTTTGGATGAAGATCTTTTCCGGATACAATCCATTATGAATCAGAATCATGACGGGTGAATATTTTTCCGGTTTTGCAGCATCGATTGCCTTTTGGATGGATGTAAAATCTCCATCACCGTTGAGCGAAACAGTTATGCGTGTATACCCCGAGATCCCATACCATGTGGAGAGGATCGAGAGCAGAACGATCCATATGATCCGACGAAGGTTCATTTCATCAATATCATCTTCTTCATTTCCGAATGCGATCCCGCCACGAGGCGGCAGAAATAGACGCCGCTCTCAAATCCCGCGGCCTGCCAGGTCCGGTCGTATATTCCGGCACTCATGTTTTCATCAACGAGGACTGCGACTTCCCGTCCGAGCACATCATATACTGCAAGATAGACGTGCGAGGGTGAGGGAATTTCAAACTGAATCCGCGTCGAAGGATTGAACGGATTCGGAAAATTCTGCACGAGGGCTAACGTTTTCGGGATCTCCTGCGGACGAATCGAGACAAGCCCCGACGGCGGTCCCGGAGGCATCTCACCCGGAAACGCCGATATCCGGATGGTTCTTCCGGCAGCAACTGAACCCGGGGGCATACCAAGGATAAGCGATCCTGCCTGACCGACCTTCACCCAATACCCTTTTCCGGGAACCAGCGTATCAGAAATCCTGTACCCGGCATTGTAGCCGAAGAACCTGCTGGTCACCAGACCCGGCGGCAGGGTGATAATGGATTGAGCCGTAATCGTATCGCTCACTGTTCCGATGAGATTCCAGCCGCTTACGACTGAAAGCGTTTCTGCCGAAACCGGCGGTCCGGTCAGATTCACCGTATCGGCAGTCGGAAACTTGACCCAGTAGCCGATTCCGGGAAAGAGTGTGTCCTCAATAACGTATGAAGTCTCATACCGGAATGCGACGCTGATTGCCTGCGGAAAAAGTGCAGATTTCCTGCCGTCGCGGACATTGGCGGGAAGCGAAAGAAGGTTCCAACCCGAAGCGAACGGCATGGGATACAGAGTTTGCGCGAATGTCGCGCCGATCGAGAGATTTCGGGTTATCACCACCGTGAGAGGATTTGTTGAGCCGGCCGCGTCACCATTCCAATTCACGAAATGGTACCCCGGGGCAGGATTGGCAGTAAGTTGAACGGAGCTCCCGCTGTCGTACATCGCCTGGACCGGCACGACTCCGATTGACCCGCTGTCCGCGGGAAGTATTGCCAGAGAGTACCTGTTGATCGCAAAGGTGACGAGAAGTGAATGATTCGACTGAACCGCGTGAAAAGTATAACCGGCAGGATTTCCGACATACGAGCCGTCGACAACGACGCTGTCGACATGATAGCCCTGGTTTGGATGGAAGCCGATTGTCGTATCGAAACCGTAGTTCACCGATAATGCCCCTGAAGGTGAAGCCGTACCGTTGGAGCCAAACGTTACGGAAATCGTATAGGAATTAATCTGAAACGTCGCGCTGATGGTGTGTGAGCTTCCGACCGATGTGAATGTGTACGTGGTCAGAGCACCCATCGGCGTCCCATCAACAAGGACGTTCAAGATGTGATAGCCGGTCGAAGGGTTAATCGTGAACACCGCGCTGTCACCCGAATTCACGGAGACATAACCGCTCGGTGAAATTGTCCCTCCCGTGCCGGCGCTGGTGATCACCGTGTAAATCCAGGGACCTGTCCCCGTTTCGAATGCGCCGAGGTCCGGAGCGCTTCCCATATACGGCAGTCCGACATTCTGACCGGCATCGATCATCTGGCTTCCGGGTGCCAGACGGAGAAAGCCGTTTGTCGGAATGCTCCAGTCGGAATTTCGAGCAGCTGTCGCAAGAGAGGTGTCCAGACTCACAAAATCCGATGCGGAGACGGAAAACAGCTGCCAGCTGTTGAACGCAACGAGCGCATTCGCTTCGAGAGAAACCGATCCGGAATATTGCACATTATTGATCAGCGTATCCTGTCCGGTCGTCGGAACTTCGGGGAATGAAAAATTCTTGGCTTGATTTCTGAAGGCAGTGCAATTATAGAGTGCGCATCCTGCCGTATTGTGATTCTGATCGAATCCTTTCGACTTGTTATCGAATGCCACGCATCGGGTGAGGATGTGGGATGCCGGGATGTAATTTCCTCCGACTTTGAATCCGTTGCCGTTGCCCGCAAAGGCCAGGTCTCCCCAGAGATTGTACCCGTTATGGAACGACCAGCAGGAGTCAAAGAGCACACGATATTGTCCTTCATAGAGGTCGTAGCCGTCGTCAGAGTTGTTCCAGGCACGGCATCCGTGAAATTCATTCCCGGGGCCGATATCCAGTTTTGCATCAAATCCGTCGGCATTTCCGCCGTGAGTCAGGGAATCGTAATTCAGGAATGAATCGCTGTTGATGGTAATATTGTAGGAACCGCCGCCGCTGATCTGAAGCCCGGTGTCCTTGTTCCCGTAAATGACACAGTCTTCAACGATGTTGTGTGCTCCGGTGATGTATATGCCGTTGTCTCCCGCAGACCGGACGACAAGCCCCTTGAGGTACCAGTAATTTTGTGAAAGATAGAACCCGCGGGACGATGACGAATATGTCTCGAGGGAAAAATCGACGATCGGGTGTTCTCCGGGATATGCCCAGAGATTGATCATCGATCCCGCCAAGCCGCTCTTGTTGGGACGGAGCGTCCCCGCATTGAGGTAGATCCCGTCCCGCAGATAAATGGTTCCGCCGACGGGAACAACGCTCATCGCCTTCGAGATGGTAGCGTACGGACTGCCGATACTGCCGTCGTTGAGATCGCTTCCCGATGGCGAAACATAAATCTGTCCCATCATCCGTCCGCAGAGAAGAAACAGAAAGAGCAGAATTACCACACCACGCGTTTCCGTGGTTACCATCCGTTTGTCTTGGTCGCGCATCGCATCCTCATCCGGTTCATTCAACCACTGTTACCGCATGTTCATTCGCACCGCCCCCGATATCAATCCCTTTGTTGG
>Ga0335081_10020965_pt1 | contig 10573 bp, 8 predicted proteins | sample Lox_Sample_35_FD_206713 | JGI IMG/M metagenome (GOLD analysis project Ga0335081, IMG submission 206713) | Soil microbial communities from Loxahatchee National Wildlife Refuge, Florida, United States - Lox_Sample_3.5 | ecosystem: Environmental > Terrestrial > Soil > Wetlands | place: USA: Florida... | reverse complement strand
GGCTTTTAGCGCTTTTGGCAACCGGTCGTCGTATGGAGTTTTAAAGTAGAAATCACGCGTCAGATTTTCCCACGAGAAAACCGGCAGTCGGCCGGCGGCCCGCGCTTTCCTTTCGGCTCGCTGCCAAAGCAACATCGCCGCCGATGGTATGCCTTCGCCTGCGAGATCGGCACCGTCACTGAGCTTGTCGGTGACAATTTCAATGGCGCGATCCGCGTCCTCAAAGCCCGCTGTCTTGCGCAGAGGCTGAAGCTGCGGGTGATTGGCAAAGAGGTTTTTTTGCAGCGTGGTGGATGCGCATTTGTGATAACCGACGTGCAGACCGACGGGTACCGTCGCGCCTATAGCTGCCGACAGACTTCGATCAGCGACTACGGCTTCGGCCATCGGTGTTCTTTTGATGAGTACAGCACGCACGTCCTGCCAATTTAGGCGGATGAGCGCTCTGTCGTCAGCGCGTGCTCACCGGGTACGCCAATTGACGCACCGGATCCGCGCGCAAGCGCGCGGCAAATTCCTTGCTGACGGTGTGCACCGACGGCGACCGGTCGGGGCTGAGATAGGGCCGGAAGTTGAACATCAACACCAGCCGCTCGCCTCCCCGGCAGCGGCTACCGAAATGCAGGCAGCGCGAACTGTCCAAGACGCAGGCGGTGCCCGGCGGGCCGACCACTGCGACTTCGTCGTCGCGCGAGGCCGTCTCGAAGATCACGTCGTCGGTGACGCGGTCCGGCGGATAGCCGAACCTATGGACGATCTTGTCCGAGATATCGGCGGGCAGGAACGTGAACGGGCCATCGTCGCGGCCGACATCGGTGATGTTGATGAAGAACTTGGCCTGCCGCTCGGCCCAGCTCATCGTGTCGCGGTGGTAGAACTGGCTGCCGCGTGTTTCCGCGTTCTGCGGCGTCCACCAGATATTGATCACCTGGAGAATCGGCACTTCGCCGAAATACTCCGAAACGATCTGCAGCACTTGATCGCTCAGCACCAGATCGAATATGGCCGGCGCGTCGCTATATTCCGCCGGCTGCATGATCGGGATCGGGAAACTGTTTCGCTTGCGCTCCGGTACCGGCCACAGCTCGGGCTTGTTGCGGCGCTCCTCCAGCACGTCCCGGCAAAACTGCACTGCCTCGTCCAGCCGCGGCAGCACGCCTTTCGGAACGAAGCCATAACCGGTCCGCTCGTCCAGCAGTCCGTTCAGCTCTGGCCGCCGCACCACGTCACGCATGGCCGAGCGATGCCGGTAGCGTTGCGCCGGATTGCGCAGAAAGCGCGCGAGCTTCTGACTCTCTTGCTTGACGCCCTTGATGGGCGACAATCGCCTCAGCACGCTGGTTTGCGGGGCGGCAGATGACATCGGAGCGTCTCCCGGCGACTTGATGCGGTGCGGTTACTTTAAACGGCCAACGGCGTGATTTTCGCGTGTAATTGTTACCAAGCGGTCCAACCGCCATCAATGACCAGGTTGGCACCGGTCATATATGAGGACGCGTCGGACAGCAGGAACAGCATGCCGCCGTCGAGCTCGTCTTCCCGCGCCATGCGACCCATCGGCGTGCGCCGCGCGTAGGCATCAAGGAAATCGCGCTCCTGATTGGCGAACACCCCACCCGGCGTCAATGCGTTCACGCGCACGCCTTGCTGCCCCCAATAGGTCGCCAGATAGCGGGTCAAATTATAGAGCGCCGACTTCGAAGCCGAGTAGGCGATGGGCTTGTAGAAGACCTCGCCGCGGCGGCGGCGATATTCGTAGAGGCTCTGGTCGGGCGAGACGAGGCCATAGGTCGAGGCGATGTTGACGATCGAGCCGCGGCCTGCGCGCCCCATGGCGGCGCCGATCGCCTGGCAGCACAGCATGACCCCTTTGACGTTGACCGCCATGATTTTGTCCCAGGAATCGACGGGATAGGTTTCGAACGGGCCGTTCTCCTCAGGCGGCGCGTCGGGCGGCGCATCGATCGCGGCCGCATTGACCAGACCATGCGGCGCGCCCCAATCCTTCTCGATTCGCCCCAGCGCCGCCGTGATGGAGCCGCGGTCCGTGACATCGACCTGCTCGAAGCGCAGCGCGTTGCTGGCCGAAAGTTCTTTAAAGCGCGCGTGGAATTTCGCCTCATCGACGCTGTCGAGGACCGCCACGCTGGCGCCGCGCTTGAGCAGTGTCCGGGCGAATTGCGCTCCCAGGCGACCGGCACCGCCGGTGACGATGACGCTGCGGCCGTCGACCGAAAATAGCGGATCTTGGATCACGCCTGAAGATCGCCGCAGAGCCGGTCGACGCGCGGACTACTGGACGCGCGCGCCCGCGGCCTGCAAGGGCCGCTTGTCGGCAGCCTCTTCCAGAATCTCATAAAGGATATTGTCGTCGGCCTTGAGCGGCGCCGTCAGCCGCATGCCGACGATGTTGTCGAACTCGTAGGCCGGCAAGCCGTCGTTCGGCGATTTGATCGCAATATCCTCGACCGCCAAGACGTGGCCGATCGGCAGATCGCGCGCCGCCACCAGCTTTTTCTGCATCTTATAGAGCGGCGCTTTCTCGCTTTCATAGCAGCGCTTGACCCCGTCGCCGAGCGCCTCGTGCGCGCGCCGCAAGTCGCGCACCATGCGGTGCAGACCTTCCGGCGTCAGCGAGAATGCATGGTCGGTACCCTTGGCCGCGCGGTTGAGCGTAAAATGCTTCTCGACCACGCGCGCGCCCATCACATAGGCGACCGGCGCCATGGCGATGCCGTTGTCGTGCGACGACAGGCCGACCACTACGTCGGGAAAGCGCTCGCGGAAGGTCTGGATCACGCGCAGATTGAGCTCGTTGAACTCCGCCGGATAGCCCGAGGTGCATTGCAGGACGCAGAGCTGCGGATTGATCGGCATGATCACGCGATAGGCGCGCACCACGTCGTCCATGCTGGCGCCGCCCGTGCTGATGATCATGGGCTTGCCGATCTTGGCGACGTGCCGCAGCAGCGGAATATTGATCAGATCGCCGGAGGCGATCTTGTAGGCCGGCATGTCGAGCTCGGCGAGAAAATCGGCGCTCGGCATGTCGAAGGCGGTCGAGAAGAAGGTGATCCCGATCTGCTTGGCGTAGCGAATGAGCTCTTCGTATTGCGGCCGCTGGAATTCGAGCTTCTCGCGATGCTCGCCGTAGGTCGCTCCGTAGCTGTTGCGATGGATGTAGGGGCTGTCATACATCGCCTTGGTGAACATCGCGCGGTTGTCGCGCTTCTGCAGCTTGACGGCGTCGGCGCCGCACTGCTTGGCGACGTCGAACATGCGCTTGCACTGTTCGAGATCGCCCTGGTGGTTATGGCCGATCTCGGCGATCACGTAACATTCGCCGCCGTCGTGGATGCGCGTGCCGTCAACGGTCAATTCTCGTGCCATGATGTCACCGTTTGGATTGCGATTTTGGAAGGGATGCGGCGTCCGCCCGCTTGCAAGGATAGCCTTCTATGGCTACCGCACACCGGGTGACCGCGCCCACCCAGAGCTTGCGTAATTTTTCTTTTTTATCAGGGAGTTAACCCTTGGCATCGCCTGCCGGCGACGGCTCCCCCGATACGCGGCTTTAGTGTTCACGAATTGAACATCCGAGTCAAGATTGGCGCCGGCAGGCCTTTTATTGACAGTCGCGGGCGCGCCATTGTTAACGTGCGGGCGCCTTGCGAGCCGGAGCGACGCGCGTGGATCAAAACCTGGCCGCCATCGAACCGGCCGAAAGCGGCCAGCCGCTCCCTCCTGGCAAACCGATCGCCGACGACCCTGCCTTGCTTGCCCTTATGGTCGCGGACGCCGCACCCAGCGGTCCGCTGTGGACCGCGACCGCTTATTGGCGTGGCTATTCCGCCCGCATCCTGCGCGAACTCGAACGTGTGGGGCTTGCGGATCTGCGCACCAACCAGGCCTTGCTGAAGGGCTTTGCCACCGGCGGCATGCCGCTGCCGGAATTGCCGGCGGCGCCCTGGAAGCGCGCCGCCTGGCGCACGCTGCAGGCGCTGCCCGGCGTCAGCCAGATCGTCGGCGAATACCGGCGCGTGCTCGCCGCCGAATATGCCCGCCACCGCGAAACCCGGCGGCGACACGCGCGCATGGTGATGGACGAGATTGCACGCGCCTTTCCCGATCTGCGCCCGCCGGGAGGATTGGCGAACGGCGGCGCCGACGACGCCTTCGTATGGCGTGGGCACATGATCGTGCCGGCCTTCGCGATGTATCTCAGCCGCGCGGCCGACTTCTACGCGCGTGTCCCGGCGCGCGAGGTGAAATCGATCGTCGAAATCGGTCCCGGCCTCGGCCTCGGCTCGCTCGCGCACATCGCGCTCAACCCGTCGCTGCGCGTCGTCGTCAATGTCGACATCGTTCCGGTGCTTTATCTGTCGACCCAGTTTCTGAAATCGATCGGCAGGCTCGACGTCGTCGACTACCGCATGGTGCGTGCGCGCGAACGCATTGTCGCCGAGCCGGCGTCCGCGGGCGTCCGCGTCTATCAGCTGGCGCCTTGGCTGTTGCCGCGCATCGATGGCGCCTTCGATTTTTTCTTCAATGCATTCTCGTTTCAGGAGATGGAGCCAGAAGTCTGCCGCAACTATGCGGCCGAGCTGCTGCGTATCGTCGAACGTGGCGTCTTGCTGCATGAAATGACTGCGGGACACAAACGCGGCGCCGGCGGTCAAGAGCGACAGGTTACGCTGAGCTTTCTCGAGTCGCAGTTTCGCGAAAAATTTCCGACCGCCGCGCGGCTCGACGGCTTCTGGCCGCGTTTCTACGATGGTCATCCGGAGATGACACGCTTGCTGACGAAGTGACCGCGCCCGCGCATTCGACTCCGTCGACTGAACAAATGCTACCGCAGTTCGGGTGACAACGCTGTCGCCCGAACCACCGGAAGCACCGTTAAAATCGGCGCCAAATGGCATTTGCGTTCACCATATGAACAGAGCGCGGAAAGGGGTCAAGGCAATTGTCGCCGCTGGCGGATGCGTTCGCGCGTTAAGGTGAAGGCGGCTGTTAAGGTGAATGCGCAACAACGAACGCTCGCGGTTCGACGCGAGCGTCGACAGCGCAACAATGCGGCGCCAATTAAGCGTCGATCACGCGACCGGCGCGACCGCGCCGATCGGCAATTGCACCGATACCTTGCGTCCAAGCAGGGATAGCAACGCGATGATGCGCGTCTCGTCCCTCTTGGATTCGAAAATCGCCTCGCACGACGCGAACGGGCCGCTGTCGATGCGGAACCGGTCGCCGCGTGAAAGCCGCAGATGCTTGCCGAGCACGACGTAGCCGCTGTCGTCCTCGCGCGCCTTGATCTCCTCGATCGTGCCTTCCGGCACCGGAACGGGATCTAGGCCGTGGCGAACCAGATCGATGACGCCGCGCGTGGAACGGATCGAGCGCCAGGCGGCGCTCATCACGTCGAAGCCGACGAAGATGTAGCGCGGGAACAGCGGCGAGCTCACCACGTCGTGGCGGCGGGCATGGCTGCGCGACTTGCGATAGCGCGGAAAATAGACGTCGAAGCCTTGCCGCTCGAGATGTTCCGAGGCCAAGTCTTCATTCCGCGGCTGCGTATAGACGACGAACCAGTTCTTCATTCTGCCGCCCGTCTCATGATCGTTTGGCCGGATTGAGGCACGCGGTGCGGCGCCTTCGAGCCGACCGCCAAAAGCTGCGGCGCACGCACGCGGCCGGGGCCGAGTTCCTGCTCCATGGCGTGGAAAATCGACTCGGCGTTCGTGAGGCTTGTCACGATAACGACGTCGACGGGCGCCAATTCCTCCAGTGTCCCCCGCACCGGCAATCCGCAATATTGCTGGCCGGCGCGCTCGGCATCGACGATGCCGACGAGCTTGACCGGGTGATCGTGCGCGCACAGCGTGCCGACCTCGGTCAGGTCGGAAATCCCGGCGAAGGCGACGCGCGGCAGGCCCTGCTCGGTGCAGTCGCGCATCAGCTCGGAAATCTGCTCGCGCGCCCGGCGGAAAAAGGTGAACGAGGCCGACAAAAACTGCGCGGTCAGCCGGCTTTTTTCGGCAAAGCCTTGCGGCGTGAGGTAATAGGCGTAGCGCCGGCGTGGCACCTGCTTGATCTTGATCAGGCCTTTGCGCACGCAGCGCTTGAGATAGGCGTTGGCGAGCCCGAGCGCGACGTTGAGCTCACGCGAGATGGTGCGCTGGGAGGTATTGGAGTCGCGGTCGATGGCCGTCAGCACCCCCAGCAAGATGTCTTCGCGCCGCGCTTCGGCCGAGCTGTTCTCGTGGTTCGCCATCGCTTCTCGTCGCTACCCAGAACGGATATAATGTTCATAACATGAACGATGAGCGCTTGTCACGCCTGCACGCGTTCGCCTGGTTAATCCGGCGGCGCAAGACCCGCGATTTTTCGCGGTGGAACCGGCAAAAATGTGCGGAATAGCAGGGCTTTTCGAGCTCGGCCCGGCGCCCTCGGCGGGCGATCTTTGTTCCACGGCTCGCCGCATGGCGGACACGCTGGCGCATCGCGGGCCCGACGGCAGCGACACCTGGGCGGAGCCCCAAGCCGGCATTGCGCTCGGCCACCGGCGGCTTGCCATCATCGATCTGACCGAGACCGGCGCGCAGCCGATGCACTCCGCCGATGGGCGCTACGTCATCGTGTTCAACGGCGAGGTCTATAATTTTCAGGAGCTGCGCGCGGAGCTGGAAACCCGCGGCCATCGCTTTCACGGACATTCCGACACCGAGGTAATGCTGGCGGCCTTCCTCGAATGGGAGCCGGAGCGCGCGGTCGAACGATTCACCGGCATGTTCGCCTTCGCGCTGTTCGACCGGCAGAGCCGCACCTTGCGGCTGGTGCGCGACCGCATCGGCGTGAAACCGCTCTATTGGACCATTGCAGACGGAACCTTGTTGTTCGGCTCCGAGCTGCGTGCGCTGATGGCGCACCCGAAATTCCACAAGGAGGTCGACCGCGAGGCGGTCGCGGCCGTGGTGCGCTACAGCTATGTGCCGGGGCCGGAGACCGTGTTCAAGAACGTCTACAAGCTTCCCGCCGGCTGCATACTGACCGCGCGCCCCGGCGCCGAACCCGCGATTAAGCCCTATTGGCGGCTCGTCGACGCCGTCGGCGCCGAGCGCAACGCGCCGATGAGCTTTGAGGATGCGACTGACAGGCTCGACGAGATCCTACGCGAGTCGGTCACGCATCGCCTGATCGCCGACGTTCCGATCGGGGCATTCCTCTCTGGCGGTATCGACTCATCGAGCGTGGTCGCGCACATGCAGGCGGCATCGAGCAGCCCCGTGCGCACCTTCACGATCGGCTTTGCCAATGCCGAATTCGACGAGACCGCCTATGCGCGCGACGTCGCGCGCCATCTCGGCACCGATCACACCGAGGTGGTGCTCGAGCCGGACGCCGCGCTCGATCTTGTGCGGCAGGCGGCCGACTGGTTCGACGAGCCGTTCGCGGACTCCTCGCAGCTTCCCTCTTATCTGGTGGCGAAAATCACGCGCCGGCACGTCACCGTCGCGCTATCCGGCGATGGCGGCGACGAGATGTTCGGCGGCTATCCGAAATACGCCATGCTCGAGCGATCGTGGCGTTATGCCAGCGCGCTGCCGCAGCCGTTGCGCGCCACTTTCGGCCGCTGTCTCGCCGGCATGCCGGAGCCGCTGCTGCGCGTGCTCGCCGCCGTCATGGATCCGGCGCGCGCCGAACGCCTCGGCGAGAAGGCTCGCCGGCTCGGCGCAGCGCTCGCCGCCAAAGACGCCGATCACGCCGTGCTCGCGCTCGACGAGGTCGGCCTTAATCCGCATTGCGTCGCGGGCGCCGCCGGCACGCTCAAGCTCGCACCGGTGCCGGAGCTTGGCCGCAAGGTCCCGGACTTCACCGCGCGCATGCAGCTCATGGACATGCTGACCTTTCTGCCCGACGACATCATGACCAAGGTCGACCGCTGCGCGATGGCGGTGTCGCTCGAGGCGCGCGAGCCGCTGCTCGATCACAAGCTCATCGAGTTCGTCTGGTCGCTGCCGCCCGCGGCCAAGCGCGGCGACGGCCGGCCCAAGGCGTTGCTGCGCGCGATGCTCGGCCGCTACATTCCCCACCACCTGATCGAGCGCCCGAAGCGCGGCTTCCTGATTCCGCTGGGCGAGTGGCTCAGCGGCCCGCTGCGCGGCTGGGCGGAAGAGCTGCTTTCACCAAGCGGTCTTGCGAAGGATGGCTTGTTCGACGCCGAGCGTGTACGGACGATCTGGAGCCGGCACTTGTCGGGCGCCGAACCCAACGCGACCGGTCTATGGAACATCCTCATGATCCGCGCCTGGAGCGAACGATGGCTGGCGCGCTGAACGACCCGCTCGCGACGCGCCGGCGGCCTCGCCTGCTCTACGTGGTCACCGAGGATTGGTATTTCCTCTCGCACCGCCTGACCATGGCGCGCGCGGCGCGCGAGGGCGGCTTCGAGGTCCACGTGGCGACCCGGGTCGTCGATGGCGCGGCGCGCATCGAGGCCGAGGGCTTCACGTTGCATCCGATTCCCTTCGTGCGCGGCCGCATGTCGCCTGCCGGCACGCTGGCGGCGATCCGCGCGCTGCGGCGCGTGCACGCCGCCATCTCACCCGCCATCGCGCACCATGTCGCCTTGCAGGCGTCGGTGCTCGGTTCGCTTGCCACGCTCGACCGGCCGGTCGCGCGCGTCAATGCCCTCACCGGCTTCGGCTACGCGTTCACATCCAACAGGTTGAAGGCGCGCTTCATCCGGCGCATCATGGGCGCCCTGCTCCGCCCGCTGTTCGACCGGCGCGGCAGCATCACGCTGGTGCAGAATCCGGACGACCGCGACACCCTACTGTCGCTCGGCTTTGCCCCCGAACGCATCGCGCTGATAGCGGGTTCCGGCGTCGAGACCGACCGCTTCAAGCCGATGTCCGAGCCGGAGGGAATCCCGACGGCTGCGTTTGTCGGGCGCCTGCTCGACGACAAAGGCATCCGCGTGCTGGTCGCGGCCATGCGGCTGTTGCACCGGCGCGGAACGAAGGCGGCGCTGCTGATCGCCGGCACGCCCGATCCGGCCAACCCGACCTCGGTGGCGCAGTCGGAAGCGGAGGCGTGGGGCCGCGAACCGAACGTCAAATGGCTCGGCAATGTCGACGACATCCCGGGCCTATGGGCGCGCGCACATATCGCGGTGCTGCCCTCGCGCCGCGAAGGCCTGCCCAAAGCGCTGCTTGAAGCGGCCGCCTGCGGACGCCCCATGATCGCCGCCGACGTGCCCGGCTCGCGCGAGATCGTCATCCCCGGCAAGACCGGGCTGCTCGTCCCGGTCGACGACGCGACGGCGCTGGCCGATGCAATCGATGCACTCGCGGCAGACGCGGCAATGCGTGCAGCATTCGGCGGCAATGCGCGGCGCCTGGTGCTGGAGCGCTTCTCCGACGCGATTGTCGCCCGCCAGATCGTCGACCTCTACCGCAGCCTGCTCGCCGCCGCGGCGCAGGGCGAAAGCAGCGCGGCCGGCGCCGCATATCGGGACGCACGAACGCCCGCGCGCGATCAATCGCCGTGACCGAAGCCGGCGACGCTTTTCATCCCTTGAGCGGAGCCGGCGCGATCGTGTTCGTCGCCGCGGCGGCCGCGACGGCCGCGCTGATCGCGCTGCTGTTTCCCGTGCTGCGGCAATACGCGCTGGCGCGGCCCAATCAGCGCTCCTCGCACAAGGTGCCGACCCCGCAGGGCGGCGGCATCGCCGTCACCGCCGTCACCATCGTCACCGTTGCCATCGCCTTGTACGCGCTGCCGCTGCCGGCGGGCGACGCTCATCAGCTCGCCTGGACCTTTGCGGCGACACTATTGCTCGCGGCGGTCGGCGCGGTCGACGATATCCGCACGCTCGAAGCGCTGCCGCGGCTGCTGCTGCAAGCGGCTGCCGTCGTCGTCGTCATCGCCGCGCTGCCGGCGGACCTGCAGGTCGTGCCGGTGCTGCCATGGTGGGCCGAACGCGCGCTGATGCTGATCGGTGGGGTCTGGTTCGTCAATTTGGTCAACTTCATGGACGGCATCGACTGGATCACCGTGGCCGAAGTAGTCCCGGTCACGGCCGCGCTTGCACTGTTCGGCCAGTTGGGCGCACTGCCGTCCCAGTCCACGCTGCTCGCGCTCGCCCTCTGCGGCGCGATGATCGGCTTTGCGCCGTTCAACCGCCCGGTGGCGCGGCTGTTTCTCGGCGACGTCGGCAGCCTGCCGATCGGCCTGCTGCTCGGCTGGCTGTTGCTGCAGCTCGCGGGCAGCGGGCATCTCGCCGCCGCGCTGCTGCTGCCCCTTTATTACCTGGCGGACACGACCGTCACGCTGCTGCGCCGGCTCATCGAAGGCGAGCGCATCACGCAGGCGCACCGCAGCCATTATTATCAGCGCGCGCTCGACAATGGTTTCAGCGTCGCTGAAATCGTCGCCTATGTGTTCTTATTGAATGTCGCACTGGTCGGACTGGCGACGGCGAGCATTCTAACAACGTCGCATCTCTTTCACGCCGGCGCGCTGGCTGCGGGCTGCGTCCTCGTTGCCCTTTTGTTACACCATTTCGCAC
>Ga0335081_10020964_pt1 | contig 10573 bp, 4 predicted proteins | sample Lox_Sample_35_FD_206713 | JGI IMG/M metagenome (GOLD analysis project Ga0335081, IMG submission 206713) | Soil microbial communities from Loxahatchee National Wildlife Refuge, Florida, United States - Lox_Sample_3.5 | ecosystem: Environmental > Terrestrial > Soil > Wetlands | place: USA: Florida... | reverse complement strand
GCGGCGGCCTTGATGTGACCCGGCAACTTCTTACGACGAGTATGCTCCCGAAGTTAGCGAGTTTGTGGGACGGGAAGCGCGTCATCTTTCTAATGGCAACCAATCACAAACAACACTTGGACCCAGCGATCACGAGGCCACATCGCTTCGACCTCTTACTCTGTGTCGCACCGCCGCCCTGGGCAAGTAAACGTGCAGCGACGAGCCTCAAGAAGGCATTGTCCGTTGAGAATCCAACAGACGTTGAGACCGAACTCTTGCGACTTGTGCCAGACGGCTCTGACGCGGCGGAGCGACTCGATCTGTTTACGGTTGACGAGGTTGGAATTTTCCTTCATCACCTGTGCCAAAGAGCGAAGGAAAAAGACTATCTCGGAGCATTAAGGAAATTCAAGGATGTCGCAGAATTCGGTAAACTCGTTGACGAGTGGGCCGCGACCAGCATCACACTTCGGACGAACAGTCGCGCTTTCACAGAGTTTCAGAAGGATTTTGACGAATCTCGCCGACAATATTACCCAGGCGAGAAGTAAATCTAGCTTAGTCCGAGCATGTTTCGGGGACCGCATCCAGTCCGGTATCAGAAAGTATTTGTGAGAGGCGCGAATAATTGAATTTGGAAGAGCGAGGAACAATCAAATAGCCTTCCGACGAAGTGCCCAGTGCAATGTAGTCGTCTGCCAAATAGAACAGACCGACAAGTGCCGATGTGATGGCATCGATCTCGTCGTGAGTTACCTTTGCTGTTGCAAAATCGCCGGTAATTCCGGAACGAACGAGTCCCCACTTTAGTTCCTCAAGACTAGATCCCTTTCGCGGAATACCCAGAATATCTTGTGCAGCCCCCGGATAGCTTTCAATTACCTTCAAGCCCCGGTCGCGTAGTTCCGTGGCCAATCTAATCCCACGCCGCGTCAGCATCTCCATGGTTGGAAGAAGGCACCAAAAGACAGAAATCCCCATTCGCTTGAGCGCGAGCTCGCACTTTCGGTAGATTGGCGCCCTAGGCTGTCCGTGATTCTCGGGCAACGACAACGGCGAGTCAATGGACACTAGGTCTGGTCGAACCTCCAGCGTGGCCGCTATTAACTCCTCGTCTGTTCTAAGTGATTGAGTCGTCGCGCTGGCGCCGTCCATGAGAGCCCAGCCCGTAGCTCGTTTCACACTTCCCGTGAGATCAATACCCACGATTCTGGGCACAGGACCCTTCGAGCAGCTGTCGAGCAATCTGGTCACAGAGGATTGAGTGTGCGCTTCCTTGAGAGATCGTAAAACAGTTGGCGTTCTTGACTGTGGGATTGCGCCAATTCCCGAGAACATTGGACCAATCGCGCTCTCCAGATAGGATGCGGTCTTTTCACACAATTTGTCGTATGCAATTTCCATGATCGCTTTCAGGTGTACCACGTCTTCCGTGTTGTATTGAATCAGCTGCTCGAGGGCTGACTTGTCGCCTCGCAGGTATTTTGCCCACAATACGGTTGCGTCATATCCAGAGATGCCTTGTATTTCCTGAGGCCGCGCGAGGCCGAACTTCTGTTCGACAGCCTTAAGGCCACCCTTGATGCCGAGTTTGCGAGTGATCCAACGTAAATCGATGTGAATCGGGGGAAGATTGATTCCCGGGAACGCTAGTTTCAGAAACCTTAGATCAAAAGTCGCGCCATTAAACGTCACCACCACTGAATACTGGCGGAGTTCCGCAGGAAGATCGTCAAGATTTTCACTGTCGACGAAGAGCTTGTATTTGCGTCCATCATAAAGGCCGACGAGAGTGATTCTGTCAAAAACAGTCGATAGTCCGGTTGTTTCGATATCGAGATAAACGCATTGATCGGCAAACTCTGGAAAGACCCTCCACGCTTCTCCAAGAGCGGACAATCTCTCGAAGAAGGCTGCGTTCTTCTGCCTGATTGCATTCCGAGACGCCGGGATGTACTCATCCAATCTCTTTTGAAGACGGGCTCCCACTAAGCCAAATCGCTTTTCGAAGCGGTCTGCATCATCCCAGTTGTGGATACCGCCCTTCCACAGGTCCAGTTCAGTTTGTCGTCCAATTCCTGGGATGTGAATGAAGGTGTGCTGGAGCATTGATTTCTACCGGAGCTATTGTGACAACTTTTGTTGCTCTAGGCGAGCCCTTTCATAACCATAATAGTTGACATGCCGATGGACAAAACGCAGAATTGGCATGAGTTTTCCACAGCAAACGGAGAGCTGTTGACAACAAAAGTGGACACATGAGTTGGAAGCATGAACTCGGCCGGCAAATCAAGAGAGAGCGGGAACTAGCAGGTCTGACGCAGTCAGATCTGGCTCACCAACTTGACCTCAGTCGGCAGATGATCTGCCGTTATGAAGCTGGTCATGATGCCCCGGCGGTCGACGTCCTTGCGGAGATCGCCAGAATACTGGATATCGAGTTTCGAGTGAGAGGAATCGTGGTGAAGTGCGAGCAAGGTCAGCAGTGGCCTAGAGTTCTGCGGAAGCAGTTAAAGCTGGATTTCGAGAAAGCACATAGATTTCAGCGAGCCCAAATCGAGATTACACCGAGCGAAGGCAAGATTCTCATCAAAGCAGAAATCCCCGCTTAGGGATCGTAGCGTAGTAAACAGATTGCTCTTAGGTTTGGATCCCCACCGTCAGTGCTTGGCGCGAATGAGCACGTGTTCCTTGGAATGCAGTCTGATCGCATTGCCCCTAATCTTACGGTGCTGGCGAACACCTGCCTCGTGAGTAGGTGCTCGGAGCGGGTGACTAGTTGAGGTGAGCCATCCAGCATAAGACGCAAGAATATTGCCAGGCACGAATACAAACGGATTGGGCCTGGATTACAAGCGGAAGTCGGTTAGTCGAAGTGCGCGATTCATTCGCGCCTCCGCCCGCATGTTGTCAGATCCGGTGCGGGCATCTCGCAGGGTGTTCAGCTTCGCTTGGATCGTCATCTCAGTGAGATCTGCATACACCTTCGGATGCGTAGCCCTCTGGATCCAGTTCTGAACGTCGTCGGAACAGACCAGCACCACGTCTTGAATCACCTCATCGACCCTCAGTTCAAACGGATACCCGAACGCTTCATGTAGGTCCGCGATAGGGTCATCAGGAAGAAGAACGAACAAGGACACGAACGTGTCGCTCCAAGGCAAGCAGTGCGACACCAGCAAGCTTTTCACAGGGCCGAACATTTGATCGTGTGACGTATGGCCCTCCAGCCTTTCTGGCAAACTCCCGGCTTCGACCTGCAGTTCCTCGTCCAGTGACAGCGTGATGCAGACGAACAACCTTATCGAGGTCATGCCTGTTGTTACCTTGGGAACCAGCTTGCGACTCGTCTTCACGCAGTCAGGGTGTCGAAGAAGAACAAGGCGCTCAATACCGTAACTGCAGGATGGCGGCGGTTGGAGTGAGGGACTCCTTCGAAGGAATGGATTCTTTCCTTGAGGCAACGCGGGTCGGGCATCAGGAACAAATGCCCTTCGTGGCTGGTCAAGACGCCTGTCCGTTCGCGCCGTCAAGGCCGGGCGGTATGCGTTCAGTAGAGCGAAACGGACGGCCTTGCGGGAAGTGCAGGAGGGATGGGGGAGCATTGTGATCGCGATACGCGCGAAGGGTTGGAAATTCGCCGGGTAAGTTGGCATATAGTATCTATCGATTAACTGCTTTCGATTTCGCGCGTCGGGTGGGTCGCGGTCACTCGGAAGGACTGGCGATGGGGCTGGTGAAGGTTGCTCAATCGGAAAGGGCGCGACGATGATGGGTGGGGTATGACGTACCTTGAGGGGTTTGATTCTGGATCGTGTAAAAAGGGTCCGCAGCGGCGATTGGGATGAAGATCGTTGGAAAAGAGATCCGGCTATCGGCAACTGACCTCAGCAATCATCTCGCTTGTCGTCATGTCATAGGTCTTGACCTCGATGTCGCTCGAGGCAACAGACAGGCGCCGGAATGGGCCGCGCCGGACCTGGCAGTCATCCGGGAACGGGGTTTCCGGCACGAGAAAGCGTATCTTGACTACCTTTCGGGCGACCAGAAACTGGGTGTCGTCAGCCTCTCAAACATCGAGGACGAGAAGCGGGTCCTTGCTGAGACGCAAAAGCTCATGGAAGCGGGCGCGGACGCGATCGCGCAGGGAGCACTGTCGGACGGAGAATGGTTTGGGAGGCCGGATATCCTTCGCCGGGTTGCCAACCCAAGCGGCAAATGGAAATGGTCGTACGAAGTGGTGGATACGAAGCTGACGCGGGAAACGAAGGCGTCTGCAATCTTGCAGCTGTCGCTGTATTCGGAGCTTCTCGAAAAGGCTCAAGGATCGGCACCCGAGCGGATGTGGGTGGTCCCTCCCGGTGAGAACTTTGACGGAGAGCGCTACCGTGTTGCGGAGTACGCGGCCTATTTCCGATATGTGAAGCAGGGATTGGCTCTGGCCGTGCGGCAAGGTGCCGACGCGACGTACCCGGAGCCAGTTGTGCACTGCGACGTGTGCCGATGGTTTCCCGAATGCGATCGTCGGCGGCGGGATGATGACCACCTGTCGCTGGTCGCCGGAATTCGGCGACAGCAGCAAAATCAGCTGAAGGAATGGGACTCCGAGACAGTGGCAAAGCTGGCGGTCCTGCCAATACCCATTCGGGAAAGACCGAAGCACGGCTCGCGCGAGGCGATCGAACGCGTGCGCGAGCAAGCCCGCATCCAGGTGAGCGGCCGCACCGAGAAAAAGCTCATGCACGAACTGCTGTTGCCGGCGATCGACGGAATCGGACTTTCAAGGCTTCCGGAGCCTACTCCCGACGATGTGTTTCTGGATTTAGAAGGCGACCCGTTCGTGGGCGAGACGGGGCTGCAGTATCTGTTCGGGTTCGCGTTTCTGGAGGGAGCCGGAGAATGGCGGTACGAGAGGCGCTGGGCACTCAACCGTGAGGAAGAAAAGAAGGCGTTCGAGTGGCTCGTGGACGAAATCGTGCGCCGCCGCACAGGCAATCTGCGAATGCACGTGTATCACTTCGGGGCACATGAGCCGGGCGTTCTGAAGCGTCTGATGGGGATGTATGGGACGCGCGAAAACGAAATCGACGAACTGCTCCGCGCCGAATCTCTGGTCGACCTTCATCAGGTTCTCAAGCAAGGCGTCCGTGCCAGTGTCGAGGAATACGGTCTTAAGAACGTCGAAGGATTGTATGGATTCAAACGTGAGACGCCGCGTGATGAGTCACGCGCGGCCATGCGCTATATCGAACACCGGCTCGAGCTCGGTTGGGGAAATGATGTGCTCCCCGAGCCGATCCAAGCCGCCATGGAGGGCTATAACAAGGAAGACTGCTTCTCGGCAGCTGGCTTGCGCGAGTGGCTCGAAGGTGAGCGGCATTCACTGCTCGATCGCGGGACGAACGTGCCGCGGCCACTCGAAAAAAGTGGGGACCCCTCGGAGAAGCTGCAGGAAAAGCTCGACCGTGCCGCGGCGCTGACCCAGCGGCTCTGTCAATCGATTCCGGCCGATCCGTTGGCACGATCGGGCGAGCAGGCGGGCCAGTGGCTCCTCGGGCAGCTGCTCAGCTGGCACCGCCGTGAGGACAAGCGGGCCTGGCAGGAAGGCTACCGGCTCGGAGAAATGAGTGAGGAAGATCTACTGGATGAGCGAGTGGCTCTGACTCGCCTGCGTTTCCTAGCTCGCGTGAATGCGGGCGGGCAGGTTCCAACGGATCGCTACCAGTTCGATCCGCAGCGTAGCAACGTCAGGCCAGGCAAAGGTCTGTATTTCGCGGACGAGAAAGTCGGAGAGGTCGTGGCGATCGACCACGAAAAGGGGATCGTGGAAATCAAGAAGACTAGGAAGACCGCCGAGTTTCATCCGCCGACGGTCTACATGTGGGACGCTCCTCTCCCGACGGATGTACAGGCGGGTTCTCTCTATCGCATCGGCGAGTGGGTTGCGCAGGACGGAATCGATGGACCGGGGCGGTATCGTGCCGGACGGGACCTGCTTTTGCGAAAGCCCCCGCGCCTCACAGGTGGAGCGCGGCTGGGGCCCCTGGCCGTGGAGAAACCGGAAAACACAGCGATTCGGATCGTGCTGGCGCTGGAAGATTCCGCCTTCGCGATTCAGGGACCTCCGGGTTCGGGAAAAACCTACACGGGAGCTCAGATGATTGTGGAGCTCGTGAAGCAAGGAAGGAAAGTCGGCGTCACTGCGCTCAGCCACAAAGTGATCCGCAACCTGCTGGAGGCGGTGGTGGAGGCTGCCCATGAGAAGAAGGTACCCGGCGTGCGATGTCTCCATCGAGAGACGGGCGGTGAGGAAAGTGATGGCGTTGCCGTGGCCAAGAAGAATGAAGAAGCGCTTGGTGCTTTGCGCTCCGGTGAAGCGAACGTCGTAGGGGGTACCTCGTGGCTGTGGTCTCCGGAGTTGGCCTTTGAAGCAGTGGATGTGTTGTTCGTTGATGAAGCCGGGCAGATGTCGTTGGCCGACGTTGTAGCAGTTTCGCAAGCAGCGAAGAAGTTGGTGCTGCTCGGCGACCCGCAGCAGTTGGAGCGGCCGCTCAAGGGGAGTCATCCCGATGGCGCCGAAAAGTCGGCGCTCGAACACCTGCTGGATGGGCGGAAGACGATTTCCGAAGAGATGGGATTTCTGCTGCCCGAAAGCTGGAGATTGCATCCGGAGGTTTGCCGGTTCACGTCCGAAGTGTTTTACGAGGACAAGCTGAGCTCGCACCCGATTACCGCCAGCCGAGTGGTCGAAGGGCATGCATGGATGGACCATCCGGGGTTGTGGTTCGTACCCGTGGTGCATGAAGGTAACCGGAATTCGTGCGCCGAGGAAGTGGACGCGGTGGCGCGGCTTGTTGATGGACTGCTGAAGCCCGAAGTGAACTGGTTCTATAGCGCCGGCAACCGCCGGAGAATTCGCGAAGAGGATATTTTGATCGTCGCGCCATACAACGCCCAGGTGGCGGATTTGTCGATGCGGCTTCCGAAAATGCGGATTGGAACGGTCGACAAGTTTCAGGGTCAGGAAGCGCCGGTGGTCATCTATTCGATGACGACCTCATCGCCCGAAGAGGCGCCGCGGGGAATGGAGTTCCTCTACAGCTTGAACCGGCTCAATGTGGCGACGTCGCGAGCCATGAGCAATGTCGTCGTGGTCGGGAACCCGAGATTACTGGAGCCGGAGTGCCAGACTCCCCGGCAAATGCAACTCGCAAGCGCGCTGTGTCGCTATCTGGAGTTGGCAAGAGTGGTCGAGCCAGATCGCATCTAGGCAGGAGTTTCAGGGGTCGTGTGCGACGCCTCTCTGCCGTTCAGAGGTTCTTTCGGATGCCACTCGTCGCGAAGTTGCTGGGCGCGGCGTGTCACGCGCTCGGTCAAGTCGTCCGTCGGTGCGTGCATTGGCTTCTCGCTGGATTCGGACCATGGTTCAATTTCAAGATCTCGCAGTTTCTCGAAAATCGGCTTCATCGCTCGATCGGGGTCGCGGAAGAAGAGGCTCCCGCGGATGCGCGCGAAGATCCAGCCCAGGCGTTCGAGTACAGCCTGACGTTCCATGTCTTCGGCTAGTTTCTCCAGAGGATGGTAGCGGTCACCGTCACACTCGACGGCCAGTCGGCGCCCGTTTCCTTCAACGACCAGATCAATCCTGCGGGCGCCTACTTTCCACTGCGGTGTCACGTGGTACCCGGCTGCCAGAAGCTTTTTCAAGACCTCGCGCTCAAATGGAGATTCGGTTCGTTTTTCCTTGTCCTCGAGCAGGCGCATGAGTGCGCTCGGATCGAGCGCATGTTCGATCAAACGACGGCGTAGGTCTCCGGACCGAAGATCGGTCTGAACGTTTAAGGAGTGGATGACCCACATCTGATCACGCGCCCGGCTTGCGGCGACGTTGTATCGCTGTTTGAACATTTGATCGTCGCGGAAGCGGAGCGGGCCGCCCGTCGGGGTGTCGACGACGGACAGAAACACCACGTCGCGCTCGTCACCTTGAAACTGAGCCGACGTGCCGCACAGGAAACGGTGCCGCTCATACACATCGGGAGAAATGTGGAGGCGGAGCAGGCGGTCGATTTCAAGCGCCTGCTCCTCTCCGATGAGTGAGACGACTCCAAAGCTCGTGCTCTCGCGAAATTCGTTCTTGTGATACTCGGGTTGCTCGAGGGCTGCGGCAGCGAGCGACGCGATGACCTCCGCCTCCTGCCGGTTGACCTTGCCGTCGCGGCTCGATCCTTCGACGCGGTAGGCGATGGTGTGCGGTTTGAGAACGATCTTGCTGGCGTCCCGCAAGGGCTTGATGTCGCCGTATGATAACTCGTTGCTGAACTGGATGATGTCCGTGACGCATCGGAAGTGCTCGACCAGACGGATGGTCCCGCCGAACGATTGTCGGGCGAGGTCGTAGACCGAAGTCTTGCCATCATAGAGATGAGAATTGGGAATTCCGTCGAGGAACTGATCGATGAGGTTCTGAACCACGGCAATTTCCTGCCCGACGGCCGAAGGGCTCACCTGCTCGTGATCGCCGACGACGACAACGCTTGCGCCCAGGTAAAGGGCGACCAGCGCCATGACGTCGCTCTGGCTTGCTTCGTCGATGATCACGACATCGAATCTCGACGTGCGCGGGTCGAAATTGTCGACGACGCGCGCGAGCGGCATAACCCACACGGGAACCGCTGCCCGACACTCCGTCATCTTGCGGGCCGCTTCGGCTCTCAGACGCGGAGTGCGGATTCCCGTTCCTTTGCCGATCTTCCGAATCGTGTCGAGCCAGCCGATTAAAGCCTGTCTCTGAGACAGGGAAGTGCGTTTTGCTTGAGAGGCCCAGGCCCTGCGGTCGATCAATTCGATCGTGATTGCCCGGAGATCGTCGGCCGCGCGATCAATCGAGCCTTGAATCTCTTCTATGGATACGGAGGCACGGGCCTCGAGTTCATCGCAGAGCTGACGCCAAATCCACGCGCTAGCGGAATCGCCGGGCTGCGTGGAAGAGCCGTGCACTCCATTCCGTCCTCGAATGGCCGAAGCCCACCCGGGTGCCGCTGTTTCAAGCTGCGCGAGCAGCTGCCGGCGTCGTCCCAGTTCGTTCCTGAGGGATTGGAGTTCGAGCAAGCGGGCGTAACCGGTTCGGTAGGATTCGGGATTGTAGTCGGAAACCGCATCGTATAGCTGCGCGAGGACGATGGAATCGGCCGCGACTTTCTTTGCCACCGACAGTCGCTCGCGAAGGCCGTGGAGCGCCGCCAGGTTGCGCTCCCAGAGCAGCGCATTCGTTTTTGCGGCGAGAATCGGAAGGAGTGTGGTCGTGACGGCACGCTGTAATCGGCGGCGCTCGCCCTCCGCACCGATGGAGGGGGGCTGTTCTGCGAGGAATTTGTCCCAGATGAACCCTGCCTCGCGAAGCTCTCGCTCGACGGGGGCCCAAGTGCGCGAGCTCCAGCTCAGGCAGTTCCGGATGGGCGCGCAGTACTGGACTGCGGTCTTTTCAATTTCGTCGCCGAGGCCTCGTGAACCGGACGCGCCGAGCGATGCCATCTGGCGGTCCCATCGGGCGCGGAGGTCCCGCCGGAGCATCTTAACGCGGCACAATTTGCTGATGGCCACGAAATGTTCGGGAAGCTTGGGGCGGGTGCCATTGACGGTCGCGCTTTGGATGAGTTGCTTCCAGCTCTGATGGGTGAGGAGGGTGACAAAGCCAAGACTGCCGTCTCCACGAAGATGTGCCTGGATCTCAAGAGCCGTTTTTTCTTGTCCTTCGAGCGAGTATTCCGGATCGAGGTTCGGCGCATGCCGGAGCAAAATCTCCTGCGACTTCGCCGCTTCCAAGTGAAGTTGCTCAATCATGTTCACGAGGTTGTCCCACGGTTCTCTGTGGGGCCCTCCGTTTTTCCCGGCATAGACGGCGGCCAGCTTCCAGCGGTCCCCGCCGGCCAACACGTCAATGGCCGCCTCAACTTTAGCTGCGATGGCCGAGACAGACTCGGGCGTAGGTGTGGACGCGACGGGCTGCCAAAGCTCGGATTGAAGGTCGCGGTCGGCGCCCGAGAGTTGGGTCCTGGTTCTCGTGAGCGCTTCGAACTCGGCGGGGCTCGGCAGCTCCGCCGCATCGGGAAGAGATTCGGCGAGTTCTCGTTCGACGTCGGTGGGTATCGAATGGTTGGTGGAGTAGAGCTCAGTAATCTCGCCCTCGGACAAAGGCAGCCCGGCACCCAAGACGACCGGTGTCGGAATCCACGCGCAGCGACCTTGTTCTCTCGCGATCCATCGGGCGGCCTCCGAAGGAGCCCACGACTGTCCGCCAACAACGATATCCCGATACTCGTCCGCGCGCGCATTCGCCAAACGCTCGCGCAGGCGGGCGAGCCTCTCCTGGAGATCCGCGCGTTCTTTTGAAAGGCGGTCGGCTTCGATCGCGAGGCTCTTGCTGTCAGCCTGTGACAATCTCTCGGCGATCGCACCGACGGCGCTTTCCAGTTGCTTGCGGCTGTCGAGATCGCTCTCGAGGACACTCACACAGAGCGGCCTCAGTTTGGACTCGACTTTGGACCGGACCATGCGCAGCGCTTTGGTGGTGTGGCTTGTGACAAGAACA
>Ga0335081_10020963_pt1 | contig 10574 bp, 8 predicted proteins | sample Lox_Sample_35_FD_206713 | JGI IMG/M metagenome (GOLD analysis project Ga0335081, IMG submission 206713) | Soil microbial communities from Loxahatchee National Wildlife Refuge, Florida, United States - Lox_Sample_3.5 | ecosystem: Environmental > Terrestrial > Soil > Wetlands | place: USA: Florida... | reverse complement strand
CGCCCACGGACTATCGTCTGCTCGAAGGGCGCCCGTGCGCGGCGGACCGCCGCCGCATCGCGGTGCTCTCGCCCTACTTTCCCTACCCCCTCGCGCACGGCGGCGCGGTTCGCATCTATCATTTACTCCGCGAGCTGGCGCGCGAGTTCGACGTCGAGCTGTTTGCCTTTCAGGATGGCCCGTTCGAGCCCGCGCCCGTCCTCGAATTCTGCGCCCGCGTCGTCCTGGTCGAGAAACCCCGGTATCGCGAGCCGCGCTGGTCGACGTGGCTGCCACCCGAAGTCTGCGAATCGCGCTCGCCCGGAATGCACCGCGCGCTCGCCGCCGAACGGGGCTCCTTCGGTTTCGAACGCCTGCAGGTCGAATACACGCAAATGGCTGAATACGGCGGCGACATCCTGGTCGAGCACGACGTCACCTTCGACCTGTTCCGCCAGATCGCGCGCCGCGAACGCACGCTCTCCGCCTGGTGGAACTATTTTCGCTGGCAACGGTTCGAACGACGCGCCGTCCGGCAGTTTCGGCGCGCGGTAGTGATGTCGCCAAAAGATGCGGAACTGCTGGGCCCTGACACGCCGGCCGTCGTGATCGAAAACGGCGTGGATCTTGAGCGCTTCCGCCCCCAACCGGAGCCTCCCGGCCAACGGCTGCTTTTTATCGGCTCCTTCCGTCATTTCCCCAACATTGCAGCCTACCGTTTCTTCACCGAAAGCGTTTGGCCGATTCTTCGCGAAAAATTTCCCGAAATGACCGTGACGGTCGTCTGCGGTCCCGACCACCTCGCGTACTGGCGCGCGTTTACCGACTTGCCGGAACCCCCGCCCGACCCGCGCATCCGCCTGCTCGGATTCGTTTCCGATGTCGCTCCGCTCTACGTCGAAGCCAATCTCGTGATCGTTCCGACCACCGTCTCAGCCGGCACCAACCTGAAGGTCTTGGAAGCCATGGCTATGCGGCGCGCGGTGGTCTCGACCACCTCCGGTTGCGCCGGTCTCGGCCTGTTGCACGGCCACAGCGTCTGGATCGCCGATACGGCACAAGCTTTCGCCGCCGGGGTGGCGACACTCCTCACCGACCCCGAGCGCCGCGCCGCGATTGCTGAGGCCGCTTACGCGCTCGCCATCCGTCAGTTCGATTGGCGTGCCCTCGGCGAGAAGCAGCGCGATTTGATGCGTAGTATCCTATAAACCATCCTGATCGATGGAGGGAAAATGATCCGCCGCGTGCTTTTATGTGCGATTTTAATCGCCCCATTTCCGGTGTTGGCCCAGGACCACTGGGTGGCCACATGGGCCGCTTCCCCGCAACAGTTTCGCCCACTGGCGCCTCCGCCTCCCGCCGCCGGGCAGCAAGCGCCGCCTGCTGCTCCCGCGGTACCGCGTCCGCTCACCAGTTTGAATAACCAGACGGTGCGGATGGCAGTCCGTACCAGCATTGGCGGCAGCCGCCTGCGTCTGCAATTTTCAAACCGGTATGGCGCCGCGCCGCTTGCTGTCGGTGCGGCGCACGTGGCCCTGCACGGGCAGCAGTCCGCCATCGTCAGTGGCTCCGATCGCGTCCTGACCTTTGACGGGAAACCCGCCGTCACCATTCCAGCCGGCGCGATCGTGATCTCTGACCCGGTCGACCTTCAGATTCCGAAGCTGGCCGATCTGGCGGTCAGCATCTATATTCCGGGCGAGAGCGGCCAGCTCACGATGCACGGCACCGGTCTCCATACGACGTACATTGCGGAAGGGAACGCGGCGGCGACTCCCGTTCTAACCGATACGAGGACCACGCAATCCTGGTATTTTCTGTCGGCGATCGATGTCGTGGCGCCGCCTGAGGCCGCCACCGTCGTCGCATTCGGCGACTCGATAACCGATGGCGCCACTTCCACCGTCGATACCAACAGCAGTTGGCCGAGTTTCCTGGCACAGCGGCTCCTCGGCAATCCAGCGACCTCTCAAATCGCGATAGTGAACGAAGGCATCTCCGGAAATCGCCTGCTCCACGATGGCGCAGGCATCGCCGCATTGGCGCGCTTCGACGAAGACGTCATCAGCCAACCCGGCGTGAAATGGGTCACCATTATGCTCGGCATCAACGACATTGGTTTCGGCGTCAGGCAGCCGAGCGAGGCCGTTACCGCGGACGATGTGATCGGCGCGCTTCGCCAGTTAGTGGATCGCGCGCATCTGCACGGCATTCAGGTGATCGGCTGCACCCTGACCCCCTATGAAGGTGCGGCGTACTATAGCGAGGCAGGCGAGCCGATCCGGGAAGCCGTGAACCGGTGGATCCGCACCGGCGGCGCCTTCGATCACGTGGTCGATTTCGAGGCCGTGGTCCGCGATTCGTCCAATCCCAAGCAGATCCGCCCGAGCTTCAACATTCGCGACCACCTGCACCCGAACGACGCCGGTTACAAGGCCATGGCCGATTCAATCGACCTTTCGATGTTTGCGCCGCAGACGCGAATCAATCCGCCCACCAACTTGGGCGCGGTCTCACACTAGCTTTGTCTTCTTGATCGGCAACTCGCGGATCCGCTTCCCGGTTGCCGCGAAGATCGCATTGCACAACGCCGGCGCGATCGGCGGCACTCCCGGCTCGCCCACTCCGGCGGGCAGCGCACTGTTCTGCACGAAGCTCACGTGTACTTCCCGCGGCGCCTCGTTGATGCGCGCCACGGGGGAGTTGTGATAGTTCGACTGTTGGATGCGCCCGCCCTGCGCCGTGATCTCTCCCATCAGCGCGATGCTGGTTCCAAACACCGCCGCTCCTTCGAACTGCGATCGCACGCGGTCCGGATGCACCACCAGCCCTGTGTCGAGTACATAGTCCACGCGGGGAATCCGGACCGCGCCCTTCGGATCGATCTCCACTTCCACCACCGCCGCCACGTAGGTCTGAAAGCTGCGATGGACCGCCAGCCCAAACCCGTGGCCGGCGCCCGATTTCTTCTTCGCCCAGCCGGACTGCTCCGCGACTTTTTCGACAACGTTCCGCAGCCGTCCGGTATCCAGCGCGTATCCGGGCGTGTTTGGCGGAATCGATTGCACGTCGAGCGTGCGGGTGTTGCCGATCAGATCGAGCATATACTCTACCCGGTCGCGATTCGCCGCCGCTGCCAGTTCATCGGCGAACGACTGAACGGCGTACGCGTGGTAGATGTTCGCCACCGAACGCAGCCAGCCGATGCGCACGTGCGCTTCCGCCGGCCCGTTCTCCGCGCGCAGGTTGGGAATATCGAACGGAACATCGCTCCAGCCCATCCCTTGCTCGAACGTGCCGTAACGGGCATTCACGTCGTTCTGCGATTCGATCGGCGGAAACGCGCACCGCTGCAGCCATGCGGTCGGACGTCCCTTCGCGTCCACCGAAGCCTTCATGTACATGGCTGCGACGGCGTGGTAGAAATCGAACTGCATGTCGTCTTCCCGGCTCCATACCACCTGAACCGGCTTGCCGACCTGCTTGGAAAGCAGCGCGGCTTCGGCGACGTAATCCGGTTTCGACTTCCGGCCAAATGCCCCGCCCAGCAACGTCACGTGGCAGACGACATCCTGTGGCTTGATGCCTAGCGCCTTGGCGACCGTGTCCTGCACCGCCTGCGGATTCTGCGTCGGCGCCCACGCGGTCACCTTGCCGTCTTTGTATTCGGCCACCGCGTTCACCGGCTCCATCGGCGCGTGAGGCAGCATGGGCGCGTAATATTCGGCCTCGTGAATCTTTCCGCCCTTGCCGAATGCGGCGTCTATATCGCCGACATTCCGCGCAACCTTCTGCGGTTTGCGCACCGTTTCCAACAGCGACGTTTTGAACGATGCCGAATCGTATGCCGCGTTCGGCCCCAGGTCCCAGTTGACCTTCAGTTTCTTGCGGCCTTGCATCGCCGCCCAGGTATTGTCGGCGATCACCGCCACGCCGCCCAGCGGCTGAAATCCGTAGGGTGGCTGGAACCGTGGGATCTGCAGAGTCTTCTGCACGCCGCGAACTTTGCGCGCTTCACCGTCATCCACCGATTTGACCGTGCCGCCGAACACCGGAGGGTGCTCGATCGACGCGTAGACCATGTTCGGAACCCGCGTGTCCATACCGAATTGCGCCGTTCCCGAGACGATGCCCGGCTGATCGTAGATGGGCACGCCTTTGCCGATGTATTTGAATTCGGCGGGGGACTTGAATTTCAGCTCTTCCTTCTTCGGGACCGGCTGCTTTGCCGCTAGCGCCACCAGTTCTCCGTAGCTCGCCTGATGCCCGTTGGCCGTGACCTGTCCGTTACGTGCCGTGCACTGGTTCGCCGGGACGCCCCATTTTGCGGCGGCGGCGCGCTCGAGCATCACCCGCGCGGTCGCGCCCGATTGCCGCATGGCTTCATAGAAGCTGCGGATCGAGGTCGACCCGTCCGTGTTCTGGTCGCCGTATTTTTTGTCGCCGTTCGCCTGCTCGATCTTCACGCTCTTCCAGTCGACGTCCAGTTCATCGGCGAGCACCATCGGAAGCGCCGTGCGAATGCCGGTCCCCATCTCCGAGCGGTGGGCCGTGATGATCACTCGCCCGTCCGGTTCGAGGCCGAGATAAACGGTCGGCTGCCACGCCGCCGCGCCGGATGTTCCATCCGCCAGGAGATTGTCCGGAAGGATCTGCGCGCCCAGCACCAGCGCGCCGGCTGAAAAGATGCTTTCCAGGAAGCCGCGCCGGCTGACCAAATCGATGCGGTTCATGCTTTCACCCCCGCGGCCATGTGTATGGCCGCCCGGATCCGCTGATACGTCCCGCACCGGCAAATGTTGCCTTGCATGGCCTCGTCGATATCGTGATCCGTCGGTTTCGGTTTTTCATGCAGCAGCGCAGCCGCCTGCATGATCTGCCCGGCTTGGCAATATCCGCACTGCGCGACGTTGACCTTCTCCCACGCCACCTGCACCGGATGCGCGTGGTTCTTATCCAGCCCTTCAATGGTCGTGATATTCTTGCCCGCGGCGTCCTTCATCGACGTGACGCAGCTACGCTGGGCCGCGCCATCCACGTGAACTGTGCACGAACCGCACAGCCCCATGCCGCATCCGTATTTACTGCCGGTCAGCTCCAGCACATCGCGGAGATACCACAGCAGCGGCATCTCCGGATCGCCGTCGAACTTCCGGCTGGTTCCGTTTACTTTGAGTTCGATCATGAAATTCGCCTCAGACGTCCGAATTTTAGCAGGTAGCGCCGGCGATCTTGTCGCCGGCGAGCGTTTGATTTCCTACCGCTTGCTGCCCGCCCTGCCGAACGGCGATGGTTTTTCCCCCTCCGCCGGGCTGGATCGCGCTGGTGTAGCCTGAAACACGAACTCCCGCCATGGAGCCTTCTCTCCGGCACGTGCTCTCGCATTCACCGCCCAGACCCGCCAACGTCCCCTCTGGTCGCCCGGAAAGGTGTACGTATACGCAATCGCCGCGATATTGGGTACGATGTGGCTCTTGTCCGGTGTGTCCGAACACCAGCGGTCGCGACCGCAGCAGCCGTCGCAGTCGATCTCGATCGAATAGCTGGCCGCTTGCGGCACGCGCGACCACTCGAAGCGAACCGTGCGCGGATGATTCGTGAAAACCGCCCGATCGCGCGGCGCAACCAGCGCCGGAGCCGGCAGTTTCGCCGTTCCCAGTCTTGCATGATGCGTGCAGCCTGTCGCTAGAATCGCTACCACTGCGAACGCCCGCGTTCTCATTCCCGCCGCTATTATCCCATCGCCCACCCGGCAGGGTACATTTGTCTCCATGGTGCTTCGCGGCGGCCCCCTGCTGGCGCTAATCTCGCTGTGTGCCTGCAGCCGGCCCGATCGCCCGGCCGTGGATCCGGCCATCGCCGCGGAAATCGGCCGCATCCGCGCCATCGATAATCATGCGCACCCCGTGCGCGTCGTGCTCAACGGCCCGCCCGATCGCGAATTTGACGCGCTGCCGGTCGACAACATGGAGCCGGCCTCCGATCCACTCGCCCTGCGTCCCAACGCGCCCTCCACGCTCGAAGCGATCCGCGCTTTATACGGCAGCGCGGACCACAAGCCTCAGCTCCAGCGCGAGAAGGCCGATGCCTGGCCGGCCTGGGTGCGCGGGCAGATGGGCACCGACACGATGCTCGCGAATCGGGTGGCGAGGGGTCCCGGCATTCAGCCGCCGCGTTTTCGCTGGGTGCCGTACGCCGACGCGCTGATTTTTCCACTCGACAATTCCAGGCTGGCCTCGCGGAATTCAGATCGCAAATCCTTCTTTGCGCTCGAGGACAAATTGCGAGCGCGCTATCTGGAAGAAGCCGGGCTCGAGAAAATGCCGGCCACTCTTGCGGAATACCTGGCCCGCGTCGTCACCCCTACGCTCGAACGCCACAAACAGGGCGGCGCGCTGGCGGAGAAATTCGAAGCGGCCTATCTGCGCTCGCTCGATTTCGATGCCGTCGATCGCTCCGTCGCGGAACGCATCTACACCCGATTGGTTGGGGCGCCGGCTCCCGACGAGGGTGAATACAAGCCGCTCCAGGATTTTCTGTTCCGTTATATCGCGGCCGAATGCGGCCGGCTGGGGATGGCCGTCCACCTTCATACCATGGCAGGCTCCGGCAGTTACTTCGACGTTACCGGCGCGAACCCGTTGCTCCTGAAATCGGTTTTCGACGATCCCCGCCTTCGCCGGACGCGCTTCGTCATGGTCCATGGCGGCTGGCCATTTACGCGCGAGATCACCGCGCTTCTGCAAAAGCCGAATGCGTATCTCGATTATTCCGCGCAAGACCTGCTGTTGCCGCCGGCCACGTTGGCTGTAACGCTGCGCGAATGGCTGGAGTGGGTCCCGGAGAAAATCCTGTTCGGTACCGATGCCTATCCGTATTCGGACCAGCTCGGCTGGGAGGAATCGGGCTGGGTCGCCGCCCACACCGGCCGCGAGGCCCTCGCCATCGCCCTCACCGGCATGCTGCGTGATGGCGAGATCTCGCGCGATCGCGCATTCGAGCTCGCCCGCATGGTGCTGCGCGACAACGCGCGCAAACTCTACGGCCTATGAAGAACAAGAGAATGACGGCCCGCGAAGCCGCACGGAAGCTGATGCGCGTACCGAAGAGCGCCCAGCGCGACGCCGCGTTCCGCCGCATCATTCGCCAGATCCCTCGCGGCAAAGTGGCCACGTACGGGCAAGTCGCGGCGGCCGCCGGATACCCGCTCTATCACCGGCATGTCGCGCAATTGCTGCGCAAGTGCGGCGGCACGCTCCCCTGGCAGCGCGTGGTCGGCGCCGGCGGCGCCATCAAGCTGAAATACGAAGCCGCCCTCGAGCAGCGCACACGCCTCCACATGGAAGGCGTCCGTTTCCGCGGCAAGCACGTCGACATGGCCGAACACCAGCACCACTTCCGGCCTTGGGAGTTCGAAGAGTGATGGACTTCGTGGTGCATGCCTTTGGCTTGCGAAGTGCCGCCGGCAGTCTGTCGAAAGCGCGGATTTATTCTCCACCCTTCAAAATCGCGGCCGTCACGCGCGGGCTGCGGCGGCCGTGAATGACGGCGAGAACCCGTAATGGAGTTTTGTCCGGCACGTAGGCGATGAGATACTCGTATACCACTGCAAAACGCGCGGTGCGGGACGTGAGCTTGGGGCGGCTGTACCCTTGATGAGGAAGTTTGACCAAAGCCCGTGTGCGCTCAAAGATGGCCGTAACAACCCGGTCGGCGGCATCTGGATCATCCTGAGCAATGTGGGCGCGGATTTAGTCAATATCACTGAAGGCTTCCGGATGAAGCCTGTGTCCACTCATGCCTGGGGGCTGTCGCCGCTCCTGCGTTTTCTCCATCAAGCGCCGGTAGGCTTCCTCGCCGTCAATTCCTTCCAGATTGCCGCTCTCCATCTCGTCATAACGACGGTCGAGCATTCCCCGGACTTGAAGAAGCTCATCGAAATATCCGACCATGGCATCTTCGACGAGGTCGTCAGTCCCCCGCCCGCTCTGCGCTGCTAGGTCCTTGAGCTTTTTTTCCGTCTCCGGGGTGAAGTGTACTTCCATGCCCTTCAAGATACGAGAAAGCCCAACTTGAGGCAAGCACCACAACGTTCGCCCGTCGTCACTTGCCCACCAGGTGCGACACGTCCTTCTCGTTCTCGTCGCAGACGTATTCGATGAGGTCCGTATCGGGATTGAGGTTCAACTGCAGATGCACCGTCCACGGCTTCTTGTAGGCCTTAGGATCGTCGATCGTCACCAGCAAATCGATGTGCCCGAAATCGCGGCGATGGAACCGCTCGGTCAGGCGCAGCGATTCCGTTCCCGGATGCCCGTTGTTATCGAGCCAATTGTCTCCGACAAAGCCCGAAGATTCCACCACCAGCGTGTCTCCGTCCCAGTGTCCGATCGAATATCCCATCCACGTCGGGTTCGGATCTTTGGGAAGCGAGCGCCCGTCCATGAAAATCTGCCGGTAGCTGTGCAGCGCTTCGTACAGAATCACGATCATGCCCTTGCTGTTCAGAATTTTGAACGGATACGGCACCACGTCTTCGCGCGGCACGCCCGAGAGCACGCATCGGGCCTGCGGGTCGTCTTTGCTCTTCGTCTCCACCCGGTGGTTGTAGAGCGTTTCGGCCCACGGCTGGAACGCCACGTCACCCGGCTTGAGATCTCTCGCGATATTTCCCGTATACCCGGGACTGGTTTCCCACACTCCCGAGAGGTCCGGTTTTCCATCGGGGGTCTTGGGCGCGGGCGCCGCGAGGTTTGGCTTCCCGTCCGGCAGGCGCGGAATCCCCGGATTGGGAGGTTCCGGCCATTGAGCAGCCAGCGGCCCCGTCATCATCAAAAAACCAATCAGAAGTGCTGCGGCTTTCATCGCGTGGGACTCCTCGGCGTGCTCCGCACAGTATATCCAAACGCCGTTACGGCCGCGCACGACCGATCACTCGGACCGCAGCGCGATCACCGGATCGATGCGCGCCGCCCGCTGTGCGGGCAGCCACCCAGCCACGAAAGCCACCGCCGCGATCAGCGCGCTGATGCTGACGTAGGTCAGCGGATCGTACGCCGATACGTTGAACAGCAGGTTTTCCAGTAGCCGCGTGACTGCCATCCCACACACCACGCCTACGACAATCCCGATTCCGGCCAGGCTCATTCCATGAGCGACTACCAGCCGGAGCACATCCGCCGGCCTCGCGCCCATCGCCATCCGGATGCCAATCTCGTTCGTGCGTTGCGCCACGTTGTACGCCATTACGCCGTAAATTCCCACCGAAGCCAGCACCAACGCGAGCAGCCCAAAGATCCCGAAGAGGGCGGCGCCCATCCGCGGCGCCCACAGGCCCGCCGCGATATCGTCCTGGATAGTCTGCGGGTTGACCAGCGCCATGTCCGAGTTCAGCGATTGAACCTGCTTGAGGACCGCCGGCATCATCGCCTTCGGGTTCGCGTCCGTGCGCGCCACCAACGTCACCGCGGACCCGTATCGTTGATCGATCGGGATATACGCGGCCGGCTGCGGCTGCTCTCCGAAGGCGAAGACCACCGAATTGGCGCAGACGCCGACCACCTGGACGTAGCCCTGTTCAATCCTCAACCGGAAGCGTTTGCCGATGGGGTCCTCGCCCGGCCAGAGGAGTTGCGCCATCGCCTGGCTCACCACCGCCACCTGCGCCGACCCTTCGCGATCGAACGGCGTCAGGCCGCGGCCTTGAATAATCGGAATCCGCAGCGTATCGAAATAACCGGGCGAAACCTCCGCTAATAGCGTGAGCAGCGCGTGGTTCGGATCGTTTTCGCCCTCCTTGAGAACGGTTCCGAGAATGCCGCCGCCTGCCAGCGGCCGGTTCGTCGTTACCGCCACCGAGTGGACGCCCGGCACGTGCGCCGCCCGGTCCATCACCGTGCGCAGAAATTCGCGGCCGCGCGCCGGCGTGAACCGCTGCGTTCCAATATCGAAATTGAATGCGAACAGGTTGTGCGCCTCAAATCCCGGATCGGTCTTTTCCACGCGATCCATGCTGCGGATGAACAGGCCCGCGGCCGCCAGCGCGATCAGCGCCAGCGACACCTGCCCCACCACCAGCGCGCTGCGCAGTTTACTGCGGGTGAACGCCTCGGTGCCGCCGCGTCCGCCGCCGCTTTTCAGGACTTCGCCCAGATCGCCGATCGAGGTTCGCACCGCCGGAAGCACGCCGAACAGCATCGCCGTCAGCAGCGTCACTGCCGCCGTGAACGCGAAGACGCGCCAGTCGATGTCGATTGCGAGACTGTTCGCCTGCAATCCGACGGGCCGGAATGACCACAGCAACCGCGATCCCGCCGCGCCGAGCGCCAGCCCCGCCGCCCCGCCCGCCATCGCCAGCAGCAGGCTCTCGGTCAGAAGCTGCCGCACCAGTCTTCCCCGTTCCGCGCCCAGCGCCGTCCGGATCCCCATCTCGCGCGCCCGCCGGGCGGACCGCGCCAGCAGCAGGTTCGCGAGGTTCACGCACGCGATCAGCAGAACCAGCCCGACCACCGCCGAGAGCGCCACGCCCACCAGCATCACTTGCCGCCGGGGTAGGAACGCGATCGCGGAGTTGGCCAACGTGTCGATTTCCACCC
>Ga0335081_10020962_pt1 | contig 10574 bp, 13 predicted proteins | sample Lox_Sample_35_FD_206713 | JGI IMG/M metagenome (GOLD analysis project Ga0335081, IMG submission 206713) | Soil microbial communities from Loxahatchee National Wildlife Refuge, Florida, United States - Lox_Sample_3.5 | ecosystem: Environmental > Terrestrial > Soil > Wetlands | place: USA... | reverse complement strand
CTCAGCCCGCCAAATCCACCGATCTGCCCAAACCCGGGTTTGGATTTGCGGCACCTTCGCAACCAGCTGCTTCGATAACACAATCAACCAGTTCTCAGCCTGCATTTGGGACTTTTGGAGGAACGGCGGGAGTGCAAGCCACGCCTGCAGAGCAACGGAAAACATCCTTTGGGTTTGTTGCAGGACCGAGTCCAGCCGCTCAACCTGCGCAGCCCTCAGCATTTGGTACATTTGGGCAGCAAGCGGGCTCCACGCCCGCTGTAACTATGGCTCCAACGAGTCAACCCAATCAATCCTCGGGCTCTGCACTTGATCAGCCGACCGTCGTACAACCGGCCGTGACAAAACCTGCATTTGCCTTTGGAGCACCATCCCAAACAGCTACAGCCGACAAACCTGCAGAAACGAAGCCCACGTTTGGATTTGGTAGTGCCCCAACCGCCATATCCACGACAACCACCGATAAGCCTGGAGAGATAAAACCTGCTTTCGGTTCCTTCAATGTTGCGACAACTGCTCCTACTTCAACTCCACACAAACCTTCGGAGGTCAAGCCTGCGTTCAGTGGATTTGGATTTGGACAACCAAGTACTACGCCAGCAGATAGACCACCCGAGCCAAAATCAACGTTAGGTTTCGGCACAACTCCTGGAAGTACAACAACCACAGCCGCAGAGAAACCGGCGGAACCAAAACCAACGGCATTCGGGACATTAGCGCAGACTGCCACTATACCAGCCGTCACTACAACAGCACCCACAGTCAAACCCACCCCATCTGCATTCGGGGGTTTCGGGGGACCGTCCCAGACAACAAAACCCACCGCGACAACAGAAAAACCCGCAGAACCGAAGCCCACTTTTGGAGGTTTCCAAGGATTCTCCTCGTCCAGACCCTCCCCCTTCCTCGCCGCCTCAAAAGAAGGCCCACAAACCATCAGTGCCCCAGCAAGCGGCTCCCCTTCCCCGAAACCGCCCGAACCAAGCACCGCCGGCGGCTTCAAGGGGTTCAAATTGGGGGATGTGGGTGCCGTGACCATGTCCTCTGTCCCGTCGACAGCCGCGACGTCAGTGTCCGGCGGGGATAGTACGAGTACAACTCCTGGCCCTTCGAGAAAGGACTTTGGATTTGGAGTTACGCCTACGGGGACGCCTGCGCCGGGGGAGAAGGAGGAGAAGAAACCAGCTTTCGGATTTGGTGCGGCGTCGTCAGCTGCGAGCACTGCTACGGAGGAAAAGAAGGATGGGGCTGCTCCAAGCGGACCGGCCTTTGGTGCGAAAAAGGAGGAAGAGAAGACGGCTGAGGATAAGACGAAGGTGGTTGCTGGATTTGGTATGCTCCCTTGGCTGGCTGAAGAGGACTAATTTTCTTTTTCAGGGCCGAAGGCCGGTGCGACTACTGAAGCCAGGGGAGACGCTGCTATTCAGAATATGAAGAATAAAACCATGGAGGAAATTATTAATAAATGGACCAGTGAACTCGATCGATGCAGCGAGCAATTCAAAGAACAAGCAACGAATATCCGCCGCTGGGATTCCATTCTCGTTAACAATGGCGACAAGGTACCCCATCCAATCGATGAAACACAAATTCTTACTGTTTAAAGATTTCAAAGCTATATACCGCAACCTTGGAAGCAACCCAAGCCCAAGAAGGAATCGATGCGGCGCTAACCTACATCGAAGATTCCCAGACCGAACTCTCCCTCCTCTTAGACCACTACGAAGACGTTGTTCGCGAATGCTTCGAACAGCTCGGCGGACGAGAAGGCATGCAGCCCGCCGACCAGGAACGAGAAGCAATGTACTCTCTTGCGGAGACCGTAAACGGGGATCTTGACCAGTGTGTCAAGGGCCTTAGCGCTATGATCGAGGAGATTAACGTGTCGAGTGCGGCTCCCGGTGCCGGCGGAGGGGACTTGTTGGGGGAGGTTGTCAAGGTTTTGAATGAACAGTTGGTCAGTTTGGGGTGGATTGATGAGGTGAGTTCAAAGGTTGAGGAGAGGATTGCAAAGTTGGAACGGGAGGCGAGAGGGGTGAGTGAGGGATTCGGGTCTTAATTACCACACACAGACTTGGCAAGTAAATAGAAATCTGCGGTATAATAACTTTGGCGATCTCACGTGATCTGCTGATGCTCCTCGAATTGCGCTCTTCTGACTCATTTTGCGATTTTGCTATAAAATGGTAGTCGCTATTTGATGCAGGCACCCTCGTCTTAAACTCGTTCATCCAAATCTACAATTTCGTCATGCCTGTTCTCGTAATCAAGGAAGAAGAACGGCGCAACATCAAAATTAAGAATAATCCACCCAGGTTGATTACTCCCAAGATGAGGGGGTATGGTGAGTCTGGGGAGAAGGCCTCAGCCACTGCAAATGGCTCAGAATGTCTCGATGCCAATCGCAATCAAGCAGCAGCCGATCGCCAAGCCGACCCACGGCCGCAGACCCTGCCCATCTACCCGATAACAAAGTCCGATAAAACAGTCGCCGATCTTGTTGATATCGGAGCATATCTGACGAACCCCGCATTCGATAGAGCAGTTATCCCGTCCATCTTGGAGCGCGCAAGCAAAGCCGGCGTCAAATATATCGTCGTTCTCGGCGTCAATCTAAGCTCATCTCGTTCTGCCCTAAAATTGTGCGACGAATTCGATGGCAAATACAGCGGTGTCCAACTTCGTTGTGTCGTCGGTGTGGGCCCCACCCATGCAAACTCCACGATCTGCAAGACGGATTCTGAGGGCCAGTACCTATTCGGGGGACCTACTTTCTACCGCCAATTGGAGGAACTCATTTACACAAAGCTGGGACGCAAGTACGTTGTCGGTATCGGGGAGTGTGGATTGGACTATTCCGGGACGAAGAACAATGAGACGGAACGTGTCAGTCAGCGAAAGGTTTTGCGGAAGCAAATGGAGCTTGCTGAGAAATTGGGACTTCCGGTGGTCTTGCGTACTCGTGAGGCTTATCCTGATCTTGTCACCGTCATCAAGCCCTATCTCGCCAAAGTAAAATGTGTCGTGGGATCTTACGACGGACCAATCAAACCCCTGAAAGAGTTGCTTGAGGCTGGGGTTTATATTGGACTGAACGGCGGTTGCACCAATAGAAAGGGTTTCGATTTAAACATCATGAATGAAACCCCATGGAACAGATGTATGGTTGGTTCGGCCGCTCCGTTCCAAGTGCCTCGTAACATCAAGATTGTGAGACGCGACAAATATCTGAACAACGAGCCGTGTTCCATAAGCTTTGTTGTGAAAAGATTGGCTGAGCTGGATGATCAGAGCTACGAGGCTGCCGCTGCGTATACTTCAAAGGCAGCAATGAAGTTCTTTGGTTTGGGGCAGGTCGGCAAAACGACAGAGAATGGCGAGAGGGGCAGCGAGGATAGCCAAGATCCGGCCGCATTAGTATATCGCTCGTTGTAACTGATCACTTAGCCGAGATGTAGTCTGGTAGATTTGGCCTGGGACAACGGCATCTGAATCTCTCATCGTAGTTCTTCGCGATTGCTTGTTTGTGACAATGCCGCCCGCAGGACACGAAGGTGAACAGAAATTTTCAAATTAGTATCCTCTCACTGAAATTCGTAGCCTTATTGCCTCCATGCCCTTTCCTTAGAGCAACAACGGGTCTCAGCAACCCCGTCAACATACATTCTCTGAATAAAAATCTCCACCGCACGCTACCGTTTATTCTTCGCCTTCTTCTTCTTTCCTCCGCCACCTTGAGCAGCGGCAGGACCCGTCGTATTCTCCGTCTTACCACCCACACTCTCCGCCGGGGCCGAAGGCGGCTCGTCCAAAGCCATCTCGTCTGCACCGCCGCCCTTGCGTTTCACCGTCACCGGCACATTCTGCATTAATTGTCCCAACTCCTGAAATCCGAGCATTAACCGCCCCACTTCAACGGCCCTATTCGTCTCATATTTGATGCATGTTCCTCCCACTGGATCAAATGCCTTTGCGACAAGAATTGCTGTCCTCTGTCGGGCCCCTTCGGTCTCCGTTGTTGCCTCGGCGGCGGTGCTCTGCTTCGGCAATTTATACTTGAGCGTCAGTCGCGTCTAAAAGTCAGTTGACAATTGGGACCAGTGGGTACAGTGGTTGGACTGGCTTGTATCAGCAGTCCTGCATAGTGGAGAAAGCTCTGCAGGGACGGCTCTTTCCTTGGCATTGTCGTTTGGAGACGACGATCGCTGGCCGAAATTTCTCAGCGGCGCCGACTTTTTCAGGGTTGCTGAGCTACTTAGGGCATCATTTCAGAAAGCAGCTCCACGTCGCCTCTTGCAACCTCGTGGGGCCCAGGAACCGAGATGCTGCGCCTGCGATGCTGTGCCCTCCTCCTCCTGCAAACCGTTTCGTTCTTCCTGTTAGCACTAAGCGTCGCCGCAAAGTCAGCAACCGGAAACCGAGTTCTCGTTATTCACGAAGAAGATGCCGTCGGCACAACGTTCTCGCAATTCTTCGACTCACTGCAAAGTAATTCCCAAGCATACAGGAGTCTGACGGTGGATCAGTTCGGGGATACCAATTGACCTTCCTAAATCCAAAGAAAGACCCTTCTGCCACTCTGACAAAATATGAGGAGCGATTGTATGACCACATCGTCTTATTCCCACAAAAACTCAAGGGTAATCGCGCATCTTGTTCGGCAAGACGTGTCATGTAACTTACAATGGTAGCAATGGGCCAAAACCTGACCCCCCAACTCCTCGTCGAATTCGTCAACGACGGAGGAAACATCTTCATCGGAGCCTCCCCCACAACCTCAGAATCCATCCGTGATTTTCTCCGTGAATTTGACATTGACCTCCCTCCCCGCGACTCCCTCTTCGCCGATCATTTTTCCTACCATCCCGATTCTACACGAAATCACACCCTCGTCACGCTCGATATGGACAACTTCCTGGATTTACCCCATGTTAAGAGTATCTTTTCCCCGGCAACGAGGGCAGGCAAAGTCGTGTATCGCGGGTCAGCCCACGGACTGGGGCCGTTGCCGTTTATTTTGCCGTTGGTGAGGGGGAAGAAGACTTCGTACGTGTATGATGGAAAGGAAGATTTGGATACGGTTGAGGAGCCTTACGTTGCTGGGACACAGGCTTTTCTCGTTTCTGGATTTCAGGCCCGGAATAATGCTCGCGTGGTCGTCAGTTCGTCGCTCGACATGTTTTCAGATGAGTACGTTCCCAATAATGGCACTATTAACTTGCCCAGATTTTACAGTATGCATACGGACGGAGGAAAGAACGTGAATAAAGAGTTCGCAGACGATCTCACCGCCTGGGCCTTCCATGAATCCCTCGTCATAAAGTCAAATTACATCAAACATCATGCACACAAATCATCCGAAATCAATCCCGAGGTCTACCGTGTCGGCGATCCCGTCACAGTATCCCTCTCCCTCTCTGCATTCAATCCCGAAACCGGCTCTTACATCCCCTTCTCCAATCCACCGGCCTACCCCGTCCAACTCGAAGTCATCATGCTGGACCCGTATATCCGCACTGCCCTCCCCGAAACCACCACCACCGCCACCGAAACAATCTATTCAAAGACCTTTGCTCTGCCAGACCACTATGGCGTGTTCAATTTCAAGATTCAACATCGGGTGCCGGGCTACACGTATGTTTATGAGAGGGAACAGTTTACCATTCGTCATCGTCAGCATAATGAGTATCCGCGGTTTATTAGTGGGGCTTGGAGTTATTATGCTGGGTGGTTGAGTGTTTCGGGCGGATTCCTTGTGTTTTGTGCGGTTTGGTTATATCATACGCCCAAACCTGAGCCAGATTCGATGAAGAAGACTCAATAGTCCCCATTTAAGGAGAACGGATACCACCATTCATATCTTCAAATCTAAAAAGACTTATATTTACGTAATTGAAGGTTATGAAGACAGGGCTATCATCCGGTTGACACAAAAAAGGGTGCCGTCAACACCGTAAACTAATCCCTCTCCTCTTCTCACTTTCACGAATCTCAAACATGACCTGCGTGGCAATAAATAAAGATGCAACCACCGCAGTTGCAAATGCCCATCCTATGAAATCAAATTAACCTTTGCACACGGTACGGGGTATTTACCATAATAACTCCCGAGGATCCCCTTTAGTAAGTCCACAATCCCATCTAACCCAACGCAAAATCCAATTAAATTCGCAATCATCATCATCAGGATATTTCCTGCGGCGGCCAAAGCACACACATGTCTATACCCAGGCCACGAATTCCACTACCACCAAGTCAACCCCCAGATATCAAAGGAAGGAACCTTCTTAGGAGGCATGACAAGGCGAGCAATAACTTCAGGCAGAATAAAAAGCGTGACAAGCCACCCCCAAGCCAACAATTTAAGAGAAATATCATGCCAAAAAGCGACAAATGTAAAGACGACAAGAGCATTCACGATGGGGTGTTTACTCCCGCCCAGGGGAATGTAAATGTACCGGATTGTCCAGCGGTTGAAACTTCGGTGCCAAGCTCGCCAGAAGGCGAGAGCAGAGTAGTTATTACTCATGCATCGGAGCATATTTTCAGGGGTTTCGATGCTATCTGCCATGGCCCATAGTCGGAAGAACCGCCATGGGATAAGGAGCTATCAACGTGGGACCCAATCAGCCTAGGCAAAGGGGGAAATGGGGAGGAGAGGAGGCACCTTGAGCCAGATAATTTGAAGATTAAAGTAACTTATCATACTGAGTTGGAAAGGGGATGAACCCTCCCAAGCACGAGTTTTGGAAATCGCGACGACGTAGATAAAATGGAGAATGATTTCCATCGTCAACAACGCAAATAAAAACCTCAATCCATATAAAACCGTCCGTCTGGTGGAAATCGTCACAGAAGGGTATCGCAACTACGATCAAATCCCCGATCGTCCGCGGGCACAATACCTGAGAAATGTAATAATTAAAAGTGATGATTGGACCCGCCAAGTACAACGGCGAATAAAGCACGTACGCGAGATAATTTGGCAACGAATAATCCTCCTTTTGGCAACTAAATTGGATCCTATCTCGCTCTGAAAGGGCAGAGATATCCGCTTCTTTCTTCTAAAAGTTAGATTGGACGCACAAAACATGAGAGAGGTGTCACTTCCAAGGTCTGAGAATTTTGACAACTCCAATGATAATCAAAGTTGAATGATATCAGTCGTAACGTCGTGATATTAAATAGAATCTGCCATCGATGCATCACGCCGCCTAGTGCATCCTGCCTCCATCAGCTGCGAAGCTCCAAAAACACCTCAAGGAAGGCAAGGTGAGGACGGGTACCAAAGGCGCAGCAATTTCATGAATATCGGCAAATCGATATCCATCATACCACTCATTCAAAAACAACACCCCAACATTGAACACCCAGGTCGCCACACCCAACGCCCTTGTCCCACCCAAACTCTTTGCTAGGGCATAATTCAAAAGTAAAATTACGAGGATTTTAACAGTGTTGAACCCGTGAACGCCAACGAGAAAACAGAATGCAAAGAGTAAATCAAATCCAATGCGATGGGTAAGACGAGATGTGGCATCGGACTTGGGGGGGCGTAGCGCATCGAACAACCTTCGCAGGGAAATGTGGGCGAAGAGGAGCGCTCCGAGGGTCAGCAAGTTATCGCGGAAGCTCGCGTATTGGGCGTCGCTGTTGTCCTATGCCTGGTGAGACAGGTTCAATGGCCAGTAGACATACAACTTTTCGTCCGAATATCCATCCATCAGATAATAAGTCGACGTACTTTTTATAATTTGGCTTGTCAGCTATCCCGAATCAATCAATTCCCTATCCCGAAGACAACAGGGGAATGCGGTACAACGAGACAAGTCAACGGCACAATACACCATCATTGGACACACAACCATAAATATAAGTCCATAAAACCAGAATTCTGGGGTATTCCATCGTGGTGGTCCAGGCTCCGCAACGTCCGAACTCGGTTGACGCGTTTGTTTGGATGGGGAGGATAATTCTGTTGAGGAAGGGGAGACTGCAGTAGTTGCGCTGGAGGAGGAGATGGTTCGGAGCGGGATTCGTGGGGATTGGGGTGGGACCGGTTTGAGGAGGGAGGGCTCGAGGATGTCGAGGGAGAAGAGCGACATTCAGCTCTGTCTCGGTGTCAGGAGGAGAGTCTGTGTTGGTGAAAACTCGGGGATCGACACGCGGAGAAGTGCAAGCGGACAAATTTAAACGCATTAGTCTTCAAGCTTACAAGCTCGCCCTTCTTGCGTCAATGCGCCATATCCATGACACGTTCCATATCTCACTCTTGGATCCGAACTATTGACTCCAAGTAAAAAAAAGACAAGATAACTATAATAAATCGAGAGACACTGGCTATTTGTAGACAGTCCAAATTTAAGGCCGTCATGCTATGTTCCTTCGGCTGTCAAAGCCTCTCTCCACATAGAGAATCATACGAGTTGCTTAATTCAATGTGATACACCCCCAAACAAATATCCCAGCTATAAACATACATGGACCCAGTTCAATCAACCCAATCCCACTGGTAACAATCAACACAATCCTCGATAACGCTACAATTCGCAGTTCTATTATATCTCTCCAGAACATCACTCACAACCGGCTTAATACGATGGTTCCCCAGCGAAACTCTCCACCCTAAATCCGTCACCGTATCATATACACACTCTATCCCCGTATGACAAGTCGACTCCATCGCATACCCACCGTACCAACAAGTCGATGACGGTCCCTAACCGGCCACTTGGTCAGCACCCACCACAAACTTAACGAGGTTTTAGAGTACCGTGCATACGCCCATGTAAACAGGATCCGCAGTATGTCCATAATGCCAAATCAACATATCCTCCGGCTTCAACCCCGGCGGCGCGGGTAAATGCAAACGTCTACTCGCGAGGCGTTCAGGAGGAGCCTCAAACGTCACGGTCGGCAGACCAAATGTGAGACCCACGAGACTCGCCAGCGAACCACCCAGGCTATGCCCTGTAAGCCACAAGTTGGCATTTGGATATTGCGCTGTGACATTGAAATAAATGTGCAATGCCGTATGGTAATAATGGTCTTCGGCGGCAACTTCGTTTTCGAGACAGGTGAGATTGCATTTGTAGGATTTGCCGGTATAACAGTCGCACACTGTTGTCCAGGCATACGAGACCCGCGCACAACAACACGAAAATAAAATATTATCCTACTATTAGCCTTTTGCGCGCCTGAAAGAACCAAGTTGGGGAGTTTTGGGACGGTACATTGATTTTATCGTTGCTGCTAGTGTCACTTCCCCCTACGAATGGGGGACTAGTCCCTTTCATCGCCACAATAACCGTCGAATTATCGAAGTTTGCAAAGACATGGCCCCTCAACCCATTCTCCTCCCACCCGAAATCCGTCGATTCGTTCCAGCGTTTGCCGAGGTCATACCAATCCTCGGTGTCGGGGATGCGAATATACGCATTTGAAGCGATTTTTGCGAGCGTTAAAATGGTTTTCATATCACTAACTTTTGGGGTAACGACGTCCTCTGTCACCCATTCATTGGAGAACGGCGCGAAGTGATGGTTTTGTAAGGGGGTGCCGAGGGGGTCTCGAAGCGCTTGCGCCGATAGTCGGGCGTGCGCGATGTAATTTAGGGTGTTTTCTCGAGAGCGATCAGCCAGGCGGGTTGACTGTTGGACGGCGGGGGGGACGACGTAATTTCCGTCTTCCGTGGAGAAGGGAGAGAGCCTTTGTAGTGACGAGCCAGAAGAGACATCGAGAACTTGGTAGACCTGATTTCGTCGTTTGCCTACGCCCGCGCGGTGAACGGAGACGAGTCGGAATTCGTCTTTTCCTGTTGATCGAAGTTGGTTGACAGGCTCCGGGTGCCCTGTGCACGATTTGGGGTGCCAGTATCTTTGAAAGGCCGGCGGGGCTGCGCAGACAATGTTGGCTGTTCCTCTTGGTGTCAGGTAACGCAATGATGCTACGAATAATATTATAAGTAAGACTTTGCCGAGCATTCGATGCTTTGGCGGTTGTGGCAGCAGCTGCGCCCTGTCTGGGGTGTGCATCGCTGCCGCCTTCTCCATGGCGGCCGATGCTCCGGTGATGACGCTGTGCTGGTTGCCATTAGGCGACAGGCCGGACGGCTTCCTGTCCCCGAAGCATGCACGCAAGATTAGCGTAGCGGATACTGAACCTGAGTCTTGTTAACTAATATCCAAGTGAAAAGTTCCACAATCTAGTTGTCCTTGTATTGCACCAGGGGATTTCACCCATCTCATCTCACCTTGACTTAATTCATTTATGATCAAGAAATCAAAAACTTTTATTATTGAAATTTCATTTCTTTTTTAATCTATCAAATATCGTCAGGAAAATCCTTTTTGAGCTAGCTAAAACTAGATAATTCAATGCAGTAATGTCCACCAATCGAGCCAAACCGGGGAGTCGACCGGGGACCGACCGGCTTTTTTAAATTTCGGATCGAGTTCGGATTACAATTCTTAGAAGCGAACCGGATCCCGGATTATTACAGTTACATTGTTGATCGAGTTAATTTAAATATCGATCGGACCCAGTTTTCATATTACAGCATATCGGTCAGGTCC
>Ga0335081_10020961_pt1 | contig 10574 bp, 10 predicted proteins | sample Lox_Sample_35_FD_206713 | JGI IMG/M metagenome (GOLD analysis project Ga0335081, IMG submission 206713) | Soil microbial communities from Loxahatchee National Wildlife Refuge, Florida, United States - Lox_Sample_3.5 | ecosystem: Environmental > Terrestrial > Soil > Wetlands | place: USA... | reverse complement strand
GTCGCTGCCCGCGGGCTTCACGATCCGCGTGCCGCTCGATCTCTCGGCGCTCGTGACCGGCGGCAAGGTCAGGGCGGACTACTCCGACCTCCGGGTGATCGGCGATGGCTTTATCGGCGAGCGCGACCGCATCGTCGATCCCGCGGCCGGCCCCGCGCCCGCAGGGCTGTCGTTCTCGCTCGCGTCGCCGCTCGATCCCGGCGCGACCACGACCGCGTACGCGCTGTACTACGGCTCCGCCACGATCGCGACCGCGGCCCCGGCGGACGGCACCGCCGTGTTCCAGGTCTACGACGACTTCACGACCGGGATCTCGAGCATCTGGCTCGTCAACGACACCGCGTCGGCGAGCGGCGGCCAGCTGATCCTTCACGCGAACCACACCGACGCGCTCACCACCAACGCCGCCACCGACAACATCCCGATCGTGAGCGCGGTCGAGCTGATCGCGACGGTGCTCGACCCGAACAGCAACCCGACGGTCCAGACCGACGGGACGTTCTACTACTGGTTCGGCTATCAGATGACCGGCGCGTTCACCCCGGTCGCCGATCCGTGGATCCTGTGGATCGCGCGCGGCAAGAGCGGCATCGGCGTCGAGCAGAAATCGCCGATCGGGTGCGAGTCCGGGTGTGCGCCCCAGCCCGGCACGCAGACCAGCTCGGCGCACTACTACGCGATCGAGCGCGATCCGGGCGAGAGCCGGTTCTACTACGACGACGCCGCCGCGCAGGCGATCACGGTGACCAACTCCACCGACTACTCGCTCATGGTGCGCAACTTCATGGCGACGAGCGACGTCCAGATCGACTACATCCGCGCGCGCGCCCGGGTGTCGCCGGATCCGACCGTCACGGTGGGCGTCGAGGAGACGCTCTGACGCCGGTCAGCGGCGGAAGTGCGCGCGCGCGAACCCGCGGTGCCATGCGCGATGCGGGTAGATCCGGCCGTAGCGGGGTCCGACGTAGCCCGCATCGACGTAGCCCGGATCGACGTAGCCCGGATCGACGTAGCCCGGATCGCCGTAGTCGTAGGTCGGCGCGACGTAGCCGGGGTCGTATCCGACGAAGCCACCGCGAGCGCCGACGTCGTGGCCGCGCCAGCCGCGGTGCTCGAAGCCGCCGCGTGCCTCGAAGCCGCCGCGGTGCTCGAAGCCGCCGCGAGCCGCGAAGCCGCCGCGATGCTCGAGCCCGCCGCGTGCTGCGACGTGACCGCCGCCAGCGCGGCCACCCGCGTGGCCGCCGGCGAACCGCCCAGCCTGTGCGGTACCGGCGAGCGCGAGGACAGAACCGAGGATGACTGCAAGTGTGTTGCGCATGGCGATCGTGACTGCACGTCACGTGCCGCGGAGGCAACTGCCGGCACTCGCGGCGAATCGGCCCGCGCGGGCGCGCGCGCGAAGTGGCGCCGCGTTCACGCCGTCGTCGGGCGAGCACAGCGGGAAAAACTCCCTGTGTCGACGAAGATGAACGCGTTGAATATCGCCAGATCGGCGCGTGGTCTTCATGATAGGACGAGCCGTGCTGCGATCCACGCTCCTTGTCGTTGCGGCCGCCGCGTGCGGCGCCGCGCCGCGCGCCGCGCCGTCCACGCCGTCGGCCGACGCGTCCCCGACCGTGCTCGACCGTGCGCAGCAGGCGCGCGACGCCGCGCTCGCGCCGCGCGCGGCCGCGTTCGTCGACGCGTTCACCAACGCCGATCCCGAGCTGCTCCGCGACGGTCGCGTCGTGTACACGTCGACCCGCGGCGGGCTGCCCGCGCTCTATGTCGCCGAGGCCGCGCGTCCGGCGGCGCCGCCGCGCAAGCTGCCCGGCCCGGACGACCGCCTCGGCGGGCTGAGCGTGCTCCCGGGCGACAAGACCGCGCTGTTCGTCAGCGATCACGACGCCGACGGCAACTTCCACATCTTCCGGGTCGAGCTCGACGGCTCGGGCTACACCGACCTCACGCCGTCGCCGGTGATGCACCGCGATCCGCCGGCGATCGCGCGCGACGTGCCCGACCTGTTCGCGTACTCGGCGCACACGATGACCGATCCCGCCGCCCACCTGTTCGTGCAGCGGCTCGGCGGCGCGCCGCGCGAGTTCCACGTCGATCGCTCCGCCGGCGCGCTCGTCGAGCTGTCGCCCGCCGGCGATCGCGCGCTGTTCCTCACCTTCGTGTCGGACGAGTCGCAGATCGCGTACTCGGTCGATGTCGCGAGCGGCGCCGCGACCCGGCTGTACCCGGCCGACGGCAAGATCGCCGCGATCGGCGCGCTGGCGTTCGCGGCCGACGGCAAGTCGGTCTACCTCGGCAGCGAGGCGCGCGGGCGTGCGGCGCTCGTCCTGCGGCTCGACGCCGCGACCGGCGCGGAGCTCGCGCGCTACGAGGAGACCACCGCGCCGCACGCGTCGATCAACGGCATCGCGGTGGCGCAGCGCGGCGATCGCGTCGCGATCGGGATCGACGCCGGCGATCACACCGAGCTGCGCCTGCTCGACGGCGCGCTCGCGCATGCACTCGCCGCACCGATCGGTCTGGCCTCGGGCTGGTTCGGCCGGTTCTCCGCCGATGGAACGCGGCTCGCGGCCACGCTGACGCGCCCCGACGCGCCCGCGGACGTGTTCGCGATCGACGCGGCGACCGGCCGGCCCACCGCGCTGCGCGCCGATCCGCGGCCCGGCCTCGACGCGCCGAAGCCGACCGCGACGATCGAGCACGTCGCCGCGTTCGACGGCCTGACCATCCCGATCAACGTGTACCTGCCGCCGGCCGCGGCGACCCACCGCCTGCCGACGATCGTGCTGGTGCACGGCGGGCCGTCGAGCTCGGCGCAGATCGGCTGGAGCTTCACGGTCGGGTTCTGGACCGCGATGGGCTTCGCGGTGATCGCGCCCAACATCCGCGGCTCGTCGGGGTTCGGGCTCGACTACATGGCCGCCGACGACGCCGGCAAGCGCGGCGATGCGCTGCGCGACATGGAGAGCGTCAACCGCTGGGCGCGCGCGCGACCGTGGTGCGATCCGGACCGCCTGGTGATCGCGGGCATCAGCTACGGCGGCTACATGACGTTGCTCGCGCTCGGCATGCAGCCGACCCTGTGGCGCGCCGGCATCGACGGCTCCGGCATGAGCAACCTCAAGACGATGGAGCAGCTCGAGGATCAGACGATCCGCGTGTTCGACGAGACCGAGTTCGGCGCGCTCGGCAAGGATGACGCGATCCTCGCGGCGTGGAGCCCGCTCAGCCACGTCGATGCCGTGACCTCGCCGGTGTTCGTCTACCAGGGCGTCAAGGATCCGGTCACGCCGCAGGACGAAGCGGATCAGATCGTGGTCGCGCTGCGCCGCCGTCACATCCCGGTCGAGTACATGCTGATCGGCAACGAGGGCCACGGCGTCACGCGCCGCGACAACAAGATCGCGTACCTCGTGCGCTCGTACCGGTTCGTCGCCGACCAGCTCGGGCTCGGCCGATAGCGGGCGACGTGCGAGCGCGCGTGCGGGTCAGCGAGGGCCGATCAACCGGCTGCAGCGACCACGCGCGGATCGACATCGCGACGTGCGCGCTCGAGCAGCCGGCGCGCCCGGTCGCCGGCGAGCTCGCGCAACGCCTCGGCCGCGCCGAGCCGCGCGAACCACTCGCGGTCCTCGAGCAGCTGCTCCAGGACGTCGAGCGCCGCGTCCGTGTCGATCGCGCCGAGCGCGTGGGCCGCCAGGCGCTTGGTCCAGGAGTCATCCCCGGCATGGTCGATCGCTCGTGCCAGCACGGCGACGGCGCCCGGCGGCGCCAGCAGGCCCAGCGGCAGCAGCGCGGCCGACACGCCCTGGCTGACCCAGTCGATCGCGATCGGCGCGGCGAAGTCGTCGCCGAGCTTCGCGAGCACGAGCAGCGCGACCTGTCCCGACGGGCTCGGAGGGCGCGTGACGAGGCTGCGCAGCGGCACGAGCGACCGTCGCCCGCACGCCTCGAGCCCGTGCCTCAGCGCCTCGCGCGTCCGCCACACCTCGTCTCCGACGTCACCGGCGTCGTCGGAGAGATCGACGCGATCGAGATCCTCGAGCAGCGACACCAGCGCCGCCACGGCGGCGTCCGAGTCGCGCGCCGCGAGCTCGCGCGCCGCGGCGATCGCACCGCCGAGATCCTCCCAGCCGGCACAGCGGCGCAGCTCGTGGATCAGCCTGGCGACCTGGTCGTCCACGCGACCAATGTAGCACCCGGCCGATCGGTCACGGCGGGTCACGGTGCTGCGGCCGCTGCGCCCGCAGCTCGTTCAGCTTCGTGGGATCGAAGCGCGTGTCGTACCAGCGGATCTTGCCGTCCTTGACGCGGAAGAAGCTCGCGATCCGGATCGTCCCGAGCGGCATCTCCCAGTCGTACAGCATCGCGACGCGGTCGCCGTCGACGAGCAGCTCGAGGAGCGTGGCGGACCTCGTCATCTGCGCGAACGCCTCGAGCCCGGGCCGGAACTCGGCCGATGTCTTGTAGGTCGCGCCCGGCCCCGAGAACTCGAGGTCCGGGGCGAGCAGCGCGAACGCGTCGGCGGAGCGCTTCGTCGTCCACGCGGTGAAGTAGCCGAGCACGAGGTCGCGGGCGGTCATGCGGCCATCCTAGCGCGACCGGCCTCGGGGCGCGGGAGCCCGCCGGACGCGCGCGCGAGCTCACAGGATCGCGCCGATGCCGATGCCGTAGTAGCGGACGTGCTCCATCTCGCGCACGCTGCCGTAGAGGAAGCCGGTGTAGTGGCCGACGAAGCGCAGGCCGGCGCCGTACTCGGTCTCGTCGGCGCCCCAGAAGCCGATCTTGGTGCCGTTCTGGCGCTTGTCGTTGTCGAAGATGTAGTTCTGGCGGACGTACGCCATCGGGCGAACCGCGTGCGACAGCTCGAGCACCGCGAAGGCCTCGGTCGGCACCTTCCACGCGAAGCCGAGCACGCCGCCGGTGATGCCGTCGAAGCCGAAGCCGATGGTCGCGCCGAGCTGCAGGTTGTCGCCGATGAACACGCCGGGGCCGAAGCCGATCGCGAGGTTGTACGCGAAGTGCGCGTCGCCGCCGAGCGTGCCGCCGAGCGCGAAGTCCGTGGTCTCGGCGACGCCGACCACCGGCGTACCGTGGATCTCGCGCTCGGTGCCGCCGAGCGTGACCAGCGAGTCGAAGCCGGTGTTCGAGGTCGGCTGCTCGACCCGCAGGCCGCCGCCGAAGCCGACGCCGATCTGGCGGTACCACGGCGAGCGATCGCCGCGGTCGTCGTCGTCGTCGTCGCCGTGCGGGACCTCGGAGCGCTCGAGCCCGGCGCCGCGCGCGGCGGTCGCCTCGGGCGAGGCCGGCTCGAGCTCGCTCGCGTCGAAGTCGATCTCCCCCGGATGATCGAGCTTGATCGTCGCGGAGTACGTGCCGTTGGAGTTGTCGACGTAGATCGAGTAGGTGTCGTTCGGCAGCGCGAGCTCGAGCGAGCTGCCGGCGTCCTTGGACAGCTCGACCGCGACGCGGCCGGTGTTGTCGAGGATCGTGATGTGACCGCGCAGCGCGATCGGCAGCACGAGCGTCGACTCGGTCGTGCGCAGGTCGGTGATCACGATGTCCCCGGTGCCCGACAGGTGCATGTCGTAGCTCGGGTGTTGCGGACCGTGCATCGTGTTCTGGGTACGGCCGAGCGTGTGCTCGTAGGCGAACGCGTAGGCCTCGCCGAGCGTGATCTTGCCGTCGTGGTTGCGGTCGGCCGCGCCGCGCAGCCCCGACACCAGGAAGTAGGTGAAGAACGACGCGCCGATGCGATCGGACTCCTGCGCGTCCTCGGTCGCCGAGCTCGACGACAGGAACGCGAAGCCCTCGACCTGGTTCGAGGTGTCGTGCAGGAACGGCGGCAGCTTGGTGCCGCCCTTGCTGCGCGTGAAGCTGCCGGACTCGCAGCTGTCGAGGATCGCGATGTGGACGTCGGCGGGGATCGCGCGGATCCGCTCGCGCAGCCGCGCGTAGTCGTAGTGGCCGCCGCCGATCAACACGCCGGTCTCGTCGGAGTGGCCGGAGTAGTACACGACGAGCTCGACCCGCTGGCCGCGGACGTGCTGGGCCCGGGCGCGGGTCGCGAGCTCGTCGAACGCGCTATCGAGCGCGCGGGTGTCCGGATCGCTGAGCAGCGACAGATCGCCGTGGCTGACCCCGCCGAGCTGTTCGAGCACGTCGGCGACCGTGGTGGCGTCGTGGCCGGCGTAGCGCAGCCGATCGCGGCCGGTCACGCCGGTGTTGCTGCCGATCACGAGGGCGTAGCGGCGCAGCGGCGCGCTGGGCGCGGCGGACGTGATGGGGACGGCGACGAGCGTGGACACGGCCAGGCCGAGGATCGACAGGCGTAGCGTCATCGTGGTCATGGCGACTCCGGTTTGCGCAGGCGAAGCGAGGTCTGGGTGAAGCCGGCGGGAAGCTCGAGCGGCGCGTCGGCGGCGTCGTCGCGCTGGGCGAGCGCCCGCACGGCGGCGAGGCCGTCCTGGACGTCGATCGGATCGTCGGCGGTGATCAGGAAGAACCGTTCGAACCGCGGTGCGTCGTCGAGCTGGTACGCGTGGGGCAGCGCGGTCGTCCCGCCCGGCATCGCGGTCGCCTCGGGCGGGGCCGACTCGTCGGCGGGGAAGTGCAGCGTGACGCCGCCGGCGCCGTCGATCGACGCGATGATCCCGTAGCGCCTGCCGCCGCTGCGGTAGCGGAGCTGGATCACGTCGCCGGCGCGGACCACGGTGTCGGGCGCGAGCTCGTCGGCCGAATCGCCGTGCTGGCGGTACGCGATCAAACGCGCGGCCCCCTTGACCCGGGTGTCGTCGGCGCGCGGGCCCCCCGCTCGCTCGGCCGTGCCGCGGTGCACGGCGAGCACGGCGACGAGGACGCACGCGGCGCCACCGGCCGCGATCGCGAGGCCGCGCCACGCGGCGCGCTGCCGTCGAGCGGCGAGCCGCCGCTGCTCGGCCGCCACGCGGGTCGCGAGCTCGGCGGCCGCGGGACCGGCGGGATGGGCGGCGAGCTCGCGCGCGTTGTCGTCGCGCAGCGCGGCGACGTGCTCGGCGAGCTCGCGCGGATCGGTGCGCGCGATCCGCGCGCGGTGCGCGGCGGCCTCGTCGAGCGCGACCCGCTCGGCGAGCCAGTCGGGAACGGAGCTCATGGTCGTGCCTCCATGCCGTGGAGCTTGGCGCGCAGCTTCGCGAGCCGTTTGCGGACACCCGAGACCGACATGCCGACCTCGGCCGCGACCTCTTCGAGCGTCATGTCGTCGTGGAGGTGCATCACCGCGATCGCGGCGGTGTCGGCGGGCTCGTGGCGGAACAGCGCGTCGAGCGCCGAGCGCGCGGCGCTGCGCGCGGCCGGATCGGTCACCGCGGCGATCTGCGCGAGCAGGTCGGGATCGCCGTCCTCGGGCCGCCGCTTCCTGGAGCGCAGCCGGTTCAGGCAGGTGTTGGTCGCGATGCGAAACAGCAGCGACGACGGCGCGCGGTCGTCGAGCTCGGCGCGGTGGGTCAGGACCTGAACGAAGACGTCGTGCATGGCATCGCGTGCGTGGTGGTCGTCGCCCAGCAGCTTCCGGCAGCGCCGGAGGACCATCGGGGCGTAGGTCTCGTAGAACGCGGCGGGATCGAGCGACACGGGAATCGGACGGACTGCGGTGTAACACCGGAGCCCGGCGAAAGTGTCACCGGCCTCGGCGCCGACCGGGAGGTCTTCCGCGGCCGACCCGGGAGAATCTCCGGCGGCGCCGCGCGCGCGTCACGTGGCTCCGTGCACCTGCGGCGTGGAACGCGAGTTGCTGGTCGCGAACGCATGATGCGCGTCCTGGTCCTGGTGACGGCCGTGGCCTGCGCGGCGTGCCAGGATTCGAGCGGGCCCGCGTCCCCGTGGACCTACGACGTTCCGGGCAGCGCGGAGCTCGCGGGCGTGACCTCGTTCTCGACCACGCTGCTCGTCACGGTGTCGCCGTTCGACGGCGGCAGCGATGCCGACGATGGCATTCCGCAGACGATCGGCTGGTCCGACGACTGCACGGTCGACGTCTCGGTCCAGAACCAGTACGCCCAGGTGCCAGACGCGTGCGGCTACCTCTATCAGGCGCTCGTCTCCCGGGTCGGCGCGATCACCGCGCCGGTGCTGCCATCGTGCGCGCTGCCCTCCGGCGTCGCGACGGCCGACCTCGCGCTCGGCAGCAGCACCGTGACGTTCTCGCCGGACTCGCAAGCCTTCGAGCTCGCGATCCAGGCCGGCGGAGGCGACCAGCCGGCCCTCACCTATACGTTCACCAGCGATGCCGCGATCCCGCCGCCACCTGCGCCGGGCTCGGAGCCATGCGAGAGCCCGTGCGTCGAGTGAGCGTGGTCGCGCTGGTCGCGACGGCGGCGAGCGGCTGCGCGCTCGAGGCGAGCGGGCTCGTCGCGCGCGACGCGCTGCCGTCCAGCTCGACGTCGGCGCCCGAGCCGCCCGCTCCGCTGCCTTCGAGCCCACCGCGCTGGCCCGGCAGCTACGACGGCTATGCCTTCGCCGCGACGTATCGGCTCGGGCATCCAGACCTCTACGGGTACGACAAGGTGGAGGTCACGATCGCGCATTCGACGGGCGACGACCGTCGCGAGCCGTTCGGCGACGCCGCGCTCGACCCGCATCGCACGACGCTCGTGTCGATCCTCTCGTTCGCCGGTGTCGGCTGGCTGTCGCGCGGCTGGAACTTCGAGATCGGGCTGGCACCCTACGCGGTCAGCTGGTTCTGGCGCCCGCTCGAGGAGACGGACGGCCACGGTCACTGGTTCTCGCCGACCCAGGCCGACACCGAGCTCGGCCTGACCGGCGAGGTCAACGTCTGCCACGACGTGATCGGCCTGGGCGACTGGGCGGTGCAGCTGTGCGCGTACACCGAGCCGTCGGTGCTGTACGACGGCAACACCGGCATCTCGGCCGGGATGCGGCTGCGGCTCGCCGGGCCGCCGATGGACATGTCGCAGGGCGCGGCCGCGGCGGGACCGGATTCGCCGAGCTGTGCTGCGGCGCCGCCGTGACCGGACGACTACTTGCAGCGCCCGACGCGCTTCCACTGCGAGCTGCGACCGGGACGCGAGCCGGACTTGCAGGTGGGCGATCGATCGCAGCGGTACAGCCCGCGGTCGACCACCGCCTGGTCGCCGTCCTTGTACGTGCCGTCCGACGTCCAGTTCTCGTACGAGTAGCAGTCGATCCGCCAGCCGTCGCTCTCCTTGAACTCCTGCGGCTTGTAGCCGCTGCCGAGGAAGTTGTAGTCGCAGTTGGTGTCGCCGTTGAACGTGAGGTGAGCCTTGACGCCCTGGCCGCTCGGGTTCGTCGGGCCGGCGTCGGAGATGAACGTCATCTCGGGGACCAGCGTGTTGACGTACTCGAGCGTCCCGTGACCCTTGTCGTACTTGATCGCCTCGAGCACCTCGGGCGGCAGCTTGTCGACCGTCCACACGTAGCGCAGCGTCACCTTGCCGTCCTCGGCGATCACGCCGTCGAGGTGTCCGATCTGCACGTCCTGATACTCCCGGCCGTCGGCGAGGTCGGTGCTGAGGAACCACGGCAGCGAGAACCGCCCGTGCTTGACGACGAGCGTCTTGGCCTCCTTGTCGACCGGGCAGCGCCAGTCCTGGGAGTAGACGATGCCCAGGCCGTACGTGGTGTCCCACTTCGACGATCCCGACGCGGGCAGCGGCGGCGCGGCTGTGGTCTGGCCCGCGCACGCGCCGATGAACGCCCAGCGCTGCACCTCGTGGACCTCCTGGAGCTCGAGCGGGCTGTGCCCCGCCTTGCAGGCGTCGACGCAGCGGTACAGCCGGACTGGCTGACCGGGCACGCCGAGCCGCGCATACTCGCCGGTCCGGTAGTCGCGCTTGGCCGACCACAGCGCGACCGCGTACGGCCCGGAGTTGCAGTTCACCGTGCCGCCCTCGGCCGCGGCGGTGAGCCCCTCGCGATCCTCTTGCCACCACGTGGCGCACTGCCAGCGCTCGGTGGAGACGGTGATCTGGCGGCCGTCGTCGAAGCTCTCGAACCGCACCTTGACCGGCTCCTTGCGCAGGTCGTCGATCGATTCGTTGTTGTCGCGCATCGCGCGCACGAACACCGCGGGCAGCGGATCGACGAACGAGACGGTCGCGGTGGCGAGCCCGCTGGGGCGAACGCTGCCCTCGATCTTCCCGATCGTCACCGGCCGGTCGTTGATCTTGAGCTCCCACGGGATCGAGAACCGCCCGTCCTTGACCGTCACGTCGCGCAGCGCGTCGGGGCACGGCGGCGACGTGCCGTTCCAGCCGCCGTGCTTGTACGTGCGATCCCAGATCGAGCCGGTATCGTCGGCCCAGACCAGCGGACACAGCAGGCACACGACACACCACATCCCTGGCAAGCGCATGTCTCGATGATACGACGCACGGGTCATGGCGAGGTAGGTCGACACGTCGCATGACTTTGCACGAAAGAAGATCCGAACGAATCGCCGGGCGTAACGCAAGGAGCGGCCCGAAGCGATCGGCGATGGATCGGCGGCCGCAACCGATCAGATCCTGTGTGGCGAGGTTCTAGTAGTCGGGTTTCAGCGCGACGGCCTTGAGCTC
>Ga0335081_10020960_pt1 | contig 10574 bp, 8 predicted proteins | sample Lox_Sample_35_FD_206713 | JGI IMG/M metagenome (GOLD analysis project Ga0335081, IMG submission 206713) | Soil microbial communities from Loxahatchee National Wildlife Refuge, Florida, United States - Lox_Sample_3.5 | ecosystem: Environmental > Terrestrial > Soil > Wetlands | place: USA: Florida... | reverse complement strand
GACAGCATAAGCAACATCTGTCGTGATGTGGATCTCCAGCTCGCCGTTGAGCACTCGCAGGACCTCTCCGTTGGGTGCGATGACGTTGGCGGGAGTAGTTTCGTCCCCGGTGTCGGCGGATTCCCACGGGTACATGGCGCCGCGGAATCCAAAACTGCGGGCCTTGCTTCGCGCCGCTTCCAGCGTGTGATAGCGGTATTCGAGGAGAGCTTCCGCCGACCGCGGGTGCGTATAGATGAAAAAGGGGAGCATGTATGTTTCGGTGTCCCAGAAAACGTGCCCCTTGTAAGCTGCGCCGGAAAGCGTGCGTGCGCCGATGGACACACGGCCATCATCCGGATTGGCGGCGCTGATGAGGTGGTAGCAGGCGAAGCGCAACGCGCGTTGCAGCGCGTCGTCTCCTTCGACCACGATATCGGCCGAGTTCCAGCGCGATTCCCATTGCGCCGCGTGCGCCGCAGCTTCGGCCGCAACTCCCTTGGAAAGGACATCTCTTACGTGCTCCATCGAGCGGGCAAAGGGATTGCTGTGGTAGCGGGAGGTGTAGACGGACAGGAGGCGATGCAGATGGCAGTGCGTGCCCGCTCTGACTTCCACTTCGCAGGCCTCCATGATTTTGCGCCTGTCCTTGTACATTGCCCGCCGGCCCGCGGCGCGGGAGGAAGTGAGCAGCTGGCTGGCGAGGCCGAAGGCAACCGTCTCATGCCGGCCGGGCACTTCCAGTTCCAGCGGCAGCACGTTGGGACGCGAGGCATTCCGTTCCGGTCTCCACTCGGGAACCCGGACCGGGACGTTGAGGTCCGTGGTCTCCATCGAGCTCTCGAAGCGAATAACGGAGTTGTAGTTTTCTGCAATGAAAGTAACGCAATGCAGCAGCAGGTGGCGGTCAGCCAGGGACGCCAGCCGGAAGGTGACCAGACGCGTGATCCGCCCGTCGGAATCGCGGTGTCGCCACTCGCGCCAGAGCACACCATGGCGGAAATCCAGAATTCGGCGGTGCTCCAGCACCTCTCCCTGCTGCATGGTCAAGGGCCGGCGATCGATCCAGATCCTGACGCCGGTCCAGTCGGGTAGAACCATCAACGCGGGGACGGAGCCGGGGGTATCGAACTGCTCGAAGATTCCCGCTACGAAGGTGGCAGGGGCGGACAAACGGCTGCCCTCAGCCAGCGATCCACGATTGCCCATGTACCCATTGGCAATGGCAAAGAGCGACTCGGTCTCGTGTTCGCGAGCCAGTGTGAAGCCTTCATCCAGCAGCAGCCACCGGGGATCGGAAGTACAGAAATTGGAGGGGAGAACGCTCAGGGCAGGGTCACGGGCCTGCAGCTCTCTTTCACACGGGCTCTTTGCTCGGCCGCCATGAATATCCGGCGACACATCAACAGGTGACGGCACGCGATTCATGCTCACTCCACGTTGTCGGACGTCGCGGCTGAGTAGTGGGCAACAACGTACAGCAGAGTCACAGCGAAAAATCGGTCTTCCTCTGTCTGATGTCCTGCGCACGGAACTCTTTGCCCGGTGTCGATGAGAATGGCAGAAGCAGCGGCGCCAGAAAACGTCTTTTCGCGGAGATTCGGCTACCCAATTGCTTACAAGTTGCGCGGATCACAGCCGCCGCTCACCGCGGGCAGGATGGTGATATCCGAACCTGCAGCTATGGGGGTCATCAGGTTGCCGGTAAAGCGGATATTTTCATCGCCGATAAAGACATTGATATGTTCCCGCACCTGGCCCTGTTCCGTTGCCATGCGGTCCCGAATGCCGGGATACAGCGTCCACAGCGCCAACAGGGCATCGGCCAAGGTCGTTCCTGGCGTATCGATCTCGACCGTGCTTTGTCCGCCGGCGAATGGGTGCAGGACGCCTGGGAGATGAAAGGTTATGCGCATGTCAACTCTTTATCCGCCGATCCTTCCTGGTGACGGAAGCCCTGGCGCGGCTGGCGGACCTGGCTGCCTTGGGCCTCGGCGCCGCCCGATCCGGGCCAGCCGATGTGTCCTGGAGGAAGGTGCTGCGAATGCAGAGCACCGGCGGAAGTCCCTCCAGGATCTTCTGCCAGCTCCTGCCTTCGTCGGGTGAAACAAACAGCTGTCCGCTTCGCGTGCCGATGTAGATTCCGGCGGGCGACAGAGCATCGGCGATCAGCGCATCGCGCAGGACGGTTTCGTAAGCGTCTTTCTGCGGCAGGCCACGCATGAGCGGTTCCCAGGACGCGCCGGCGTTGCGGCTACGATATACCCGAAAACGTCCATCGCAGGTACAGCGAAACTGGTCCGACTCCACGGGCACGACGTAAATGCAGTCGGGATTCCTGGGATGGACGATCACGGGAAAGCCAAAATCCGAAGGAACCCCGTTGGCAATATCCGTCCAGGTTTCAGCACAATCGTCGGAGCGATACAGCCCCCAGTGGCTTTGCAGAAAAAGCCGTTCAGGACGGCTGGGGTGCATGGCGATCTTGTGTATGCACTGGCCGAATTCGGGATACCGGTTGGGCGTGTTCATCGAGCGGATACCGCGATTCCGTGCACTCCATGTCATGCCACCATCGTCGGTACGGTAAACTCCACCCGCCGAAATCGCCACGTACATTCGCTGTTTATCTACGGGATCGGGCACGATGGTGTGCAGGGCGAGACCTCCGTTGCCCGGCATCCACCGCGGCCGGTGCGGATGATCGAAGAGACCGCGCACCAGCGACCGCGTCTCGCCGTCGTCGCGCGACTCGAACAGGGCGGCCGGTTCCACCCCGCAGTAGATCACGTCAGGTTCATCCTTCCGCCCAGGAGTGATTTGCCAGATGTTGTTCAGGGAAAGGCCGGTGTCGGCTGGAAAGCGGATGGTTGCCTCCTGCGGTGTGGTCCAGCTCTTTCCGAAATCGTCGCTGGAGCGCAGCAACGTGCCCCAGTAACTGTGCGTCGAGGCCCACAGCCGGTGTCGCCCGACGCGGTTGTCATAGGCGAGGGCATAGACAGCTTCGCCGTGAAAATACGGACCGCCGACCTGCCAGCGACTGCGCTGGACATTGGACTTCAGGATGAACGCTCCTTTGGTGGTTCCTACCAGGAGAAGAAAGTCTTCCATCCCGACCTTTACATGCCGCACATTGTGCAGAAACGTCGTCCGGGGTACCACCCGTTCCGCGTTCTGGCTGGCAGCCAGGATCGCGCCCGACTGCACTGCTGCAAGGGCTGCCTGTACTTCACCCGCCGTCTGGTAACGCTGAACCGGTTCCTTGACCAGGCAGCGCTGGATGACGGCCCAGAGGCCCGGCGGCACGGGAGGGCCAAGTGGTTTGGGCAACTCACGCAAAATGGCAGAGCTGAGTTCAAAGGCCGTGCGACCCTCGAACGGCAGATGCCCCGAAGCCGCCTCATAAAGCACGACTCCCAGCGCCCACAGATCGCTGTGGCCGTCCGCCGGTTCACCGCGGAAGATCTCGGGGGCCATATAGGACAGGGTGCCGCTGATGCTCCCGGCGTCTGACGGCATTGCGAAAGATCTGGTGGAGCCCTCCATTACCGCCGTTGCCACATGTTTCGCCAGGCCGAAATCGAGAACCTTCACAAGGCCCTCGGGGGTGACGAGAATGTTGGCGCTCTTCAGGTCGCGGTGAACGATGCCACGATCATGCGCGCGAGCGAGCGCGCTGGCAATCTGCAGGCCATACCGCAAGACCGCATCGGCAGGTAATCCCGTATCTGCGCTCAGCTCATTCAGGGTCTTGCCTTCGACCAGCTCCATCACGATGTAGAGTTGGCCGCCACTTTCTCCAACCTCGTGGATGGTGCAGATGTTGGGGTGCGAAAGGGCTGACGAAGCCCGGGCTTCCTGCAGCAGGTCGTTACTGGCAGCGGGATCCAGAGCCACTCCCGGGTTGACGACCTTCACCGCAACGTCACGGCGAAGTACCTCGTCATGCGCCCGATAGACGGTGCCCATTCCTCCCGCGCCGATCTTCGCCACGATTCGACAGTGACCGAGTACCTGGCCGATCAAATGCCTCTCCATGAGCACAACATCGTAGGCGGCGCTTCAAACAGCCGTCAACGTAACGGCTGTCGTGAAGAGATTGCGCTAAGCAGAAGGCGCGAGCTGCGCGTTGCGAGCCAGCTACGGCATCGAGTTCCCAGCGGCTAGATCGGATGCCGACGCAGCCATCCGATGATGCCAAGAACGCCGGAGCCAAACAGGGCGATGCTGCCCGGCTCGGGAACGGTGCCGCCGGAGTTGCCGTAGAGGGTGAACGACTCCGGAGGCAGGTTCTGGGGAGGAGGATGATGGCCGGGAACAATACAGCTGTTGCAGGTGGCCTCGGAGGGACAACCGGGAGAGGTGCAGCCCACGCCGGAATTCTCGTCCCAGTAGATTGGATTATTTCCCAACGTGACCGCATTCTGGAGATTCAGCCAGTAGGTGCCGACAGGCAAGGTGGGGCCCTGAAAGGCGCCGGTCTCGGTGCACACGTCAAATCCGTACTGATTCAGCGAGCAGCCGGACTGGGTGAAGCTGACGACCTGATTGAAGTAGCTGGTGCCGCCGAACGCCTCGGAGGTCAATGCCACCTGTGCGGATAAGAGAACGTCTCCGGTAACCAGCCATGCACCGAATGACAAACCGGTGATGGTGCTGGTGCCTGCCGACACGGTAAAGGTGTCGGCGACAGCAAAGCCGAAGTTGATGGTCCAGGCGTCGGTGGTGCCGTTGATGGGACCGTCGTTATAAACAGTGCCTGCGACGGCGGGAACGGCGGCGAGTGCCAGGCAGGCAAGTGCGACAGAGGCGACCCAGGTCTTCATGGCGGCACCCCCAGAAGTGTCGGCAATTATCTCCCGGGACGGCGGGAAAGCAAGAGATATTTTTCGCGGTGGAGCGTGTGCGGCCACATATTGTGGACCAATGTCGGTTGGGAAAGAGTGCCGCGCTGGGGGTGGGGAAATCAGTGAAGTCTGGAGGCGCGGACCGGAATCGAAGCGGCGGATAAAGGCTGATGCGTCAGGAGGAATCTTACCTGGTCGCTCCGACTTGCTGTTGAAAGGTGCGAAACGCGAACTGGAAGCCGTGGGGATCAACACTTACTACTCCCTGATAGGGCCGGTCAATATCGGCGACAGCCACCAGGACGAGAGAGATCAGGAAGCTCAACACCACAACCTGGAGCAGGTGAAAGCGGAAGTTAGGCACGCCAAAGAAGCAGCAGGCGGCAACCGTAATGATGCCGCCCGCTATCAGGACAGCCCACAGAATCCCTGGTAAGCGCTCGCGGCCATGCATAACACGGAGGCGACGATATTGCGTCAGACCACGCAATTCCTCCATGAGCTGATAGGCTGCGCCAGCGTCCGGTTGCCCATGCGCCTGCGCCTGTCCGGCAAGCTGCCAGAGCTGATTAATCAACGCCCCACCTTCCGGGGGCATACCGCCGTTTTTCAGCGCGGGCCACTCGCGGTGCAGGGCATTGTCGGCGTATCGAACACAGAGCTCCTGGATGCGACCCGCGTTCGGATCCTGAAGCTGGGTGGCGATACGGAAAACATTGGTCAGCGCATTGGCTTCCTGCTCTTCGTTCGCCTGTGCCCCCTGAAACATGTACCAGACACCGGAAAGCGTGAAAGCCAGAATCACCGCATAAGTGGTCCCGATAACGGCAACCACGGCCCCGGTAAAATCGTTCGACTCCTTACGCGCGTGCGGGGGCGAAACGCGTGTGACCGCATAGAGAAAGATCAGTGCGCCGCCAGTACAGCCTACGATAATAAGTATGTCGCCAAGCATGAAGATGCCCACGGAACCTTTACCACGATTGATTATCCGGGCGCCACCTTTACAAGCGTCGGAGGGAGTAATGCCGCGGACTACAGCATAGGGACATACATCTATACGTCGAACGTTGCAATCCGTTCGTGGTGAGCCGTGGCTGTTTACACGGACTTTGACCGACCCGGAGCCACTCAACCGGGGCGGGGAATTGTCCAGGCTCCGGGCGGCGCGGCATGTGCCGGTTAGCGGCCGGACCGCGGCACCGGATATTTCTTAAACATCTTTTCGACCGCAGTATTGATCTGCGTTACCAGCTTCATGCGGTTGTCGCTGAGATTGTCGCGAGCGACGCCCCGCCACGCGAGTTTCTTCTGACTGGCATCGATCAGGTCGACCACGAGCTGTCCCTTATGAACAACCACGGTCGTCGTCGATCCCGGCACCGCGCCCCACACCATGAAGCTCTGATCGAACGGAGGAATGCCGCCGTACCCGCTGTAAAGGTCGGAGTAACTCACCGCCATATCCGAGTCCATGGAACCATACATCTCAACGTACAGGTCTGGATGTTCACTGACCTGTTGCAATCCGCGAGCGGTGAGTTCTTCCTCAATCGCGCCGGCGATGGCGTCTGCCAACAGGGGGCGCGATACGGCGCCTCGCGGCGCCCACGTAAAGGTCCTGAACCTGCCGAAGTCGAGGCTTTTGTCGAATTCCACTTTGACCTTCTGTGCCGCTGCACTGGCGGCGAGGACCAAAAGCGCGCACTGAAGCACACTGCAGGTAATCAGACGAGCGCGACAATAGCGCATAGGTTTCTCCTCCCAGCGTTTCAAGGACTGCACTGGTGGCTGGATTCTTTCGCATCATACGCCATGCCCAACTGCCGAACCTTCCAGGGAGGTATGAATGATGGAGCTGGTTCTTATAGCCCCGTAATCCTCGATGCAGCGGGCAACATTTATGGAATGACCGAAAACGGAGGAGAAAACGATGCTGGAACCGTGTTCGAGCTGACCCCTTCCATGAATGGCTGGATATTCTCGCTGCTTTACGGCGGATTTAGTGGTATGGGTGGTTCCGTGGGTCCTTCGCTCGCGATGGACGCGGCCGGCAATCTCTACGGTACCACAAGATCTGATGGCATTTATCAGAAGGGTTCCGTATTCAAGCTGACCCACACCAGCGGCGGTTGGGCATATACCAGCCTTCACGACTTCACCGGCGGCGACGACGGGGCACTGCCCTATGCTGGGGTGGCATTCGACGCCAACGGGAACATATACGGAACTGCATCGCAGGGAGGCATGTACGACCGCAGTGTCGTTTGGGAGATCACGCCATAGCTGAACTTCGCTTCGCACTACACGGACCAGCACCGTCTCCAGCCCACTGATTGTGCGTGAGACGCTGGCCTTGCCGTGGCTCCAGGCTGGAGGCGCGGGCCGGAATCGAACCGGCGCATAAAGGTTTTGCAGACCTCTCCCTTACCACTTGGGTACCGCGCCCGCTGTATTTACCCTATCGCGTTGCGGCGGCAAACGCCAGGCGGAGGGCGCCACGCCGCTTCCGCCAACCTCCTGCATCCATTGCGATCCGGCATGTACAATCCTTACACCCTGCATGGGCCGACGCGCGCCCGTCGGGCGTGACCACTGCGGCAGCATGAACATCCTTGAGTTCAGCGGACTGATCGCTCTCGGCTCTCTGCTTGCCGGATTTCTGGGCGCGCTCACCGGACTGGGGGGCGGCGTGGTGGTGGTGCCCATGCTGACCCTGCTGTTTCATGTGGACATCCGCTATGCCATTGGCGCGTCGCTGGTGTCGGTGATCGCCACCTCATCGGGCGCCGCGGCTGCCTACGTGCGCGAAGGATACTCCAATATCCGCATCGGAATGTTTCTGGAAACGGCCACAACGGTCGGCGCGCTGGCCGGCGCCGCCATCGCCCTGCACGTTCCGTCAGGCGCGATCGCCATCGTGTTCGGGCTGGTGCTGCTGTACTCCGCTTATCTGTCAAGCCGCCACCGCGAGGAACATGGAGCGGCGATGCGATCGTCACACCTGGCGGAAAAACTGAAACTGAATGGCGCCTATCCGGGGCCGGAAGGAAAGCTGCCGTACACGGTTACCGGAGTGCCCGCGGGATATTCGCTGATGTTCGGGGCCGGTGTGCTCTCCGGTCTGCTGGGCATCGGCTCGGGCGCGGTGAAGGTGGTGGCGATGGACCAGGCGATGAAGATCCCCTTCAAGGTTTCCACGACCACCAGCAACTTCATGATCGGGGTTACGGCCGCCGCCAGCGCGGGGCTCTATCTGAACCGGGGTTACATCGCGCCGGGCATCACCATGCCGGTGATGCTGGGAGTGCTGGCAGGCTCGCTGATGGGCGCCCGGGTGCTGGTGAAGGCCCGGGTCAGGGTACTGCGTTACGTCTTCGCCGCGGTCATCGTGGCGCTGGGATGCGAGATGATCTTCAATGGAGCGACCGGCCGCATATGAGCGCCGCCAGATGGGACGATCAGCGGACAGAGGTCATCATCGGCACGCTGCTGCGCACCGGTGTGATGCTGGCGGCTGCGGTGGTGCTGGTGGGCGGCGTGCTGTATCTGGCGCGGCACGGACGTGAACTCCCCGAGTACCACAGCTTCCACGGCCAGTCCGCAAGCCTGAAAAGCCCGCGGCAGATTTCCCATGGCGTCGCCGCGATGAGCGCTCCCGCCATCATCCAGTTTGGCCTGCTGCTGCTGATTGCAACGCCGGTGGCGCGGGTGCTTTTTTCCGCGATAGCATTTGCCCTCGAGCGCGACCGGATGTACGTGGTTATTACCCTCTTCGTGCTGGGCATCCTTTTATACAGCCTGTTCGGCTCGGGGTGAAGGTTCACTCGATGCGCAGCGCCTGCACCGGTTCAATGGAGGCTGCCCGCCGCGCCGGAAATATTCCGGCGAAGAATGCGCAGAGCGCCAGAACGAGGACCGCTCCAGCAACAATCAGCGGATTGAAAGCGCCGACTCCGTAGAGCCTGCTGGCCATCAACCGCCCGGCGACGATGACCAGCGGGATGCCGATGACCAGACCGAGGCCAATCTGGCGGAAGGCGCCGCGCAGCACCATGACCACAACGTGGCCGCGGGTGGCCCCCAGCGCCATGCGCACGCCGATTTCGCTGGTGCGGCGGGCGATGTTATAGGCCGTGACTCCGTAGAGACCGATGGAGGCAAGCAGCAGCGCCAGCAGGCTGAACAGCTCCGTCAAGCGTGCGATGAGCCGTTCCTGATTGAAGACCCGCACCACCTGCTCGCCAAAGCTGTGCATGTCGATGATGCTCAGGTTGGGGTCGATACCGGCCATGACGCGACGCACCTGGGGCGCGATTTCAGCTTCCGTGCCGGAATAGCGGACTTCAATCATGTTGGCGTATTCCGACTGCGCTTCCATGGCAGCAAAATTTGGCCGGTCGTACTGGACCGTCTGGAAATAGGAAACGAAGAACATCGGATTTTGCGGATCATGCCTGTCGTCGGGACTGCGATAACGGGTGTCCTTCACCACGCCTACGATTTCGTAGTCGGCGCTGTGCCCGGGCAGGTCGAAACCGAAGTGCCGGCCAAGCGGATCTTCGTGGGGAAAGAACCTGCGGGCAAAGCTCTCGTCGATGACCGCCACGCGCTGTGAGGTCGGCGTGTCCTGCTCGCCAATATCGCGACCGCGCAGCACCGGAGTGCCGATGGTTGCAAAGTAATTGGGACTGACGCGCACCCAGCCGGCAGTCATGTCCTCGAGAAACCGTGCCGGACGCCCCGCAATGGCGACATCGCTGTTCCAGCTGTCGCCGTCCTGCGGGCTGTACATGGAGTAGCTGACACTGCGCACGCCAGGTATCTCCCCGAGGCGGTCGCGTATCTGCTGATACAGGGCGGGGAGGCGCTCCAGAGTATATCCGGCCATGCGCGGGTTGATCTGGACCATCAGACGGCTGTGCGTATCGAAGCCGAAGCTGTAGTGCTCCAGATTGCGCAGGCTTTCCGTCACCAGGCCTGCCATGGCGAGCAGGACGAGCGAGAACGCCGCCTGCGCGATGACCAGCGATTTCTGCGGCATCGCCGAACGGTCACGAGTCGAGCGACTGGCGCCACGCAGAGCTTCCGCCGGGTCGGAGTGCGAGGCGATCCATGCCGGAGCCACACCGAAAATAATTCCCGTCAGCAGCGAAAGCGCAAAGGTGAATGCCAGGATGGGCAACGACGGACGGTTGTTGAGAGGAACAAAACTGGCTCCCCGGAAGGCGACCAGCAGGATGCCGCGCGTACCCCAGTAGGCCAGCCCCAGCCCCGCCGCACCGCCCATGCAGGCCAGCAGAATGCTCTCGCTGAGCAAGGAGCGGATAAGCCGGCGCCGCGTGGCGCCCAGCGCCAGTTGCACGGCGATCTGCTGCCGGCGAGCGGTGGCGCGGGCGAGCAGCAGATTCGCCAGGTTCGCACAGGCAATCAACAGCACCAGCGCCGAGGCGGCGATCAGCATGTAGAGCCCGCTCTTATATTCATTGCGCAGGGCAGTGATGCCGGCGCCACCCGGCCCGACTTTCAAAACCTGTTGCGGTATCTTCGCTCGCCATTCCGGCGGGAAACTGCCGGCAATGGTGGGAAGCCACTGCCGCAACTCGGTGGTGAGCTGCGACTGCACCTGCGCAGGCTGCACACCCGGCTTCATGCGCCCGATGAGATACAGCCAATGCTGATTGTCGATATGCAGAATCGAGCTTTTCTGGTTAATAGCGGGCTCAAATGCAAGCGGGATATAGAAGT
>Ga0335081_10020958_pt1 | contig 10574 bp, 7 predicted proteins | sample Lox_Sample_35_FD_206713 | JGI IMG/M metagenome (GOLD analysis project Ga0335081, IMG submission 206713) | Soil microbial communities from Loxahatchee National Wildlife Refuge, Florida, United States - Lox_Sample_3.5 | ecosystem: Environmental > Terrestrial > Soil > Wetlands | place: USA: Florida... | reverse complement strand
CTCCGCACCCAGCCCGCGAGGTGCTCGACGAGCTCGAGCAGCGGCTCCTCGCCCCAGTGGACGTCCTCGAAGACGAGCACGAGCGGCTGCGCGTCGGCGAGCTGCTCCGCCCACGAGCGCGCAGCCCACGCGATCTCCTGCTGGCTCCGCTCGCCTTCGACCGCCTCGAGCACGCCGACGGCGAGGCCGAGCAGATCCGCCACCGCCTCGTCCTCGCAGGTCTCGCGTAGCTTCCCGAGTGCGCGATCGAGCGGGTCGTCGTCGGAGATCCCGGCCGACGCCTTCACCATCTCGGCGATCGGCCAGTAGGTGACCCCTTCACCGTACGGCAGGCAGCGGCCGCGGAGCACGGTCGCTCCCTCGAGGCCCTCGACGAACTCGCGCGCGAGGCGGCTCTTGCCGACACCGGGCTCGCCATAGAGCGTGATGAGCGTCGTCCGGCGGTCGCGGACGGTGCGCGCGAACGTGTTCTCGAGCAGGTCGAGCTCCGACTCGCGGCCGACGAGCGGCGCGGCGAGCGAGCGGAGCGGCCGGCCGATCTCACGGGCACAGAGGACACGGCTCGCCGCCACGGGCTCCCGCCAGCCGCGCAGTTCGAGCGGCTCGATGGGCTCCAGCTCGACGAGGTCGCGGACGAGGCGGGCCGCAGTCGGTCCCACGATGATCTCGTTCGGCTGCGCCTGCTGCTCGAGGCGCGCCGCGAGGTTCACCGCCTCGCCGGTCGCGAAGGTCGAGTCGCCGTCGTCGGCCACGACCTCGCCGGACTCGATCCCGATGCGCGCCTCGAGCCCGAGCTCGCGAACGCGTTCGAGCGTCGCGAGCGCGGCGCGAACGGCGCGGTCGGCGTCGTCCTCGTGCTGCAGCGGCACGCCGAAGGCTGCCATGACCGCGTCGCCGGCGAACTTCTCCACCGTCCCGCCGTGCGTGACGATGCAGTGCGAGACCTGATCGAAGAAGCGGCCGACGCGCCGGCGCACCACCTCCGGGTCGGTGTCCGCGACGAGGTCGGTCGAGCCGACGAGGTCGACGAAGAGGACGGTTGCAAACTTGCGTTCCACCTCCGCAATCGTAGTTTCGGAAGGCCCGGCTAGGATCGCCCCGTGCGTAGCCTCGGCGGAGCACGTCAAAGAGCGGAGGCGCCGGCTTAGCCGGCGCCGGAGCGGAAAGAGTGCTCGACGCGAAGGTCTTCAAAGCGTACGACGTCCGCGGCGTCTATCCCGGCGAGCTCGACGAGGCGGGCGCCGAGGCGATCGGCCGCGCGTACGTCGAGCAGTTCGAACCGCGCCGCATCGCCGTCGGGCGCGACATGCGGCTCTCGTCTCCCGCGATCCAGGAGGCAGCGATCCGCGGCGCGGCGGCGGCGGGCGCCGGCGTCCTCGACCTCGGGCTCGTCGGCACCGAGATGCTCTACTTCGCGGTCGGCTCGCTCGGGCTCGAGGGCGGGATCATGGTCACCGCCTCGCACAACCCGAAGGAGTACACGGGGATGAAGATCGTCCGCCGCGGCGCGCTGCCCGTCGGCGGCGAGTCGGGCCTGGGCGAGATCCGCGACCGCGCCATGTCCGAAACGGCATCGGCCGGTAGCAGCTACCGCGACGAAAGCGTCACGGAAGGCGTGGTTGAGCCATACGACATCTGGCCGGCGTACGTCGAGCAGGTGCTCTCGTTCGTCGACGTCTCGGCGATCCGGCCGCTCAAGATCGTGATCGACGCCGCGAACGGGATGGCGGGCGCCATGCTCCCGCCGGTGCTCGAACGGCTGCCCGTCGACGCCGTCCGCTGCTTCTTCGAGCCCGACGGCTCGTTCCCGAACCACGAGCCGAACCCGCTCCTGCCCGAGAACCGCAAGCTCATCGTCCGCAGGACGCTCGAGGAGGGCGCCGACCTCGGCGTCGCGTTCGACGGCGACGCCGACCGTTGCTTCTTCGTCGACGACCGCGGCGACTTCGTCCCCGGCGACTTCGTCACCGCGCTCTTCGCCGAAACGATGCTCGCGAAGGAGCCGGGCGCGAAGATCATCTACGACGTCCGTGCCAGCCGCGCCGTCCCCGACACGATCGAGCGCGACGGCGGCACGGCGCTCGTCAACCGCGTCGGCCACGCGTTCATCAAGGCGCGAATGCGGAAGGAGGACGCGGCGTTCGCCGGCGAGGTCTCCGGTCACTACTACTTCCGCGACTTCAGCCAGGCCGACACCGGCGTCGTCCCGTTCCTGCTCATGCTCGAGCTGATCTCGACGAAGGGTCGCAGGCTCTCGGAGATCCTCGCCCCGCTCCGCGAGCGCTACTTCATCACGGGCGAGATCAACACGCCGGTCGCCGACGTCCCGCTCAAGCTGCAGGAGTTGAAGGAGCGGTACGCCCGCGAGGGCGGACGCATCTCGCACGAGGACGGGATCTCCGTCGACTTCGACGACTGGCACTTCAACGTCCGCCCGTCGAACACCGAGCCGCTGCTGCGGCTGAACCTCGAGGCGACGTCCCAGGAGCTGATGGAGCGCAAGCGCGACGAGGTGCTCGCGCTCATCCGTTCCTAGCCGGAGCGCGCACCAGCTCCTCGAAGCGGTCGCGTGGGAGCGCGTGGACGACTCGCCCCTCTCGCCCCGTCGTCGTCTCCGCGGCGAGAAGCGCGTTCACGATCGCCGCCTCCGTCGCCTCGATCGTCGCGTAGAAGAGCTCGTCGATCGCGTCGTTCGGCAGGAACTCGGCCGCGATCGTCCCCTCGCTCGCGCCGAGCCCGCGGTTCGCGGTCGAGAAGCAGAGCATGAGGTCGCCGCTCGAGTTCTCTCCGGCACCGCCGGTTCGCGCCACGCCGAGCGCCGCCCGCTGGGCGACGCGCTCGCACTGGTGCGGCAGGAGCGGTGCGTCGGTGGCGACGATCACGATGATCGAGCCCGCGCCCTCGGGCGCCCCCGGCAGCGGAACGGCGTCCGGGCCGAGCTCGCGTCCGACCGGCACGCCGTCGACGACGAGGCGTGCGCGCCGGCCGTGGTTCGCCTGCACGAGGACGCCGACGACGAACTCGCCCGCGCGACGCGAGGCTGAGCCGATTCCGCCCTTGAAGCCGTGGCAGACCATCCCCGTGCCCGAGCCGACGCAGCCCTGCTCGACCGGCCCGTCGCCCGCCGCCTCGAGCGCGGCGAAGACGTGCTCGCGCGTCACGTGCATCCCGTTGATGTCGTTGAGGAACCCGTCCCAGGTCTCGCCGACGACCGGAAGGTGCCAGCGATCGGTGCCCTCGCGGATCGCCGCCTCGACGAGCGCGTCGCGGACGACGCCGACCGAGTGCGTGTTCGTGAGACCGATCGCCGACGTCAGCAGCCCCGACTCGCGCACCCACTCCAGGCCGGTGAGCTCGCCGTTCCCATTCAGGCGGTGCGCGCCGGCGAAGAGCGGCAGCTCGGGCGGGAGGACGACCGTGACGCCGGTCCGGACGTCGGGATCGCGGCGGACGGTGCAGTGGCCGACGCGCACGCCGGCCACATCGGTGATCGCGTCGTGCGGCACCGGCAAACTCTAGGAGATGAAGCCGCCCTTCAAGTTCTCGGCGCGCACCCGTGTCGGCTTCTCCGACACCGACGCGCAGGGGATCGTCTACTACGGCCGCTACAATCCCTACTTCGACCTCGCCCGCGTCGAGTACCTCCGCTCGCTCGGGCTGCTGCGACGCCGGAGCGCGGCAGGCGACTTCGTCATGCGCGCGAACGACGTCGAGTATTTCGCGCCGGCCGTGTTCGACGACGAGATCGAGATCTGGGCCCGCGTCTCGCGGCTCGGCCGGACGAGCGTGACGTTCGCGTTCGCCGCGTACCGTCTGCCCGACGACGTGCTCATGGTGACGGCCCACCAGACGCTCGTCTACGTCGACCTCGCGCGGCGGAGCGCGCACGAGGTTCCCGCCGACTTCCGCGAGCCCGTGCTCGCCTTCGAGGGTGAGGATGTCGAGCGGTAGCGCGAGCGGCGCCGTCGAGGCGATCGACCGGATCCTCAACCGCGGCGGGGACGCCGACGACGTGCTGCGCGAGGTGGTGCGCAGCCTCCACGAGCGCGCGGGCTACGCCTGGGCGGGGATCCTCTTCGTCGAGGACGGCGAGCTCGTGCTCGGCCCCGAAGCCGGCGAGGCGGACGAGTCGCGGCGAGAAGCGGTGCCCGTCGTCTGGCAGGGAACGCGGGTCGCCGAGCTCGCGGTCGACGGCGCGAGCGCGGACGACCGGCCGCTGCTCGAGCAGGTCGCCGTGCTGATCTCGGGCCACTGCCTCGTCGGTTGGGACGTCGGTGGAGAAGCCTGGGAGAGCTGAAGGCGTACCCCGAAAGGGGTAGCGACGGCGCTCAACCAGGCTGCGATCCCTCGAACGAGGTACCCCCGCCCCTCGCAGTCCCGATCCCTCGAACGAGGGAAGCCCGCTTCTACGATGGCGTGACGCGGTACGCATCGAACACCGCGTCGACGTTGCGCAGCGAGGTGAGCAGCGCGCGCAGGCCCTGGACGTCGCCCACCTCGACGACGTACCAGTTGCGGGCCATCTGGTCCTCGACCGTTCCGCCGTAGGAGACGATGTTCGCGCCGTGCTCGGCGAACGTGCGAGCCACGTCCTCGAGCAGCCGCTGGCGGTCCCACGAGTCGACGGCGATCTGGACGCGGAAGCTCTGCGAGCCGCCTCCCTCCCACTCCACCGGCGTGAACCGCTCGGGATTTCGGCGGAGGGCACGGACGTTCGGGCAGTCCTCGCGATGGATCGTGATCCCCTTGCCGAGCGAGATGTAGCCGACGATCTCGTCCCCCGGCACCGGCGTGCAGCACTTCGCGAGCCGGACGAGGACGTCCTCGACGCCGACGACCTTGATCCCGTAGGTGTCGCTGCCGGCCGCCTCGCGCGCGCGCGGCTGCTTGAGCGGAACGGCCTCCTCCGCCGCAACCTCGTCGACCTTCAGCTGCTGGAGGACCTTGTCGACGATCTTCGCCGCCGTCAGCTTGCCGGAGCCGAGCGCGATGTAGAAGTCCTCCGCCTTCTTGTAGCCCGACTCGCGGATCACGCCCGCGAGCACCGCCGAGCCAGCGAGCTTCCGGTACGGGAGGTTCTGGCCCTTGAGCGCGTTCTCGAGCGACTCGCGGCCCTTCGCCTCGAGATCCTCCTTCTGCTCGCGCGAGAAGAACTGGCGGATCTTGTTCCGCGCCCGCGAGGACGCGACGAGGCCGAGCCAGTCGCGCGACGGGCCGCGCGAGGCGGACTTGCCGGTGAGGATCTCGACGCGGTCGCCGCTCTGCAGCCGGTAATGAAGCGGGACGATCCGGCCGTTCACCTTCGCCCCGACCGTGCGGTGCCCGACGTCGGTGTGGACGGCGTACGCGAAGTCGATCGGCGTGGCGCCGGCGGGCAGCGTCTTCACCTCGCCCTTCGGCGTGAAGACGAACACCTCCTCATCGAAGAGGTCGGTGCGGAAGCTCTTGACGAACTCGCGCGCGTCGGCCTCGTCGGCGTGGATGTCCATGAGCGAGCGCACCCAGATGCTCCACTCCTCGTCCGCCCCCTTCGAGCGGCGCCCGTCGCGCTTGTAGGCCCAGTGCGCCGCGACGCCGAGCTCGGCGGTCTCGTGCATCTCGCGGGTCCGCACCTGGATCTCGAGCGGCCGCCCCTCCGGCCCGATCACCGTCGTGTGCAACGACCGGTAGGCGTTGAACTTCGGCATCGCGATGTAGTCCTTGAAACGGCCGGGCATCGGCTTCCAGAGGGAGTGGATGAGGCCGAGAGCCCCGTAGCAGTCGCGCGTGCCCTCCTCGCCGTCGCGCTCGACGACGACCCGCATGGCCGTGAGGTCGTAGATCTCGTTGAACTCGCGGCCCTTCTTCGCCATCTTGTCGTAGATCGAGTAGAAGTGCTTCGCGCGGCCCGCGATCTCGACCGGGATGTCGACCTTCTCGAGCTCGCGGCGCAGCACCAGCGCCGCCTCGTCGACGTGACGCTCGCGGTCGGCGCGGCGCTCGGCGACCATCGTCTTGATCTCGGTGTACTTGCGCGGGTGGAGGGTCTGGAAGGCGAGATCCTCGAGCTCCCACTTGAGGGCGTGGATGCCGAGCCGGTGCGCGAGCGGCGCGTAGACCTCGAGGGCCTCCTTCGACTTCTGGATCTGCTTCTGCTTGCCGAGGTACTCGATCGTGCGGAGGTTGTGGAGACGGTCGGCGAGCTTGACGAGGATGACCCGCACGTCCTCGGCCATCGCGACGACCATCTTCCGGTAGTTCTCGGCCTCCGCCTGCTCGCGGCTCTGGAACTGGACGCGGGTCAGCTTCGTGACGCCGTCGACGAGCCGAGCGACCTCGTCCCCGAACTCCTCGCGCAACGCCTCGAGCTCGGTGCTCGTGTCCTCGACGACGTCGTGGAGGAGCGCGGCGGCGATCGTCTGCTCGTCGAGCCGCAGCTCGGCGCAGATCCTCGCGACGCCGACCGGATGCGTGATGAAGGGCTCCCCGGAGCGGCGCTGCTGCCCCTCGTGCGCCGCCGCCGCGAAGCGGAACGCGCGCGTGACGGGGTCGACGTCGGCATCCGGCTGGTAGGCGGCAACCTCCGCGAGCAGGCCTTCGAGGAGCTCCTCGTGCCGCTCGCCTGTCTCGACAGTCACCACTCATTCAGTGTACTCCGGCCGTTTCCGCGCACCTTCTACGGAGGAACGGCCGTTGTGGACGCGAAGTGACGCGTCCCGTGACCGTGTATCGCCGTTACCGTGCCGCCCTGCGGCTCGCCCGGATGCTCGCGCTCGCTCTCGGCGACCGCTAGGCGGAGAGCTCGAGCACGCCCTCGCCGACGCCGGCGACGGAGAACGGCGCCAGCGGCTCGAACCGCGCCTGGAAGAATCGCAGCTGCTCGGGCGCGTACGTCATCCGCAGGCCCGGAACGGCGGCTGCGTGGCGGTAGAGGTCGCCGACGACGCCCGCGACGTACTCGAGGTGCTCCTGCGTGTAGACGCGCCGCGGCAGCGTCAGACGGACGAGCTCGAGCCCGTGGTACGGCTCGTCGCCGTGCTGGCCCGAGACGATCCCGCGCTCCATCGTCCGCACGCCGCCGGCGAGGTAGATGGCGGCCGCGAGCGCCTGCGCCGGGAACTCGTGCTGCGGGATGTGCGGCAGGAACCGTTTCGCGTCGAGGAATACCGCGTGGGCGCCCGGCGGCAGGACGATCGGGACGCCGGCCTCGACCAGGAGCGACGCGAGATGCGCGACCTGGTCGACGTAGTGGGAGACGGTCGGCTCGTCCGCGGCCTCCCGGATGCCGACCGCGAGCGCCTCCATCGCGGCGCCGGACATGCCCCCGTAATGCGGGAAGCCCTCGTAGACGACGACGATCTCCCGCAGCTTCTCCGCCAGCACGTCGTCGTTCACGGCGACGAGACCGCCGATCGGGACGAAGTGGTCCTTCTTCGACGAGAAGATCGCGCCGTCGCTGAGGCCCGCGATCAACGCGAGCAGCTCCGGGAGCGACCGGTGCCCGAAGCCTTCCTCTTGCCGCTTCACGAAGAGCGCGTTCTCCGAGCTCCGAGTCGCGTCGAGGATCAGCGGGACGCCGTAGTCGCGCGTCACCGAGCGCACCTCGGAAAGGTTCGCGATCGAGAACGGCTGGCCGCCGGCCATGTTGAGGCATGCCTCCTGGCGGACGAAGGCGATGCGCGCGCGGCCGGCGTCCCGTAGCACCTGCTCGAGCTTTCCGACGTCGATGTTGCCCTTCCACCGATACGTCGACTCGGGATCCTGCGCCTCCTCGACCGAGACGTCGACCCAGACGCCGCCGGCGAGCTCGGCGTGGGCGCGCGACGTCGTGAAGTAGAGGTTGGACGGGACGAGCTGGCCGGGACGGACGAGGACGCGCGAGAGGAGATGCTCGGCGCCCCGACCCTGGTGCGTCGGGATCACGTGCCGGTAGCGGTAGACCTCCTGGACGGCCTGCTCGAGGCGGAAGAAGCTCCGCGAGCCGGCGTAGGCCTCGTCGCCGCGCTCCATCGCCGCCCGCTGCTCCTGCGAGACCGCCGACGTGCCGCTGTCGGTGAGGAGGTCGACGAACACGTCCTCCGAGCGGAGGAGGAAGGTGTTGTAGCCCGCCGCCGCGAGCGCCTCCTGGCGCCGGCTCGGATCCCGGAGCGTGATCGGCTCGACGACCTTGATCTTGTACGGCGGCACGTGCACCGCCTGAAGCTTGCGCAGGGCCGGCGGCCGGGGCATCGGGACCGACTACCGAGTGAGTACGGGCTGTCTACGACCACGCCTTGCGGAAGTCGCGCGGCTCGGCCGGCGTCCGCCCGCGGCGGGTCACGCAGCGTGCGCGAGCGGCTGCTCGGCCGCGAGCAGGGCGCGGAACCGAGACGATTCGAGGAGGTCGCGGCGATGGTCCTCTTCGAGGGCGAGCTCGGCGAAGATCGCCGCCGCCTCCGGGTCGCGCGCAGCGGCCGGCTTCCGCCATTCCTGTGCGAGCCAGCTGCGCAGTTCGTGGTAGCGGCGGGGCGTCGGAAAGACGCGGCGGACGACGAGCTGCGGCGCGACGGTGCCGTTCCACCGGTTCTCCTCGAGCCGGAACGCGACGTCGTAGCTCCCGTCGCGGAGGGCGTCGACCCGCGTTCCCTGGCCGAATGCGATCGCGCTGCCGGCGTCGACACCGTGGCGATCGACCCGGAAGCGCAGATGCTTTCCCTCGCCGACCGTCGTGAGGCCGGTGAGCCGGCAGCCCGGCGTGAGTAGCGTGACGCCGGGGTTGCCGAGCCCGAACGGCGCGAGCCGCGCGAGCTCGCCGCAGAGCTCGAGCGAGAGCTGCGTTCCGCGCGGGACGACGGCGTCGACGTGCGTGACCGCCTGGAGGTCGGCGTCGTCGAGGACGCCGGCGGCGTGCTGCGCGAACGCCTCGGCGAAGGCGTCGACGTTCTCCTCCCGAATCGCGAGCCCGGCGGCCGCTCGGTGGCCGCCCCAGCGCTCGAGGAGACCGGCGCAGGCGCCGAGCGCCGCGTGCAGATCGAAGGCGGGGATCGACCGGCCGGAGCCCTTCCAGTTGCCGTCTGCTCCTGCGATGAGGACGACCGGGCGGTGGTAGCGCTCGACGAGCCGGGAGGCGACGATGCCGATCACGCCCTCGTGCCAGTCGGCGCCGGCGACGGCGTACGCGCGGCGGCTCCGCCGTTCCTCCGGCCAGGAGTCGATCTGGTCGATCGCCTCGCGGAGGATGCGCGCCTCGACCGCCTGCCGCTCGCGATTGAGGTCCTCGAGCGACTCTGCGAGGCGGTGCGCTTCCACCTCGTCGTCGGTGAGGAGGAGCTCGAGCGCTGCTCTCGGATGACCCAGCCGCCCGGCGGCGTTGATCCTCGGTGCGAGGCGGAAGCCGACGGCGCCGGCGTCGACGGCCGCGGGATCGACGGCGGCGGAGCGCATGAGCGCCCGCAGGCCGGGCCGGGTCGTGCGCGCGAGCGCGCGCAGGCCCGCGATCGCGAGCGAGCGGTTCTCGTCCACGAGGGGGACGACGTCGGCGATCGTCGCGAGCGCGACGAGGTCGAGGTGCCGCCGCGGAATCTCGGAGTCGACGCCGAAGAGCGCCTGTCCGAGCTTGAAGACGACGCCGGTGCCGCACAGCTCCGGGAACGGGTAGTCGGACGGCCGGGTGGCCACGATCGGGCAGTCCGGGACCGCATCGCCCGGCCGGTGATGGTCGGTGACGATGACCTCAAGACCACGCGCCGCCGCCGCTGCGACCTCGGCGGCCGCCGTGATGCCGCAGTCGACCGTGAGGACGAGACCGCAGCCTTCGTCGGCGAGCCGGGCGAGCGTCTCGCTCCGGACGCCGTATCCCTCGTCGAAGCGGCTCGGCAGATGCCAGGCGACGTCGGCGCCGAGCTCGCGCAGGAGGAGGACGGCGAGCGCGGTCGCCGCGATCCCGTCGACGTCGTAGTCGCCGTGGACGCAGATGCGCCGGCCGGCGGCGACCGCGGCGCGGATGCGCTCGCACGCCTCGGCCATCGCGCCGAGCAGGAAGGGGTCGTGCGGCGGCTGCTCGCCGGCGAGGAAACGGCCTGCCTCCTCGGGATCGGCGTGTCCGCGCCGGACGAGCACCGCGGCGGTGACGTCGGAGACGCCGAGTGCGCGAGCGAGCTCCGCCTGCGCCCCGGGCGGGCAGTCGGCGAGCGTCCAGGAGCCGTCGTCCATGCGATCGACGGTACGGGCGGGGGCGGACGGAACGGTTGCCGGCACCTGTCTCCAGCGGACGGCTGTGGACGGATCGCCGGCATTCCGCGACGGAGTTGCCACTCCGCCGGCACGGTTCGCGGTGCACGCTTGGCCTACCCCTTGGGCGGGTGGGGGATCGGGATGGAGTAGAAACAGCATCATGGCCGCGCCCGATCCCGCCGAGCTTCGCCGCGAGTTCCTGCTCGACCCCGAGATCGCCTTCCTCAACCACGGCTCCTTCGGCGCGTGTCCACGACCCGTGTTCGAGCGCTACCAGGGCTGGCAGCGCGAGCTCGAGCGCGAGCCGGTCGACTTCATCGACCGCCGGCTCCCCGGGCTCCTCGACGAGGCGCGCACCGAACTCGCCCGCTACGCCGGCGCCT
>Ga0335081_10020957_pt1 | contig 10575 bp, 9 predicted proteins | sample Lox_Sample_35_FD_206713 | JGI IMG/M metagenome (GOLD analysis project Ga0335081, IMG submission 206713) | Soil microbial communities from Loxahatchee National Wildlife Refuge, Florida, United States - Lox_Sample_3.5 | ecosystem: Environmental > Terrestrial > Soil > Wetlands | place: USA: Florida... | reverse complement strand
CGGGCTCCTGGTGGACCAACGACAGTTCCGGCCCCTGAGTTCCCAGCCGAATGGACGTGTCCGGATCAAGAACCGATTCGGTAACGCGAGTGCTATTCAAGAACGTGCCGTTGGTGCTTTCGAGGTCGCGCACGCGGAACTCGGCGCGACCGTCGATCAGTACGCGCTCAATCATTGCGTGATGGAGGGAAACCGTTCCGGAATCCGACCCCTGGATGACGAGGTCGTTGTCGGGCGCGCGGCCGATGCGCGTCTGCTCAGTGTGAATTTGATAACAAATCCGCACCGAAGCGCCGGGCTGCGAAACGAGCCACGCTTTCGGGGCTTCCGTTGTTTCGGAAGAACCCTGTAAGTTTGACACGATTTCGCGGCTGGTTAGCGACGATTCTGCCATTCAATACCTGCGACATAAGTCGGGTGCAATCCGACGACCAGGAAGCGGCGCGCCGGCGGTTCCGTGTTAGCGAATTGACAATCCGGCCGTGGGTCCGATACTGTGGGTCCGCTTGGAGATCGCGCCGGAAACCGTGGTGCTGGACGTAAGGCCGGCGCGCCCGTCCGCGGCCCGCGCGTTTTGGAAAATCTTATTGACGGCGGCGCCTCCGGCCGCCATTTGGTTTCTGCCCCTGAGGCTTGAACCGCGAGCGCAGCACGCCATCGCGATCGCCTTGTTCATGATTCTCGGCTGGGCGACGGAAGCAATGGATCATGGAGTGACCGGCCTGATCGGCTGCTATCTGTTCTGGGTTTTGGGCATCGCGCGGTTCGATCTGGCGTTCAGCGGCTTCGCTGACGACACGCCCTGGTTCCTGCTGGGCGCGCTTCTGTTTGGCACGATGGCGGCGAAATCGGGGCTGGCGCGCCGCCTTGCGTATCTCGTCACGATCCGGATCGGCACGAGCTATTCGCGATTATTGCTGGCGTTGATCCTTTCCGATTTTCTGCTGACCTTTCTGATTCCTTCCGGCATGGCGCGCGTCACCATCATGGCGGCGATCGCGATCGGATTGATCGAAGCGTTCGGGCTGGGGGTGGGCAGCAACGTGGGGCGCGGGATGTTCTTGATTCTGACCTACACGGCCGGGGTGTTCGACAAAACCATCATCGCCGGGGCCGCCGCGATCACCGGACGCGGCATCATCGAAAACATCGGGCACACCGAAGTTTTATGGAGCCGCTGGCTGGTAGCCTATCTGCCGTCGGACCTCGCCACGATCCTGGTAGCATGGCGGCTAACGTTGTGGCTATACCCGCCGGAAAATGCTTCACTGCCCGGCGGCATGCAGTTCCTGCGGGCGGAACTGCGCAGATGCGGCCCGTGGACATCGATCGAGAAGAAGTCCTTCGCCCTGATGCTCACGGCCGTTGGCTTCTGGGCGACGGACTTCCTTCACCACATTTCGCCGTCGATGATCGGCCTGGGCATCGGCCTTGTCGGCGTTGTGCCGTTTCTACAGATCCTCGACATCGAAGACTTCAAGAAGATCAATTTCCTGCAGCTTTTTTTCGTGGCGGCGGCCGTCAGCATGGGGAAGGTCCTGAGCGCGACTCGAGGGCTGGACGTGTTGACGAACATCCTGTTTGCGTGGATGCAGCCGCTGTTGAACCACGACGTGCTCTCCGCGTTCGTGCTGTACTGGACGGGGTTCGTCTATCACATTTTCCTGGCGAGCGAGATTTCGATGCTCGGTACGTCCACGCCGCTGCTGATGCAATTTGCGGCCGGGCACGGTTTGAACCCGCTCAAGCTGGGGATGATCTGGGTGTTCGCCTCCGGCGGCAAGATCTTCATCTATCAGTCGGGCGTGTTGATCATCGGATACGCGTATGGCTACTTCCGTTCGAAAGACATCCTACGGCTGGGGCTCGTGATGAGCGCGGTGGATTCGGTGCTGCTTCTGGTGGTGGTGCCGCTGTACTGGCCGTTGCTCGGCATTCGGTAGCTTATGGCAGGCTGGCAGCCCGCCCCACCGAGTTGACAAGGCGGGTGCTGGCCGCGATCATGGCAATTTGCTTCGGCTCGATCGGGAATGAAGAAAGCACCCGAAAAAACAAAGCCCCACCGCGAGACGCTTCCCTCTCAAAAAACGGAATGGCGGAGGCGCCTTCTGCCGGTAATTGCGCTTTGGGTCTGCGCGCTGGCTGCGTATTCGAATTCGTTTCGCACCGGCCTGCCGTTCGATAACGAATGGGTGATCCAGCAGGATTCGCGGATCCAGGCGGCCACGGCGGAGAACCTGCGCCTGATTTTCACAGAAGATTACTCGTACAAAAGTTCAAGCAGCGGCCTCTATCGGCCGCTGACCACGCTCTCCTACCTGGTGAACTACGCAATCCTCGGCAACGGTCCCAATCCGGCCGCGTACCACTGGGTCAACTTCGCGCTGCACGCCATCAACATGACGCTGGTGTACTGGCTCGGCCTGCTGCTGTTTCGAGAACTCAACGGCGGGCGCCAGGCCGCGTTCGCGCTGGCTGCATTGTGGGGCGTGCATCCCCTGCTTACGGAATCGGTCACCAACATTGTGGGCAGGGCCGACCTTCTGGCGGGCTTTGGCATCCTGGCCGGCCTGCTCTGCCACATCCGAAGCGCCGACAACTCGCGGCCCAACCGCGCGCGATGGATCGCGATGTTCGTCCTCGCAACAACAGTGGGAGTCTTTTCCAAAGAGAGCGGGGTCACGGTTGTTGGTGTCATGCTGGCGTACGATCTGATTTTCTTCCGGGGCAACCGGTCCGCCGCGGAGCTATGGCGGAGTTGCCGGCCAACGTATCTGGCGCTGATCGTTCCTTTCGGAATCTTCTTCTTGCTCCGCGCCAATGCGCTCGGCAAAACCGTGATTCCGGCGATTCCATTCACGGACAATCCGGCCGCCGGCGCTGCTTTTTTTATCGGCCGATTTACGGCGGTGAAAGTGCTCGGCAAGTACCTGTGGCTGATGCTGTGGCCGGCTAACCTCTCCTGCGATTACTCGTTCAACCAGATTCCGCTCTCGTCCGTCGGAGATGGGAAGGCATGGCTTGCGCTGGCTGTGTGCACGGGCTTAGGCGGCCTTGCGGTGTTGGCGTATCGGAGGCAACGGACGATCAGCTTTTTTCTCGGGCTGTTCTTTATCACGATTGCACCGACAGCCAATCTTGTAATTTTGATCGGCGCCCTCATGGCCGAGCGGTTCATGTATGTGCCGGCCCTCGGTCTTGCCGGATGCGTTGTGTGGCTGGTTCATTCGGCGTCGCGGCGGATCGGCGTTTCGTTCGCGGCCGCGATGGTTCTCTTGTGCCTGGCGTATGGCGCGCGCACGTTCGTCCGGAATTGGGATTGGCAGGACGAGCAGACTCTATGGACCAGCGCCGCGCAGGCGGCCCCGTCGAGTTACAAGGTTCAAGTTCACCTGGCCAGCGCCTTGGTGCAGCCCAATGGCGCAGGGCTGGAGCAGGCTGTCAGCGCGATCGATCGCGCGCTCGCCATTCTCGCTCCCGTGCCGGACCGTCTGAACGTGCCGCAGCCGTATTCGGTGGCGGGATTCTTCTACCGAAGCCAGGGAGACGCTCTCGCCGCGAAAAACTCCGGCGCGCAAAGCCGGGGCTGGTACGACAGATCCCTCGATGCACTGCTGCATGGCGAGCGTGTGGACCGGACGATCGCGCGCGAAGTGCAAAGCGAGAATGCAGCGCGCGGGATTCAGACCGCGGCCTCGGGCTGGTATCCGCTCTATCTGGAGCTGGGGGAAACTTACATGCGGCTCTCGAACTTGCCTCAGGCTCTGGCGTCATTCGAATACGGGCGGGCGATCAATCCGATTCCGGAATTCTTCGAGGACATGTCGCGCGCGTACCTGGCCAATCGTAATACCGAGCGCGCCGAAACCACGCTGCTCGAAGGCATCCTGGCGGGCGCGGATTCATCCAAACTCGTTTCCGAGTTGGCGGCGACTTACCGGGAGTATGATCCTCAGAGTTGCGCCGTTCGCAACCAGAACGGCACAACCAGCCTGAATGCCGGCTGCCCCGCGGTGCACCGTCAACTCTGCGTGGCCGCGCGGAACCTGGCCGGTCTCTATCGCCGGATGCCGCAGCCCGCGCTGGCGCAAGCGATCGAAGCCAGAGCCCGCCGCGAATTCGGCTGCGGCGATGCCGGCTCCCCATAAATAACTGCGGATTCATACTCACCCGTCCAGCACTCCGCGGGCCGCGTGATAGCCGCACATTCCATGCACGGCGCCGCCGGGCGGGCTCGATGAGGAACAGAGGTACACGCCATCGAGCGGCGTGCGGTAGCGCAGTCGCGTGGAGCGGAGGAGGAACTGCTCGAGGTCCATAGCTCCGCCGTTGATGTCGCCGCCCACCAGATTGGAGTTGTGTTGCTCGAGCGTAGCGGGTGTGAAGGCGTGCCGGGCGAGGATATGAGAGCGGAAGCCGGGGGCGAAGCGTTCGACCTGGGATTCAATGGCGTCCGTCAGATCGGCCGTAGAGCCGTTCGGCACATGACAGTAGGCCCAGGCCGTGTAGCGTCCCTGAGGGGCGCGAGAAGGATCGAACAAGGTTGGCTGCACCAGCAAGACAAACGGCGCGCCCGTATGCCGCGCTTCCCACTCGGCGATCTCGGGAAGCGTCCCGCCGAGATGCACGGTTGCGGTGCGATAGCACTCCCGCGCCCTCCACGGAACGGGCGCATCGAGAGCCCAATCGAGCTTAAAGACGCCGGGACCATACCGGTAATCCGCGAGCAAGCGCCGGTATCCGGGCGGCCAGCGGTCGCCTCCCAATGCCAGCAATTGCCGCGGCGTCACGTCGCACAGGGTGATTCCGGACTCTGGAAGCGCCGTGACCCGCGATTCGGTCCGAATCTCGGCGCCGGCCGCGCGCAGCCGTCCGGCGAGCGCGTCGCTGATCCGCTGCGCGCCGCCTTTCGGAATCGGCCACCCCACGGCGTGCGCCGCGATGGCCAGCACCAGCCCGATGGCTCCGCTGGGAATCGCTTCGAGCGGCACCGCGGAGTGCGCCGCGATACCCGCGAACAATGCCCGCGCGCGAACACCCTGAAAGTGCGATTCAGCCAGACCGCGCGCCGATCGCGCCGCAGCCAAGCCGAAACGCGCCAATCGAAACGGCGCCCTTGGAAAATGGAAAGGCGGACCGAGCACATCGTGCCTCAACCGGGGCCAGCTCTCGACGAGAGGTTCGAACAGGCGCCGCCACGCCACGCCATCCGCTTCGAGATTGGCGCACGTGGCATCGAGCGAACGCTCGAGCACGACAGCGGTCCCGTCATCCAATGGGTGCGCCAGCGGCGCTTCCGGTTGGATCCATTCCAGCCCATACTCGCCGAGCCCGTAGCGCTCAAAGCACGGCGAGCTGACGGCCAGCGGATGCACAGCGCTGCAGACATCATGCTGAAAGCCCGGCAGCGTCAACTCCATGGTTCGGGCGCCGCCTCCTATCTGCACCGCGGCCTCGTGCAGCGTCACGGCGAAACCGCCCAGCGCCAGCTCGATCGCCGCCGCGAGACCGTTTGGTCCAGCACCAATCACCGTCGCCCGCGTTTTCGCGAAACTCGCCAACGTCGGCTATTGTAAAGGAGATGATCAGGAAACGGCTGGGCAATAGTGACATGGAACTCACACCCATCGGCATCGGCGCATGGGCGATGGGTGGAGGCGGCTGGGCATTCGCGTGGGGACCGCAGGACGACGCGCAATCGATCGCAGCGATCCAGGCCGCGCTCGATCGCGGCGTCAACTGGATCGACACCGCCGCCATCTATGGTCTTGGACATTCCGAAGAGGTGGTCGCACGCGCATTGAACGGCCGCTCCAACAGGCCGTACATTTTCACGAAATGCGCGCTGGTTTGGGATGAACAGCGCCAAATCAGCCGATCGCTGAAGGCCGAGTCAATCCGCCGCGAATGTGAAACCAGTCTCAAACGGCTGAAAGTCGACACGATCGACCTCTATCAGATCCATTGGCCGGATCCCGATCCGGATCTCGAAGAGGGCTGGAGCACGCTTGCCCAGCTTCAAAAGGAAGGCAAAGTGCGCTGGATCGGTGTTTCCAACTTTAACGTTGCGCAGATGGAGCGGTGCCGGAAAATTGCGCCAATCACGTCACTGCAACCACCCTACTCGGCTATCTCGCCGGAAGTAGAAAACGAGATTCTGCCCTATTGCCAGCAGCATGGCATTGGCGTGATTGTGTATTCGCCGATGAAATCGGGCCTGCTCACGGGAGCGATGACGCGCGAGCGTATCGCCAATTTTCCGCAAGACGACTTCCGGCGGAAGGCGCTCAACTTTCAGGAGCCACACCTCACGCGCAACCTCGAATTCGCGGAGCTGATGAAGCAGATGGGGGCGCGGCACGGCCGGACCGCGGGTGAGGTGGCGATCGCGTGGACGCTCCGCCACCCGGCGGTGACCGCGGCGATTGTGGGCATGCGTTCGTCACAGCAGGTGGACGGGGTGATTGGCGCGATGGAGTTCCGCCTCAGCAACCAGGAAATTCAGGAGATCGCCGATTTCCGCAAGGGACAGCTAGCCCGCACCGCGTCCTAGAGGTTGAAGGAGAAGCCGACCGTGTACTCCTGCTGGATGAAGCGGCCGCTGTGAAATAAAAAGTCGAACGGCTTGCTCATGTTGTAATAGCGCGCGTCCAAGCGGATGCCCCAGAGCGAAGTCAGCCGCACTTTCAGGCCGCCGCCGTAGTTGAACCCGTATTTGGTGACCTGGTTTCCGTAATAAACGGAGGTGCCCGGCGGGAAGAAGCCGCTGAACTGCACGCCGCCGGCGGCGAAGGGGCGCACGCGCGATCCTTCGGGTGTGGGATAGGCGAGGAAATTGTAAAAGCCCTGGTGAATGGGGACACTGACGTTGGTGGCGGGGGTGGCCTGGGTGCCTCCGGGGATCGAGGTTGTCAGCGCCGGAATATCCATCGAGGTGTGACTGTACGCGTATCCGAATTCGTGACCGAAAAAGCGCCACGAGTTCAGGGTCATGCGGAAGGCCAGGCTGAATCCGCTTTTCATCACGTATTGCTGGTCGGGAGTGCTGCCGGGAGCGTATCCGATTTGACCGTCGCTGAAGCGTGAAACGCCGCCGCTAACGGAGGCTTCGAACACCTGAGCAAAGCCAAGTGAAGAGCAAAAAAACGCGGCGAGTGCGACGCACCGGAAGCGCATGAATCCAGTGTACACGCGGCGTTAGCCGGCTCGATATTTATCGCGGCATTGGGGGGAACAGAAGTAAACCAACTCGCCTTTGATGGTTCGCGTGAGGCTGCCGTTCGCAGCCACGTAGGTCCCGCAAACCGGGTCCTTTTTCAATTCGCCGCCAGCCGGCACGGAAGGCGGCTGGTGCGGCCGCGCGGGCGATGCATTATAGGATCGAAAGCTGGCGACGACGCTGGTGAAGAGCCAGCGAACCAGAAAGAGGACCAATAGCGGGAAGAGGAACCGGATTACTAAAAAACGAATCATGGAATCGGGGCGGAAGGCGTTGGCTCCGCCCCGGAAATCGACCTGCTATTTCTTGCCTTTTTTGGTCTCTTTGGGATTCTTGTACGAGGTATCGACCGTAGCACCGAGGGTGGCCAGCATCGACTTGGCGGAATCGGCGAAAGGCCCATCCGGCTTGAGCTGGAGATATTTCTGGAAAGCATCTTCCGTACCGGGCACCGGAGTTACCTTGCCATCTTTGGCAATCGTAGCTTTTGACAACAGATAGACGCCGTACTGATATTGCGCATCGGCGTAGTTGGGATCGGCCGCGATGGCTTTCTTGAAGGCGTCTCCGGCCGGCTCGTTCTGGCCGGCATTCACCAGCAGGGCTCCGAGATTGTAATAGTAGCGTCCGGTGTTGGGCGGGTCGAGCGTAGAAGCCTTGTTTAATTCGGCTTCCGCTTCGGGATACTTCTTGGCGCGGGCCAGCGCGAGGGCGTAATTGTTGTGGTAACCGGGGTCGTCGGGCTTGAGTTCGATCGCCTTTTGATAGGCATCGAGCGCCTTCTGCATCTCGGCGTCGGCATCGGGACCTTTCTTGGCTTCCGCAAGGTTCGTCTCGGCTTCCGCCAACTGCGCCCAGACAACGTGCTGTTTGGGATCGAGCTCACTGGCCTTATTGAACGAGGCGATCGCCTGGTCCCACTGCTTGGCCTGAGCGGCGGCGATGCCGGCGTTGAATGCGTCATTCAACTCCTTGTTCTTCTTCATCGCCTCTTCGCGCTCTTTCAGCGCTTTTTCCTGCTCGGCCTTCTGCGCCGCAGTCAAGCCGCGGGTGGCGTCCTGATTGGCGGCGGCTTGCTGGCCGGGGGCTCCAGCGGATGCCGCGGCGGCGGCGGCCTTGGCGAGATCGAAGTCGACGGGCATATCCATCGGGAGAGGGAGCCGCACCCCCTTGGCTCCGTCTTTATCCTGTCCATTCACCGCCACGGTAATGTCATACATGCCGTACGGCAGGCCGGCGTGCAGGTAGTGGCCTTTCTTGTCCGTCTTGACCTGATAGTTACCCTTGATATCGGTGCGCACGATCTTGATAATGGCGCCCTGCAGCGGCTTACCGTCTTCACCCTTGACGTTCCCTTCCAAGGTGGCGGTTTGGGCGAGCGCCGAATAGGCGCAAAAGAACAGCCCGGCCGTGGTCAAAGCCAGGTTTCGAAGCTTCATACAACCTCCAACGTTAGAGACTGAAGAACTTATACGTTAAGACTCAGTATAGCGCACCGGGTTTTTGCGGACTTCGGACCTACTCGTCGAATAGTCCGATTTGTTCCTTGGAGGGGAGCTTCGGTTTACGCTTTTTGAGAGGGCTGCCGACCACCCCGAGGACCTCGACCGAGCGCAACGCGGCGCGGGGAATGAAGACGCGCTGCTGATTACTGTACGGGTCAGGCGGGATGACGGTAAACCCGTGCGGCTCGACCGGCAACAAATTGTTGGGCATCACACCTTCGAGGATTTCGCCGTCGCGGAACTGGAAGCTCATCCAGAGGCCGCCCATTTTGGGGCGGGTAAGGAAGGTGCGGCGGGTATCTTCGTCACCGGCATCGAACTCGCGGACAAACGAAACGGTCTTGATCTCGGCATACGGCACAGTCACGACGTTACCCTCGGCCGAGAGCAGCTCGATTCCCGCAAGTTGTTGAAAAGTGGATGGATTGACGTATCCGGCCAAGGCCTCGCGATCGAACCGCCGGATGACTGCTTTCTTGGTAGTGGAACCGGCCAAAACCACCTCAACCCGGTAAGCATGTTTCAAACATTTCGGGTGTTATTGTATCATTGGCACAATGCCGGGTGACACGACGACGGAAGGAGCCAGGCTGCGTCCTCAAATCCAGGCATTTCTCAATTTCTGCCGGGTGGAGAAGGGGCTGTCGAGTAATTCTCTGAGCGCCTACGCGGCTGATCTGGAAAGACTTAGCCGATATCTGGGGGAAGCAGCGGGAGTGCCCGGGACAGAGGACCTGCGCGGCTACCTCGATTCGCTATATCAGCAGGGGCTGAGCAGCCGTTCGGTCGCACGGCACGTGGCGACGTTACGCAATTTGTGCAGTTTTCTGGTTCGCGAGGAAGTTCTGACGAGTGATCCGTCCGAGCACCTGCGCACGCCGAAGCAGTGGCAGGCGATTCCCAAGTTTCTGAATTTAGAGCAGATAGAAAAGCTGATCGCCGCGCCAGACCTCTCCAAGCCGACCGGATTGCGGGATCGGGCGATGCTGGAAGTGCTGTACGCCAGCGGGCTCCGGGTTTCGGAGCTATGCCGGCTGGGCATCGGCGATCTCAACGCGGAAATGGGTGTCCTGCGCACCACCGGCAAGGGGAATAAGCAACGGCTGGTCCCGGTTGGGAAAGAAGCGATCGGAACGGTGAGGAGCTATTTGGAATCGGGCAGGAGCGCGCTGCTGAAACGGCGTGCCAGCCGGTACCTTTTCGTGACCGCGCGCGGGGGGTGCCTGACGCGGCAGGCATTTTGGAAGCTGCTGGCGGGATATGGGCGGAAGGCGGGGATCTTCCACGGGCTGACGCCACACGTGCTGCGGCACAGCTTCGCGACCCACCTGTTGGAGCACGGCGCCGACTTGCGCGTCATCCAGGAATTGCTCGGTCACGCCAGTATCAGCACGACGGAAGTCTATACGCACGTGGCGGGTCAGCGTCTGCGCGAGGTGCACCGCAAGTAACATCCGCGCCCATTGCCCTGATTTTGACTTTAGCGCCCGGGGTCTGCGATACTGTGCTGGATGGAACGGACCGAAGCGGAGTTGATAGCAGGGGTGCTCAAAGGCGATGCCGCCAGCTTCGAGCCTTTGGTCGAGAAGTATTCCCCGCGCATTTTTGCCATGGCCCGGCGCCATGCGCGGCGGGAGAGCGAAGTCGAGGACATCGCCCAGGAAATCTGGCTCAAGGCGTTCGAGCGGCTGAGCAGCTATCGGGCCGAGGCGCCGTTTGAACACTGGCTCATGCGGCTGGCCGTCCGTACGTGTTACGACTCGCTGCGCGCCCACCGACGCAACCGGGAGACGGCTTTCTCCCAACTCACAGAGCCCGAGGAAGACTGGCTGGACCGGTTCGTAACCGAGC
>Ga0335081_10020956_pt1 | contig 10575 bp, 10 predicted proteins | sample Lox_Sample_35_FD_206713 | JGI IMG/M metagenome (GOLD analysis project Ga0335081, IMG submission 206713) | Soil microbial communities from Loxahatchee National Wildlife Refuge, Florida, United States - Lox_Sample_3.5 | ecosystem: Environmental > Terrestrial > Soil > Wetlands | place: USA... | reverse complement strand
GGGTCGAGGCGCTGGCCAAGGCCGGAACGGTTGCGATCACACCCGCGCTTGAGGCCGCGGCCAAACGCGCAGCCAGACCGCCCACACGGCTCATCGACCCAGCCTCGGGAGCTGACCGGCCTGTGGCGCTCCGCGATCCACGTTGGAGCTCATCAGGCTTTCTGACGTCGCGGCAGGACACCCGCCTCGACCGAAATCGTGGAGAAGCTGTGACCGGTCTGCACGGTGGCGAGCGGAGCCGGGTAGCGCGCGGGATTCCGACAATTCCGACGCACCATCGCGTACTCGATCATACAGGCGCAAACATGCTAGTCCAGGGATCCTCGTGCGGCAACTCTCCAGGTCAGCTCGCGTAGCCGCGCCGCTTCCCGGCTTGCTGCCGCCGCTGGGTCGCCACCCGTACGCTCGTGCGCGTTCACGATCCCGCGCGAGACGGCGACCAGCCCGCCGGCGGGACCGGGCGCGAACACAGCCGCCAGCTCCTCGATCCGTCCACCCTGGCCACCGACCCCTGGGAGCAGGAATATCGCGCGGGGCATCAGCCGGCGCAGCGCCTCCATCCGCTCCGGGGCGGTCGCGCCGACCACGGCGCCAACGTCGCTCAACGGCCGATCCGCGTCCGGCTGTCCCAGCTCGGCGACCATCGCCGCCAGGCGGTCGCTAACCGTGCGCCCCGAATCGCACTCGAGCTCCTGGACATCGACTGCGCCGGGATTCGACGTTCGCACGAGCACGAACACTCCCGCGCCAGAAGCTCGCGCGGTGGCGACGATCGGCAGCAGCGAGTCGGTCCCGAGCAGCGGATTGACCGTCAGCGCATCGGCTCCGAGGCCGGGCACGGGCCCAAACGCGGTCGGTGTCTGGCCGATGAACGCCTGCGCGTAGGCTGCCGCGGTGATGTCGATGTCGCCCCGCTTGGCGTCGGCGATCACGAGCAGCTCATGCTCGCGGGCGCGCTCAACGACGTCGTTCAGCGCCGCCCAGCCGGGCGCGCCCAACCGCTCGAAGCAGGCGACTTGCACCTTGACTGCGACGCACTGCTCACTCACCGCTTCGATCGCCAACCCGCAGTGTGCCATCACCGCGCGCGCGGCCCGCGCAGCCGGGGACAATGCGCGACTCCCGGCCACATCCGCAAGCTCGACGGCCCGCGGCCACAAGCGAGCGGGATCGGGATCGAGCCCGAGCACGAGCTGGGAGGCTCGACTGGCGACGCGGCTCCCCAGGCGCCCAGCGAAGCTCGGACTGCACGGCTCGGCAGCTGAGAGCGGGTTTGCGGTCAGTTGAGCGCCTTCTTGAGTGCCGCCCCGGCGGTGAACTTCGGAACCCGAGATGCCGCGATCTGGATCGTCTCGCCGGTCGCCGGGTTGCGCCCCTCGCGAGCGCTGCGGTCGGAGACGCTGAACTTGCCGAAGCCGGACAGGTTGACATCGCTGCCCCGCTTGAGCGCGTCCTCGATCGTCTCGAGAAAGGCCTCGACCGCGTCAGCGGCATCCTTCTTGCTCAACCGGGCGCGGTCTGCGACCTGGTCGACGAACTCGGTTTTCGTCACTTGATCTCTCCTTCTGGGTGATAGGAACGGTCGAAGGTAACATGGCTCGCGAACACGCCAGGTCGACGCCAGGCAGAGGAGCCCTGCGTTCTTCGCCCGCGACTGGCACCAGCGAGCGGGAGGATGGCGCTGCGGCGGGCTCCGCATGGTGATCGAGTTGCGAACCTGACCAGTTCGTGAAGGTTCCGATCACCAAGCGGAGAGGCTAGTGTATCGTCTCGGAATTACCTTGACAGGCCCTGAGCGCTGTTTGCGCGAGTTGACAGCCTGATGGACTGTCAACTCATTTACGAGACACTACACCAGCGGGCCCGCGGCGGCACCCGGCGGCGCTCGTCGGCCGCTCTGGGGGACAGAATATTGTCGTGGATATCGCTCGAATCACGTGGGTTGCGACCGTATTCGTCTGCCTGATAACCGTGCTGCTCCTCGTCTTCGACGGCTACTACGGCTACGCCGGCGTTACCTTCGCGGTTGCACTCGCCGCTGCAATCAACATCAATTAGCACGAACAGGCAGCGCAATCAGCTACAAACACGTGTGCTGCATGGCTCGACCGTATTGATCGGTGACGCGCGACCGTCTCAGTGCTCTGCAGACGGGTCGCGAGCGCGCTTTTCAGACCGGTCGCGAGCGCGCTTTGCAGACTGGTCACGAATTAGGGCCCGGGGGCGCTGACACGGAGTGGGCAAGCCACCGGAGCAGGCCACGAGCGGCATCGCCCCGATGACTGATCGCATCCTTCTCGTGGTCCTGAAGCTCTGCCATGGTTCGGCGTCCGGTGTCTGCATCGGGCACAAAGACCGGGTCATAGCCGAATCCGCGCCGACCGCGCCGTGTGCCGGACATCCTTCCGGCGCATTCGCCCAGGACAATGTGCTCTTCCCCACGCTGAGGATCGACGTACGCGAGCGCGCAGACGTATTGCAGCGCACTGCCCGCCGGCGCGGCAGCGATCAGCTTCTGGAGATTCTGCTCGTCGGTGGCATCGGGTCCGGCGTATCGCGCGGATCGCACGCCGGGCCCTCCGCCCAGCGCCGCGGCCTCGATTCCGGAATCGTCGGCGAGCGCCGCACGGCCGGTCGCGGCAGCCGCCGCCCGCGCCTTGGAAAGCGCGTTGGCGGCGAAGGTGTCGCCGTCCTCCGGCGGCAGCGCAACGCCCGCGGGGAGCGGAACGAGCTCGATCTGGGCGGGGGCGAGCAACCGGCGGAACTCGGCGAGCTTGTGCACGTTGCGAGTCGCCAGCACGAGCGAGCGACGCCGTCGGAGTGGTCTCACCGTCTCATTGGGGCGCAGCCGCCGCGACGGCATCGTCCTGAACCGCCCGCAACCCGTCGATCCCTGCGGCGGCGAGTGCCAGTAGATCGCCGAGGTGAGCGCGTGACAGTGGCGTCCGCTCGGCAGTCGCCTGGACCTCCACCAACCCTCCCGCTCCGGTCATCACGACGTTCGCGTCGACCTCGGCGCTGGAGTCCTCGGAATAGTCCAGGTCGAGCAGCGCGACACCGCCGACGATCCCGCACGACACGGCGGCGACTGTGCCGTTCAGCGGCGACCGTTCGAGCTTGCGCTCGGCGAGCAAGCGCTCGCAAGCGAGCGTCAGCGCCACGAGCCCGCCGGTGATCGAAGCGCAGCGGGTGCCGCCGTCGGCCTGCAGCACGTCGCAGTCGACGTAGATCGTGCGCTCACCGAGCGCCTTGAAGTCGACGACGCCACGCAGCGAGCGGCCGATCAACCGTTGGATCTCAACCGTGCGACCGTCCGGTCGTCCCTTCGCGATGTCGCGCTGCTTGCGCTGCCCCGTGGAGGCAGGGAGCATCCCGTACTCGGCCGTCACCCAGCCGCGACCGGATCCGACGAGGAACCGCGGGACGCTCTCTTCCACCGAGGCGGTGCAGATCACCCTCGTCTCGCCCATCGAGATGAGTGCCGAGCCGGTTGCGGTGCGGACGAACCCTGCCTCGATCGTCGTCGGCCGCAGCTGGCCAGGGGCTCGGTCGTAACTGCGGGTCACGCGCTCACCGGTGACTCGAGCTCGACGTGAACGACCTCGCCGAGGGGCATCTGCAGAAACCGGGTCCCGAGTGACTTGAACGCCTCCGCGTCACCGGTGCATTGGAAGCTGTAGGCCCCCTCGCCGGCTTGGGGATTCACCAGCCCGCGTGAGGCGAGCGCACGCTCGACGCTGCGGGCGACACCGGCACCCGAGGTCACGAGCGCGACGCCTCGTCCGAGCGTCCGCTGCAGCATCGGCGCGATCAGCGGGTAGTGGGTGCAGCCGAGGATAACGGTGTCGACCTGCGCCTCGCGCAGCGGCGCGCAGTATCCGCGCACCGCCTCGACGAGGCGCTCGTCGAACGTCGAACCGACCTCGATGATCGACGCGAGGTCCCGGCATGCAACGACCTCCAGGTGCACGTGCGGATCGGCCGCAAGCACGGCGCGCTCATACGCGCCGCTCGCAACCGTCGCCGGCGTCGCCAGCAGCCCGATTCGCCCGGTCCGGCTGCCCGCAACCGCCAGCTGCGTCGCCGGCGCCACGACTCCGATCACGTCGATTTGCCGTCCGATCTGCTCCAGGTGCTGGTCGATCGCCCCGAGCGCAACGGAGCTTGCCGAGTTGCAGGCGACGACGAGCAGCTTCGCCTGCTCGTCGAGCAGATGATCGGCGATCTCGATCGCGAACCGGCGCAACTGCGCTGCCGGGCGGTTGCCGTACGGCAGGCGCGCGTTGTCGCCGAGGTACACGTAGTCCTCGGTCGGGAGCGAGACCAGCAACTCGTGGAGCACGGTCAAGCCGCCAACGCCGGAGTCGAACACTGCCACCGGCTGCTCGGGGATCACACTCATCGCGACCCATACTGCCAGAGCGCGGGGCGGCATCCCTGACAGCGTCCGCCGTGCAAGCTTAAAGCCTCGCCAACCTAGTACGGATGAGGATGGTGAACGCGAGGGCGCAACCGAGCCGCCAACGCCCGGCGCCAGTACGCTCGCTGCCCTGTCGATGCGGGCGCTGATCGTCACCAACATGTACCCGAGCCGCGAGCATCCCGCGCTCGGCAGCTTCGTCCGCGATCAGGTGCAGGCGCTGCGGCGAATCCCGGGGGTCGAGCTGGAGCTGTTCACGTTCACGCCAGGCGCAGGATCGCCGGCAGCCTACGTGCGCGCCGCCGTGCATCTGCGCCGGCGCTATCGCGAGCGGCGCTTCGACATCGTCCACGCACACTACGGCCTGAGCGCGTGGCCGGCGCTCGCGGCGCGGGGCCGGATGCACGCGGTCACGCTGCACGGCACCGACCTGGCGCACCCGCGCTCCCGCGCGATCACAATCTCGGTGCTGCGGCGGCTCGATCTGGTCGCGGCGGTCTCAGCGCCGCTCGCAAATGAGATTCCCCGCTGGGCTACGCGCAGGCCCGCGGCAGTACTGCCGTGTGGGGTCGATATCGACCGTTTCCGCCCGCTTCCGCGCGCCGACGCGCGAGCCGCTCTCGGGCTGGCGGCAGACCAGCCACATGTTCTGTTTCCCGCCGACCCGAGAAGGCCGGAGAAGCGCTTTGACCGCGTACGCGCCGTCGCCGGCGACACGGTTGTGCTCAGTCTGGTCGACGTCGACCCGCGCGAGGTCCCGCTGTGGGTCAACGCGGCCAACGCGGTGCTGGTTCCCTCCGAGCGCGAGGGCTTCGGCCTCGGCGTGCTCGAGGCTCTGGCGTGTGATGTGCCGGTGCTGGCGACACCTGTGGGTATTGCTCCGGAAGCGCTCAGAGGGGTCGCCGGCGCGCTCTGCGAACCATTCGATGCCGGCGCGTGGCGCGCCGCGCTGGCGGTCCACCTGACCGCGGCCGATCCGCGGGTTCCCGGGCGCGCGCACGCCGAGCCGTACTCCACGGATCGAATGGCACACCGACTGGTGGCGGCGTGGCAGGCGATCTAGACTAGCCTAGACTAGCCCCGCGTGCTGATCGCAGCTTGCACAAGGGGTCAGGGCGGCGTTAGGCCCCTTAGCCATGGCGCAGCGCCGGCCACCACTCGCCCAGCCGCTCGCGGGCCCTCACCGCATATGGCGAGACCGCGACCTCGTCGTCGCCCTCGGGCGCGACCGGTTCGCGCAGCGCCTCGAGCGTCGCGGCGACCGACAGGGCCAGGGCGTTGAGCTGGTAGCCGCCTTCCAGCACGCCGCCGACCGGTGCACCGAGCTCTGAGCCGATGCGGCGCAGAGCGCGGGCCATTGCCGCGAACCCCGCCTCCGTCACGTTGCAGCTCGCGAGCGGGTCGGCGTGGTGGGCGTCGTAACCCGCCGAGATCAGCACGAGCTGAGGTTCGAACGCGAGCGCGAGCGGCCTGACGAGGTGTTCGACGAGCGAGCGGTATTCATCGTCGCCGGACCCGGGCGGCACCGGGAGGTTGACCGTGAACCCCCTGCCCGCACCCGAGCCGATGTCGGCGGCGGCGCCGGTGCCGGGGTAGAGCGGCGATTGGTGGATCGAGATGAACAGCACCTGCTTGTCGGAATGGAAGATGTCGTTGGTGCCGTTACCGTGATGCACGTCCCAGTCGAAGATCAGCACCCGGTCCAGCCCGCGGCGATCGAGTGCGTGCCTCGCGGCGATCGCGACGTTGTTGAACAGACAGAAGCCCATCGCCTGGTTGCGCTCCGCGTGGTGCCCGGGCGGACGATGTGCGCTGAACCCCGTCGGCGCATCGCCGGCCACGAGCAGGTCGACGAGCTGAACCGCACCGCCGGCGGCGTGCAGAGCCGCCTCGAACGAGCCTTCGCTGAGGACTGTGTCGAGGTCGAGCTGGCCGCCGCCACGGGCGCTGACACGCTCGATCATGTCAACGTGCCGTTTCGGATGGACGGCTGTCAGCGCGTCACGGTCGGCGGCCGGCGAGCTCAGCCGCTCGTATCCGACCCATCCACGCTCCTCCAGCTCGCGCTCGATGGCGACGATCCGGGCCGGCTGCTCGGGGTGCGGGCCGGTGTCGTGCTCGAGCGACGAACGATGTTTCAAATACACCGGCGCGACCGCCATCTCGCGAGTACCGTACTGCTACTTGAGCACGTTGCAGAGAGTTGACACCCAGATCGTCGTTGTCGGCGCCGGTGCAGCCGGGCTGCACACCGCGCTGTGCGCCGCGCGGGCCGGCGCACGCGTGACGCTGGTCTCCGCGACCGTGCTGGCCGAATCGTCGAGCTACTGGGCGCAGGGCGGCGTCGCGGCGGCGCTTGCGCACGACGACAGCCCGGCGCAGCACCTGGCCGACACGATCGCGGCCGGACGCGGAGCCGTGCGCGAGTCGGCGGCGCGCGTCCTCTGCGACGAGGCTCCGCTCGCTGTCGAGGATCTCGCCCGACTCGGAGTGCGATTCGACGCAGACCGTCACGGACGACTCGCGCTTGGCTTGGAAGGCGGCCATTCGGCGCGTCGAGTCGTTCACGCCGGCGGGGCTGCGACCGGCCGCCGAATCGTCCGACAGCTGTCTGCGCTGGTGGCGCAGAATCCGGAGATCGACGTGCTCGAGGGCCGCCGCGTGACGGCGATCCTCCCCGCGGCGCGGCGGTGCGTCGGCGTGGCGCTCGACGACGGCCGCGCGATCGGCGCCGCCGCCGTCGTGCTCGCGACGGGAGGCGCTGCAGCGCTGTGGGCGCGCACGACCAACCCCCCGGGCGCGACCGGAGGCGGCCTGCTGCTCGCCTATCTCGCAGGCGCCGCGCTCGCCGATCTCGAGCTGGTGCAGTTTCACCCGACTGCCGTCGCGGCCCCCAACGGCGCCGACGGGTTTCTCGTGACCGAGGCGATCCGCGGCGAAGGCGCCCGCTTGCTCGACGCGGCCGGACGCCGATTCGTGGACGAATTGGCGCCGCGCGACGAGGTCGCCCGAGCCGTTGCGCGTCAAATGCAGCAGAGCGGCGCGACGTCGGTTGCGCTGGACATGCGCCACGTCGACCCGACCCTGTTCCCGAACGTCGTCGCCGCGCTGCGGCGCGCCGGGATCGATCCCCAACGTGAGCTTGTGCCCGTCGCCCCGGCGGCGCATTACATGATGGGCGGAGTCGCCACCGACCTGGAGGGTCGCTCCACCCTGCCCGGCCTGTACGCGGTCGGCGAATGCTCGTGCACCGGCCTCCACGGCGCGAACAGGCTGGCCTCCAACTCGCTCACGGAGTGCTTCGTGTTCGGCTCGCGCGCGGCGCGGGCTGCACTCGCCGAGCCGTCCCCCGCAACGACCCCGTCCCCCACAACGACCCCGTCCCCCACAACGACCTCGTCCCCCACAACCGCCTCGTCCGCCACAACCGCCTCCCCGGCAACTGCCCCTCTCCGGGCGTCCGCCGCATCCCTACCCCCGCTCACCGCAACCGCCGCGCCACCGGCGTTGAGTGGCGCCAGCCGCGCCGCGCTCTGGCAACACGCCGGCCTCGAGCGCGACGCCGCAGGCCTCGGCCGGCTCACACGCGACCCCCACCCGCTGGTGCGGCTGATCGGCGAGTGCGCACTGGCGCGCACGGAAACCCGCGGCGCTCACCGCCGGCGGGACTTTCCCGAAACCGATGCAGCATTCGAGGAGCGCCACGTGACCGTCAGCAGCGCGGCTGGGCCGACGTTCGAGCTGTGGCGGTGACCGCAACTGAGCAAAGAGCGCGCACTGCCGGGAGCTGACGTGACCGCGGCGTCGCCTGACTCACACGAACGCGGCGCCATGCTTCTCGGCGTCGACGTTGGCGGCACGTTCACCGACGCGGTGCTGGCATTCGAGGGGGTGCTGGTCACCGCCAAGGCGCCGACGACACCGCACGACCAGTCAGAGGGCGTGCTCTCCGCCGTGCAGGCGGTGCTCGACCGCGCCGGCCGGCGCCCCGAGGAGATCGTGGCCTTCTCGCACGGGATGACGGTCGCCACCAATGCGCTGCTCGAGGGACGAGGCGCGCGTACCGCACTGATCGCCACCGAGGGCTTCACCGACCTCGTCGCGCTGGGACGTCAGACACGCCCCGATCTGTACCGCTTGTGCGTGGCGCGGCCGGCGCCGATCGTGCCGGGGCAGATGCGCTTCGGCGCGCGAGAGCGAATGACACCGGACGGCCCACTCGTGCCGCTGACGGCCGGCGCGGCCCGCGAGCTCGCCCGGCGTGTTAAGCGGGCGCGACCCGAGTCGATCGCCGTCGTGTTGCTGCACTCCTACCGCCACCCGGAGCACGAGGCGATCGTCGGGCGGGCGCTGGGAGAGATCGTCCCGGACGCCCACGTCTCCCTTTCGCACGAGGTTGTCGGCACGTTTCGCGAGTTCGAGCGCGCCGCCACGACCGAGGTCGACGCGGCGCTGTCGCCGCTGCTGGCGGGTTATCTGCGGCGATTGGTCAGCCGCGCTCGCGACGCCCACATCCCCGAGCCCACGATCATCCAGTCCAACGGCGGTCTGATCGACGCAGCCACGGCCGCTGGACACGCGGCCTGGACAGTCCTCTCAGGCCCCGCCGGCGGCGCGGCGGGAGCCGCGTTCGTCGCCCGCGCCGCCGATGCCGCGGACGCTCTCTGCTTCGACATGGGTGGAACGTCGTGCGACGTGTGCGTCGTCGACGGAGGGACCGTGCAGGAGCAGAGCATGGGAGAGATCGCCGGCCGGCCGCTGGCGCTGCCGATGCTCGCCATTCACACCGTCGGTGCCGGCGGCGGCTCGGTTGCCTGGCGCGACCCTGGGGGCGCGCTGCGCGTCGGCCCCCGCTCCGCCGGCGCGGAGCCGGGTCCGGCGTGCTATGGGCGGGGCGGGACGGAGCCGACCGTCACCGATGCGAACCTGTTGCTCGGCTACCTGGCACCGGACGCGCCCCTGGCGGGCGGCGTGCGGCTGGACCTCGAAGCGGCGCGGTCGGTGATCGCGGCGCTGGCCGAGACGCTCGCGCTCGAGCCGATCGCGTGCGCAGAGGGGATCGTGAGGGTCGCGAACGCCGAGATGGTGCGGGCGCTCCGCGTGGTGACCGTGCAGCGAGGCGTCGATCCGCGCCGCTACGTGCTGCTCGCGTTCGGCGGCGCCGGCCCGCTGCACGCCGCTCAGATCGCGGACGAGCTGGGCATCGAGACGATCGTCTGCCCCCGGGCGTCGGGCGTGCTCGCCGCGCTCGGCCTGCTGGTTTCGCCACGTCGCCGCGACGTTGCGCGATCAGTGTTTTTGTCCGGTGACGCGCTGACGCGCGACACGGTCGCGGCGACGGTGGCGCAGCTCGGCGAACAGGCGCGCAGCGAGCTCGGCGACCACGCGGCGCAGCTCGACTCGACATACGAGCTGCGCTACCGAGGGCAGTCGTTCGAGCTGGCGATCCGCGCTGCCACGACAGCCGAGCCCGAGCAGTTGCGCGCTGCGTTCGAGGCCGAGCACCGAGACCGTTACGGCTACAGCGATCCCGAGCAGCCACTAGAGCTGGTCACGATTCGTGTCAGCGCCATGATCCCGGGAGTCGAGGTCGAGCTGGCGGGCGCAGTCGCCGGCCAAGAGCCTCAGACCGGCCGCCGCCTGGCCACGCTGGGCGGCGAGCGGATCGAGTTTGCGGTGCTCCGTGGCGCACCGCCGCCCGGCTTGCGTATCAGCGGTCCGGCGATCGTCGAGCTCGCCGAATCGACCCTGCTCGTACCGCCCTGCTGGAGGGGCGAAGTCGACGAGACGGCCACGATCAAGCTGATCCGCGGGCGATGATCGATCCCGTCGACCTGCAAGTGCTGAACGGCGCGCTGCACGCGATCTGTGAGGAGATGGGAGCAGTTCTGATCCGCTCCGCGCACTCGGCCAACATCAAGGAGCGTCGCGACGCATCGACCGCCCTGTTCGATCGCGGCGGCGAGATGGTGATGCAGGCAGAGCACATCCCGGTCCACCTCGGCGCGATGCCGGCGGCGGTAGCCGCGGTGCTCGACCGAGAGCACGCGCCGGATCGCTCGTGGATTCTCAACGACCCCTACCAGGGCGGGACGCATCTGCCCGACATCACCGTGATCACGCCGGTGTTCGCCGGGGCGGAGCTGATCGCATTC
>Ga0335081_10020955_pt1 | contig 10576 bp, 12 predicted proteins | sample Lox_Sample_35_FD_206713 | JGI IMG/M metagenome (GOLD analysis project Ga0335081, IMG submission 206713) | Soil microbial communities from Loxahatchee National Wildlife Refuge, Florida, United States - Lox_Sample_3.5 | ecosystem: Environmental > Terrestrial > Soil > Wetlands | place: USA... | reverse complement strand
GAGGGCTACCTCCTGCAAATCTTTTCCCAGCCGATTCAGGATCGCCCCACCATGTTCATCGAAGTCATTCAGCGTCACGGCTCGCAGAGTTTCGGCAAGGGCAACTTCAAGGCGCTGTTCGAGGCGCTCGAACTCGAACAGGAGAAACGGGGCAATCTCTAATGAAGTTCGTGACCTTCTCGACCTCCAATTCAGCATTACGTCCCGGTTTGCTGACCGATGATGGAATTCAGACGATCCCATTTGCCTCGCTCATGGATTTGATTCAGGCTGGGGACGATGGGCTCCAACGCCTGCGCAACCTTCCGGATAAAAGCCGGATTCCTTTGAACGAGATCCGGCTTCACGCCCCGATTTTGCATCCAACAACGCTACGCGATGGTTACGCCTTTGAAACCCATGTAAAAACCGCCAACGCCAACCGCGGCCGCGAGGTGCCCGCGGAATGGTACAAGTTCCCTATTTTCTATTTTACAAATCCGAATAACATCTTCGGGCCGGAGGACGAGATCCCATATCCCTCCTACACCAAGGAAATGGATTATGAGCTGGAAATTGCGGCTGTGATTGGCAAGCCGGGCATCAACATTAAACCCGAAGATGTGGCCGAACACATCTTCGGTTATACCATCTTCAATGATTGGTCAGCGCGCGATGTACAACGCGAAGAAATGAAAGTGGGCCTCGGGCCAGCCAAGGCAAAAGATTTCGCTTCCTCGCTGGGTCCCTGTATAGTCACAGCGGATGAATTCGCCGACAAGGCAGTCGACCGCCCCGGACTCTATGATTTGGAGATGAGGGGGAGCATCAACGGAGTGGAGCGATCGCACGGCAGCCTCAAAGATATGTATTGGTCATTTGGTGATTTGCTGGCACGCGCATCGGAAAATGTAACGCTCCTGCCCGGCGATCTGATCGGTTCCGGCACGGTCGGCACAGGATGTTTATTGGAGTTGACAAAAGCGCAAGGTCCATGGTTGAACGAGGGTGATGTGGTTGAATTGGAAATTGAGAGAATTGGCGTCCTGAGAAACACGATTGGAAAGCGACCATGACCATCGAAAATAAGCCGGTGATTACCGTACGCCCCAAGGGCACATATCTCACTAAACAAAGCCTGCCGAACTTCGAGGGGATTTCTGCAGCTACGGCGGGTTCCACGCATCTATGCATGCACCTGGTCATAATCCCGCCAGGAGGAAGTGCCACACCACATTATCACAACGGCTACGAGACGGCAATCTACATCGTCCAGGGCCGCGCGGAGACCAAGTATGGCCCAAAGTTGGAATACTCCAGCATCAACGACGCCGGCGATTTTTTGTTCATCCCGCCCAATGTTCCACACCAGCCGGTGAACCTGAGTAACAAAGAGCAAGTGATTGCAGTCGTGGCACGAAACGACCCTAACGAACAGGAGAGCGTGGTCATCATGGCAAACGGGAGGGTCAACTCAAGAAAATGAATTCAAGAACAGCCTTCAGAATCACTGTCTTCCTTGCTTCGATAGCCATCGTGATGGCATGCAGTTTCAGTGCGCCAGGGGCTGCGCCATCTGAGTCGGACGTGGCGACGGTGGTTGCGTCAACGCTTCAAGCGCATGTGGCTGCTACAAACTTCAACAACGTCACCTATGGAAATGTCAGTTTATCCATTCCGGAAGGGTTAGCAACCAACGCATTGACCGGCACGGTCCCGGCTCTCACCGATTCACAGCAATGGAGCCCTTGGGCGGTCGCTCCGGAGCACATCGAGATTTTGCTTGATAACTACAGTCAGCTCAGTTTCTATCAACATCCTCAAATACTGATCTATCCCGCGCAGGATTTTTCTTCCATGTCCGATCAGGTGAAGGAAAACATCCGGCGCTTGCAAGGTATCGCCAATCGAAGCATTCCGCTGGCGGCAGAGAACATGCCAGGCATCCCGTTTTTCAACGCGGGTCAAGCGATCGCAGCACAGATGCAGACGATTTCCTTCAAAGACGGTGTTGGTGTGCGGTTGGTTACGCAATATGCCAATGGTATCGCGCCCATCAATAATAGCGCCTTGTTTTATCATTTCCAAGGATTGACAGGCGATGGCAAATACTACATCATCGCGACCCTGCCGACTTCAGCGGACTTCCTTCCAGCAGACGAAACCAAATATACAATCGATTCACCAGGCATCCTGGATTTTCCCGGTTATTACAAGTCAAACCCGACCGGCGACGATTTCAAGGCATACTTCCAGGCAGTGGCTGACAAGTTGAACGCCACGTCGCCAGCGAATTTCAAACCGTCTCTGCCTACTCTGGATGCACTGATCCAATCGATTTCTGTCAATCCGTAAATCGATTGGTCGTTACGAAAGAGCTTGGATGCCCATCCTGCCCTAAGCCTGTTCAACTTCCGCATGAACCACACGAGCCTTTCAAGGGCCCCAGCGGCCAAGCGGTAGGGCATTGTCAGAACATCAAAATAATCCATTTATCCGCTCCAGACAAGGAAAGGAGTTTAAAATGGACAAGCGCCGTCAACTTGCAAGCGATAGCGGCCTTTACACCTATGAAACTTTTGAAATTCTATTGAACCATGAAATTGCCCGCGTCAAACGCTACTCCGGCACGCTGACTTTAATTCACCTGGCACTTGCCACAGAGAATCTCACGCCCGATTTTGTGAAACAGGCTCACGCCGCCATGACCAATTTGCTCGACCGCACCCTGCGGATCTCGGACGTGCCTGCCCATTACAAAGATGATTTTATGATCCTGCTTCCGTCCGCCGACAACGATGCCGCACGCGCTGTGGCGGAGCGAATCCTGGGGCAATTTCGCACCACCCAGAGCTTCACCACCGGCAAGTTGTCTTCCAAACGGAATGCCTACCTGGGTGTCACCACCCAGAACGGCAACGATATCACCTCGGACGGGCAGATTCTTGCTGAAGCAACCATTGCCATGAACGAAGCCCGTCAGCGCCAATCGTATACCTTTGTAAGCTTTGCAGATATTTCAAGCGGCCTTCACAAACCTTATTAAAGGAGCTTCCTATGCCCTTCTATCATAAACTCGGCCAAATCCCGCACAAGCGTCACACCCAATTCAAGAAGCCCGACGGAAAACTTTATCGCGAAGAGCTCATGGGGTTGGAGGGATTCTCGTCCATTCAATCCATCCTGTACCATCACTTCCTGCCACCGCGCGTAATGAAGACAGAAGATTACGGATCGCTCAAGCCCGAGTTCGTGGACTTCGGCCCGATCCGGCATCGCGCTTTTAGAACGGCTCAAGCCCGGATCGGAGCGGACCCCGTTACGGCGCGGATCCCCCTTCTTGGCAACAACGATGTAACCCTCGGCGTTGCGCGTGCCTCCCAGAACATGGATTATTTTTATCGCAATGCGCAAGCTTACGAAACCTGGTTTGTTCACGAAGGCAATGGTGTATTGAAGACCCAATTTGGCAACCTGCCATTTCATTCCGGCGATTACATCGTGATTCCATTTGGGACGACCTGGCAGATGCAATTGGATTCAAAGGAGGCGCGTTTCTTTACGATTGAGAATTCATCACAGATCGAGCCGCCCAGACGCTATCGCAACGACTACGGTCAGATGCTTGAGCATGCGCCGTATTCCGAGCGCGATTTCCGGGTGCCGACCGAGTTGGAAACGCACACCGAGCGCGGCCGCTTCGAAGTCCGAATCAAGGTGCGCGACCGATTGACCTGTCATGAGCTGGATCATCACCCGTTCGATGTGGTCGGCTGGGATGGCTATTTGTATCCATGGATTCTCAACATCGGCGATTTTGAGCCCATCACCGGGCGAGTCCATCAACCGCCGCCTGCCCATCAAACCTTCCAAGGACATAACTTTGTGGTCTGTTCGTTTGTGCCGCGTTTGTTCGATTATCACCCTGAAGGCATTCCCGCGCCATACAATCATTCCAATGTCAATTCCGATGAAGTGATTTATTATGCCGAGGGCAACTTCATGTCTCGCAAAGGCATTGACCAGTACGACATAAGCCTGCACCCGTATGGGCTTCCGCACGGACCACAACCCGGCATGACCGAAGCCTCGATTGGCAAAAAAGAGACCAACGAATTGGCAGTGATGGTGGATACGTTTTATCCGCTGCAACTCACAAAGCAGGCCCTTGAACTCGAGAAGCCCGAATATATGGCTAGCTGGCTGGAAGGCACTGGAGAATGAGATAGAAGCAAAACAATGGCCGCACGGCTCCCCTTTTTGATTTGCCTGGTTGAATTGCGCCAACCTCACGCCGGGACACATTCAGATCATGCCACGGCGTTGGCTTTCGATCTTGTGCATGCCGCAGATCTGGAGGCAAAGGAATCAGACCTTTTGAAATTTGCGGCATCCATCCATGACATCGGCAAGATCGCCATCAACGAACTTGTAATCAATAAGCCCGGAAAATTCACGGAAGCGGACTATGTCAGGGTGCAACAGCATGCCCGGCTTGGGGCGAGCCTCGTGGAGACTTTGGATATCGATCCTTCCACACATTCCATTACTCTGAATCATCACGAGGATTTCGATGGAAGCGGTTATCCGAACGGAACAAGCGGCGGGGCGATTCCGCGCGGCGCACGCATCCTTCGCGTTGCGGACGCCTACGATGCGCTAACCAGCGATCGTGGCTACCGGTCTGCCTATTCAAAGAAAAAGTCGCTGGAGATCATCGAACACGATGCGCAGTTCTTCGATCCGATACTGCTTGAATTGTTCTTCAGCAAAGTGGCACGCAAACATTAGGGGTTTCAAATAACGCTCTGAGTTTTGTGTTATAAACACATTAAGTTTACGCAGATTAAATAATCCATGAAACTGCACAATATCATTTTGGTCCCAGCGAGCACGCTGTTCCTGTTTTGCGCGGCTTGCGGCACAGCCACAAGAACGCCCGAGCCGCTGACCGTGGGCGAAGCCGTCTCGACGCTCATCGCACTGACCGATGAAGCGGCTACGCATTCCGCCGGCCTGAAGGCGCCGCCAACCTCCACACCGACATTTGCAACGCCACTGTTGTATATCAACGACGATACTCAATGCCGAACGGGCACGAGTCCTAATTTTCAATCCGTGGCCGCGCTCAGCAGAGGTACTACGGTCGAATTGGTTGGTAAAGATACCTTACAGAGCGCATGGCTCATTAAGGCGCCGACCAGCGCGGATGTATGTTGGGTCCTGGCAGGCGACGGTTCTCCAAGTGGAGATTACGAAAGCCTTCCGGAAGTCACACCTCAACCCAGCGCACAGAATGCGCCGCCTCCCCCGCTTGATAAGGGCAGCATAATTGCTAACTTCGCATGCTCTTATCCTGGCAGTAGCGGTGAGAGCATTACAACGATCCTTAGTTGGTTCGCTCCGAAATATGTAAATGGTTATCGCATTTTCCGGGGCGATACTCAAATTGCAGACCTGCCCGCGAGCACAACGACCTATCAGGATACCACCGTCATTGTTCCGGCCGGCAGTGTAACCTATGGCATTTCCGTCTATAATGATGTAGGCGAATCTTCCCAAACGAAAATCACGGTCGTCTGCAGTAGGTGAATAGGTTGAGACAAAGGACAACTGATGAACAGGCTCTTGGAAGGAATTTGCGCTCTGGCATTGGCCACCCTGGCTTGCAATATTCTCAATACAGAGTTGAGGTCCTCATCGCAGTCACAGTCCGCCATCGCGACCATCGTCGCGCAGACCATGCAGGCGGTTAAAAGCGCTTCAAAAACGCCCATGCAGGCTCTGGAAACACCGGCTTTAATGACTCCGTCACCGTCCGCAACACCGGCGGCAATCATTCAAGCAAACGCCTACTGCCGAATGGGGCCGGGTGAGAATTATAAAAGCATCGCCAGCGTAAAACCAAATCAGACGGCGGCCCTGATTGGAAAAGATACGACAGGAAATTACTGGCTGATTCAAACCTCATCCGGTGCATGCTGGGTCGCCTCGCAGTACGTCGCAATCACCGGCGGTACACAAAATATTCCGGAAATGACGCCGCCACCATCTACGACCGCCGATGTCCCTGCGCGGCCGACACACATGAATGCAAGTGCCAGTTGTGGCCCCACGTCCACCACAAATATCCTGACCTGGACCGACAATGCGAACAACGAAACGGGATACTACGTCCTTCGTTTTGGTAATATTATAGCTGACCTTCCGCCTAACTCCACGACCTACACGGACACTGTAAACATTTCACCTGGCACAAAAATCACATATGGTGTGGAGGCGTATAACGATGTCGGCGTGTCGGGACAGCTGACTATTACTTCCATTTGTCAATAAGTAACCAGGCAAATAAAACTCAAGTACGTGTCGTGTCATGTTTTACCCCAACATCGCCTGGAAGATATATAATCTTATTTGGTATAAAGCTTCCGTTTGGAAATGATCTCTAGCTCAATTATATTCCACGAGAGGTAAAAAATGAAATTCAATCAGCGCTTGTTGTTTGCATGTTCTGCCATGGTCTTTCTATTCCTATCCGGGTGCGGTCCAACCGCGCCCTCCAATACGCTGTCCGTCGATTTGGTCTCGCCGCGGACATCCATTGTGATATGGCCTCAATCGCCCTATATTCTAGCCGCACAAGCTTTTCTGCAGGGGTCCGGCTCTAATCCCTCAGGCGACCAAGCGGCCCACGTTACATTCTATGCCAATGGACAAATGATTGGCGCCGTGGATTCGTCCACAAATAGGCAAGCCGTTCTGAAATGGACGCCTCCCACAGTGGGCGAATACTCCATCCAGGCACAAGCCCAAGTCAACGGAAATACCGCTTCATCAAAGTTTGTCCAAATGTGCATTCTCAACATAGATACCAGTCAGGGATTCCGGCTCTGGGGATATGGGTATAACGGTTCCTGCGCTCTTCCTCCTGCCAGTACCTCCACGACCCCCGTCAAATTGAGTGCAAGTGCCAAGCCTGCCGGTCTCAGCTATAGCTATAGTTGTCCCACCAGCATCAGCGCAACCATCCTCAATTTTCAGGTCAATGTAACCGATCCCGGAAATCGAGTTGCATTCGTTGCCATCAAGTATATGGGACAAAACTATGCCTCCAAAAGCCCTCTCGTGTTTGATGGCGCGAGTTCAAACGACCTCTATGATTCCGTGATGCTTAACGAAACCTCCCTGGCTTCCGATGGAACTAAGATTTTCACCGGCTCCACGGAAGATCTGGGTCCGATCTCATCAGAAATATTATCGGGTGCCACCGGGGGAATCCAATGGTGGGCGCGCGCGCTGAAAAGCAACGGCGTAGGCGCTGACCAAGTTCTGGCCGAGATTGGGCCCCAAACTGTTCCGATTGGACCCTGCACACCGCCAGCAGGGACGCCGGGCCCCTAGGGCAGCGTTGGGCCCGAGCTCCAGCCCAGAGCGCGGTTTGAACCGGAACATACACGCGCCTCCCTGCGGCATGATCATGAATTGAAAAGCTCACTTTTCACTGCTGTTTATTTCGCCGCGATCAGGACGTTGCGCCTCGAAGTTATCCAATAAATAGCGCCTTGATAGGGATTGAATTTCTCGCTGAAAGTGCAATCATGAAATTAAGATTTCAGCCAGGGAGAATGCGATGAGATCCCTACGAAGACTTTGTATCACGATCATTGTCTTAGCACTTGGTACCTTTGCGTGCAACCTGCCCACAAATGTGCCAACCTCCCCAGGCCCGCCATCGCCGCAATCCAATGACCTGAGCGTTGCGTTGACATTGGCTGTGCAGACCATTCAGCCGCAACGCAGCAGGCTCAGTCCGGTATACCAATCAGCACCGAGCCTCCGCCGGCGACACCGCTGACTGTGACGGTAAGCTCCGCCACAAACTGTCGGACGGGCCCAAACGTAAACTATAAATTAGTGATGCAGTTTCAACCCGGCATGAGTGCCGAGGTGATTGGCAAGTACACGCCCGCCAATTACTGGGTTGTTGATTACCCAAGTGGAGGCGGCAACAATGGTTGGCTCTGGGGACAATACGCGACCGTGTTCGGAGATACGACTGGTCTGCCCGAAATGACTCCGCCGCCCATGCCACTGACGCCGACTCCGGTCCCGACAGCACCCAACCCGCCAAAAGGACTAAACATCAGTTGCACTAGCGTAAACACCTCGCACAAAGCAGGCAACTTCTGGGTTCTTAGCTGGAAATGGACCGTAACGCTTTCATGGAAAGATAATTCCAACGATGAGAATGGTTTTTATGTATACAAGAACGGCTCGCGATCAACTACTTTGGGAGCCAATTCCACATCCTACACGGATCAATTCACCGTGATACTCGGGCTGAATACAAACTACAATTATGGTGTAGCCGCCTTCAACCAATACGGCAGTTCAGTGACCAAAAGCATATCCTTATCGACTTGCCAAGAGGGCCTGTGGGGACAGCTGCTCCAGGCCGAGCTGTCTCCCCTTATTGCTCGTGGTGGCCAACGCTTTGAGAAATTCTCACACAAAATACATCATTTCTTCTTAAGCTTGGAGTATATTTAAAACGGGAACAAATAGGATGTTACGAAGGAAGAGAAATGACGCCTATAAAAAGACTTTTCGCTCTATTTGGTGTGCTTGCACTGGCAACGCTGGCGTGCAGTTTTACCGTGGATCTGGGTACGTCGCCTTCCGGCGCCGCGACACCCACGCTTTCGGGTGGAAATGAGATCTCAACGATGGTGGCGCAGACGCTCGAGTCGCTCACGCAGGAAGCGGCAGCGGCTACTCCTGCCGATACTTCGACGCCGGCCGCCACGCCCACTCCCACCAATACGCCCCTACCTCCCACGTTGAGCGTCAGCGTTGCGACAAATTGTTATGCCGGTCCCAGTACTCATTATGGTTTTGTGATCACCATCTACCCGGGAATGACCGTGACCGTGACCGGGAAAGATATAGCAGATGACTATTGGATCATCGATGTTCCAAATTATCCTGGCACGATCTGCTGGCTTTCAGGACAATATGCAAGTGTGAGTGGAGACAGCAACAATGTTCCGGTGCCAGCAACGCCGGTGATCTCGATATATACCTTGGATGAACCAACCAATCTGCGTGTCGCTTGTCACCGAGTAGCCTGGCCAACTCCCACCGGCACGCCGCCACCGTGGTGGGGACACGGTTGGCATGGAGGTTATGTGACAGTTGTCCTGCACTGGAGAAATACGGATCCGGACCAGACCGGCGTACGCATCTACAGGAACGGATACCGAATCACAACCTTGGGCGGTGGGGCAACTTCTTTCACAGACGACTCCGGCGGCTGGGGTGGCTGGGGCTGGAACGGGGGGGGCGCAACGTATGGCATTCAGGCAGTCAACAGTTCCGAGGTTTCCAGCATCGTGACCGGGAGTTGCAACTAATTCAACTGCCTCCTTGGTTGGCTCCGTTTGCTTCCTCGTTCCCGTGGGCTGGTACATTATGGGGATTGACCACTAGAGCAGGATGGGACAAAATACAGTTCCAAAAGGAGCCGACATGAAATCCTTTCTTGGCAGAAATCTAGCTTTAGCGATCATCGCTCTTGTGCTGGCTGGGTTGGCTTGCAACCTTCCGGAGCAGAAATCCGCGACGACCGCTACACCCACAACTGGGACCGAAGGGACAAGTGCAGCTACACAGACTCCCGCCTCTACAACAACTTCATCCACGCCAACCGTGACGGTCAGTGCAGCGACGAATTGCCGGACTGGTCCGGGCACAAATTATGACCTTGTGCTGATTTTCCAGCCCGGTGCGACGGCCGAAGTCGTAGGCAAATACACACCGACGAATTATTGGATTATCAAAACGCCGACGGGCGGCACGTGCTGGTTGTGGGGTGCCTATGCCACAGTGCAGGGTGACACCAGCTCATTAGCTGAGATCGAGCCGCCCGCTTCGGGCCCTCCGGAGGTGGCGCAAAACTCCACGAATACTCCCAAAGCCAGTAAAGCTCCTAAGGCAACCGCCACCGCGACCAATTCGTTTGTGCTCCAGAATCCGGGTCTAAACCAAGGCAACATACTCAAGGCCCTGTTTCCATCCGCCCCATCGAGCTTGTCCGTAACGACAACGTGCACCTATAAAACCATCTTCCCTCTGCCTCCTCAATTGAGTGTTCGCACGGACCATCTCAGTTGGTCGGCCGTCAGCAACGCAACCGGTTACTATGTTTATGAAAACGGCTCCAAAATTTCCAGCACTATCGGCACCAGCATAAATCTGATTGGCGCGAAGAGTTCAGGTAACATATCCTTCGGCGTCGCCAGCTACAACTCGCTCGGCACTTCTTCCACGACCAGCAAGAACTCGACGTGCCCGTGACTCTTAAGACACAAGGATAGACAAGGGGCTGTCCAAAAAGTGGGCAGCCCCTTTTGATTTTGAACCCTCCTCAAAAGTGAAAAAGTTTAATACAATAGGGGCATGAACAATCAGCGTGTGGTTTTCAAGCCGTATACGACGGAACAACCCAGCCTGCTGCCGCGGAGCCTGGACGAATTGATCCCGGAAGATCATCTGGTGCGGGTGGTCAACCGGGTGATCGAACAGATCGATCTCAGCT
>Ga0335081_10020954_pt1 | contig 10576 bp, 9 predicted proteins | sample Lox_Sample_35_FD_206713 | JGI IMG/M metagenome (GOLD analysis project Ga0335081, IMG submission 206713) | Soil microbial communities from Loxahatchee National Wildlife Refuge, Florida, United States - Lox_Sample_3.5 | ecosystem: Environmental > Terrestrial > Soil > Wetlands | place: USA: Florida... | reverse complement strand
CTCGACCACAAAACGCGCTTGCCAAACAAGTTGCCTGGCCTGGTACGAGACTCGCAATTCTCCCTGGCGGATCCGGATTGAAATGAAGCCGTCGCAGAGACATGGAGACGGTCGCGTTTACCGCAACGCGGCCGCCTCCCAAAAAGGCCCTTCAGGCGGCAGTTTGCTTCGCAACCGGCCGGACTTCCCTGAGGAGACCTGTCTCCACGTCGAAAACAAAGCCCCGCACAGGGACGTCTTTTGCGATCCAGGGATGTGATCTCACCTTCTTGATCTGTTCTCGTGTGTTCTGCTCAGGGTCCTTGTAAGAGAAGAAGCGCATGGGAGCTGGTGACGAGTCGCCGGTTGAAGCAGCGAGTTTAGCGTTCAGCTCATCGTCGGTGAATGTGGTGAATCCGCAGCCGGTGTGATTGAGGAGCATGATCTCTCTCGACCCGAGCACTCGGGTGGAAACAACAAGCTCTGAGAGAACATCTTCGGTTACCGCCGGTCCGCCGGTTCGGATAACGTCGATATCGGCTTGCGGCAGCCCTAGGATTCCAGAGAGGTCTGAAAGGCGGGGATCCATACAGGTTACAACTGCGATTTTTGGGGCGGGGGGCTTTCCCAGCTTTGGATCATACTTTTTTGCATAGTTGCGGTTTGCTTCCAGCGCTTTGTCGATGATACTCATCGTTGGCCTCCTTATCGGTTTGCTGCAGGTTGAAAAAGAGCCGAGTCATCGGGAAACACAGTGTTCGGGGTCACGACAGCGATGGCGGCTGACGAATTTACATATCTAGAGCGACGTCCTCTGTAGGTCGGCTACAACACAGCAAAACGCTGCCGTCTGCGGCTGGCTCAATCGGCTCGGGTTGATAACTCACCGAGCCGGAGATTAGCCCAGTCTCACAGGTGTGACATACTCCCGTGCGACACGACCATTTCGCAGGAACGTCACACGCTTCGGCCAGTTCCAAAAGGCTTTGGTACCGCGCAGCCCAAGAAACCGTCAGACCGCTTCGCGCGAATGCTACTTTGGGCCCTTGATCTGTCGCTGCCGGCGGCTGGTGCGGCATCCGCGAAGGCCCGCTTTTCAATCCAGGTGTTATCGGCGGTAACGAACCAAATACCTCCGAGTGGATTCGAGAGACAGGAATCCCCCTTGCCCGCAGGCCTGAACTGAAGTCCTGCATAAAGGTGGGCGGGCCACACAAATAGAAATGAGCACTGTCTGGGATACCGAGCTTCGCTATGTCCGTTATGGTGAGCCGACCGGACGCATCAAAATCCAAGCCGATTCTGTCTTCGCGACCGGCCTGGCTGTACTTTACGTAGCTCTTCGCACTGGGCAAAGCATTCACAAGCGCGCGGGCCTCTGCCGCAAATGAGTGATCTTCACGATTGCGGGCCCCGAACAGCCACCAAACTGCGCGGGTTGTCCCAGCGGATGCCAGAGCGTGGAGCATTGCCAAGACTGGAGTCGCCCCGACACCGGCGCTCAGTAACACGACTGGATCATCACCCTCCTGGAGTATGAAGTTCCCTCGCGGCGCGCTAACATCCAGCACATCGCCGGTCTGCACGTTTCTCTTCAGATATCCACTGACTGCACCGTGGAGTTCCTCCTTGACGCTCACCCGATAGTGATCTGTGCTGGGAGCATCCGATAGGGAATAGCTGCGTAACAATGGTGGAGAATCGGGTTCAGTCCGGACTCTCAAGACCACGAACTGTCCCGGAAGCGGCGCTGCCAGCGGTTTGCCATCCCCTGAGGTCAACAACAAGGAGAAAACAGTTTTGCTCTCCTGATTGACGGCCGAAACTCGTACCTTACGGAATCCGGGCCACGCCGGCCGCGGACCAGAATCTGGCACGAGACCGGGATTTCCGCCCCGCGGTTTTCCACCCTGCTCCTGCTCCAGAAGCGCCCTGAAGGAGGCTTGCCACCCGACGGGCAATGCCGGAATCTTCAGCGCACGCTGCAGTGGTTCGCGCGAATGCCCGGGCAGGTATAACAGGGCATCAATTTCGGCTACCGTCATTTGTTCGGGGCCGGCGCTGACCTTGACGATCTCATCACCAGCGCCGATGTCACCTTCCTGGAGCACTCGCAGATAGAAGCCGGGCCGGTGATGGGCCACCAGCAGCGATGCCATCTGGGGCTCATCCATGCGGATGCCAACTCGATAGCAGGTAACGCGTGGCTGGGTTACTTCGAACAAGGCTCCCGCGATTTGATATCGGTCGCCTATGCATACTTCGTTGTCCGGCAGGCCGTCGACGGTCAGGTTCTCACCGAACTGCCCATAGGTTGGAAACTTCCGGCCGAAGTAGCGCTCCCAATAGCGATAAGAATCGATCTGATACACCATCACGGCGCGGTGTTCGCCGCCATGGCCTGCGAGGTCCCCCTGGCCGTCACCGTCGATATTCAGGCGCCGCACGGTGCGACGACCCTGCACGGGCTCTTTCCAGATGGCGGTGTGCACCGTCTTCCCGCGCCAGTCGATGTCCTTAGGGAGGCCGACGTTCACGGATAGTAAGCGCGGAGGCATCGTCATCGTGCTCAATGGGTCATCGCTTTCGCCCCGCAACTCTGCGGGCGAGAGAATTGCAAGGCCTTGTGGGAGGCCGGTTGTTGCTTAGGCCAATGATGTACGAGCGGGTATTCTGGTTGCCTGGGATTGCGGGGCGAAACGTTGGATTCTTAGGGGAGATGGGATCAGGGTTTCAGAGCTTCTGCCCGCGTATCGGTGAAGGCGCCTGCCTCGTGGAACGCTTGCATCTCGTCCTGCGTTCCGGGTAATGGTGCAGTTTTTTCAAACTGCACCACTACCGCGGGTTCGTACCCGAGTTGACAGCTCTCTTCTCCCCCGCAGATCCTTGGCTTCGCTCAGGATTTCGGCGTGCGCCTCCCGCTCGGCGGCTCCGCCGCCTCGCTCACGCCGCGCAAACGCCTCAACTCAGGCGAGGTCGAAGCGATCGTTGTTCATCACCTTGGTCCAGGCCGCCACGAAGTCCTTGGCGAGAACATTGGACCGTCTCAGCAAATGATATAATAGTTATACCAAATGCGGTTTAGCTTCGATCCTCGTATGAGCCGGCGCCTACGGGCGAATCCGCGGCGCGGGATCGGCTTCGAGGAAGTGCAGGAATTGTTCTCCCGGCCGTACTGGCTCGACCAGCGGTCGGATGTGCCGGAGCAGTATCGCGCTATCGGCTGGGTGGGGATCGGCTGTACTCGGTGATCTTCGAGGTTCGCGAGGACGAGGAGGGAGAGATTCTGCACCTCGTCACTTTGTGGAGGTCGACCAGAGAGGAGATGCGCTTATATGAAGAAAACTCGTAAGCCGGGCAAGCCGGTTAGCGCAGAAGCCATTGCCTGTTTGGCCGAGCGAGGGAAGGATATCTCCGGTTTCTTCAAGAAGCGGGGACGCATGGTGCAACCGATCCAGCGCGTCAACGTGGACCTGACCGCCGGGATGTTGGAAGAGCTTGATCAAGCGGCTCATGACCTTAACGTCAGCCGCCAGGCGGTTATCAAAACCCTGGTGCGGCAGGCACTCGATCAGCACTACCTGGCACGCCGTACCAGGCAATCGCAGTCCTAATCAGTTCGCTGTTCTATCGCCATCCTCGACTACGTCTGGCATTAGGGCGAGGGTAACATTGGGGGAGTAAACTTTGTCGGCGCCCTCACCAAACTTGGCAGCGTTGCGGACGACGTTCTCACGAAAGCTCGAAAAGCGGCAGGAAATGTCGGAGGTATAATTGCGGGCGCGTGGGGCTTTCCTCTGGCTCAAGACTCGGAGCGTAATATGCCGGGCTTCCTTTAGGCCCATGCAGCATTGGCTGCCGCGCTTGGACAACTCGGTCAACGCGAGGCCGCGCACAAAGCGGTGCAGGACTTGCTTGCCCTCCGTCCCGATTTTGCTGCGGTGGCGCGCTGGGAGTACGCCAAGTGGTATGACCCCGAGGATATCGAGCATCTTGTCGACGGCCTGCGTAAAGCGGGTCTGGAGATTCCAGAGAGCGGATGACGGGCTATCCGGAACTAATCCGCGCTCACAACGGGCTTCTTTCCAATCGGCGCCAACGTGTTCGAATGTGCACCACGGGCACTGTTTCTGATGGTGGCCGCCGGCGTGCGTACCGGGCTTCGTACATGCGAATAGGATGTTTATGATGAACAGACGCGGGCGCTGCCGCAATGCCTTGGGAGCAGAGACCGCGGGCGGCTCGCTCTGATTGCACAAGGAGACTCATGTCAGATGAAACCGAAAAACACGATCTGCCTCTGGTTCGACAAGGACGCACTTGACGCGGCGCGCTTCTACGCCGCCACCTTTCCGAGCAGTGAAGTCACCGCCGTCCACAAGGCACCGGCCGATTACCCGAGCGGCAGGGCGGGCGATGTCTTGACGGTGGAGTTCACCGTCCTTGGCATCCCCTGCCTCGCTCTCAACGGCGGCCCGGCATTCAGGCACAGCGAGGCGTTCTCCTTCCAGATCGCAACGGACGACCAGGCGGAGACCGACCGCTACTGGAATGCGATCGTCGGCAATGGCGGCCAGGAAAGCGCGTGCGGTTGGTGCAAGGACCGCTGGGGCCTCTCCTGGCAGATCACTCCACGCGCCCTGACCGAAGCGCTTGCGGCTGGTGGCACTGAGGCAAAACGCGCCTTTGAAGCGATGATGCCGATGAAGAAGATCGATATCGCTAGTATCGAGGCCGCGCGGCGAGGCTGAGGATAGGAGGAGGTGGACGCGAGGGCTCCAACGGTCCCGCTCGGCGGCTCCGCCGACTCGCTCACGCCGCGCAAACGCACCAACTCAGGCCAGGTCGAAGCGATCGTTGTTCATCACCTTGGTCCAGGCCGCCACGAAGTCCTTGGCGAACTTTTCCTTCGAGTCTGCGCACGCATAGACTTCCGCGAGGGCACGCAGCTCGGAGTTGGAACCGAAGATCAGGTCGACGCGGGTGCCGGTCCACTTGAGCGCGTTCGTCTTGCGGTCGCGCCCCTCGTACACGCCTTCCGAGCCCTTGGAGGGCTGCCATTGCGTGCTCATATCGAGCAGGTTGACGAAGAAGTCGTTGGTCAGCGTCTCCGCCCGGTTGGTGAAGACGCCGTGTGTGGACTTCCCAACATTTGCCCCCAGGACGCGCAGGCCACCGACGAGTACTGTCATCTCCGGGGCCGTCAGCGTCAACAGTTGCGCTTTATCGATCAGCAGCTCCTCCGCGGATACGGTGAACTTGGCCTTCTGGTAGTTGCGGAAGCCGTCCGCGATCGGTTCGAGATAGGCGAAGGACTCCACATCGGTCTGCTCTTGCGACGCGTCCATGCGCCCCGGCGTGAAGGGGACTTTCACGTCGTGCCCGCCGGCCTTCGCGGCCTTCTCGACGGCCGCACAGCCGGCGAGAACGATCAGGTCGGCCAGCGAAACCTTCTTCCGCTTACTGCCGTTAGACTGCGAGCCGTTGAACTCCTTTTGGATCGCTTCGAGCTTCTGCAGCACCTTGGCCAGTTGCGCCGGCTGGTTGACTGCCCAGTCCTTCTGAGGTTCAAGACGGATGCGGGCGCCGTTCGCTCCACCACGCTTGTCGGAGCCGCGGAAGGTCGCCGCCGAGGCCCAGGCCGTCGAGACTAGTTGAGAGACCGACAGTCCGGATTTGAGGATCTTGTCTTTCAGAGCTGTGATGTCCTTGCCATCGATCAGCTTGTGATTGACCGCAGGAACGGGGTCTTGCCAGATCAACTCCTCCGCCGGGACCAGCGGGCCGAGATAGCGCGCACGCGGGCCCATATCGCGGTGCGTGAGCTTGAACCACGCGCGGGCAAACGCGTCCGCGAACTGATCCGGATGCTCGTAGAAGCGCCGGGAGATCTTTTCGTACGCCGGATCGACCCGCAAAGAGATGTCCGTGACCAGCATGGTTGGCGCGTGATGCTTCGACGAGTCGAAGGCATCGGGAATTGGCTTGGCGCCGTTTTTGGCTTGAAACTGATAGGCGCCGGCCGGGCTCTTGGTCAACTCCCATTCGTAGCCGAACAGGTTCTCGAAGAAGTTGTTGCTCCACTTGGTTGGCGTCTTAGTCCAGGTGACTTCCGGGCCGCCGGTGATCGCGTCTTTGCCCTTGCCTGTGCCATAACGGCTCTTCCAGCCCAGGCCCATCTCTTCCAGGGGCGCCGCTTCTGGCTCGGGGCCAACCAGCTTCGGATCGCCGGCGCCGTGGGTTTTGCCAAAGGTGTGGCCACCGGCAATCAGCGCGACCGTTTCCTCGTCGTTCATTGCCATGCGGCGGAAGGTTTCGCGAATGTCCGTGGCCGCCGCGACGGGATCCGGCTTGCCGCCGGGCCCTTCCGGATTCACGTAGATCAGACCCATCTGCACCGCAGCGAGCGGATTCTCAAGATCACGGACGCCGCTGTAGCGCTTGTCGCCAAGCCAGGTGTCCTCCTGGCCCCAGTACACGGCTTCGTCAGGCTCCCAGACATCCTTGCGCCCGCCGCCAAAGCCGAAGGTCTTGAAGCCCATCGACTCGAGCGCGACGTTGCCGGCAAGGACCATCAGGTCGGCCCAGGAGATTTTCCGGCCGTATTTCTGCTTGATCGGCCAAAGCAGCCGGCGCGCCTTGTCGAGGTTCGCATTGTCCGGCCAGGAGTTGAGCGGCGCAAAGCGCTGTTGGCCGGTGCCGGCGCCGCCGCGTCCATCGCCGATGCGGTAGGTACCCGCGGCGTGCCATGCCATGCGAATCAAGAGTCCCCCGTAGTGGCCGAAATCCGCCGGCCACCAGTCTTGGCTCTCTGTCATCAGCGCCTGCAGGTCCTTCTTCAGCGCTTTGAAGTCGAGCTTCTTGAACTCTTCGGCATAATTGAAGGCCTCGCCCATGGGATCGGATTGGGGCGAGTTCTGGCGGAGAATCCTGAGGTTCAGCTGGTTCGGCCACCAGTCGCTGTTCGACCTCATTCCGATATTCGTGGTCCCGTGTACGACTGGGCACTTTGCTTCGGTTGATTTGCTCTGTTCCTGCGTATGGGGGACGGCAGTCCCCGCGGCGGCGGCGATTTTATTCTCCATATGTTTATCTCCACTTTGAATTAGTCAAGAAACCTGCGATGAACCGCAGCCACATGGCGGCCTTCCGGCTCGCACCACTGATGCCGGCCGCGCTTGCTGATGCGCGCCATTCATCCTGTATCCTACGCCTCACCAAAGTTAACGGGCAGCGTGTCGCCGGGCGCACTTCGTACAGAGGCCCCGGAAAATGAGTTCGCACTCGCGAACAATGCGCTTGCCCAGGGAGCCCGAGTCAGGCCTGGGCACGTCATACCATTCCATGTCCTCAACATTGCCGCAGCGGTCGCAGATGAAGTGGTGATGCCGCATGCCTTTGGCATCGAAGCGCGCGGCGCGGCCCTCGACGGCCACTTCCCGCACCAACCCCGCCTGCACCAAGTCCCGCAGATTGTTATAGGTCGTGGCCCTGGAAGAACGCGGATCCACGCGATTCACGGCTGCGAAAATCTCCGTAGCCGTGGGGTGCCGGTTGCATTCCATCAGGAATGCCATCACCGCGTAGCGCTGCGGAGTGCACCGCAACCCCCTGCCTTCCAAGCAACGCTTGATCGCCTCGGCATCCATTGAAGATTAGATTATATCTAATCTGACATTTTGTCGAGACTCATGCTTTGGGTTGCTGCTGCAAGCCCCCATTGCCTGCGCAAGCCTGGGGATCGGTGATCCGGGCTATGATAGCTGAGGTCAGAAGACCCGAACCCAGACGGGCTGCGCTTGTGTGCGGCACCGCGATTGCCTGGGCCACACGTCCGAGGAATCTGAAAATGGGCAGAAAGCTAGCTGTCGTGCTTTACGTGGTGGCGATGGCGGCGGTCATAGTCGGTGTAGATTTCGTGTTCTTCAGAAACCGATTCTGGGAACGGCTGACAGTGAATATCGGCATTGTCTTGGTGTTCGTAGCTTTCTACTTCAGATTCCTCAGGCGTCCATGAATAAGGCGGGTGGGCCCGACAAGCATCGCTTATAAGAAACCCTTGGGCACCGGGCTACCTCATGAATGCTTTCGGGAGGGCACGGCTTCAGCCGTGCCGTCCAAAGCCGCCAATCATGCGGGCTTTAGCCCCTGAGGCAATCAGCACAGCCCCGCAGGGACGGCACCCAGCCGGGCCCACCCTTCTCCCCAGAAGCGGTGAGGCCCGTAGGGCCGCAATACGTTAGCCCACCACGGCAGAGGCTGTTACGAAACTCGAAGTCCGCAAAGCGGCAGTGGGACAACGCGCTCACCCGGATCGTAGCGGCGAACCAGCAGCACGACCAGGATCACACAAACAAGATAGGTGGCAATGGCAATCCAGCCGCGCAGCCAGTGAAGCGTTCCGGCGCCGCCGAAGACGGGGTGGAGCAGGCCTTTAGGCCTGCATTCAGGTGGCGCTTTGAATTGTGGGCTTCAGCCCCTCAGGTTCTCCGCGCACTTCAGCGGCTAAAGCCGGCAGCAACGCCGCCATTTATGCAGGGCTGAAGCCCTGCTCCACCCGGGTCGCGCGGACGTCTTGAATGATTCAGGCGCTGGAGTGCGGCGCTAGTTGTCCAGGTGCTGCTTCTTGAGCCGGCGCAGCAGCGACGTAGGATGGATGCCCAGGATGTGTGCGGCCTGGGTTTTGTTCTGGCCGCTGGCGTTGAGCACCTCGTCAATGTAGCGCTCCTCCAGTTCGCGCAGGGTGACGAACTGGTGTCCGGTGGGGGAGAGTTCGTCGCTGTGCAGGGGACTGGCGGCGACCTCGGCGATGTAGTCGCGGATTTCCTCCGGCAGGTACGAGGCGTCGATGTCGCCTTCCGCGGCCAGGATCATGGTGCGCTCCACCACGTTCTTCAACTCGCGGATGTTGCCCGGCCAGGGATACTTGGTCAGCAGCTCCGCCGCCATGGGCGTGAAGCCGGTGAAGTTTTTCTTCAGCTCGCGGTTGAAGCGCTGCATCATGTCGAGCGCCAGCGGCACGATGTCCTCTTTGCGCTCGCGCAACGGGTGCAGCAGCACCGGGACGACGTTCAGCCGGTAGTAGAGATCCTCGCGGAACTTGCCTTCGGCGATGGCCGCCTTCAGGTCTTTGTTGGTGGCGGCGATGATGCGCACGTCCACGTTGATGGGATGGGTTCCGCCCAGGCGCGTGAACGAGCCTTCTTCCAGCACGCGCAGCAGTTTGGCCTGGGTGCTGGGCGACATGTCGCCAATCTCGTCCAGGAACAGCGTCCCGTGGTTGGCGCGCTCGAGCAGGCCCTCTTTGCGGCGGCGCGCGTCGGTGAACGCGCCCGCCTCGTAGCCGAACAGTTCGCTTTCGAGCAGCGTGTCGGGGATGGCGGCGCAGTTCAGTTGCAGCAGCGGCCCTTGCGCGCGCGGGCTGTGATAGTGGATCGCCTTGGCCAGGACTTCCTTGCCGGTGCCGCTCTCGCCCTGGATGAGGATGGTGGTCTTGTCCGCTTCGGCGGCTTTGCGCGCCATTTCCAGCAGTTCCCGGACCTGCTCGTTATGCGTGACCACCAGTCCGAAGTCGTAGCGGCCCTTGGCCATCTGCACGCTTTCCCGGAGCCGGATGCGCAAGGCGAGGGTCTCGGTGGCGCGGCGTATGGTGTTGGACAGGTCCGCCAGGTGGAAGGGTTTGATGAGGTAGTCGTAGGCGCCCAGCTTCATGGCCTCGACGGCGCGCTCCACCTGGTGATAGGCGCTCATCATCAGCACGATGGCCGCGGGATTCTGTTTCTTGATCTGCCGCAGGACCTCGATGCCGTCGATGCCCGGCAGCACCACGTCGACCAGCGCCAGGTCGGGCCTTTCCTGCGCGTAATGCTCCAGGGCTTCCTCGCCCGAGCTGGCCAGCAAGACCTCGTAGCCTTCCTCGCGCAGGGCGCGGCTGATGGTGCGCAGCGTCAGGGCCTCGTCATCGACGACCAGAAGCGAATATGACATCGTCCTCCTTCAGCTCACCAGTTCTTCTTCCTGCTCGGGCGCCGGGCGTCCCAACTGCCGCACCGGCAGATTGAAGTGCACGGTGGTGCCGCGGTTGGGGATGCTCTCCACCTCCATCTCGCCGTGATGGTTGCGCACGTAGGCTTGGCTGATGCTCAGGCCCAGTCCCGTTCCCTGGCCGCGCTTGGTGGTGAAGAACGGTTCGAAGACCCGCGGCAGGATGTCGGCCGGGATGCCGCAGCCGGTGTCGGCAATGCGCACCTCGATGCGGTCTTCGAACTTCACCTTGTCGGCGGTCACCGTGATGGTGCCGCCCTGCGGCATGGCCTGGCCGGCATTGAGCAGCAGGTTCATGAGCACCTGCGAGATCTGGTTGGCGTCGGCGGTGATGGCCGGCAGGTCCGGGGGAATCTCCTTCTTCAGCTCGATGGCGCGAAACATGGGCTGGTGGGAGAGAAAGGAGAAGGTGTCGTCCACCAGGCGCTCCAGGCTGATGCGGCTCAGGCGCAGCGGACCGGGACGGGCGTAGTTCAGCAGTCCGCGCACCGTGGAAGAGATGCGCTGAGCGCCTTCCAGACAGGCGCGGATCTCGGCGCGCTGTTCCGCGTCA
>Ga0335081_10020953_pt1 | contig 10577 bp, 8 predicted proteins | sample Lox_Sample_35_FD_206713 | JGI IMG/M metagenome (GOLD analysis project Ga0335081, IMG submission 206713) | Soil microbial communities from Loxahatchee National Wildlife Refuge, Florida, United States - Lox_Sample_3.5 | ecosystem: Environmental > Terrestrial > Soil > Wetlands | place: USA: Florida... | reverse complement strand
TGCGGCAAGTTCGCGTTCGACGTGAAGCTATCGATGCAAACCGAAGTTGCGGAGATTTTTGAACCGTTCCATTCGGGCCGCGGTTCTTCGAGCACGATGCCGCAGAAGCGAAACCCGATCGCCTCGGTCTACATCACGGCGCTCAATTCGGTCGTGCGCCAACAGGTCGCTGCGCTGCTCGACGCCATGGTCGAGGACCACGAACGCTCGAGCGGCCCTTGGGAGATCGAATGGATCGTGCTGCCTGAGATTTTTTGTCTTACCGCCGGCGCCCTGGCGCACACGCGCGCTGTGCTTGATGATCTGCAAATCGATCAGAAGAAGATGCGCGAGAACCTCGACGCGACCAACGGCCTGATCGTCTCCGAGGCGGTTATGATGGAGCTTGGCCGGTATCTTGGCCGCCAGCGCGCCCACGATGTGGTTTACGACATCTGCCGCCGGGCGATCGCCACCGGCCGTCCCTTGCCCGACTTACTTGCCGAAGACCGCGAGATCGCAACCCACATCGACCGCGCAGGGCTTGCGCGGCTGTGCGATCCGGCGAACTATCTGGGGGAGGCCGGCGCGATGGTGGACCGTGTGCTGCAGACCCGCGGCAAACGAGGCTGACGCACTTCCGAGGTTAACGCGGAGATTCAATAAGCGGACTCCCCGCTTCCATCGCTGGCTCGGCGGCTTGCGTAGCCCTTGATGTCGGCCCCTGCGGTTCGGCCGCGGCACGCTTGGTTTACAACTCATTTCATTGCCCCGACAAAAACGCTTCTTTCCGGAAGCCGGCCATTGACGCCGCCGCGACGAAGCAAAACGACTTTTTACCGGAATGTAAGCGGGTCGGGGAACAATCGCGCCCAACATTTATTTGCGGCCATCGCGCAGTCGGGGAACAGGGCGAGTGTGTTGCCCGCGCGATTAACGGGACCAAGGGGGCGGATTTTGTCGTCATTGCACACTCTGGCTATTGCTCAGCGGTCAACTAACCCGAGATGGTCACCGCCGCGATCGCAGCCTTACGTCATTCACAGCGAAGGCGAGTGCGAGCGCCTCGAGTTGCAGGCCCGGCTCGCGAATATCGAAGGGCATTTGCGCCACCTGCCGATCGCGCCGAGCGATTGCGTTTTAGACGTCGGCTGCGGCTCCGGTTCGATGGCAAGACTGATCGCGCGATCCTTTCCGCGCGCCGAAGTAATCGGCGTCGACGTCCGTGAACAATATCTCGATTTTGCCGAAGCGCGCGCACGCGACGAGAGACTGGGAAATGTCAGCTTTCGCCGGGGCGACGTGTTTGAACTGCCCTTCGCCGACGGAACCTTCAACGTCGTATGGGCCAAGTATTTTATGCAATGGCTTAAAGAGCCGGAGAACGCGCTCGCCGAGCTGAAACGAGTCACCAAGCCCGGCGGTTTCGTGGTTTCCTGCGATTATGCCGGTTTCGCCACCGAGCATTTCCCAGTCGATATCGATTTCGAGCGTCAGGTTCGTGAAGTCACAGCAAGCGTGGTTGACGGCAATATCGCCCGCAAAATGGCACCATTCATGATCGCGCTCGGTTTTCGCGACGTCCAGGTGCAGATGGAAACCGACACCTTGTACACGGTGATCGGCAGCATCGATGCAGATCGGCGACGGAACTGGGAAACGCAGCTGCACGCCATGCGTTCCCACCTCGTTAAATTGCTGGGATCAGAATTAGACGCCGATCGTTTGGTGAAACGCTTCCTGGCGTTTTATGATAATCCCGCGACCTGCAGCTTCACGGCATTATACTTTACCCGCGGTCGAGTTTAGCCGGCCGCGAGTGCGTACGGCTCCGCAAAGTTGAACAATCGAACTTTATTCCGCCGCAGCAGCTTTCGCCGCGGCCTGCTCGCGGACGAACTTATCCAACGCCATCAGATCGGGCTTGCCAGAGCCGAGCAGCGGCAGCTTGTCGAGGATGATGATCTCCGACGGCAGCATCAGTTCGGAGGCGTGCTTTGAACGCGCATAGGCGTGGAAATCGGAGCGCGTCACGCCTTTCTTGTCGGTGATCATGACCAGCCGCTCGCCCTTGCGGTCATCGGGGATCGCCACCACCGCGGTGACGTAGTTCGGCCAGAGTTCGGACGCCAGCATCTCCACGGCGGCGAGCGAGATCATTTCGCCGCCGACCTTGGCGAACCGCTTGGCGCGGCCCTTGATGGCGATGAAACCCTGGGCGTCGATGGCGACGATGTCGCCAGTGTCGTGCCAGCCTTCGTGCGGCCGTTCGATTTCGCCGGGACGGTCGGCGCGCAGATAGCCGAGCATCACATTCGGCCCCTTGACGAACATTCGGCCGCCGTCCTCGACGCCCTCTACTTTCTCAAGCCTCACTTCAATGCCGGGGAAAAGGCGGCCAACGGTCCCATATTTGTTGAACATCGGCGTGTTGAAGGAGAGCACCGGTGAAGTCTCGGTCACGCCGTAGCCTTCGAGGATGCGCAGGCCGAACTTTTCCATCCAGATCTGCCGGGTCGAATCCTTTACCGGCTCGCCGCCGGCAATCACGCAGCGCAGCGACCGGAAGTCGTAAGGGTTGGCCATCCTGGCATAGCCGGCAAGGAAGGTGTCGGTGCCGAACAAATAGGTGGCGCAGATGCCGTAGACCAATTCGGGCACCGTGCGGTAATGCAGCGGCGAGGGATAGAAATAGGTCGGCACGCCGGAAATGAGCGGCAGCACGATGCCACCCATGAAGCCGAAGGAATGAAACGCCGGCAGCGCCATGAACAAGCGATCCTCGCGCCCGAAATCGATGCGCGCTTCCGCCTGCGCCACGTTGGCAAGCACGTTGCGATGCGAGAGCACCACGCCCTTGGGCACGCCTTCGGTGCCGGAGGTGAACAGAATCGCCGCCCAATCGTCCGGCTTGCGCTCTACCAAAGGCTTCTTCGCCCGCAGCGCGCCGGACAGCTTGTCGGTAAAGCTGACCGTCCTGCGAATGTCTTCCAGATAAGCGATGCGCACCTTCCCCTCGAGTGCAGCGATGAGCTTGTCCAGCCGCGCCTTCTCGACGAAGGCATGCGCGGTGAGTATGGTGTCGACTTCCGCCGCACGGCAGGCGCCGAGAATATTGGCCGCCCCGGCGGTGAAGTTGACCATGGCAGGAACGCGGCCGCCGGACAGCAGCGCGAGAACGGTCACCGCAGCTCCGTTCGACGTCGGCAGCATAACACCGACGGCGCGGCCTTCAGGCGCAAGCGGCATCAGTTTGGCGCCGAGAATGCGCGTGGCCTGTAACAGCCGCTTGTAAGTGAGGCGCCCGCTGGTGGGGTCCTCGCAGGCGAGCCATTTGCCGCCGTTGACCTGCGCCGCCTCGATCACCGCCTCGACGACGGTGCGGTCAGTCGAGGTAGTCTGAAACATCATGTTCGACATGATGTCGTAGAGTGCGGCGCCGGCGGCGAGGCGGCGCTTGCGCCCGACCAGCGCCGGATCGACACTCATCCTCACCGGCTCGAGAATGGTGACTTTGAATTTGGGGAACAACCGGCGGCGCACTTGGCTGCTTCGCAATCGGCTGAAGATCGTTTTCTCCGGCCCCTCGATGCGGACCGGGACGACCATCGCGTTGGATTTATCAGCGATCATCGCCGCGCCGTCGTAAACCTTCATCAGGCTGCCGGTGAGTGTGATGCGGCCCTCGGGGAAAATCACCAGCATGTTGCCGTCGCGCACGGCGTTGATGATGGTGCGTAGCGCCATTGGCTTGAGCGGGTCGAGCGCCATGGTGCGCACGAATGGCAGGAATGGCTGGATCCACCAGCGCTGCGAAATCCCGACGTCGACGGCGAACACCGGACGCTTGGGCAAGAGCGACATGGCGATCGGGGCGTCGAGGAAACTCACGTGGTTCATAGCAATGATGGCGTTGTCGCCGGCCTTGGCGACGTTCTCCAGGCCGGTGACTTCGAGCCGGTAGAGGGTGCGGAAGAAGATGGAAAGAAGATCGTTCAGCCAGCTGGTCGGCAGCGTGCGGGCGATGATCACAGCCGCTGCGAGGTTAGCCAGGCCGATTAGCACGAACAGAAGCGAATCGCCGAGGCCGAATTTTTGCAGCAGTGCAAGTATGATCGCGCCGACGACCATGAACGCGGCGTTAAGCACATTGACCGCGGCGACGACGCGGGCGCGGTGGTCGGCGCCCGCCCACGCCTGCACGGCGCTGAACGCCGGGACGATGAATAGGCCGCCCGACATCGCGAGCCCGGCGAGATCGATGGCGACGTGGATGCTGTAGCGCGCGGAGAAGAATTCGCCGACCGTGAGCGGATGCGCTGCCGGCGCCATCGACGACGTGGTCCAGCCGAGATCGAGCGAGAACAAGCCCAAAAGCACCGCGGCGACGAGCGTCGGCAAAAGAATTATGCGCCCGTGGGCAAGCCAGGCGGCAAGGGCGGAGCCGACCGCGACGGCGACCGAGAAAATGGTCAGGAAGACGGTGACCACCCCTTCGCTGCCGCCGACGTGGAACGTGACCAACGGTGGCAACAGCGACATCACCAGCGCACCGACGAGCCAGAACCAGCTGGTCACCAGCGCGCCCCACCACAGTCGCGGCTCGCCGCGCACGTATTTGATCAGCGCGCCTGTGGAGGCGAAAATGTTGCGTCTGATGGCAAGATGCGGGGCGCCTTCGCCGGTCGGTGGAATGAATCTGCTCGCCACCCAGCACGCCACCGAAGACACCATCATCAGCCAGGCGAAGTGAATCGGATCGCCACCATCCTTGGCGGCTAATCCGGCTACGATGGTGCCGATGAGGATGGCAAGGAAGGTGCCGCCTTCGACCAAGGCGTTGCCCGATGGCAGTTCGGCACGAGCCAGATGGTCGGGCAGGATGCCGTATTTGATCGGGCCGAACAGCGAAGCGATCGTTCCGTACAAGCCTACCGCAACGAACAAGAGGACGATGGAGTGTATCGCGAAGCCGGCTACCGCCAGCGCGGCAACGCCGATCTCGGCGAATTTCAGACGCCGCGCCACCAGCGCCTTGTCGTAGCGGTCGGCGAGTTCGCCGCCGAGGCCGGACAGGAGGAAGAACGGAAAGATGAGGGTCGCACCGGCAAGCGTAATCAGCGCTGCGGAATCGGCGCCGCCGATTTGGAACAGAATGAGGAAGACGAGGGCGGTCTTGAGAAAGTTGTCGCCAAACGCCGAAAAGAACTGGCACCAGAACAGCGGCGCGAATCGTCGCGTCGTCATCAGGGATGTGGACATGCTGTTCCGCCCTTTGCTTCGCGCTTGGCGCTTCCCCAGCAAGTTTAAACGCCCACGCGGGTCTTGGCGACGTTGAATTGCCCCGCGGCAATAAGTTGTTGCCGGGACAGCCGGCTATGCTAATTCTCCAGGCAGGATCAAGGGGATGTGAGCGACCGCGATCCCCTCCGCTTGCCCGCAGACTTTAAACCGGCATCAGCACCCAGTAATCGAGATCCAGCAGGACCGCGGCGTCGTAGTCGTCGCCAGATTTCAACGGAAAGTCCTCGCAAGGGCGATCCCGCGTCGCAATGCTGCGTAGCCGTAACGCGCCGACGTCACGACGTCCCGGCAACTCCGATTTGGCCAGTACTTCCGACCAGGCGAAGACTGTGCTGCCCGCAAAGAGCGGCGCCACATGACGCCCGCCGTTGATGGCCGCGACGTGGAAGGCGTTGGCCAGCCCGTTGAAGGACAGGGTGCGCGCCAGCGAAATGACGTGCCCGCCGTAAATCAGCCGCCGCCCGAATCGGCCCTTGCCCTCGACGTACTGATTGAAATGGATACGCGCAGTATTTTGATAGAGCCGGGTGGCGATCATGTGCTCGGCCTCCTCGACGGTGATTCCGTCGACGTGGTCGATGCGTTCGCCGACCTGATAATCGCCAAAGCGATAGGAGCTTCCTGACAGCACGGTATCGTACGCGGCAACGTCAATGGGCGGGCAGGCTTCGCCCAAGACCTTCGGATCAAGCACTGTCGGCAGGCGCGGCACGTGATCACCCGGCGCAGGCGCGCGCTCGTCGCGTTTGCGCACCATCACCCAACGCACGTATTCCAGAACCGACGTGCCGTCCTGCTTGTGTCCGGTCGTCCGTACATAGACGATCCCGGTCTTGCGGCTCGAGTTCTCTTTCAGCCCGATGACTTCGGATAAAGCGGTGAGCGTATCGCCCGGATAGACCGGCTGGCGGAAACAACAACCGGCATAGCCGAGATTGGCGACAGCGTTGAGAGAGACGTCGGGAACGGTCTTGCCAAAGACGACATGAAAGACCAGCAGGTCGTCGATTGGAGCGCGGGGGTAGCCGATGGCCTTGGCAAAGACGTCGGACGATTGGACGGCAAAGCGCGGTCCGAACAGGCCATTGTAAAGCGCGACGTCGCCACTCGTGAGCGTGCGCGGCGTCGCGTGCCGGATCACTTGGCCGACGCGAAAATCTTCAAAAAAATTGCCGGGGCTGGTTTTCGACATGTCCTGGCTTTGCGGGGGTTTCTGTTAAGGCACGGTCATAACGCAGCGCCACGGCATGCGCAAAACCGGCCCTGAAGTGCTGTTGGCATTTTTACCGGCGCGGTCCGGCTCGCGCGGCGCACTTCTCACGCGTCCGTGAGCGCGCGGCTGAAACCGGCCCGCACCGCCGCCGTATCTCGTGCAATGGCGCAATCCCTTGCGTCACGCCGGTGTCACGCCGGCAATTTCGACCGCGATTAACCTTAGCAACAATGGAGCTCCCAAATGTCCAAGCGTTTCGCACTGCTGACTGCGGCCGCCATTCTAGCGCTGACCGCCGGCGCGGCAGCCCCGGTGTCGGCGGAAATGTCGGAGAAGACGGTCAATGTCGGCGGCGCGCCGATGTATCCATCGAAGAACATCATCCAAAACGCGGTGAATTCGAAAGACCACACGACTTTGGTCGCGGCGGTGAAGGCCGCCGGTCTTGTCGATACTCTCGAAGGACCCGGCCCGTTTACGGTGTTCGCGCCGACGAACGCCGCCTTTGCCAAATTGCCGGCGGGCACGGTCGATACGCTGCTTAAGCCGGAGAACAAGGCGACGTTGACCAAGGTGCTGACGTATCACGTCGTGCCGGGCCGGATGACGGCGGTCAACTTGATGAAAGCGGTAAAGGACGGCGAGGGCGAGGCCAAGCTCAAAACCGTCGCCGGTGAGTGGCTCATCGTCAAACAGGCCGGCCCGGGCAAGCTCAGCGTCACCGATGCCAAAGGCGACGTGGCGATGGTGACCATCCCCGATGTGCTGCAATCGAACGGCGTCATCCACGTCATCGACACCGTACTCTTGCCGATGTGAACGAACGGCTTCGGGGCGGGCCGGCGCTGCGCCGGCCCGCCGTGTCGTGCTGTAACCGTTTGCGTGGTGACGACGAATGAGACGAGAGATCACGCGCGCTGATTTTGTGGATGGCCGAGAAAAAGTTAATGACACCGCGGGTTCAATCGAACGTGATGGCGCTCTCCCGCCGCGGGTGGTTGCTTCCGCCGCAATTTCCCGTCATGGCCACGGGCAACGGCCGCGTGGGGAAGCTTCGCATGGTAAAGGCCGAGCCGCGGAATCGCAGCGCCGACGATTTGCGCCGTTCTGCCCAGATGGCGGCTGCGCAGGCCGGCGATCGGGCGGCCTATGAGGCACTACTGCAGGAATGCGTGCCCCTCATCAAGGTTATCGCCGGCCGGCAGGGAGTTCCTTCCGGCCACATCGACGACGTGGTCCAGGACGTGCTCCTGACCATCCATCGTGCGCGGCAAACTTACGATCCGGCACGTTCCTTTGGCGGATGGCTGCGGATAATTACCGAGCGCCGGGCGATCGATCTCTTACGCCGTGTCGGCCGGCAAAGCGCGCGCGAGATTCACGCTCCGCTCGCCTTCGAGTCCCACGCCGACGAGAATGCGGACCCGGCGCGTTTGGGCCGCGATGCGGCCGCGTCGAACCGCATGCAGACGGCGTTGGCAATGTTGCCGGAACGTCAACGTGAGGCGGTTGAGCTCCTGGTATTGCAAGAACAATCGCTGGCGGATGCGGCAATCGTCGCCCGCCGAAGTAAAGGCGCGCTGAAAGTTAATCTGCACCGGGCGCTCAAGGCGCTGCGCGGCATGTTCGCGGAGAAAGACTGAGGCTGTTATGACCTTCACGTCACATGATCAGTTTATTCACGGGCTTGCCGCCGACCTCAAGCCGGTTAAGCGATTGCAACGGCCATTGCTGCGCGCGGTCACCTGGCTTGGCGTCGTCGCAGCCATCGCGGTCGCTCTTGCCGCCTTCGCCGACGTCAACGCCATGTGGCAGCGCATCACCGCGGCGCCGGACTTGTGGCTCGCCGTGATCGGCTCGACCGGGACCGCCATTCTTGCTGCGATTGCCGCCTTCGAGTTGAGTCTGCCCGATGCACCTCGCACCTGGGCGCTGCTTCCCCTGCCCGTGGCGATATTGTGGATTGCCGCGAGCGGCCTGGGCTGCCTGCGGACATGGATCGCGCCGCAAACGCATGTGGCAACGCTGGGCGAAGCGCGCGACTGCCTCATTTTCATCGTGGCGCTGTCGGTCCCGCTCTCCGCGCTGTTGATTGTGATGCTGCGTCGCGCTTTTCCGCTGTACCTCGGCCTCACCGCTGCCGTGGGCGGTCTCGCCGTTGCCGCCGCGGCAGCCACCCTTCTTAACTTCTTTCATCCTTACGACGCCGCGGCGACCGATCTCGCCGTTCACGTGGTAGCGGTCGCGATCGTGATTGCGGTTAATAGCGCGCTCGCGGCAAGAGTTTTTCGAACGACATCACGGCCCGGTGATGTAACCACGGGCCGGATCGGCACGAACTAGGAGCGATGGCGCCGGAAAGCGTCATCGAACCCCTTAAGGAGGACTATGCAATGAAGACTTCTCGTACCATCCTGTCCCTTGCTGCGGCGACGGTAGGCTTCGCGCTCACCTTCGGCCCCGCCGCGTTCGCCGATGACATGTCGAAGGACAATATGAGCAAGACCGACACGATGAAGAAAGACACCATGAAAAAGGACACGATGTCCAAGGACAACATGTCCAAGGACAACATGTCAAAAGACAGCATGTCCAAGGACAACATGTCCAAGGACAACATGAGCAAATGAGGCATTAGTCACATTCGCGTGTGCCGGGTTCGCATTCTCGAATCCGGCACACTGCGATGTTAAATGCCGCTGAGGTTAAATAGAGCAAGCGAAGCGATCCAATGAGCGTCCAAACCGCCGATCATCCCGCGATGGCCACTGACGCCGCGCCCGGCGTGATCCACCCTGCCTGGGTGCGGGTGACGCATTGGATCAATGCGCTGGCGATGCTGCTGATGATCGGCTCCGGCTGGCAGATTTACGACGCCTCGCCGCTGTTCGGTTTCACTTTTCCGCACCAGATCGCGCTCGGCAATTGGCTCGCCGGCGCTTTGCTTTGGCACTTTGCCGCTATGTGGCTTTTGGTTATCAACGGCATTGTCTACGTCGCGCTCGGCATCGTGTCCGGCCGCTTCCGCCGCAAGCTATTTCCAATCTATCCCCGCGAGGTCTTAAGCGATCTTTTTGCGGCGCTGCGCGGGAAACTCTCGCATGACGATCTTTCGGTGTATAACGCCGTACAGAAGCTTCTCTATCTCGGCATTCTGGTGACCGGGGTCGTGATTGTGCTGTCCGGGCTTTCAATCTGGAAGCCGGTGCAGTTTCATGTGCTGACCAGCTTTTTCGGCGGCTACAACACAGCCCGCTATGTGCATTTCGCCGCGATGACCGCGATCGTGACGTTCTTGGTGGTGCATGTGCTGCTCGCGGTCCTGGTGCCGAAGAGTTTGCGCGCGATAATATTCGGGCGCTGAACGAGCAAAGAGAGATCGATGTCCGTCCCAAGCAAAACCAAGCCCGGCGTCGATAAGGCGCTCCTGATCAAGGATGCGGCGAAGCTTCTGCCGGAGCAGTCACGGCGGCTTTTCCTGCGCGGCGCAGCCAGCCTCGGCGCTCTCGCCATGCTCAGCGGCTGCGAGATTATCGACGGCGAAAGCTCGGAGAACGTGCTGCGCGTCATTTCCGACTTCAACGATGGCGTCCAGGCCTTGCTGTTCAATCCCAATACGCTGGCGCCCGAATATCCGGAAAGCATGATTACGCGGCCGTTCCCGTTCAACGCTTATTACAGCGAGGACGACGCCCCCGACGTTGACGGCGACAAGTGGCAGCTCGAAATCGGCGGGCGCGTCGACAACAAGAAGGCGTGGACTTTGGCTGAACTCAACAAGCTGCCGGAAGTCTCGCAGATCACCCGCCACGTCTGCGTCGAAGGCTGGAGCGCCATCGGATCGTGGCAGGGCGTCAAGCTCTCTGATTTCCTAAAACTGATCGGCGCCGACACCCGCGCCAAATATGTGTGGTTCCAGTGCGCCGAGGGCTACTCGAACACCATTGATATGCCCACCGCATTGCATCCGCAGACGCAACTGACGCTCAAATTCGATCACCAGGTTTTGCCGCGCGCCTACGGGTTCCCGGTCAAGATCCGCATCCCCACCAAGCTGGGTTTCAAAAATCCGAAATACGTC
>Ga0335081_10020952_pt1 | contig 10577 bp, 11 predicted proteins | sample Lox_Sample_35_FD_206713 | JGI IMG/M metagenome (GOLD analysis project Ga0335081, IMG submission 206713) | Soil microbial communities from Loxahatchee National Wildlife Refuge, Florida, United States - Lox_Sample_3.5 | ecosystem: Environmental > Terrestrial > Soil > Wetlands | place: USA... | reverse complement strand
GAACTCATCGCTTGGTACGTACTGGAATTCCCACCACTCGCCGCCGGTGTAGATCCACGGCCCGTTCGGGTGCGTGCGGCGGTAGCGCGCCGGCTCGCGGCCGTCGCCATAGGCCATGCAGATCAGGTTATGCGCGGTGCCCTCGTTGTGGCTGAGCGGCTCGATCGTGCCGTAGATCGCGTTGATGCCGTGCTTGGCGGCGGCCTCGGCGATGCGCGGCGTCGGATCGAAGGTGGCCGGCATCCGCCACGGGCCGGGATAGGTTTCCGGAAAACAGACGAACTGCGCGCCTTCGCTCGCCGCGCGCGCGATGAACCGTTCGGCGTCGGCGATGTTCTTTTCGGCCTCCTCGATCGGGTTCGTGATCGGTTGCACGACGGCGATGCGGAAGCCCATGGTCTACCTCGCGCTGGCGTCCTGAAGATTTCGTTGCACGGCCGGCCGGCCCAGCGCCTGGTCGACCGCAGCGAGCACTTGCTTGGCGGTGAGCTCGTCGAGACAGCGGGCGTAGCTGTCGAGCCGGTTTTCGCAGCCGAGCTTCTCGCAGGGCAGGCAGGGTAGCGGATTCTGCACCACCCACACATTGCCGCGGTTCTGAATGGTGCCGACCCGGTCCCACATTTTGGTGAAGCCGCCCGCCGGCCAGGCGCCGGTGCGTTGCGGGTTGGTCGAGCCGTGCAGGGCGACGGTGGGACAGCCGCTGGCGGCGGCGAGATGGGTCATCGAGGTGTCGGGGCCGACATAGACCGCGGCGCCCCTGAGCAGCGCGGCGAGACCCGCCCAGTCGAGCTGGCCGCGCTCGCGGACCACGTCGAGCGAGCCGAACAGGCTGTCGACGTAAGTTCGCTCGGCCGGATCGCGGCCTTCGGTGGCGACCACGGCCAGCCCGCGCTCGTTCAGTCCGTGCGCCAGATCGCGCCAGCCGGTGTCGTTCCAGCGCCGGTAGGCTTCGAACGGCGTCGCATGCAGCACCGCATAAGGTGCGCCCGGCGCCACCGGCTCGGCCGACGAGCCCTGCGGACACACGGTCTCCGGCCAAAGCGTTAAGCCCAGCGCGGTGGCCAGCCCCTGCATCTCCTCGAAGCGGTGGCAATCGTGGCCGAGCGGCACCGCACGCTCGAGCATGCGCTCCTTCCACCAATTGCCGCTGCGGTGCGTGGGGATGAGTCCGACGCGGCGGCGCGACGCCAGCATCGCGTAGAAGGTCGGCCGGTCGCCGGATTGGGTGGAAACCGCCAGATCGTAGCGGCGGCGCAGACGCCGCGCCAAGGCGAGCGTTTCACCGAGTGACGGCCGCTGCGCAACGGTGATGATGGTGTCGAGATCCGGATTGCCCTGGAGGATGCGCTCGCTGCCGGCAAACAGCAGCGCGTCCAATGTTGCCTCCGGCCAGCGCCGTCGCAGCGTGCGGATGAGCGGCGTCGACATCAGTACGTCGCCCAGCCGCCGCAGCGTGATGACGAGTATCTTCGGCCGAGCGGGCAGGGCGATTTCAGGCGGCAAAACACGGCTCCGGATTCGCGCCAAGGCGAGGCGCGCGCTCGCGGCATGGTTGCCACGGTAGCGCCGCGGGCGTCAATCTTGCGGCTAGGTTCGCGTCAGGCCGCGCGCGCTTTGAGCGTGGCGATGCGGTGGTCGACCATCATGCCGACCAGCGCGGCGAACGGCGTCTTCGGCCGCCAGCCCAGTTTCGCCGCCGCCTTGGACGCGTCGGCCACGGTATGGTGGCTGTCGATGGCCCGGAACAGCTCCTGATCGACCTTCACGTGCTGGCGCCAATCGCGACCGACATGACTGAACGCCAGTTCGCAGAACTCGCCGATCGAGTGCGATTCGCCGGTGCCGATGACGTAATCGTCCGCGCTCTCGACCTGCAGCATGCGATGCATGGCCGCTGCGTAGTCGCCGGCGAAACCGAAGTCGCGCCGCACCTCGAGATTTCCGAGCCGCACCACGCCGCCCGCCAGAATCGGCTGTCCGCGCTCGTCCTTTTCCAGCGTCTCGTGCAGGCCGAGCGATACTGCCGCCGCCGCGTGCGCGATCTTCTGCGAGACGTAGGACAGCGGCCGCCGCGGGCTCTCGTGATTGAACATGATGCCCGAGCAGGCATAGAGGCCGTAGTTGCGGCGGAACACGCCGATGGTCTGGTGCGCCGCGAGTTTGGCGATGCCATAGGGCGTCTGCGGCTGGCAGGGCGTGGTTTCGTTCTGCGGGCTCACCTTGCTGTCGCCGAATAATTCCGACGAGGTGGCCTGGAAGATGCGGCAGCCGGGCCGATGCTTGCGCACGGTCTCGCAGATCTGCAGCGGCACCAGCGCGTTCACCTTGAACGTCTCAAGTGGAATCTTCCACGACTCGATCGGGCGCGACACCGAGGCGAGATTGTAGATTTCGTCCGGCGCGGCGGCCGCGATGAGCTCGCCCACCGCCGCCGGCTCGGCAATGTCGGCGACATGCCAATGCAGGTTGTCGGCGTGGCGATCCGCCGGCTGCGGCCGGCGCGATTGCGCGTGCACCTCATAGCCTTGCGCCAGCAACAGCTCGACCAGATACGAGCCGTCCTGTCCGGAGGCGCCGGTGACCAGGGCGCGACGCTTCATTTGCTTACTCGATGAACCAAGGATATCCGTAGTCGGTGCCGTTGCTTAGCAGGTTTCCATGCTGTCCTGCCAGCGGGCGAGGGAAGGGGAATCATAGTGAACGCGTCCACTTCGCGCCGAACGCCGACCGTCGAGGTCTCCTGGGGCGAGCTGTTCGACAAGCTCACCATCCTGGAGATCAAGGAGCGGCGGCTGTCGTCGGCCGCGGCAGTGGCCAATGTGCGCCGCGAGTTGGCTGCGCTGCGCGCGGCGGTGGCCGGCGTCGAGCCGGCGGCCGAGGTGGCCGCGCTGAAGGCGAAGCTCACCGAAGTCAACGAGAAGCTGTGGGAGATCGAGGACGCGATCCGCGCCAAGGAGGCGGCCGGCAGCTTCGACCAGGGCTTCGTCGAGCTCGCCCGCTCGGTTTATTTCAGCAATGACAGACGCGCCGAGCTCAAGCGCGAAATCAACACGCTGCTCGATTCCGCCTTCGTCGAGGAAAAGCAATATACGCGCTACCGCTAGCCGGTGAGCCGCTGCCGCAGTGCTGCGAGCAGGCCCTGCAAATTCCGCTCGGCGTAAGCTTCTGCGGGGGCCGCGCCCCAGACCGGCTTCGGCCAGGCCGGATCGCTGTGCCGCCGTGCGATGACATGGACGTGCAGCTGCGCCACCACATTGCCGAGCGCCGCGACATTGAGCTTGTCGCATTCGGTGATCGCTTTCAACGCGCGCGATGCCGCGGCGACCTCCCCGAGCAATTGCGCCTGCTCCGCTTCCGGCAGGTCGATGATCTCGGTGACGCCGGGCCGGCGCGGTACCAGGATCAGCCAGGGATAATTGGCGTCCTTGGCCAGCAGCACCCGACAGAGCGCGAGGTCGCCGACCGGGACGGTGTCCTGCGCCAGCCTTTCGTCCAAAGTCCAAGCTGTGTTCATGATCCACGCACCGGGAGGCCCCGGCCCCTTTGCCTTGCTTTCGGCCCGGGATGGCCCGATATAGGGGCCGGGAGGTTGGCGGTGGACGAGCCACTCGCCAACCGGGTCAGGTCCGGAAGGAAGCAGCCCTAACGAGCACGGATCGGGTCGCTCGTCAGCCTCCCACCCAGCGGCCGGCCGCCCCCCAAGGGGGTGCGCGGCCCCTTAAGCCGGCAATCCACAGGCCCGCTTCCCGCCCTCGCCCGGGTGCGGGACTATGGCGTGCCTTAGGGCGGTTCCGCACGGACGAGAGCATGAGCGACGGCCAGACCCTTTTCCCGACCGCCGCGGCCGGCGCCGCGGAAGAAACCGGCTATCGCGTGCTGGCGCGCAAATACCGCCCCGCCTCCTTCACCGACCTGATCGGCCAGGACGCCATGGTGCGCACCATCTCGAACGCCTTCGAGAGCGGCCGCATCCCGCAGGCCTGGATCCTCACCGGCGTGCGCGGGGTCGGCAAGACCACCACCGCCCGCATCCTCGCCCGCGCGCTCAATTACGATTTGCCGGACGGCTCGGTCAGCGCGCCGACCGTCAACATGCCGGTGATGGGCGTGCACGATGAGGCGATCATCGAAAGCCGCCATCCGGACGTGCTGGAAATGGACGCGGCCTCGCACAACAGCGTCGAGGACGTGCGCCAGATCAACGACGCCATCCGCTATGCGCCGATGTCGGCGCGCTACAAGGTCTACATCCTCGACGAAGTGCACATGCTCTCCGGCGCCGCCTTCAACGCGCTGTTGAAGACGCTGGAAGAGCCGCCGCCGCACGCCAAGTTCATCTTCGCCACCACCGAGATCCGCAAGGTTCCGGTCACCGTGCTGTCGCGCTGCCAGCGCTTCGACCTGCGCCGCGTCGACGCCGCGCTCCTGGTCGAGCACCTGCAGAACATCGCCGCCAAGGAGAAGATCGAGGCGGAGCCTGCCGCGCTGGCGCTGATCGCACGCGCGGCGGAAGGCTCGGTGCGCGATTCGTTGTCGCTGTTCGACCAGGCGATCGCACATGCCGCCGGTCCTGTGCGTGCCGAGGACGTGCGGCAGATGCTCGGCCTTGCCGACCGCGTGCGCGTGGTCGACCTGTTCGAGGCGCTGATGAAGGGCGATGCCGCCGCCGCGCTGAAGGAACTGCGCGCGCAATACGACATCGGCGCCGATCCGGCGGTTGTGCTCAACGACCTCGCCGAGTTCACCCATTTCGTCACCCGCGTCAAAGTCGTCCCCAGCGTGGCCGACGACGTCTCGCTGTCGGAGGCCGAGCGCGTCCGCGGCAAGAGCTTCGCCGCGCAGCTTTCCATGCGCGTGCTGTCGCGTACCTGGCAGATGCTGCTCAAGGGCGTGACCGAGGTGCAGGCCTCCGGCCGCCCGGTCGCCGCCGCTGAGATGGTGCTGGTGCGCATCGCCTATGCCGCCGACCTGCCGACGCCGGACGAGGTGGTGCGCTCGCTTACCGAGAACGGCGGAGCCGCCCCGGCGGCGCCGCAGGGCAATGGCGGCGCGACGGCACAGCCGACCGCGCAGAGCTTTGCCCCCCGTTATGACGCGCCACGCGGCGCGCCGCGTTCCTCGGCGGCGGTGTCGCCGCGCATCGCCGACGAGCCGGTCGCAACCGAACAACAGGCGCCGACGCTCGCCATCAACGGTTTCGAGCAACTGATCGCTTTGGCGCAGGACAAGCGCGACATCGGCGTCAAGATAGCGCTGGAGCGCGACGTGCGGCTGGTGCGTTGCGAGGACGGCCAGCTCGAGATCGCGCTCGAGCCGAGCGCGCCGAAGACTTTGGTGCACGATCTCTCGCGCAAGCTGTCGCTGTGGACCGGCAAGCGCTGGATCGTGGTGGTGTCGAAGGAGCAAGGCCAGCCGACTTTGCGCGCGCAGGCCGAGGCGCGGCAGGCCGAGATGGAGCGCGGCGTGCAGGCCGATCCCTTGGTGCAGGCGGTGCTCAATCGCTTCCCCGGCGCCAAGATCGTCGGCGTCAGCCAGGCGGCGGATGAAGCCGATGTTCCGGCGGTGCCGGCCGAGCCCGAAGAGGATTAGATCATGGCCGATTTCATGGGCATGATGAAGCAGGCGGCGCAACTGCAATCGAAGATGCAGGAGATGCAGGCCGAGCTCGACAAGATCGAGGTCGAGGGCAGCGCCGGCGGCGGCATGGTCAGCGTGCGGCTGTCCGCCAAGGGCGATCTCAAGGGTCTCAGAGTCGATGACTCGCTGATGAAGCCGACGGAAAAGGAAATTCTCGAAGACCTGCTGATCGCCGCCCACGCCGACGCGCGCAAGAAGGCGGAGGTGCTGCTGCAGGAGAAGATGCAGAGCCTGACCGGCGGGCTGAAGCTGCCGCCGGGAATGAATCCATTCGCGTGATGCGTTTGCGAATTCACCGCGCACGCAACGCCTACGGCTCCAGCGTTCCCTCCCCCCTTGTGGGGGAGGTACAGGGAGGGCGGTCGTGGTTTTGGCGTGCGATGTCTCGAACGACTATCCCCACCCCCAACCCCTCCCTACAAGGGGGAGGGGAGTAACATGCCCACCGCCGTCGCCGGACCCGAAATCGAGCGCCTGATCCAGCTGCTCGCGCGCCTGCCGGGCCTCGGACCCCGCTCGGCGCGGCGCGCCGCGTTGCACCTGATCAAGAAGCGCGAAGCCTTGATGGCGCCGCTCACCGCGGCGCTCGAAACCGCGATGGAGAAGATCGAGGTCTGCAAGACCTGCGGCAATATCGACACGCAGAACCCGTGCACGGTCTGCACCGATGCGCGCCGCGACGCTTCGATCATCGTGGTGGTCGCCGACGTCGCCGACCTGTGGGCGCTGGAACGCGCGCAGGCGGTCAACGGCCGCTATCACGTGCTCGGCGGCACGCTGTCGCCGCTCGACGGCGTCGGCCCGCAGGATCTGTCGATCGACGCGCTGGTCTCGCGCGCGCATGAGGGCGAGGTGAAGGAAGTCATCCTCGCGCTCAACGCCACCGTCGACGGCCAGACCACCGCGCATTACATCACCGAGCTCTTGCAGGACGCGAACGTGAAGGTGACGCGGCTGGCGCACGGCGTGCCGGTCGGCGGCGAGCTCGATTATCTCGACGAGGGCACGCTGTCTGCGGCGATCAAGCAGCGGACGCTGTTCTGATGCGCGCCGCGGCGCTGATCCTGGCAATGCTTGTCTTGCCGGCAGTCGCCTACGCCGAGGATAAGACTTTCCTGCCGCGCGCGGTCATCGCCGCCGGCCTCAAGCAAGCCGATTGCGACGTGCCGATCGAGGAAGTCACCGAGCTCGATCCCGACGATCTCGGCGGCGGGCTCAAGCTGATCCAGGTGTCCTGCTGGCGCGCCGCCTACAACTTCGGCAGCATCTTGTTCGCGGTCGATCCCAACGCGCGCGAGCAGGCGCGGCTGCTGCAATTCGATATCGTCGGCGAGAACGGCATGCTCGCCAAGAGCTACAGCATCGACCTGCCCGACTTCGATGCGAAGAAGAAAACGCTGTCGAGCTACCACAAGGCCCGCGGCGTCGGCGATTGCGGCACCATCGGCGAATGGCGCTGGACCGGGCACGACTTCAAGCTGACCGGTTTCTGGGACAAGGAGAAGTGCGACGGCGAGTTGTTCGATGTCGACGCGCGCGACGCGAAATGGCGCGTCTATCCGTTTCGTAAATAACGTAGTCTCACTCTTACGCGACGAGTTGCCTGAAGTGCCCGCGCCGCTGCAAATGGGCGAGTAGCAGCAGGCCCGGCGCCGCCAGCGCCGTGCAGATGACGAAGAATAGCGTGTAGCCGGCCGCCGCGACCACGTAGCCCATCGCCGACGAAAAGATGGTGCGGCCGACCGTGGCGAGCGCCGTGAGCAGGGCGTATTGCGTCGCCGTGTGCAGCGGGCTCTGGCAGAGCGCCGAGAGGTAGGCGACGAAGATCACCGTGCCGAAGGCGTCGGCAAAGCTCCACACCGCGACGGTGACGGTCAGCGCCGGCACGTTGTAGCCGATGACCGCCTGCAGCGAAAACAGCAGGATGGTCACCGCCTGCAGCAGGCCGCCGATCCACAGGCTGCGGTCGAGCGGCAATGCGCGGGCGACGAAGCCGCCAGTGAAGCCGCCGAGCAGCATGGCGGCGAAACCGACGCCCTTGCTGATGGCGGCGATCTCGGCGAGCGAAAACCCGGTCGCCAGGAAGAACGGCGTGTTCATCGAGGAGGATAGCGCGTCCGCCAACTTGAACAACGCGACGAAGGCGAGGATGACGATCGCCATGTCGCGGGAGAGGAAATCGACGAAAGCGCTGATTGCGGTTGCCACCGCCCGGCGCAGCGGGTTCTCGCCGGCGCGGCGGACATGGTTGGCCTCCGCCTTGGCGGAGACTTCCGGCTCCCAGGCGATGAGCGTGGTCGCCATGCCGATCACGAGCAGCGCGGCCATGGCGGCGTAGGCCGCGGTCCACGCCGACGCGATCGCGTAACCTGACGCCAAGAGCCGGTCGACCAGCACCAGCGCGCCGGCGCCCGACACCAGCATGCCGACGCGATAGGCGGCGACGTAGGACGCCATGCCGGCCGCCTGTTGCTCCTCGGGCAGGCTTTCGACGCGGAAGGCGTCGATGACGATGTCCTGCGTCGCCGAGGCGGTGGCCACCAGCAGCGCGCCGACCGCCACCAGCGCCGGGCTGGCCGGGTCGCAGAAGCCGAGGAACACGATGGCCGCGATCAGCCAGATTTGCGTCAGCAGCAGCCAGCCACGCCGCCGCCCGAGCCAGCGCGACAGCAGCGGCACGTCGAAGGCGTCGACCAGCGGCGCCCACAGGAACTTGATGGTGTAGGGAATGCCGACCGCGGCGAACAGGCCGATGGTGCGGATGTCGACGTCGCTCGTCTTCATCCAGGCCTGCAGCGTCGTGCCCGACAGCGCCAGCGGCAGGCCGGAGGAGAAGCCGAGAAACAAGACGATCAGCACGCGCGGCTTGAGATAGACCGCCAGTGCGTCGAGGAAGGACGGGCGCGCCGCGCCGCTTATGCTCACTCCGCCGCCCCGAGCTTGCGAATCGGCGCGGCCATCGCCTCGGCACCGGCGGTCCCGTCGCCAAAATCGACATCGCGGATTTTCTCTCCCCGGCTCAGAATTTTGTCCGCCGATGTGACGATCTGTTCGATATCTTTGTTCACCTGGCCGAAATGCCGGTCGAGATTCTCGACGCGGTCCTTCAGCCGCCCCACGTCCTCGATCAGCAACCCGACCTCTTTCAGAATCTTGTCGGCGGCCTCGCGCATCTGCGCGTCCTTCTGAATTTGCTGGACGACCTGGATCGCCAGCATCAGCAGCGAAGGCGAAACGATGATGACGCCGGCTCGGTAGCCTTTCTGCAGGACGTCGTCGAACTCGTCATAGAGTTCGGCAAACATGGACTCCGACGGAATGAACATAAACGCGACGTCTTGCGTCTCGCCCTTGATCAGATACTTTCCGGAAATGTCCTCGATATGCTTGCCAAGGTTCTGTCGGAGCTGGCGCATGGCCTGGATGCGCTCTTCCTCCGTCTTGGCGTTTTCCAGTGCGACGGTCGCTTCCAGCGGAAATTTGGCGTCGATGACCAGACGGCGCTGGTCCGGCATCAGGATGCAGCAGTCGGGGCGCGAATTGTTGGACAGCGTGAATTGGAATTCGTAAGCGCCTTGCGGCAATGCGTCGGCGATGATGGCTTCCATGCGCCCCTGACCAAAGGCGCCGCGGCGCTGCTTATTGTCGAACACTTTTTGCAGCGAGGTGACCGTCGTGGCGAGCTCGGTGATGTTCTTCTGCGCGCTGTCGATGACGGCGAGCCGCGCGTGCAGCTGCTGCAGGTGATCGGTGGTGTGCTTGGTCGACGTCTTCATCGACTCGCCGAGGTTCTGCGTCACCGCGTCGAGCCGTTGGTTGACATGCTGCTGCAGCTGGGTCTGCGCGCGGGCGAGCATCTCGCCCATCGTCTTCACGGTGGCGGTCAGCTCGGCGATGCGCGCCTCGGCGGCGGCGTCAGCCGCCGGCAGCTTCGGCCGCAGCAGCAGCACCAGGATGGCGATGACGCCGGCGGCGATCACCAGCGCCACGATGAGCAGGAGCGTTTCCGACATGGGATCAGCCTTCTAGCGCGATTCGCCCCCGGAGGCGAACGAACGGCGAACGCTAGGGCGGAAAGGCCCATTTCTCAACTCACCTTCTGTCATTCCGGGGCGCGAGCGCAGCGAGCGAACCCGGAATCCACAGCAATCAATCTCGTCAATTTGGCTCTGGATTCCGGGCCCGCGCCTGTCGGTGCGTCCCGGAATGACGACTTTTGAGCCGAATTGACCCCGCTGTTCCGAGGCCCTACATCCGGCCTATGGCGAAACGCGACATTCTGATCATCCCCGACACGCGGCTGCGGCAGAAATCCGCTGCCGTCACCGCGATCGACGCCTCGGTGCGCGCGCTGGTCGAGGACATGTTCGAGACCATGTACGAGGCGCCCGGCATTGGGCTGGCCGCCATCCAGATCGGCGTGGCGGCCCGCGTGGTCACCATGGACCTCGCCAAGAAGGAGGAGCCGAAGGCGCCGCAGGTCTTCATCAACCCGGAAGTCACCTGGTCCTCCGACGAGCAGGCGACCTACGAGGAAGGCTGCCTGTCGATCCCCGACTATTACGAGGAGGTGGCGCGGCCGAAGGCGGTGAAGGTGAAGTTCCTCGATCTCGACGGCAAGGCGCATGAGATCGAGGCCGACGGCCTGCTGGCCACCTGCCTGCAGCACGAGATCGACCACTTGAACGGCGTCCTGTTCATCGACCACATCTCCAAGCTCAAGCGCGACATGGTGATGAAGAAGTTCAAGAAGGCGCAGAAGCGCGGCGAGACCACGCGCGACGCCTACAAGGACGATACGCCCGAGCACCAGATCGGCTAGCCTTTCTCCGTTCGTCCCCGCGCAGGCGGGGACCCAGGGCCACGTGCACCGAGCCCCGCCATGCCGCTGCGCCTGATCTTCATGGGCACGCCCGACTTCGCGGTGCCGACCTTGCTCG
>Ga0335081_10020951_pt1 | contig 10577 bp, 10 predicted proteins | sample Lox_Sample_35_FD_206713 | JGI IMG/M metagenome (GOLD analysis project Ga0335081, IMG submission 206713) | Soil microbial communities from Loxahatchee National Wildlife Refuge, Florida, United States - Lox_Sample_3.5 | ecosystem: Environmental > Terrestrial > Soil > Wetlands | place: USA... | reverse complement strand
TACGCCGTCATGCTGGCTGTGATTCTGGTTCTTGTGGTGGGAACAATCCGGCTGGTGGGAAGTAATGCCAACACGGCTTTCTCGAGCGTTTCCAGTGCGCTTCAGTGAGTTGGGGTAAAGCCTTCCGGATTTCTTGTACTTTCCTTGATTTACTGCAGATTGCGCGCCTGAATAGCGCCGCGTATGTTCTCCAGCAGCCTGGGCATGCTTTCGCCGGGGTCTTGCTTCTCAAAATCGTTGTCGAGCAGAACTACGGAAACTGCCGCATCGATTCCTTCAAACGCGGACTTTGAAGATTTGCCTCGCGTCGACTGAAGATGGGTTCCAAGGAGAACGAGTTTTGCTTTCGTTGCCTTCAACAGGATGCAAGCGTCCTCGACATTCCCGATAGTTAGGGCGTTGTATCCGGCCCGGCAAAGCACCTCTTTCAAAACCGTGCAGACCAGGACGGAATCGTGCACACACAGCACGCGGGATTCGGGATCGCCGGATTTGTTCTTGGAATAGCGGGAGCCAAGGTAGGCCGCGGTGATGGCTTCCGCTTCTGAATCGTAGGTTTCAAAGAGGGATTGAAGAAAAGTCAGCTCCAAAGTCTTGCGGACGTTCTGCTGCACTGCGCACAGTTTGATGTCACCGCCCTTTTCCCGCGCGCTCGAAGCCAGGCGGACAAGCGCGCCAAGCCCGGAGCTGTCAACAAATGGAACCTGCTCCAACTGGAGGACTATCTCGGAATGTTTGTGCAGCGCATCCCCCACGCGCGACTGCAGGGTAAAGACTTCACCGCCTGCTACGATGCGGCCGTTGCATTGGATCACCATTACGTCGCCCACCGGACGGCTATTCATCACCAATGACATTTAGGTGTTCCTTTGCTGCGTGCTTGCCTGTCGTCGCTTTCCGGCCTTTTGCAACCGGAATAATATAGCTGCGTTGGGTTATCGGAACAACTTGAAACAAACCGGGGTTATGCCGACTTCAACACCTTCAACTCATGGGCAGCCCGACATAGTTCTCGGCAAACGTTTGCGCCGCTGCGCGTGAGCTGGTTATGTAATCAAGCTCCGCCAATTGCCTGTGCTCTTCGAACGCGTCCCCGTCGGGGAAGCGGTGCAACGTGCCAGTCATCCACAGGGAGAAACGCTGCACCAGCCATACTCTCCGCAGGCAGGTCTGAGAATAGGCGTCAAGCAATTGAGTGCTGCCTGAAGCATAAACTTCCGCAATTGCGCGCGCCAGGATGCGAACATCGGCGACTGCAAGATTCAGCCCTTTGGCCCCAGTTGGAGGTACTATGTGCGCCGCGTCTCCCGCCAGGTAGAGCCTGCCGTACTGCATCGGTTCGACCACAAAACTGCGCATTCCGGTGACGCCCTTCTGCAAAACCCGGCCTGTCGTCAGCCTCCAGCCATCCCGAGTGGCAAAGCGCGTTTGCAATTCTTCCCAGATCCGTTCGTCGGGCCACAGCTCGAGGTCTTCGTCAGGAGCACATTGCAGATACAAGCGCGTGATCTCAGGCGTGCGCATGCTGTGCAACGCGAAACCGCGCTGGTGATAGCAGTAGATCAGCTCTTCCGATGAAGGTGGAGCGGCGGCCAGAATTCCGAGCCAGGTGAAGGGGAAAATACGTTCGTAAATCGTCAGCGCATTGGCCGGAATGCTGGGGCGGCAGATTCCGTGGAATCCATCGCAACCGGCGAGAAAATCACAAACGATCTCTCGTGGTTCGCCTTTCTCGTGAAAGCGAATCCTGGGTTGGCCAGAGTTCAGGTCGTGAACACTGGCATCGCCAATCTCGAAGAGAACCTGCCCTCCGGAGCGAAGCCGCGCGGCAATCAGGTCTTTCACAACTTCCTGCTGAGCGTAGATAGTAATGCCCTGCCCGGTGAGCTCCTTGAAATCGATACGATGCCCATAGCCTCCGAACCGCAGTTCCACACCATCGTGGACCAGGCCTTCACGGTCCATCCGCTCGCTCACACCCATCTGTCTCAGAAGATCAACTGTGCCTTGCTCCAGAACTCCGGCGCGGACGCGCTCTTCGCAATACTGCCGGCTCCGGGACTCAACGACGATGGACTCAATCCCGCGAAGATGCAGCAGATGAGAGAGCACCAGTCCGGCAGGCCCTGCTCCCACAATTCCCACTTGCGTGCGCATTCTTAGCGGCCCTTGTGCGAGCCGGCCTTTGGCCGCCGCGCTTGTTTTGCATTAGCAGAAAATTTTTTGATCACGGCTGGAGGAATGGGACGGCTCTCAATTCTTCCTGGCGCAGCGGCAGCCGTCCAGACCCGTGTCTCAGAACACTCCACCGCGAGTTGTCCCTTATTGAAAAGCTGGTGCCGAACCGAGAAACTGCTGCGACGCCACCCGGTAATTTCGGACTGGACCACTACTTCGTCGGAAAATCGCGAAGGCGCAACAAATCTCGCCTTGACGTCGACAACCGGGATGCCAATAATTCCGTATTTCTTCAACAGTGTTGGCTTGGCCAGACCCAGCTGCCTGAATAAAGCCGTTGTGCAGCCATCGAAATACTCAAAATAGCGCGGAAAATAGACGATGTTTGCGGGGTCGCAATCGCCCCACTCAATATGGATGGACCGGCGGTGGACCGCCTGCTTGCTCACTGGCTGCCCCGCGTTCCGGGAATCAGATCACAACCGCAGTCGGGAGCCGGAGTATTGCCACTAATTCGGGGTTGTTGTGCCATCGAGTACTCAGCCGCAATTTGCGGAGTTGTGCCCAAGATCTCCTGATGCCCCGCATCAACCTTTTTGCGCCTCCGGCGGAGCCAACGCGACGGCCGCCTCCGTGGTAAGCAACAGGAAGGTAAAGGTCTCCTGCAGGTAGAGCCGGACGGCGGTATCGGTATGGCTGAGGTAGCCGATGGAAGTATCCTGGCCCAAGTGCAGTTCGAAGTCGCCGCCGCGGGTGGTCAGCACAACGGCGCCGGGGACGGCTGGCGCCCAAATGATCTTGTCCTTAACCAATCGCTTGACGTGCTCAAGAACCGGATAGCCTTTGCCGATGATTCCCGCCGCGCGGTAGCCGACAAATATGGCGCCATCCTCAGCGAAGGCCAATCGTCGCGCTGCGATCTTGGCAGGCTGCCAATCCGAATCGTTCGCGCCACGCTCCACATCATCGATCTGCTGCCGTTCGAGTTCGAATGGGACTCTGAACTCGACCAGCGCCATTGCCTGCCGCTGCCTGGCCTGGATACCGTCTCCGGGCGTCGTGATTTCCTGAAGGTGACCCGTCCCGACGGCGGAAAAGGCTGTGCCTTCCGGCCCGCGCACATCAATTGCCCGCCGTCCGGCAAGATGACGCTTAAAGGTACGCGCGACTTCCTCTTCGATCTGGGCCCAGGCGGCATCGGAAATCGGGGCAAGCTCACGGTGGAGGTTATTCATGTTCAACATCTCCTTTCAGGGAACCGATACGCAATGAGCCATCACTTTCATCCGATGCGGACTCAACCGGCGGCGGAACAGGCGAGGAAGCAACCGGGGACCCAGGTTCATCCTCGGTTACGTTTTCGAGAAATGTTGCTGTCGGCACGAAGAAAAGATTTCCGGTAACGGCACGGCTGAAATCGAGTAAATGGTCGTAGTTTCCAGGAGGCCGTCCAACAAACATATTCTCCAGCATCTGCTCGATCGTATGTGGCGACCGGCTGTAGCCGATGAAATAGGTCCCGAATTCGCCAGAGCCAGTGTTCCCAAAAGGCATGTTGTCGCGCAGGATTTTTATCTCCTTGCCGTTCTCATCGATCGTCGTAAGCGCGTTGTGCGCCGAAGTAGGCTTGATCGAATCATCCAATTCTATGTCGGATAATTTTGCGCGTCCGATGATTCGTTCTTGCGCCTCCGTGGATAAAGCGTTCCAACCGGCCATATCGTGCAGGTATTTCTGGACGATGACATAGCTTCCGTCAGCGAACCTCGGGTCCTCATCACCGATGAACACGGCTTCCGCAGCAGCGTCGCCCCGGGGATTCTCAGTGCCATCAACAAAGCCGATGAGATCGCGATCGTCGAAGTAGCGGAATCCGTGAACTTCGTCCACGGGAGAGACAGCCTCGCCGATACGCGTCATGATTTGCGTCGCCATCTCAAAACACAAATCCATGCGTTTGGCACGGATGTGGAAGAGCAAGTCGCCGGGCGTCGAGACGGCGTGGCGCGACCCGGCGCGAATCTCCCGAAACGGATGCAGTTCCGCCGGACGCGGCTCGCCAAAGAGCCGGTCCCACGCATCGGAACCGATCCCCATGATGCAGGAAAGTCCGGCTTCGATGTCGCGAAACTCCACCGCGCGAAATATGGCCGCAAGATCGGCGCAGAAGGAGCGGATGATAGCGCGAGTGCCGGAGCCCGGCTTCAGGGTTACGACGAGAAAGATCGCAGCGCGAGTAAGCGGAGCAACGACCGCCTGCGCGATGCCGCGGGTGCCATTTGCTAGTTGTGGACTGCCGACCGGGTTGGCTGCCATCAGTGTTACCTGCAAAGGCGCTTTAATCCTGCACTAGCGGGACTCTGAGACAGCTCTGCGCCTTGGAAAATGCAAGCGTCAGCATATCCTTGAATCAGTGTTTGAGCAAACGCAGAGGAGTGACGCTAAATTCCAAGCATGTTGACTTGTAATTTCGCATAGCCGCGTTCGCGCGCCCAGAGATCAAGGGGCAATGTGGCCAGCTCGTCGACAATTGGAACCGCCAGTCCGGTCTTGCTGAGATCGACGCTCTTCAGATAGATGTGGCAGGTATCACAGACGTCCACGCGGACGTGGGGCAGTTCTGCGGCGGAATAGAATGCCAATTGCGGCTCTCGTTCTTCACCGCACGCCGGGCAGTAGAGCCTGCGAAACGCCCATTCATGCGCGCACAGCATACAGACCAGTGATTTCCTCGCTCCGTCGCCCTCTGGCCGCAGTACGCCGACGATCGGGTTCGCCCCGCACAGGGGGCAATTGGATGGAGTTCCTCCGGCCGGCGCCGGGGTTCCCCGTCGAGCTAGATGTTCCGCGTACGGTTGCAGAAAGAGCCAGGCGAGGCATTGTTCGGCTACGGCGTCGTTTGTAAGCTGATTCTCGTCTGCGTTTGCTTCCGAAGCGCCCGGCCGCGATTCGCAGCTCCAGAAACCCTCCAGAAGGCGCCGCCATTCTGCCGAATCCTTCTCCTCAAGCCTGCCCGCGGCCTGTGCGAGCGGCCGGGGCGCGGCTTGCCCAATCACTCTGAGAAATGCAGGGAATTTCGGGAGAAGGGTGAAATAATCCAACTCGCCTCGAAGGGTTCCCGCCCCGGAAGAGTTTGGCGACTTTTCTGACGCCTGCTCATATTCGTCGAAGAGATGCCGTTGGAAGGCGGCGATTTTCGAATAGAAGTTGAGAGCTCCGGCCGCGAACGGATACATCGAAGTCAGCTCACTGGCTCGGCGCAGGCGCGCGTCCCAGTGGTCTTTCATTTCCTTGCCGCCGCATTGCGAAGCAACTGCTCGTACCAGGTGTGATGGTGCTGGTCGGCCCAGGCGCGCGAGACGTCACCCCGGATCACCGAGCCGAATGCTCCGCGCTCCATGGCTGTCCCCATGTAAACGTGGATAATAAACAGCGCTACGGTGAACAGGAACGCAACGGCGTGGAGGAAAACCGAAAGCTGAAGGACAAAGTGCGCCTTCCACGGAATGTACTGTGGAAACCACATCACCAGCCCGGTCACCAGCAATATCATCCCGCACGAGAAAAATCCCCAAAACAGGAGCTTCTGACCTGGGTTGAAACGATCTGCCGAAGGCACCTGGTCGTCTTCATTGCGAATGTAGTGTCCGACGGCCGCCCACCAGGCTTTGTCGCTCGGTGTTTCGCCCATTTGGCGGGCCCACATCCCATACATCAGAAACAACGCGATTGTGAACACAAGTCCGATCCAGGGGTGCAACTCGCGCGACACGGTTCCACCGCCCAGCACCAGCGCGATCCAAAAGAGCCACGGCGTCCAGAATGCCAACCCTGTGAGCAGCAGGTATACATACGAAAGGCCTGCCATCCAGTGGATCAGCCGCTCGTGGAACGAATAGCGAAGAACCCGTCCGTTCGGGAGAAGATAAGGGTCGCGGTCCATGATTATCCTCAGACAGAATCACCGTTGCGGCGTTTTTCTTCTGCGTCTTTCTTGACGACCTTGGGGCCGAAGCGCAAATAGTGAACGAATACGCCCAAAACCCCGGCGAGCATGGCAAAGTTGCCGAGCCATCGCAGCGGATTTTTCCAGAGCTGCACCATCCACGGAATACGAGGATCGCTTGGGAGTCCTCCATACAATTCGGGATGCTTGGCATCGTGCAGAACGTAAATCACGTGCGTACCGCCGACACCCGGCGGGTCGTATACTCCCGCATCGCGATATCCAGAATTATCCCGAAGCTGCGCCGCCCTCGTTTCGGCCAATGCTGTCATCTCGATTTTGGTGCCAAAGTGCAGGCAGCCGGTCGGGCACGCCTTAATGCATGCGGGCTCGAGTCCTTGAGAAACACGATCGTTGCACAATGTGCATTTGAAAACCTTGCGGGCTTTAGGGCTGAACTTAGGAATGTTGAATGGGCAACCGGTCATACAGTAGCCGCAGCCGATACAGTTCGCTTCCTGGAAGTCAACGATGCCGTTCGCATACTGCACGATGGCGCCATCGGCCGGACAGGCCTCCAGGCATCCCGGCTCTGCGCAGTGCATGCACTGATCTTTGCGCATCAACAGCATCAGCGTGCCATCTTCGCGCTCGTGCTCATTGAACTTGATCAGGTTCCAGTAGTTCCAGGCCGTCTCCGGCATGGTCTGGTAGGAATTGTCGAAGGTGGTTTGTGAGAATGGGTATCCGTTCCACTCCAGACACGCCACTTCGCATGCCTTGCAACCAATGCATGTGGTCGTATCCACCAGTTTGCAGACCCTGAACTCGCGGTTGAGTCCAGCGCCCGGGACGCTGCCAGCGTGTCCTGAAATTCTGACGATCTCAGTCGAGGCCTGGCTCATCGTCGTCTCCCTACGCCTTTTCCAGTTTCACCAGGAAGCCTTTGGACTCCGGGGTGTGAGCGTTCGGATCAGAAACCGTGGGCGTTAGCAGATTCGCCGGCGTCCGTGCGTCTTTACCTTCGTCTTCGATGATCCCGCGGAAGCCCTGATGAATGGGCAAGCCGATTTGATAAACCTTCTTGCCATCGATCGTCATTGGCTTGAGCCGGCGCGTCACGAAGGCTTTTGCAATATAGGTCCCACGAGCGCTGATCACCTTGACCTTGTCTGTTCCCTTGATTCCCTTTTCCTGCGCCAGCTCTACCGGAATCTCGACGAACGGTTCCGGAATCAGCTGGACGTTCATGGGATTATTCTTCGTCCAGTAGTGATACTGCTCGGTCAGCCGATACGTGGTGCAGACAATGCTGTACTCCGTAGGCTCGCCAAACTTGTCGTATGGCGTGTGGAACTTTTTCACGATCGGATTGTTTGACTGGTCCGGGTGCAGTGGGTTCTTGATCGGACTTTCGAACGGTTCGTAGTGTTCCGGGAAAGGCCCGTCTGCCAGGACGCCGATCGGCGCGAACAACCGGCCCACGCCTTCGGGGTTCATGATGAAAGGCCCCAGATGGTCTTTGGGGTTGGAATCGGGCTTGAAATCGGGCACATCATTGCCGGCCCACGTTTGTGTGGTTTCGTTCCACCACACCTGTTTGCGCTGCGGATCCCAAGGCTTTCCATCAGGATCGCAAGAGGCGCGGTTATAAAGGACGCGCCGGTTCGCAGGCCACGACCAGGAATAACCTGGGTAAATGCCCAGGCCCGAAGGGTCATCGGTGCCGCGACGTTGAATTTGCGGCCCGGCTTCTGTCCACATGCCTGAATAAATCCAGTTCCCACATGAAGTCGTGCCGTCGTCTTTGAGCAATGCGAAGCCAGGAAGCTGCTGGCCGGCCTTGACCAACACCTGACCTGTCTTCTCGTCTTTCAAGTCCGCCAAAGCTTTGCCGTTAAGCTCCATCGCCACTTGAGATAACGGCGGGTGCGCCGCGTCAGCGTATGCCCAGGTCAAGTTCAGGATGGCATCGGGGAATTTACCGCCTTCTTTCTTGTAAAGGTCGCGAACGCGCAAGAAAATCTGCGCCACGATGTCCTGATCGAGCCGGGCGTCGCCCGGAGGCGGCACGGCCGCGTATTTCCAGGTCAACCACCGCGCCGAATTTGTCATGCTGCCGTCTTTTTCGGCGAAGCCGGCACAGGGCAGCCGATAGACGGTCGTGTTAATCGTTTTTTGCTCATCGGCGGTGATTCCAGGAGCACGCCAGAATTCGCTGGTCTCATCGGGATAAATCTCGCCCACCACCAGCCAGTCGGCCTTCTTGAGCGCGTTGATGTTTTTATTCGTATCCGGGCCCACCATCACGCCGTTCATGCCGAACGCCATCATGCCTTTGACCTTGCCGTTGTACATGTCGTCCCAGATGTGCGTCCAGGAGTAGTCCCGGTCAACTTTGGGCAAATATTGGAAGGCAAATCCGTTTTCTTTGGTTGCGGCGCTGCCGTACAACGACTTAAGAAGCGAGACGAAGAACTTGGGCGTGTTTGACCAGTAGTTCATTGACTGCCATGGGGTTGGCTTCGATGCCGTGGGCGTGGTGCGCTTCAGATATGCGGCCAAGTCCGTATCTGCCGGAATCGGGGCCTTCAGATATCCGGGCAAACTGTCATACAGGCCAGCCATGTCGGTGGCGCCCTGAATATTGGAATGGCCTCGAAGGGCGTTGACCCCTCCGCCGGCTCTTCCGACATTCCCGAGGAGAAGCTGAATCATGGCAGCGGTACGAATAATCTGTGTTCCGAACGTGTGCTGCGTCCAGCCCACAGCGTAGATGATCGTCGCCGCCTTCTTCATGTCGCCGTCTTTGCGGACGGAGGTAAACAGGTCGACCGCTTTGAGGAATTGATCTTTCGGAATGCCGGTGATGCGCTCGACCACTTCCGGGGTGTACCGCGAGTACTGTTGCCTGAGCAACTGGAAGACGCAGCGCGGATGCTGGAGAGTCAGGTCGTAGGCGACATTCGCTGGCAGCATCGGCGGGGGCGCCGGTGTCGCAGAGTGCGCCGCCTCAGAATGGGACGGCGCGGATCCCTTCGTGTCCCCTTTGCCGCCGAGGTCTCCGCCTTCCTGGTAGTTCCAGGTGGTCTTATCGTATGTCCCCGTTGCCGAATCAAACCCGGAGTAAAGTCCGTCCTCCGGCAGTTTGAAACCCTCTTTCACGATGAAGGCGGCATTCGTGTAGTTGACCAGGTATTCCTTTGCGATGCGGTTGTTTTCGATCGCGTAGCGGACCAGTCCGCCAAGGAAAGCAATGTCAGTGCCGGCGCGTATCTGGCAGAAGAGGTCGGCAGTAGCGGAGGTTCGAGTGAACCGCGGATCGACGGAGATTATCTTGGCGTTACGATTGCGCTTGGCTTCGATCGCCCACTTGAAACCGCAGGGATGGTTCTCGGCGGGATTCCCGCCCATGATCAACATCATGTCGGTGTTCTTGATGTCGATCCAGCCATTGGTCATGGCCCCGCGCCCGAATGTTGGTCCCAAACTTGAGACCGTGGGGCCGTGTCAAACACGGGCTTGGTTTTCGAGATAGACCAAGCCCATGCTCCTCATTGTCTTTACGACCAGATAGTTGAATTCGTTCGTGTCGGTGCATCCGCCGACGAAGGAAATGCCTTCGCAGCGGTTGACCGTCCGCCCGTTCGGGTCTTTGTCAACGAAGGTGGCATCGCGGGTTTTCTTCGTCCAGCGGGCAATCTCATCGAGCGCCTGGTTCCACGAGATGTCTTCCCAATTGGTGCCACCGGGCCGGCGGACCTGCGGCTTGGTGAGGCGGCGGGGGTTCAGCATGTCCTGTTCGAGCGAAGAACCTTTCGGGCACAATGTCCCGCGATTGGTGGGATGATCTGGGTCGCCTTCGACGTGGATCACTTGTGGTGTGACGTTTTTCGCTTTGTCCCCGATTGTGTAGATCAGCACGCCGCACCCGACTGCGCAGTATGGGCAGGTTGAGCGGGTCTCAGTCGCTCGCGCAATCTTCAGTTGTTTCAGTTGTGCGTAAGCCGGTTGGAGGTCGAAACCGAAAATCGTGGCAGCAACGCCGCCCACGGCACCAATCTTGAAAAACTCTCGACGAGTAGAGTCCACAGGAACCTCCTCACGATGAGTTGGGTGCGAAGCGCGAATGTGGGTGCAATGGTACTCTCCCTCGGACGCGGAGTGCAAGCGCTATGCAACCGCGCGGACGAAGGCAAGCGTTTGTGGATGTATGATTGCGCGGTGTCGGAGATAACAGCGTTCGTCCTGGCTGGCGGCCAAAGCTCACGGATGGGCAAGGGCACAGACAAGGCCCTTTTGATGTTCGGGGATCGAAGTCTGCTCGACCACGCACTTGCGCTGGCGCACTCAGTCACACCTGACGTACGAATCAGCGGCAGCCGATCCAAGTTCGCGACCATGGGCCAGGTCGTCGAAGACATATACTCGCATCAGGGACCGTTAAGCGGAA
>Ga0335081_10020950_pt1 | contig 10577 bp, 14 predicted proteins | sample Lox_Sample_35_FD_206713 | JGI IMG/M metagenome (GOLD analysis project Ga0335081, IMG submission 206713) | Soil microbial communities from Loxahatchee National Wildlife Refuge, Florida, United States - Lox_Sample_3.5 | ecosystem: Environmental > Terrestrial > Soil > Wetlands | place: USA... | reverse complement strand
ACGCAAACAAATCCTGTCGAAATCCGGCACCCTCGTATTCTAGCGCGTCAATCAGCATAAAAAACCCCTCGCAGCGCCTCGCCTGTGTAATTGTTGCTTCTCGATTTCAGGGGCTGCACGTATCAGACCGCGTAAACTATAACGCCGACGTCGCGGCAAAGTTTCAAAGGCGCGGCGGCGCGCTTATCCGGCCAGCCGCCGCAGGGCCTCGCGGACGTCGTCGGGCGAGTCGAAAATACCGGCAACTGCCTCGAAATGACGGCCGACGGAGTAGCCCTTGCCGGAGAGCGCGGGGAGCGCCGCGAAAACCGAGGCGTCGGTCACGTCGTCGCCGATGAAAACCGGCATCCGCCCGGCAAATGGCGCATAGTTGAGCAGCCGGCGCACCGCCTCGCCCTTGCTCACGCCGGGGCGCTTGACCTCGAACATCGCTTTGCCCGGCAGTACCTCCAGCGCCTCGCCGGGAAAGTCGGCGCATGCCTGCGCTATCACTTCACCTAAGCGCCCCTCCTGCTCGGGCGCCCGGCGGTAATGCAGCGCGAACGAATACCCCTTGTCCTCGATCACGACCCCGGAGCCCGGCGCCGCGGCTTGCGCCAGCAGCCGGCGAAGCGCCTCCGGCAAAGGCGCGACGCCGGCAACGACCTCGCCTGGGCGGAGCCGCGTCTCGGCGCCGTGGCCGCCGATCGCGGGGAGCGTGAGCGGCGAAAACAGCCGGTCGAGATCACGGATCGGACGCCCGCTCACCAGCGCCAACGCGCCACTGCCGCGCACGAGCAATCGCTCGAGCGAGCGGCACAACGCGTCCGGCACGTGCACGTCGAACGGCGACGGCCCGATATCGATGATGGTGCCGTCGACGTCGAGCAGCAGGGCGATGGCATGCGGATCGAGCTGGGCGAAGTCTTCAATGGCGGCGTGATTGCCGAGGGCCATCACCGCGCCAGCACCTCGACGTCGCCGTCGACGCCGGTGACCACCTTGAACTCGCGCTCGTAGACGCGGCCCTCGTTGCGCGCGATGGCGCGGTATTCGCCCTCCGCCAGGATCACGCGCGGAAAAGCGCCGATCGATTCCTTGATCACGTCGCCGCCGGGCGTGAGCACCGACCAGGCGGTATTGGCGAGCGCCTCGCCGCCCTTCTCGGCCACCAGCTTGAGCGTGATGGCGGCGGCCCTATGCGTGACCGTAATGTCGGCGAGCTTGCCGGCCTGCACGCGGATGTCGGAGCGCACCGTCGCGTTAGCGTCGCCATAGTGCGAGACGATGTAATAGGTGCCTTCCGGCAGGATCACGACATTGCCCGTCATCACGTGCTCGGCGATCGGCCGGTGCTCGCCCGGCTCGAATTGGCTGCCCTTGAACACATTGAACGAAATCTGCCCGGACGGGATCAGCGCGTCGCCGACGCGGCCCTCGATGCGCAGGCCGCCCGCCGGCAACTCGAATTCCTCACGCACGGTCGGCCCCTGCAACGCCACCGGCTTGACCGCGGTCGCCAGGCCGAAGCCGACATGCACGATGTAGCGGCCGGCCGGCAGCACCAGCGTCGGCGCGGGATGCTTGTCTTCCTGGACCAGCCGGAAATCGCCCTTGGCATTGGGCTTGGCCGCGAAGACCCGCCAAGTGAGGCCGCCGTCGATCTGCGGCGCGTCCTTGCCGAAGCGCGCGCTGAGCGTCAGCGCGACCTTGCCGGCCGGCACCATCGGCGCGGCCTGCTCTTTCCCGCCCGGCTCGAGCGATGGCCATTGGGAGGGCCGCGACAGCGTATCTCCCGGCCCGAACACCTCGCCGCGTGTGACCGGTGCCGGCGAAATCAAGCCGCTCGACGGCGCGGTCGAAAACAGCGAATTCTGGTCGGGCGTCTGCGCCGAAGCCGGCCCCAGAATTGCGAGCAGGAGCGCGAGCGCCGGCCAAAGCCGGCCGCAGGCTGCGGCAGTTGCGGAAGCGCTCCCCATGGGGCGGTTTATTCAGCCCAAATCGCGGCGATTTCAAGCCAAGTTTGTCACCTGGGCGCACCCATGCTAGGCGCAAGCGCCTTTTCACCGAGAGTGCCATGCCCGACGCTTTGCAGCTCCTGAAAACCCGCCGCTCCGTAAAACCGATGGAATTGGGCGGCACCGCGCCGAGCGCGGCCGAAATCGAGACCCTGCTCACCATCGGATCGCGCGTGCCCGACCATGGCAAGCTCGCGCCTTGGCGCTTCATCGTTTTCGAGGGCGAAGCGCGCGAGCGAGCCGGCGAGACGATCGCGCAAATCTTCCGCGCCGAGCATGCCGACGCCACACCCGATCAGATCGAATTCGAGCGCAAGCGGCTCTCGCGCGCGCCGCTGGTCATCGCGGTGATCAGCCGCGCCGGCCCGCATGTGAAGATCCCGGAATGGGAGCAGCAATTGTCGGCGGGCGCGGCGGCGATGAACCTGGTCCATGCCGCTTACGCGCTCGGCTATGCGGCGAGCTGGATCACCGAATGGTATGCCTATGACCGGCGCGTGCTCGACGCGTTCGGCCTCGCGCCGAACGAGCGCATCGCCGGTTTCGTTCACATCGGCCGGCCGGCCAAGCCGCCCGAGGACCGCGACCGGCCAAAGCTCGCCGACATCGTCACGCGTTACGGCGGCTGAGGAATGTTCTACGACGCGGTCAAGAACGATCACGGCCTGCGCTACGATCCGTTCAAGGCGATCGTCGCGCCGCGGCCGATCGGCTGGATCACGTCGATGAACGCCAAAGGCGAGATCAACCTCGCCCCCTATTCCTTCTTCAACGGCATTTCGAGCAGGCCCGCGCTGGTGATGTTCTCCAGCGAGGGCTTGAAGGACTCGGTGAGCTTCATCGCCGAGACCGGCGAGTTCGTCTGCAACCTGGCGACCTGGGATCTGCGCGAGGCGATGAATGCGACTTCGGCGCCGCTGCCGCGCGGGGTCAACGAGATGGAGCGCGCCGGCTTGGCGCCGGCGCCCTCGCGCCTGGTCAAGCCGCCGCGTGTGGCCGCAAGTCCCTGCGCGCTCGAATGCCGGCTGATCAAGATCGTGCCGATCGAGAGCGCGGGCGCCTTGCCCGCCGACTGCCACGTCGTGATCGGTCAGGTCGTCGGCGTGCACATCGAGGACCGCTTCATCGTCGATGGCCTGCTCGACACGGCCGCCATGCAGCCGATCGCGCGCTGCGGCTACGATCAATATGCCGTGGTCGAGCACGTCTTTTCCATGACGCGCCCGACCTCCTGAACTTTGGCCGCCGGGCGGCGTTTAACCTTAAGGTAATCCGCAAGGCGCAGGCTCCTGTCACGTTTTGGTCACAGGACTCCGCCAGCAGTTATTTTCACCATAGTGGGGTGAAATGCTTGTCGGGAGGGTGGCCCGATCCGATCATCGGGCCAGGGGAGAGTGAGTTTGGTATTTGAGGGACTTTTTACGCGTGCGCGCAATGGCGACCGCTCGGCGGAAGCCACCACTGCCGCCGAGGTGAAGCCGGCCGCCGCGCGCCCGACCATCGGGCTTGCGCTGGGCGGGGGCGCCGCGCGCGGCTTTGCCCATATCGGCGTGATGCGTACGCTGGTGGCGCACGGCATCATCCCCGACGTCATCGTCGGCACCTCGATCGGCGCGGTGGTCGGCGGCTGCTATGCCGCCCGCCAGCTCGATGCCCTGGAAACCTGGGCGCGCTCGCTCACCGTGCGCAGCATCCTCGGCCATCTCGACATCAGCCTGTCGGGCTCCGGCCTGATCCGCGGCGGCCATCTCGCCCGCCAACTCGAATCCGCGATCGGCGATCACCGCATCGACGACCTGCCGCTGCGCTTTGCCGCCATCGCCACCGAATTCAATACCGGCCACGAAATATGGCTGACGCGTGGCCGCCTCACCGACGCGCTGCAGGCTTCTTACGCGCTGCCCGGAATTTTCCCGCCGGTGCTGATCGGCGGCCGTTGGCTGGTCGACGGCGCGCTGGTCAATCCGGTGCCTGTGTCGGCCGCGCGCGCCCTCGGCGCCCGCCTGGTGATCGCGGTCAATCTCAATTCCGATCTGTTCGGCCGCGGCACCATCATCGCCAGTCACGGCTCCGACGACAGTGACGACGCCGCGCATGCCGAAGAGCACAAGCCCAATGGCTTGCTCGGCATGTTCAGCCGCGAGCGCGTGCTGCGCCGGCAGATCCTGGGCAGGCGCGGCCGCCCCGGAATCCCGACCGTGATGATCGAAGCCTTCAACGTGATGCAGGATCGCATCACGCGCGCACGCCTTGCCGGCGATCCGCCCGACGTGCTGGTTTCGCCGCGACTCGGCCAAGTCGGCTGGTTCGACTTTCATCGCGCTGAGGAAGCGATCGCCATCGGCACCGAGGCAACCGAAAAAGCAATCGACGCGGTGACCGAGGCGGTCGCCGCCCTGTCGCAGCCGCTCGGCGGCAACGGGTCGGCGAAGTAATTCGTCAGGCGCTGCGGATATAATCGCGCATCGCTTCCGTTTCGCGCTCGATCTCCTCGACGCGCTCCTTCACCACGTCGCCGATCGACACGAGGCCGATAAGCCTGCCTTTGCTGATCACCGGCATGTGACGGAATTTTCCGACCGTCATGCGCTCCATGATGCCGGCGACGGTCTCTTCCTCCCCGCAGGTCTCGACCTCGCGCGTCATCACCTGACCGACCGGCAGATCGAGCGCGGCCGCGCCGTGCTTGGCGAGCGCGCGCACGATGTCGCGCTCCGATAATATGCCGGCCAGGCGCCCTCCGGCGCCGCAGATCACGACTGCTCCGATGTGGTGATTGGCCAGAGTCTTGACGGCCGCCGAAAGGTCGGCCGTCGGTTCGATGCAGATGATGTCGCCGCCCAAGTTGCGCTTCTTGGCGGCCAGGATCGCCTTGACGTTCATGGCAGCCTCCCTGAGCCCGCGGCCCAGAAGGGGCACCCGCTGAGTCCGGGCGATGGCAAACGATCCGCCCGGCTGTAGGTTCCGTCAACAACTATTCGCGCGCGGCAGACCGTGCGGTTATGCAATCCCTAAGACCGTGTTGCAGTGCGGTCGTCGAATTGCCGAAAATCCGCCACCGGATCGAACCAGGGAAACAGCAAAAGCCCGGCGACAAAGCCGCCGATATGCGCCTGCCAGGCTACCACCTCGTTTTCGCCGACGAGCGGCGCGGCCCATAAGCCGAAAACAAGATTGAGGCCGAACCAAGCGACCAGAAAGGCGATCACGGCCGGCTCGCGCAAAGCACGCAGGAGCGGCACCGCCGGCACGCGGTAATCGCCCTCGCCGCCGGTGCGCCAGAAGCTCAAGGGACCGCCGCGCTGAAACGCGAAGCGCACCGCCGCCGCCATGGTGCCGGAGATCGCCGCCGACGCGCCGATCACCGGCGCGTCCTGTCCGCCATAGGCGAGGAGATGGGCAATTGCGCCGGCCGCTGCCGTCACCGCGAAGAAGATCAGAAAGCGCACGCTGCCGAAACGGCGCGCCACCGCCGAGCCGAAAGCGAGCAGCCAGACCGCGTTGACGCCGAGATGAGTCCAGCTCGCGTGCAAAAGCGAATACGTGACGAAGGTCCAGATTGCCGCGCCGTACCCGCCCGGCAAGCCGCCCTCCGGCAACGGGCCTGCGCCGTAGCGCAGCGGGTCGAACGCGAACAGCCAGAGCAGGGCGTTGTCGGCAGACGGCGTCAGCAGCAGCGTGCGCGCGGCGTGGATGAGCGCCATTGCGGCGAGCATCGCCACGATCACGCCGGGTATGTTGAAAATCGGTTCGCGTTTCGGGGAAGGTTCGAGCACGGCGCGTGGTTACGCGTTTGGTCGGGCGACCGCAAGGCGCCGAGGAAAAAAGAAAGGAGGGCTTTCGCCCTCCTTCGAGCCGCGCTTCGCGGGGTGTCAGCGCGCCTTGACGGCGCTTGTCACATCCCCTCGCCTCCCCGATTCAACCTCGGTGTGGACCTCTCAAGGGCGACCATTAGCACATCGGCGCGCGCTGCCAATGCGACAATGGTTTTAACGCTAACTCGCGTCTGCACGCAGGAACTCGCGCCGTCGGCACGCGCCCTGCTCCGCCCGCGACGTCGCGGCGCCAAGCCCGTGTCCTTGTCCCGATCGGGGACAAGGGCGCGCAAGCGGCGTCTCGCGACGGCACAAGAGGCGGTGACAATGAAACACCCATCGACGCGGATCGTGTTCGAGTATTGGAACAAGCGGCGAGGCACGCGCGCGGAGCCCGAGCGCGGCGACATCGACCCGACCGAGATCCGCCACGCGCTCGGCGACACGTTCATGCTGGCCTCGGATTTCGTCGACCAGTTGCGCTTCCGGCTTGCCGGTACGCGGGTCTGCGCGCTGTTCTGCCGCGAGATCAAAAGCGAGGCCTTCCTCGACATCTGGAGCGAGGCAAGCCGCAAGGCGATCGGTGAATTGTTCGCCATCGTCGACGAAGAGCACGTGGGCGCCGTTGCCGGCCTCACCGGCCATACCGAAGACGGCGACCGCACCGAGCTCGAAATGCTACTGCTGCCGCTTGCCCACAGCGGCCATGCGCGCATTCGCGCGCTCGGCGTGCTCGCGCCCACGACACCGCCCTATTGGCTGGGCGCCCGGCCGATCGGCGAGCTTACGCTCGCAACGCTTCGCCACATTGGGCCGGAAGCGAAAACGCGGGCGCTGCCGCGCTTTGGCCGCGGTGAAAACCGCCTGCGCCACGGTTTCGTGGTTTACAGCGGCGGACGCCAGACCCCGCCCGAGGAGCGCACCGGCTAACGGCACGTTAACGATAGCGCCATAGGTTCGTAGGCTGCGGGCAAGGCGCCCGCATTGCCCTATCCGCGCCATGGCCTTGCCGCTGACCAAACCGAAATTCCTACCACTGGCCGAAGAGCGCCGGCGCTTTCAACGCGTCAAGGTCAACCTGCTCGGCCGCTACATGCTGGAGGACCGGCGCGAATTCCCCTGCCAGGTCATCAACATGTCGCCCGGGGGCATGGCGCTGATCGCGCCGGTCGTCGGCCATCCCGGCGAACGGGTCATTGCCTATGTCGATCATCTAGGCCGGCTGGAAGGCAAGATCGCCCGCGCGATCGAAAACGGCTTCGCCATGACGATATCGGCGAGCGCGCGCAAGCGCGACAAGCTCGCCGCCCAGCTCACTTGGCTCGCCAACCGGCACATCCTCAACCTGCCGGAAGACCGCCGCCACGGCCGCTTCGCCCCGCGCAATCCGCTGGCGCGGCTGATCCTGCCCAACGGCAACAATGTCGCGGTGCGCATCCTCGACCTGTCGCAGTCGGGCGCCGCGGTCGCCATCGCCGCCGAGCAGCGCCCGCCGGTCGGCGCCATGGTCACCATCGGCAAGGCGCAAGGCCGCGTGGTGCGCCATATCGACGACGGCTTCGCGGTGGAATTCATCCGCCTGCAGCATCCCGACTTCATCGAAGACAACGTGACCGGCGATTAGCGTGAGCGGGGGGTAAACCCCGCCGCTAAAATTGCCAGCAGCGGGCGCCGCAAACGCGCACCCGCGGAACCGCCGCGCCGGTAACGGCAGGGCGCATGGCGCAATCGCGGCAAGGTAAACGCGGCGCGCGCGGCGGCATCGTTGAGGGCGCGGAAGCGAGCTTTGCCTGCTTAACGTGGAGAATTTTAGCTAAATCGTATTCGATAAGATTTTAGCCGAATTCAATTTCAGTTTTTATTGTATTCGTGTCTCTCTTTATTTTGGTTCTTCTTAAAATGACTTGCTCGACTTAGCCGCGATGCAAAAGCTTTGTGGGAATAGTGACCCCAACAAGACGGGAAGGGGTCACAACCATGAGTTGGCGTATCAAACGAGTGTCGGCCGGCGCGATGCTGGTCACTGTCTGCGCGGCGGTACTCGCGGCCTCCGCCGGCGGTTCCTCGGCCGGCGAGCGTCTGGCCTACGCGGCCGCCACCCAGCAAAAGGCGGTTTATGTCGCGGTTGGCGCGACCACACGCGCGCCGATCGGCTGGCTCGAGTTCTGCGTCGAATACAATCCGGAGTGCAAGACCAAGCCGGAGGCGCCGCGCGACATCGTGCTCACGCCCAAGGTCTGGTCCGACATGGTCCAGGTCAACGACTGGGTCAACGACAACATCAAGCCGATCACCGACGTCGAGCACTGGGGCGTGGTCGAGCGCTGGAACTACCCGGACGACGGCTACGGCGACTGCGAGGACTACGTGCTGCTCAAGCGGCGCATGCTGATGCAGGCCGGCTGGCCGCGCCAGGCGCTGCTGATCACCGTGGTGCGCGACAAGAAAGGTGATGGCCACGCCGTGCTCACGGTCAAGACCGACCGCGGCGAGTTCATTCTCGACAATCAGACGACCGAGGTGCTGCCGTGGAACGACACCGGCTACCACTTCGTGAAGCGGCAGTCGCAGTCCGATCCGAACACCTGGGTTTCGTTGGGCGAGCCGGTGGTGGCGCCGCCCGTGGTGTCGGCTCGCTAACCAATAGGAGAATCGCGCTCCCGGTCACGTCCCCACCCCTCCCCGTCCCCAGACCGGGTTCGCGAGCGGCCGGCCCTCCCCCAAGGGCCGGCCGCACCCATTTTGGGCGCGTTCCACCGGCCACGCGATTGTCGCGATACGGTCAGACTGGCGGCGATTTTGCGCGCGATGCTCGGCGCGGGAGCGACGCTTCCAGCCTTTTGCGAGTTCCTCATGCAACGCATTGACACCAGCAAGGTCAGCCCCGCCGCCTACAAAGCGGTTGCCGCGCTAGAGGCCTATGTCGAGCAATCCGGGCTCGATGCCAAACTGCTCCACCTGATCAAAATCCGCGCGTCGCAGATCAACGGCTGCGCCTATTGCATTGCCATGCATACGCGCGATGCCCGCAAACTCGGCGAGAGCGACGAACGCATGCATCTGCTCGACGCCTGGCGCGAGGCGCCCGTGTTCAGCGAGCGCGAACGGGCCGCCCTTGCCTGGACCGAGGCGCTCACGCTGATCGCCCGCGACCACGTGCCGGATGCGGTTTTCGACCAGGTGCGCAAGCACTTCTCGGAGAAGGAGATCGTCGATCTCACCGCCGCGGCCTGCGCGATCAATACGTGGAATCGGATCGCCATCTCGTTCCGCGCGACGCCGCAGGTCGAAAGCAAGCGGGCGGCGGCCTAGCCGGCGCGCTACAAGCTCTTGGGCCATCCCTGCCGGCGCCGCACGGATGCCGGCGCCGGAAAGGATTGCCGGCGGCAAAACTCGGAACTCCATCGCTCCGGGCCTGTTGATTCATCGACGGGAGAAAAGCGATGGGCATTCCGGAACTGCTCTACGGCGTCGGCACCGTCATCTTGCTGCTTGCGCTCGTCTATGCCGTCATGCGCGGCAACCGACGCCGCGAGAAGCAGGCCGAGGCCGACGCTGCGACACGGCGAAATTTCAATGCACGCTAGATGCGCTTGAGACTCTGCCGGTAACGCTTCCAGCGCTGCACATAAACGTCGGCGCCGGCGCGGATCATGGCGGCGGCCTTCTCGTCGAGCGTGCGGATCACGCGCGCCGGTGCGCCGATGACCAGCGAGTTATCGGGAAAGCCCTTGCCTTCGGTGACCACCGCGCCGGCGCCGACCACCGAGTTGGCGCCGATCTTGGCGCCGTTGAGCAGGATCGCGCCCATCCCGATTAGGCTGTTATCGCCCACCGTGCAGCCGTGCAGGATGACGTTGTGGCCGATCACGCAGTCGCGCCCGACGGTGAGCGGAAAACCCGGGTCGGTATGCAGCGTGCAGTTGTCCTGGATCTGCGAGCGCTCGCCGAGCTCGACCCATTCGTTGTCGCCGCGCAGCACCGCGCCGAACCAGACGCTCGCCTCGTGCTTGAGGCGCACGCGGCCGATCAGCGTCGCAGTGTCGGCGACCCAATAGTCGCCTTCGCCGGGAAATTCCGGCGCCTGCCCCTCGAGCTCGTAGATCGGCATTGCGGTCTCCTTGCGGACTGTCGTCACCGGGCTTGTCCCGGTGACCCCGCTTAGGAACGCACGTACCCTCCTAAGCGAGATGGCCGGGACAAGCCCGGCCATGACAAAAACAAGTTTGCCCGAATGGGACGTGCGAGGGAAGCCTCTACGCCACCAGCAGCCCGCAGGCCTGCAAGGCCATCACCAGCGCGAGCCCCGACATCAGGCTCCAGAAGCCGGCGATCAGCGTCGCCAGGAAGACGAATTCGAAGCGGCGGCCTTCTTGGGCGTAGCCGAGCACGGTGTTGCGCATGATCAGGAACGGCGCCGCCACGATGAGCAGCGGCAGCGCCGCGACGGCGGCGGCGCGTGTCCCCGTCATCAGCAGGCCGAAATGCGGCAGCCGGCTGGTGGCGAGCTGATAGGCGGAGGCGCAGAGGCCGGCGACGGCAAAGCCCAAGGCAAGGGCGAGCAAATTCTGAACCGACTCCGGCGACATGACGGCCTCGACGCGTGAACAACGCCGTCATTTGGCAAGCCGCCCGCCGCCACGCCAGCAGATCCTTAACGAAAGGTTAACGGCCGCGGCCGTCGCCCCCGCCGTGGCATAATCGGCAAGCGATTCGAACCTCAAGGCTCCCGATGGCCACTCTCGCGCATCCGCGCCGCGCCCGC
>Ga0335081_10020949_pt1 | contig 10577 bp, 9 predicted proteins | sample Lox_Sample_35_FD_206713 | JGI IMG/M metagenome (GOLD analysis project Ga0335081, IMG submission 206713) | Soil microbial communities from Loxahatchee National Wildlife Refuge, Florida, United States - Lox_Sample_3.5 | ecosystem: Environmental > Terrestrial > Soil > Wetlands | place: USA: Florida... | reverse complement strand
GCTGGTCTTCATCGGTTACGGCCTGCATCTGCCGGAAGCCAAGTACGACGATTTCAATTCGCCCGAGATGCCGATGTCTTCGCTCAAGGGAAAGATCGTCGTGTACATTAATGGCGGTCCCGCCGATCTGCCCGGCCCCTTGAAATCATTCGCGCGAACCTCACCGCTGCAGAAAGCGCTGGTCGATGCGGGAGCTGCTGGATCGATTTCCATCGCCACGCCGAAATCGATGGATTTTCCCTGGGAGCGCGTCGCTGCAAACGCCAGTCAGCCGGGGATGCGCCTCGCCCCGACTCCGACCGACGCGGCCATCGCCAGGAAGCATCCCGGGCTGGCCGATCAACACGCGACCATGTTTTCGGCAGCATTCAATCCGGGCGAGGCGGAAAAATTATTCGAAGGCGCGGGCCATACCTTCGCGGACCTGCTGGTGTTGGCCGACGCGCAGAAGCCGCTGCCGCGTTTCGATCTGCACAAGAGCCTGACGGCGAAGGTGGTGACTGAAAACAGCACGGTGGAATCCCCCAACATCGTCGCGAAGCTCGAAGGCTCCGATCCGGTTTTGAAGAACGAATACGTCCTGGTTTCCGCGCATCTCGATCATCTGGGCGCGGAAAAGACGCTGTTTCCGGGAGCGATCGATGACGCCTCGGGCGTGGCGTCGGTGGTCGAGATCGCCAAAGCCTTCAGCCGCACGCGCGAACGCCCCAAACGTTCCCTGTTATTTGTGATTTTCACCGGCGAAGAGAAAGGATTGTTAGGATCGCGCTATTTCGCCGGCCATCCCACGGTGCCCGAAAGCGCCATCGTCGCCGATTTCAACCTGGACATGTTCATGCCGATCTTTGCGTTCAAAAAGCTTCACGTGCAGGGGCTGGCGGAATCGACGCTGGGCGACGAAGCCCGCGCGGTCGGCGCCGCGCACAACATCGAAATCGCCAATGATCCGGAGCCGGATCGCAATTCCTTCATCCGGACGGATCAATACAGTTTTGTTCTTGCGGGGGTGCCGTCGCTGGCGATGAAGTTCGGATGGACCGCAGGTTCGCCTGAATATAGAGCGTGGCGGCAGTGGCTGGCGCAGCGGTATCACTCGGCCGAAGATAATTTGACCCAGCCGGTGGACACCGCCGCGGCGGCGCAGTTCGATTCGTTCCTCGCCGATCTGGCGCGAAGAGTCGCCAATAACTCGGGCCGTCCGCATTACGTCGAATCGAGCTTCTTCCACCGATTTGAGCGGTAGTCCAAAGCGGGAGGTGCGCCCGCAGCCTTGCTGGAAGACCCAGACTATCGGCGCTGGGGGTATGCTACATCAAAGACCAACATGGACGATCGAGAGCAAGATGCCGGAACCGCGTACGGACTCGCCGCGCCTTCTTATAATGCTGACCTGACGCTGGTATCGGCAAGTACGGCGTGCGGTGAATTTCTTCGCCGCTACTGGCATCCCATCGGCGTATCGGCCGACGCCACAGACCGCCCGAGGCCGGTGCGAGTACTGGCCGAAGACCTGATTCTTTTCCGCGATGGCGCCGGGCGTCCGGGCCTGGTTTATCCGCGCTGCATACACCGCGGCACCACGCTGTATTACGGGCGCATCGAGGAGCGTGGCATCCGCTGTTGCTATCACGGCTGGTTGTTCGACTTCCAGGGCCGATGCCTGGAACAGCCCTGTGAGCCCGCGGCCGGCGAGCGGATTCGCGATCGCATGCGGCAGCCCTGGTATCCGGTGATCGAGCAATACGGCCTGATCTTCGCGTATTTGGGACCGCCCGATCGCAAGCCGGCTCTGCCGCGCTACGACATTCTCGAAGAACTGGAGGAAGGCGAGCATCTCGAAACCGACTCGACCAGCATCGGAAGCGGCGGCGGCGTGATCGTGCCTTGCAACTGGCTACAGCATTATGAGAACGTGATGGACCCGTTCCATGTCCCGATTTTGCACGGCTCCTTCAGCGGCGCTCAATTCGTCGCGCAAATGGCGATCATTCCCGAAGTGACGTATCAGATCACGGAACGCGGGGTTTCGAGCACGCAGGTGCGCAAGCTCGAAAATGGGCAAACCTTCCGGCGCGTCACGGAAGTGATCCTTCCGACGCTGCGCGTCGTTCCCAGCCCGCGCGTTTCCAGATACGGACGCGCCGCTTCGATTGGCTGGGTGCTGCCCATCGATGACACGAGCTTTCGGATTTACGTTGCCGGGCGCGTCCGCGAGCCGGGCGAATTGCGGCAGCAGACTTCGCGATTCAACGGAAAGCGCTGGTCCGAACTGACCGAGGAAGAGCACCAGCGCCTGCCCGGCGATTACGAAGCGCAGACAGGCCAGGGCCCCATCAGCTTTCATTCGCAGGAACATCTGGCCTCGAGCGATCGTGGAGTGGCAATGCTGCGCCGCGTCCTGAAGCAGCAGATCGAGGCCGTCAAGAGCGGCAACCATCCGCTCGGCGCCACCTTTGAAACCACTGCGGCGGTGGTGCGGACTGAAGCCGGAAATTACCTACTGGAAAACGCCGCCGGCGTGGAGGAGAAGTGAGGGATTCTTCCTCGACGGATATCCGCGAATTCATCGATCTCAATCCTTTTAGCCGCTATCAAGCGCTGGTAATCGGTCTCTGCGTAGTGGCGGTGGTGGTGGAAGGATTCGATGTCCAGGCCATGGGCTACGTGGCGCCCGTGGTCTCGCGGGAATTGCACATCGCGCGAGCCGCTCTTGGCCCGGTGCTTTCGAGCAGCCTGCTCGGCATGATGTTCGGCGCCTTGGCCCTGGGCCCATTGGGCGATCGCGTGGGGCGAAAGCCGATCATCGTAGTCTCTGTTTTGCTGGTCGCCCTGGGCTCCTCGCTCACGGCGGCGGCCGATTCGGTGCGAGCATTGATTGCGTTTCGCCTGCTTACCGGTTTCGGACTCGGCGGATCGTTGCCGAACCTGATCGCGCTGAATTCCGAATACACGCCTAAACGGCTGCGAGCGACAGCGATCGTCATCGCCGGCTCCGGCTTCTCGATTGGGGCGACGCTCGGCGGCTTCGCGTCGGCAGGATTGTTGGGCCGCTACGGGTGGCGATCGATCTTCGTGTTAGGCGGCGTGCTGCCAGGCGTCGTAGCGATTGTGTTGATCGCGCTCCTGCCGGAGTCGATCCGGTTCCTGGTGATGAAGGCAGGGCAAGCGGAACGGGTGGCGCGCATCTTATCGAAAATCGCTCCCCGGGCAACGATCTCGCCCGCGACAATGTTTTTCGCCGAAAAGGGGACCGCGCGCGGCTTCACCGTCAGACAACTCTTCGCGAACGGTCGGGCCCGGTTGACGGTTGCGCTGTGGGCGATGTTCTTTCTGAATTTGCTGGATCTTTATTTTCTGAACAACTGGCTGCCCACGGTGATCCACGACGCTGGAATCGCGCTTGAAAAGGCGATTATCATTACCGCGCTGTTCCAGGCCGGAGGAACGGTAGGGGCGCTCTGGCTCGGCTGGCGGATCGACCGGGCATTGTCGTATAGGATCCTGGCCTGGGCCTATGTCGCGGCCAGTGCGTGTGTATTCTTGATTGGCGCCGCCGGGACGAGCGTGGTGTTGCTGGCCTGCTCGGTTTTCGCTTCCGGCGTCTGTGTGGTCGGCGGGCAGACCGGAGCCAATGCGCTTGCCGCCGAATGCTATCCCACCGCGCTGCGATCCACCGGCGTAGGCTGGAGCCTCGGCATTGGCCGGATCGGCTCGATTATCGGTCCGCTCATGGGCGGCGCGCTGCTTCCCGCGCAAGGCGGCGCGATGCGCGCATTCACGGTAGCGGCGGCGCTGATCCTGATTGCAGGCATCGCTGCCTTCCTCGCGTCGGGCGCGCATGTGGAAGCGAGCAAATCGGTCGCGGCTGGCGCGGATTCTTGACAGCCTCTAAAAGGTCTTCGCCGCTTGTGACATTCTCAGTAGCCGCTCGGCATTGCCGCGGTAGATCTGGTCCTTCTGATCCGTGTTCAAGTTCAGGCCTTCGATGCACCGGATCGTCTCGCGTATATACAGGCCCGGCGAGGGCTCAAATGGCACGTCGGAAGCGAACAGCACGCGGTCGAGGCCGAAGAAGGCCAGCCCGCATTGCGTGGCCGCGAATCCGCCAAACAGCGCCGTATCGGCGTAGAACATTTTGAAGTAATCGAGCGGCCGCTTCTTCAATTGCTTCAGCAGCACGGTGTAATCCGTGTCCGAAGTGCGCTTTCCCAACTGATCCCAGCCATAGCCCACGCGGCCTTCGAAATACGGAATCATGCCCCCCATGTGGTGCGTGATTATTTTCAGGTCAGGCTGGCGATCGAAGATCCCCGAAAACACCAGTCGCGACATGGCGGCGCTGGTTTCATAGGGCCACCCGAATGCCCACCAGATTTCGTATTTCGATTTGTCCTCCGTCAGATAATCCGTCATCTCGGCGCCGCGCGAAGGATGCATCCAGATGACGGTGCCGCGCCGCGCCAGCTCCTCGAACATCGGCAGCACGTCGGGCGCATCCAGCGGTTTGCCCTTCACATTGGTGAACACCTGCACGCCGCGCGCTCCCAACTGATTCATGGCCCGCTCCGCCTCTTTAAGAGATTCGTCCAGGTTGTTCATGGGCAGCGATGCAATAAAGGAAGGAAAGCGCGCGGGATATTTCCGGCACAACTCGGCGAAACCGTCGTTCACCATGCGCGCCGCGAGCGGCGATTTGTCCGGCCCGGCCAGCCATTCGAGCGGCGGCATCGGCAGAGACAGGACCTGGCAATATTCGCCAAACTCGTCCATCACGCGAAAGCGCGCGTCCAGCTCGACGATTGTGGCGGCTTCGCGTACGCGCTTACCGATGTCCTTTGGTCCAGAGGGCACATTGATGTACTCGTCGAAAAACCGCCGCGGAAAGAGATGATTGAAGATGTCGATCTTCATAGGAGCCTCTATTGTATCGGCTCGCGGCTTCACCGCCCCGATCCCCGATTCAGAAGCGCCGCTTTAATCTGCTTAGGCCGAAAAGCCCAACCATGGAACGAAGGTCCCGGCTCGCTGCCGGTACGTCTTGTCCATAGACACGCGTCCCGTAACAGAGTCTACTGAACCATGGTCCAATATCCCGGTCGCGAAAAATCTCCGGCGCTTCATAGTGAACCTATCTCGTGGGTCCCGATATCGCGTCGCTATTGGCGATCTCGTCCGGTAGCCAGGCCGATTTGTCCTGCCATGGAGCGGCTGTTTGAAGCGTACAGGAATCACCGCGGCTACGCCCAAGACCTTCGCGCGAGTAGAGACGTGAACTCGGAATTCAGGCGCGAACGTATTTGTTGAACCAGTCGATGGTGCGCGACCACGCGAGATCAGCCGCGGCTTTGTTGTAGCGCTCCGGCGTGGCGTCGCAATTGAAGCCGTGAACCGCGCCAGGATAAATGTAGCCCTCGTGCGGAACGCCGGCTTGCGTCAACTCGGCATCGTAGGCAGGCCAAGTCGCGGCCAGCCGCTTGTCAAGTTCGCCGTGATGCACAAGGATGGCGGCCTTGATCTTGGGAACATCGTCCTTTTGAGGAGGAGTGCCGTAGAACGGCACGCCGGCGGAGATGTCCGCGCCCAACCGCACGGCGAGCAGATTGGCGATTCCTCCGCCGTAGCAGAATCCGGTCGCGCCGATCTTGCCCGTGCAATCCGGGCGCGACTTGAGCCACATCGCCGCGGCCACGAAGTCTTCCGCCATCTTCTTGTTATCGACTTTCCGGAACAGCTCGCCGCCGTGATAATCGTCGCCGGGGAATCCGCCGAGCGAAGTGAGCCCATCCGGCGCGAACGCCATGAAATTGGCGAGCGCGAGCCGCCGCGCGATATCCTCGATGTGCGGATTCAATCCGCGATTTTCGTGAACGACGATAATTCCGGGCAGTTTCGACGGCTTCTCCGATCGCGTGTCCGCGCTGACCGGCCGCACCAGGTATCCTTTGATGCTGCCGTTGCCCTGCGGCGATGGGACGGTCTCATAGGACGACTTGATCCTGTCGTCGGTTTTCGAAACCTGCTGTCCCTGGGCGTAGTTCGGCATCAGCGCCTGCACCAGCGCGGCGGTGGTCAGGCCGCCGACGGCGAATCGCTGCAATCCGTCCATGAAATCGCGACGGCTGATTTCGCCATGGATAAAAAGGTTGTAAAGTTCGATCGCTCCGCCCGGCACTTTGGGTTTGATGGATTCCATTGTCATCACTCCTTTTGAGCGAATATATCACGCGTCGAATGTGGCGAACGGATGGCGTTCCGGTATCGAACGGCGCAGCCGCACCCACCCTTGTGGGCGAAAACCAACATTGCCGGCTCCTCAAGCGTAACCTGGTGCGCAAAGGTCGATCGCACCGGCATCATCGGGGCTCGCCTCCCCGCGTTTGCAGGCATCGATCAGAGCAGCGTATTGCGTCATACGCCTGTCGTAAAGTTATTCTCCCAAATCTTGCGATTCTCGAACGACTTTTTTGAGAAACGTTCGACACCTGCGCTGCATATATCAAAAAGCCGTCCGAAGTTCCGCGCCTTTTCAAACAGAAAAAGGGCGTCTTATTTTGTCCTACCGCGGAGACCGCGCGTCGCGAGAAACGAGTGGGGGGTTACGATGCCGGATGCTTCACAAGCAATACGCGCTCTCTTATTCATATCGCGCAGCACAGAATCGCGCCCTATCGTTGACCTGCTCGAGAGCCGTGGATTGCGCGTATCAGAGCATCGACTGGAGTCGCAACTTGCTCATTTTGTGGAGACGCCGGACATCATTTTGATCGAGGCTCAAAGGCGCTGGGGGCAGATTGCAGGTGAGGCGAATCGATTACACCCCGCTTCGCCCGTGATTCTTATTACAGCGCAAGGGTCCGAGGCGCTCGCGGTCGCGGCATTGCGTCTCGGCGTGCGGGATTACTTACGGCTGCCTCTATCGGAGGCGGCGCTTGACGCGGCGCTTGAGCGATGCGGAACAATACGCGAAACAAAGCCAGGCGGGGAGGATCCCATTGTCGGCTCAAGCGACGCCGTATGCCGGTTGAAGAGTTATATGAAACGCGCCGCGCTATCCGATTGCACTGTGTTGATCACGGGCGAGACAGGAACCGGCAAGGAATTGGCGGCCGCGTTCATTCATCATCACAGCCCACGGCGCAACAAACCTTTTGTGTGCATGAATTGCGCGGCAATTCCTGATCCTCTGCTGGAAAGCGAGCTGTTCGGGCATGCGCGCGGAGCATACACCGGGGCCGAGGCTGCGCGCGATGGATTGCTTGCTTCGGCGGAGGGCGGGACCGTCCTGCTGGACGAGATCGGCGATATGAGCCTTTCGGGCCAGGCGAAGATTTTGCGGGTGATCGAGCAGAAGGAAGTTTCGCGACTGGGCGGGACAGACAAGCGCAAAATCGATGTACGATTCGTCGCGGCGACGAATCAGGACCTGGAGAAGTTGGCCAGCGAAGGGCGATTCCGGCGCGATCTTTACTATCGTCTGAATGTGGCGCGCGTGGAACTCCCGCCGCTGCGCGAGCGCAGAGATGATATTCCCCTCCTCGTCGAATACTACCGGCGGCGGCTGGGGGGAGTCGAAATCGCGAAGATATCGGAGGAATGCCTGCGGCGCATCGCGCAATACGATTGGCCCGGAAATATACGCGAGCTGAAGAATACGCTCGAGGGCATCTTCTTGAATTGCGCCGCGGGAGAGATTCGATCGGAGCATCTGCCGCGGAGCCTGCGCGAGATTACGGGCGGACAACGGCTCGGTTCCGACGAGCAGGAGAGACTGGTTGAGGCGCTGTGCTCCACTCACTGGAACAAGAGCCGCGCGGCGGAGATGCTGCACTGGTCGCGGATGACGCTGTATCGCAAGATCGCGAAGTATCATATTTCCCGGTCCGCCACGGCATAAGCCCTGTAACATCCTGTTACATGTGTCACTACGATCCGCAACACACTTAACTTGCTGGCCGTTGCCGGTTTCTCCCGAATCGCGCGCGGAGAGTGTCGCTCGCCACGCGCAACAGTGGACACGGCGTGCGGTTTACATGTCCAACATTCTGGGTGACTCGCTCCATGGCCGGTCGCTTGCATGCCTCAGCGCACGACTGATTCGATGAAGCAGAAATCGCGGCAAGGTACCACGGCTGAAGAGCCGGAGGCGCGGTACGCCAACTACTTTCACGTCGGCCACAACGCTTTCGAAGTGATGTTGGAGTTTGGCCAGCATTATTCGGGGAGCAGCCAGCCGCGAATGCACACGCGGATTGTCGCGGCGCCGGCGTACGCCAAAGCGCTGCTGGGATTGCTGGGGTCGGCGATCGCGGAGTACGAACACAATTTCGGCGAGATCGCCGCGAGAGGAACGCATGAGTGATTTTCCGGTAATCAGCGCCGTGAGCGAAACGCTCCGCGCGATCCTGACGGCCGGCATCACCGACAGCACGGAAAATCAGCTCAAGAACGTGCCGATCGAGTTGTATTCTCCGAAAGAAATGCTGGAAGCGAACACGTCGCCGGGCGTTTCCGTCTGGTTGTACCGGGTGAGCCGCATGGCCGACATGCTGAACGAGCCGCCCCGGAGAATTTCCGCGACGCAGCTCGCGCGCACTCCGCTTCCTGTATTGCTCTATTACCTGATCACGCCGATCGCGGCGCATCCTTTGACGCGGCACGCGCTGCTCGGAAGAGTTCTACAGGTGATGAACGATCACGCGATTCTGCGCGGCGCGGATTTGCACGGCATTTTGCGTGGAACTACGGAGCAACTGCGGGTAGTGCTCGAGACTCTGAGCCTGGAGGATTTGAGCCTGGTTTGGGATGCCCTGACCGAACCGTATCAGCTGTCGGTGAGCTACATGATTCAGGTCGCGCAAATCGATTCGGCGGAGCAGCCCGTTCAGAGCTCGCCGGTGGTTCAAAAGATCGCCAAATATACGCAGATTATTTCGGTGAGTTGAGGACGACATGAGCACCCCCTGGACGATCGCGGCGAATGATCAGTTGTTCACGGTGGTAACCGACGTCATCACCACCGGCTACTGGGTCGTGATCACCGGAGCTGTAACGGATGAGATCCTGGGGAACTTCGATGCGCCCGGGTTCGTGGTCGGCCAGCTGCAAACGGATCTGGCGGCGAAAGCGGCCGGGCAGGGGCTGTACGCGATCAGCGGTTATCCGGCGCGATCCTTTCCTCATCTGGATTCGACCTCGTACACGGTTACGTACACGCTTCGCGCGCCCGGATTCAGGGACTATCCGACGACAGCGAACATCCCGGTAAGCGCGGTATTCCCGGTGGCAGCCCCAAGCGTTGCGATGCGGCGGTTGCCCGTGCGGCTTCAGGGGCGAGTGGTGGCGGACGCGACGGGAGTTCCAGTTCCAGGAGCACTCATCGTATCGGTCGATAATCCCATTCCGCCGATTTCGGCGCAGCATTCAATGTTGCTTCGGTCGCCATTGTATTCGCCGCATCCGATCAATGCGACAGCCCAACAGGTGACGCTGGCCTCAGCCGGCAGCACCGCGTTAAAGCAACCGGCAGTAAACGGAACAACTACGCTGATCCTCAACTCGACTGCCGGACTGAGCGGTGCTGCTTTCGTTCAGATCGCCACGCCTTCCAAAACGCTGGTTGAATACGCGCTGGTGGCGAGCCTGGGTCCTGCGCCCGGCCAGGTACAGCTTAAGACGCCGCTGAATCGGAGCTACGCGACAGGCGCGGCAACCAACGTGAATTTCGTTACCGCGACGCCCACGGGGACCGCCGCGAAGCTGCTCACCGACACGAATTCCGGCGATGGGATTCTGGTCGCGGACACGCTGCTCACGGCGAGCACGCTGGTCATCGACGCCGGGAACCCGACGGAGGAGTATCACGAAGCCGGCGCCGTCTCCGACAGCAACGGGTATTACGGATTCGACGGAGTCGGTCGCGTGAGGGAGTTATTTCTGCAGGCCAACGCAACGGGAACCCCGGTTCCGTGGGTGATTGAGTTCGATCAGACGGCCAACGTGGTTGATTTCCGGATTTAGAGATTGAAAGGAGAGAAGGACTATGGGAACGCAGTATCTGTCGCCCGGTGTTTACGTCCAGGAGGTGGACAGCGGCACGCAACCGATCGAGGGCGTAAGCACCAGCACGGCGGGCTTCGTGGGGATGACGGTACGCGGCCCGATGAGTGGCCCTCCCGTGCCGGTGACCAGTTTCGCGGAATATACGCGGAATTTCGGCGGCTTTATTCCCGACTCATCCACCTTCCATGACTATCGCTATCTTCCGTACGCGGTGAAAGGGTTCTTCGACAATCAGGGTCTGATCGCCTATATCGCGCGCGTTCCCGGAACGGGCGCAACCGCGGCGGGCGATGGAGGACAGTTGGTTGGCGGCTTGATCACACGCCTGGCCGCCGACGCCGGCGCCGGCACTACCTCTATTAAGCTGTTGACCACGCGCGGCATTACCGCGGGCGCCGTGGCGGTGACGGTGGCGGGAACTGCAAGCAACATGGCGCCGTTTGCCGTGGGCGCCATGCCGGTGATCAGCTCGCTTTCAGAGCCAGCCGGTCCGGTGGGAGCGGTGGTCACCATCACGG
>Ga0335081_10020948_pt1 | contig 10577 bp, 8 predicted proteins | sample Lox_Sample_35_FD_206713 | JGI IMG/M metagenome (GOLD analysis project Ga0335081, IMG submission 206713) | Soil microbial communities from Loxahatchee National Wildlife Refuge, Florida, United States - Lox_Sample_3.5 | ecosystem: Environmental > Terrestrial > Soil > Wetlands | place: USA: Florida... | reverse complement strand
TTTATGATGGCTATCCTGTCGCAAAGGTCGTCGGCCTCCTCGAGATAGTGCGTCGTCAGGAAGATGGTGACCTGGAGGTCGGTGTTCAGTTTCCTGATGTGCTCCCAGATCAGCAGCCTGCTCTGCGCGTCGAGCCCCAGCGTCGGCTCGTCCAAGAACAGGACCCGAGGCGTGTGGACGAGCCCCAGCGCTATCTCGAGCCTCCTCTGCATCCCCCAGGAGTAGGTCCCGACCGGCCTGTCGGCGACGCCCTCCAGGTCGACCAGGCGGAGCAGGCTGTCGATCCTCTGGGCCGCCGCCTCCTGCGGGACGTCGTACAGCGTCGCCTGTATCTGGAGGTTCCTCCTGCCGGTCATGTCGCGGTCGAGGGCCATCTCCTGCGGGACCAGCCCTATCACCCTCCTCACCTGGTCCCCCTGGGTCGCGACGTCGTAGCCCGCGACCTTCGCGCTCCCTCCTCCGATCTTGGCGAGGGTGTTCAGCATCTTTATGGTGGTGGTCTTGCCCGCCCCGTTCGGCCCCAAGAAGCCGAAGACCTCGCCTTCTTCGACCTTGAACGACACGTGGTCGACGGCAGGGGACTTGCCGTAGTACTTCGTCAGCCCCTCGGCAACAATCATTTCCATTCCGGAAGGCAGTTGGTCCCCGGCTGCCGGTTCTCTTTTAAGACTTGGGTCTTTCATACCAAAGACATATACACAATCCCATCGCGGCGGCAAACGCCATGTCGTCGGGCAGGCGGGTCAGGCGGTCGACGGTCCTCCTGGCTGTCGCGATCGTCCTCTCGCTCACATTGGGGGGCCTCGGGATGAACATCATCCAGAAGAGCGACGGGCAGTCTTCCGGGTCGACCACCCCTGTCACCCAGCAGTGGCTGAACCAGGAGCTGGCATCGTTGAAGCCGACCCAGAACGTCTCGGTGCCCATGGGGGTGGTCTACCCGCGCGCGAGCTACGGCAACCTTGTCACGAGCTACAACAACCTCGCCGTCGAGCAGGCTGACCTGACCATGCTCCTCTCGACCAACGTGCAGTGCGTAAGGATTGACATCGGCTACGGCCCCTGGCTGCAGAACAACCAGACCGCCATCAACGAGATGACGAGCCTCGTCCAGCAGATCAGGGCGGCCGGGAAGTGCCTCATCATCGCCGACGCCGCCTCCGAGACCTACCGCGGCGCGGGGCAGCTGACTTGGTCACAGTTCGAGTCGGCCTGGCCGCAGAGGGTCTCGACTCTGGCCTCCCTCTACAAGCCGGACTACTACCTCGTGATCAAAGAGCCCGGTTGGTACGTCCCGCTCATCTCTGACGCTGCGACAAACACCAACTTCCAGAACCTCTCGACGTGGCTCAGTCTGACCCGCACGCTGATATCGAGCGTCCAGTCTGTCTCGCCCGACACGAAGATCGGCGTCTCCATCGCCGCCGACAGCCTCAACGGGGTCAACGCCCAGGGCTACGTCTCGTTCCTCAACGGCCTCCAGCAGATCCCAGACCTGAGCGTCATAGGCTTCGACATATACACCGAGAGCGGCTTCGTCGCGACTCAGAACTACCTCTCGGCAAACGGCAGCGGGGGCAAGGCCATCTGGATAGCCGAGGCCTGGAGCGGAGACGCCACGGTCGCCTACGACGCCTCAAGGGCCCAGCTCGACACGGAGTGGATGCAGGTGCTGTACTACTTCGCGCAGCACATAGGCGCCTCGATGGTCATCCCGTTCTACACGGACCTCCTCGCCTCCTACAGCCTCTCGGGCACCTCCCCAACCACGCCCTCGCAGATAGTGTCCCTCTACCAGCAGAGGACACCCGTCTTCTATGAGTTCCAGAAGGTGATCGCATCCGGCGGGGGCACCCCTGCCTCCTCGAGCTCCTCGTCGGGCCCCTCCTCGAGCTCCTCGTCGAGCGCCGCCTCAAGCAGCGCTTCCGTCACAGCGACGACCTCCTCCACCACGCCGGCGACCGTCTCATCGACAAAGTCCGGCGAGACCGCGACCACCTCCTCCGCCGGCGGCCTGGTCTCGGTGAACCAGTCGTCGGCGACGACGATAGGACAGAGCACCACCGCAACCACAACCACCGAGGGGCACGGCTCTGGAACCAAGACCACCCTGCTCATCGCAGGCATAGCCGTCATCGCCATCGTCGCGGTGGGGGCTGTGTTCTACCTGAGGGCTCGCAAGCGCTAGCGCTTTCTCTTCCTCAAGATTCCATAGTAGGCGACGGTCTGGTAGCAGAGGGTGATGGCGAACAGGACGTCCATCAGGTAATAGCCCGGCCTCATCGCTATCGTCCCGTATGCCATCACCACCAGGAGGACGTACCTGTATGTCAGGTTGAGAGCTATGATGTAAGGAGGGTCCGTGGGCGTGATGTAGACCTTGACCTTCCCCGTCGCCTCCCCGGCGAACGCAAGGGCCACCGCCCCCGCCATCACCACAAAGGTGAGCGCCAGGGGAGCCCTCAACCCCGGTATCGACAGCCAGGAGAGGCCGACCAGGAAGAGCAGAGACAGCACGCTGAGCGGGTTCAAGAACCACTTGACGATCCTGTAGGAGAGCCTCTCCCCGAGGGAGGCCGCGAAGGTCATGACGTGGGCCGCCAGGTCCTCCTTGATATCGGCCGCCTGGTGCTTGAAGACGCTCCATGACAGCTCCATCAGCACGGGGAAGAGGATCGTGGCGGGAGTGTAGTAGTCCATGTAGGTCAGGAAGACGAGGATAGGAAGCGGCCTCTCCATCAGGGAGTTGGCCAGGAACCCCCAGAACTTCCTCACCTTCAGCTTCGCTGGCCTGACCGAATACAGGGTCGCGATCAGGTAGTCCACCGCCAGGACGGCCTTGAAGACGTACCCCCCGCCGATGAGGAAGACGACCAGCCAGCTCACGGCCGCGCAGAGTATTATCAGGGTCCACATGGCCGCCCTGCTCAGGCCGTGGCCGTGGAGCAGGTCTGCCCTCCCGCTCTTCGCGTCGGCCTCCCGGTCAGCCAGGTCGTTGAGGAGGAACCCCCAGCTGGCGCTGAGCATCATGACCATGAAGAGGGCGGCGAGCCCGACTGGGTCGACGTGGGGCTGGGTCGACAGGAGGACGTAGAATATTGGCAAGTACCAGTACACGGAAGGGCCGGCCAGGGCGAGCTTCCAGGCCCGCAGCCCGACCACGGAGGCGAGCGTCCCCTTCGCGCCCATCGGGTCAGGCCGTCCGCCGCATCCCTAGGGCCTTCGAACAGAGCATGCGACGAGGGAGAGGTCCTGCGGATGGCTAGATAGGCGTTGGCGCCCCTCGGGCGACGGCGGAGCCTCCCGCCTACAGGTATCCCAGGGACCGGAGGTTCTTCTCGATGACCGCTTCTTCGTCGGCGGAGAGAGAGTACTCCTTCTTCGCCTGCTGGTCCGCCCGCCCCTCGGGCTCTCCCACCCTCGGAGGGTTCGAGCGGAGGTGCCCCTCGGTGAAGGCCTGCTCCAGGACGTGGCCGTCCATCTCGGACGGGACCGGTAGCCCCATCAGGTACAGGATGGTTGGCGCGACGTCCGTGACGGCCGCCCCTTCGACAGGACCCTCCCTCACGCCCTCGCCCTTCAGGATCAGCACGCCCCTCGAGTTGTGCGTCCCCGAGCGGCTGGTGTTCGGCGAGAAGACCCTGTCGGAGATCGAAGCCCAAGGAAACGCCTCGTACCCCTCCGCCATGAACACCCGGATGTCCGGCGCCTCCCCGGTGTGCGGCCCGGAGAAGAGCTCCTCCCTCCTCGCCGCCCTGACCACAGGCTTCGCGCCGGTCTCCTTGTCAACGACCTCCAGCAGCGCCCTGACTATCGCCGTCCTGACCTCCTCCCCGGGGGCCTCCGACGCCCTCCCCTCTTCCCTCTCCCTGTTGAGGTAGATCTGGCCGTACCCGAAGGAGTACGCCCGGGTCGTCTTCCAGTCGACGTCCTTCAGGGTGAGCGAGAGGGGCCTGAGCAGTATCCTGAGGGGGTAGACCCTCGTCAGGGCGACGAGCCGGAAAAGGGCCTCCGTGACCCCCAAGGAGTATGACCACCGCTTAGCCCTGGTGGGCAGGCTCGGCTTGAACTTCAGCATCCCGATGGAATAGAGGAAGTAGTTGATGTGGAAGAGCCTCCTCAGGCGCGTCGCGCCGTGGTCGGAGACCACCATGACATGCGCGTCCTTGGAGTAGGCCTCCATGACGTCGCCCAGGACCCTGTCCGCAGCCTGATAGGTCTTGAAGACCACGTCCGCGTACTCCCCCTCCCTGTCCTCCATCTTGTCCCAGAACCAGTGCTGGACGTGGTCGGTCTCGCTGAGTATCAGCGAGAAGAAGTCGAAGCTGTCCCGCCCGATGAGGTAGCTGGCCGCCTTGCCCAGGTTCTCGACCTTGTCATAGATCGCCTGGACGTACTTCTCCTTCTGGAGGTTGAGCTGCATCTCGTCGGCGGAACTGTGCCTGAAGCCGGGGACCGCCGCCTTGAGCTCCGCCTGGAGGCCCTCCGGAAAGGTGTACGCGACCTGCTCGCCGGGGGTCAGGAACCCCGCCACGAGCACGCCGTTGACCTTCCTCGGCGGGTAGGCTATCGGCGCGTTGAGCACGCCCACCCTCAGCCCCTGCTCGCTCAGCACCTCCCAGATGTCCTTGCCGTCCCTCTGGGTCGCGTTGATCGGCGTGAACTCGTGGGCCCCGGGCCTTTGGAACTCGAAATCGAACACCCCGTGCTTCCCCGGGTTCTTTCCCGTGTAGATCGAGGACCAGGCGGGGGGCGTCTCATCGATCTCCGACCTCAGGACGCCGAACGCGCCCCCCCTGACCAGTTCCCTTAGGTTCGGGAGGTCGCCGCTCTCGGTCCACCTCCTGACCAGGTCGTAGGGCGCTCCGTCGAGGCCGACGAGGAGAACCTTCTTCCTTTCCAAGCTTTTGCCGAGAGCCACCCCGACCCGTTAAAAGGTTGACTGGGCGCGAGGGCGGCTAGCGGGGAGCGCGATTGGCTCAGGCCGGCCTCGCGGGCTCGGCCTTTATCCAGCCCATGCGCCGTTGGGTGTTCCCGGTATACCCGTAGTGGTGCACGGAGAGCTCGCGCAGGACGGCACGGAGGTTCCTGTGGTACTCTATCAGAAGGGTGGGGTGGTACTTCTCTATGAACTCCCTTCCTCCCATCAGGATGAGGTGCTCCGCGCCTTCGGTGTCCATCTTCACCAGCACGGGCCCCTCGGGGATGCTCAGCGAGTCGAGGGTGGTCGCGGGCCTCGCCACGCGCTCGTAGGTCCGCCCTATCACCCGCTTGCCCATGCGGCTGCCGAAGAGCCCGGCCGAGAGGTTGAACTCCACCTGCCCGACCTTGTCGGAGACGGCTTCGTGGCGGATCTCGCACCTGCCTGACTCGCCGAGCGGCGCCAGGGTGCCCCAGAACCTGGGGTCCGGCTCGAACGCCACCACGTGCCTGGCGTTCTTGGCCAGCAGGATGTAGTGGCCGTTGCTCGCCCCGACGTCGACGAACGTGCCTTCGAACGAGGCTATGGTGTCACGGAAGAACGACGGCTCGGTGATCTCGGTGAGCTTGATGACCCTGTCGGCGAACTTGAAGCCCATCCGCCTCAGGCCCAGCAGCATCCACCACTTCGCGAACTCGAGCCTGAGGACCGCCCGGTTCTTCTTCCTGAGCTCGGTCAACGCTCCTCCATCACCCTCGGCGTCCATTTATGACTTCACGAAAGACCAGGCGGGCGCCCCCGGGGTGGCGCCGGCTCTAGGCGATCTTGAAGTCCGGGAGGAGGAGGCGCTTGACGACGTCTATGGCCAGTCCCTTCCTCGTCCACTTCACCATCATCTCGAGCATGAAGCCGGGGTCGGCGAAGAATATGTCCGAGGCCATCCTCACCTTCCCGTGCCCTGACCCGCGCTTCGCGATGTAGGTCTTCAGGACCGCTATCAGGTCGTCGAAGTTCTTGTCGCTCATGCTGTAGATGACCCTCTTGAGCTTGTAGTGCCTGGATAGGACGCCGCCCAGCTCCTCCTTCCACGCGAGGTCGTACTGCTGCGGGTCGTCCTTCATCAGGGCCTCCCCTGCGAGCTGTCCCGACTGCATCCCGAACCATATTCCGCCCCCATGGAGCGGGCTGCAGAAGTGCGCCGCGTCGCCCACGAGGAGGACGTTCCCCTTGACGGCCGTCTTGAGCGGAGGCGCCGTGGGGATGATCCCGCCGTTGTACATGTGGATGTGCGTGTTGTACTGTGGGTACTTTTTCAGGAACTTGTCCATCAGGCTCTTCGGCGTGATGGACAGGCTCTTGGGTATCCCGACGCCTATCTTGAGCCTGTCCTTGCCCTCGGGGAAGCTCCACGCGTACCCCAACGGGGCCAGCTCGTGGCCCAGGTAGAGCCTGTAGATCAGAGGGTCCTGGATCCCCTTGTTCTCGACGTGATACTCCAGCCCGATGTGAAGGTCCTCCGCCTTTGGGAGCTCCCCGACCCCCGACGCCTGACCGACGAGAGAGGCCGCCCCGTCGGCTCCGACCACGTACCTCGCCTTGAAGGTGCCGTTGCTCGTCTCGACCCCGATGGGCCCGTTCCCCTTGCCCCCCCTGAGGTTGGAGAGGCCCCTGAACATCGTCTCCGTGACGATCGTGCAGCCCTTGTCGCGGGCCCTGTCAGCAAGCCAGCCGACGTACCTGTCCGGGTAGAGGACCATCCCGTCCGGGGTGGGGTTCCTGATCTGGACGCTGTCGTCGTTGGGGGAGATCAGCTCGATCCCCGACATCGGGCCGGCTATGCAGTCCTCGGAGGGGTACACCCCCATGTTCTGCAGCCACTCGATCGGGACCGCCCCCGTGGAGTTGTGGGGGTGGCCGGGGCTCTTCCTCTTCTCCACCAGAAGGACCTTGCTGGACTTTGATGCCGTGATCGCCGTCATCAGGCCAGAAAAGGAGGCTCCAACAACCACTATGTCATAGACTTGGTTCTCGCTCAATTCTGCTCGCTTCTGACCCTGGCCCATTTCGTCATAGAGAAAAGGGTTTTTCTCGCCGGCCTCAAGAAAGGTACCCCAGCGCCTTTAGCCTCTCCTCGACTATCTCCTCCTCCTCCTTCGACAGCTCCCTGGTGCGGACGTCCTTCACCTTCTCAGCCGCCTCGGTGGCCACGGGGTTCGCGGCCAGGTGGCTCTGGTCGAACGCCTCCTTCAGCACCTTGCCGTCCATGTCGTCGGGGACTGGAAGGCCGAGCGCATAGAGGATGTTCGGAGCCACGTCGTCCAGGGTGGCTCCTGTGATCTTCGTCCTTACTATTCCGGGTCCGGCCATCGCAAGGATGCCGTAGGGGGAGTGGGTACCGCACCAGAGCGTGCTCCTGCTGAAGAGGGACCTGTGGGCCGCTGCCACCGCGAGGGGGTCGAAGCTGGCCAGCGCCTCGGTCGGGAGGTAGCCGGTGTTCGGCAGGCAGAGGACGTCGGGAGCGATGTCGATGTGGCGGCCAGAAAGGACCTTCTCCTTCGGCTCAGCGTACCTGAAGACCTTGTGTCCGTTCTCAGGGTCCTCCAGGTCGCCGAACTCCTTGGCGACCCTGGCCCGGACGCTCTCGTAGTCGGACTGGTCCACCAGGCCGTTGGGCTCCCTCCCCTTGACGTTGATCCTGAGCCCTATCCCCGATGAGATGAAGGCTGTCGTCTTCTCCCAGTCGACCTGACCGGCGTAGAACCCCTCGTCGCCCCCTCCCGCCTTGGTCTTGCTGCGGTAGCGCGCCTTCATGACGGCGCCCATCATCCTCCTGGTACCGGGGATGTCGAGCATCCACTGCATGTTGCCGTTGAACACAACGCTCGCGACTATCTGGAGGGCCGACGACGAGCGCTTCTGCCCTCCGCTCCGGAGCCTAATGAGACCCGTCCTCCTCAGGAACTCGGCCACGTTGAACCTCTTGTCTATCGGCTCGCCGCCGTGGTCGGACACGACGAAGACGTATGCATCGTCCCCCGCCTCCTTCATGAACTCGCCGACGAACTTGTCGACCCTGCGGTAGAGGCCCAGCACCGACCCGAGCCTGTCGTAGAACGAGTGCTGGACCTCGTCCGTCTCCTTGAAGACCACGAAGGCCAGGTCCCAGTCCGTCTTCCTCATCAGGTGAACCGCCGCCTCGCCCACCATCTGGACTGTCTTGTGGAGCTCCTTGAGGTAGAGGCCCTTTATGTACGACGGCGCGGTGCCGATCCTATAGTCGGGGACCGCCCGCTTGATCTCCGCCCCCAAAGACTCGGGGTAGGTGAACTGGTAGTCCACCCCCGGCGCCATGAAGCCGCACACCAGGTAGCCGTTGACCGGCCTGGCCGGGTAGGTGAGGGGCGTGTTGACTACGATGACCTTCTTGCCGTGAGACCCCGCTATCTCCCACACGTCCCTGGCGTCTCGAACAGTGGAGTTGACTCCCACCTCCTCGTAGGTGTTGGGCTTGTGGTTCCTGAACCCGATTATCCCGTGCTTGCCCGGGTTCTTGCCCGTGTAGATCGAAGACCATGCGACCGGCGTGACGGGGATCCTGGAGTAGAGGTCGCCGTATGCTCCCCTGGAGAATATCTTCGCAAAGTTGGGCAGGTGGCCGCTTGTCGCCCAGGGTAGGATCAGGTCCAGGGGGACAGAGTCGACCCCGATGACGAGCACTCTCTTCCTAGAAGACCCGCTCAAGGGAAAAAAGGGGTCTCGAAACGGCCTATTTCATCTCTGTGGTCTTATGCAGGGACGTGCCTGGGCGGTCCTGCCCCGGGGAGGCCGGCTGGCTTCCCAGGTACCTCCAGAGTACGAAGCATACCAAGGACAATGGGAACGCGATGTCGGCCAGCATGTTCTGCCGTAGCGGGACGTACACGGAGATGGCCATGTACTGGTACTGCGGGAACAGCCACGAGTCGGCGACAATGTACCCCCAGAGAATCAGGAGGTAGATCCACAGCCCTTGCAGGGCCGCGAGGACGAGCTCCCTGCGCCTTGGTTCCAACTCTTGCGAGGCGGACTCTCCCGCTCTTTACCCTTTCGAGTGGGAACGGCTTGGGGGAGCTACGGGCCCCTGAGCAGCCACTGGTCGGTGAAGCTCGTCCCGTCGCTCGAGAGCGCTGACGCCTGGGCCTTTATGGGCTGGGAGGCCGCCTGCCCTATCATCGTTATCTGCTGGACTGCGGACCCGAACGAACCTATCGGGCCGGTCACGCCGCTGACGGTTGCGGCGCAGTTGAGCGTCGTGGTCACGCCCGTGTTGTCCTGCCCGAACCCGACCGTCCCAAAGTCGGCGAGCGGTGCCAGCTTGCACTTTAGGAGCTTGCACACCGTCGGCGCCTCTATGATGAACTCGGCGGAGGTCTCCTGGGCCTTCGGGACGGTGGAGGTCACCTGGAACGACGTCCCTGTGGTGCTGTCAGTTATCGAGTCCGTGAAGGCCCCTCCGTTGAAGGTGATCGAGGCAAGGATCGAATCGCCTGGGTGGACGACCACCGACCCGATGTCCTTCGATCCCTTGGGGTAGAACTCGTACCAAGCGTAGTAGTGGGGCGTCCCGTTGCTGCAGTCGGAGTCGGTGCCGGTCTGCTCGACCGTCTTCGAAGTGAAGCCGTCGATCCCCACCCAGAACGCGGCGTAGGATGTCTCCTTCGCGGCGCAGGTGACGGTTGGCACCGTCCAGGACGCGACCGCGTACGTCACCGAGCCGACAGGGCCGGTCACGGCGTATCCCCCCCAGTTGGTGCTTTTGACGGAGCCGTTCCTCTGCCAGACCAGGTCCATCGGGTCTTGGTGCGCCGTCGCCGCGAAGACCGGAGCAACAGAGGGAAAGACGAAGAGGGTCGCCATCACAAACAGACCCGCTACAACGCGCTGGTGTCGGTTCAAACTCCCGGCAGTTCGGTTCCTCGGGTATTTAACCGGGCTCCCCATTCTCAGCCCGCTAGACAATCGACGTATCGACCTCCGCGGCAGCGAGATGTCCTGGCGGAGCGACGATTCCGACGTCATGATTAATAACAGCCGGGTCGGCGGGGCGCGGGAAATTGGCCCGCCGGCTTTTCACCTCTTTCGTCGCGCTGGCCTTGCTGGTCGGCAGCCTCGGCGCCTCCTCGTTCTACAGCTCGGCCGCCATGCCCAACGCCGGCTCGGGACCCGCGTCGGGCATCAGCCCGAACGCAACCGTCATCGTGCCCACCGTGACTGTCACGACCACCTCAGTCAGCACCGTGACTGTCACCTCCATAGCCGGGCCCGTGGTCTCGCTCGACATCCACGTGGTCGACCAGAACGGCCTGTGGATCAACGGAGCTCTCGTCGATGTCTTCCAGCAGCAGGCCGACGTGAGCCCTCCCGCCTACACACTGGTCGCCAGCGGGACCACCAACAACGGGCGCTTCCTCGCGGTCAACGTGACCGCCTACGCCACCTTCAACGTGCAGGTCTACCCGCCTCTTGGCGGGTCGGCCAACCAGACGGTGACCACCGACGGCGGGGACCAGATCCTCACCTTCGTCATCCCCAACCGCCCGACCGCGATCCTCGCGATCCAGAACGTGTCTCTCACTCCGAGCAGCGAGGGGTCGATCTCCTCCTTCTCTCTTACCGC
>Ga0335081_10020947_pt1 | contig 10577 bp, 6 predicted proteins | sample Lox_Sample_35_FD_206713 | JGI IMG/M metagenome (GOLD analysis project Ga0335081, IMG submission 206713) | Soil microbial communities from Loxahatchee National Wildlife Refuge, Florida, United States - Lox_Sample_3.5 | ecosystem: Environmental > Terrestrial > Soil > Wetlands | place: USA: Florida... | reverse complement strand
TTCCATCCCAACTTCTCAGTCAACATCCGTGCGATGATGCGCCCGTTCCTCTCGCACTCCTTCGCCACCGTGACCACTGTGAACATCTCTTACTTCCTTACCCGAACGCCCCGGCAATGCGTCGGTAGCTCTGAAATGCACACGCCAGCTTCGGCCCGCGGCACGCTTCGTCCGACGTTAAGCATTGCGGCTTGCTGTTGCGACAACTGAACGCTCGCGCGGCGGGCCATGTAGTAGATTTGCGAATGAATGAGACAAGCCGAGAACTTACACTCAACCCGCGGCCTGTCATTAGCATCCCCATGAGTGGGCTAGAGGCTAGACAACAGATGAGGTTGATCCACCGCTGAGCGCATTCCGTTCTTCTGCGACAAAAAGATCCACCGCGAATCGTGTGCCGATCTGTCAGGTCGGCTTAGGTCTTCTGATCGCTAAAAAGAGTGCTCATTGGCTTTCTGGAAAATGGACATTCTTTGCAACGAACAACGTTACTTCGACCTTGCCCGATTCGGACAGCTGCTTATATTGCACAGGACCGGCAGATCCACGCACTTGACTGCTGCGCAGAGGTACATTCACGGTGCCCGCCCGAAGCGTTACCCCTTGCAACGCAACGCTCATCGCGTCACCTGGGGTCTTCGCCGCAGTGACTTGACCCACCTGCCCCGATGCGACGTCACCAGTCCTTGCCACCAGGTTGCCGCGCACTGTCAAGTCCTCGGCTAGAACAAGAGTGACCGTTTGGCCAGCCGTGACAGTCTCCGCGCTGAAACCATCCACGGCAATTAGCGGCACCGCAGTTCCCTCACGTAGCACAGGCGTGTTCGCAGCCGATTGAACTTCCGGTGTGTTGCTCGTCGCCTTCTTCAAGAACAGCTCCTCGGCCAGGTTTACGGCGACCAGGCCGGCGAAATGGAACATCAGGCTTCTCCCCAGCAGAGTGTACTGCGTCCTGGAACCCGGGTAGTAAATGTTTGAAATCTCCGCCGCGGCCGTCGTTCCTATCAGGTCGGCGTACGGCAGCTGCCACTTTCCGTTATCGCCCTTGGCGCGGAACGCGGACTCAATCGCATACCAGGCGCGGCGGGTCTTTGTTCCCTGCCCGCTGTAGAAAAACCGCGGATCTTGATGCAGAACCGAGTCCGCCAGCACGGACGTGATCACCATGTGGTTCAGAGCGGTTCCATAGTCAGCGCCAAAGCGCTTGCCAAATCCCTCCGCACCCTGGCCAAACTGGTGGTAGCTGTTCATCGCTTGCTGAATACCCGCAGTAGCCTCCACCACACCGATGGTGACCGGGTCAAGGAGCGTTTTCATGCCCAGATGCAATTTCTGCTTCGGGGACAACGGAGCCGGATGGTTTTCATAGGTGACGTAATAGTTTGGAATGATCCCCAGCGCTCGCTGCTTCAGCTCCTGGTGCAATTGTTCCGCTGCCACCTCCTCCGGCGGCAACCCCACTGTCACTGTCGTTACCTCGGGTGCCACCTGCAAGACGGCCAGCACTGGCTTCGATTCCGGCGTAAGTAAGGCGGGCACATTGAACGCGGTCCAGTCGGACATACCGTTCGCGGACATCTTCACGCTGTAGTTACCAAGCGTCAGAGACGAGATCTTGAACGCGCCCTCCCTATCACTGACTGTGGTACGCGGGTTCCCATCGGCACCTTGAACCGTGACGACCACACCAAATATCGGCGTCTCGGACGAATCGGTAACATTCCCTTGAATCGAACCGGTGGCCTGTGCCATCGCCCATTGCCCGAAGAACGACAGAAACACCAGGACCGCCGGTAGCGTTTTCTTCATCAAAAGGCTGAGAACGTTCGATGGGCGGATATGCTCGGCTATGTTCGAAGGGAAATGTTTCAGAATTATTTCAAACGACACGTCGATGCTCTCCTTACACACATGAACAAATCCAAGCTGCCGCTTTTGAATTCCGTTCTGATGAGACGAAGCAAGCATCGCGGTGTTCCTGGTCCGCGGCCCGATCCCCCATCAACAGGCGGCTCGACTACCGTTTCCATTCTTAAAAACGATTTCAAGCTGTTCGGCTCGATGGCGGCATTGGAATTACCCTTTAGGCGTCGGGGAAAGCCACTATGATGCTTTACGTCGTCCGCTCCAGGCGCTCGACTTCTGGTTGCCGCTCGCGCCATTCGCCTGAACCACCGCAGGAAACGGAAGGACCGCGTCGGCCGCTTCCGCGATCACGTATAGAGGGATACCTTGGCCATCTTTCACAAAGACCATACATCCGGAGGGCACATCGTAATCGACCCGGAGCGAATCCCCAGAGCAGATCTGGTCGGTTGCCATCAGGTTGGACAGAGGCTGCACGAGATGGCGTTCGATGGCCCGGTTCAGGTGCCTGGCGCCATACCTCATATCCGTCCCTTCCGAAAGAAGGAAATCTCTGGCTGGCGAACTGCACGTGAGCATGAACGGGTTCCCGCCGGCAGCCAGGATGCGCCGTTGCACGATCCTCAGTTCGATGTCCAGTATCTTGCGCAGTTCCGTGTCGCCGAGCGGCTTGAAGACCGTAATATTGTCCAGGCGGTTGATGAACTCCGGCGTGAACCTTCTCCGTGCTGCCTCGACGCCCGCGTTAGCGATCTTCGTTTCCAGCCGGCCGTCCGAGGAGATATTTTGCAACGGACTAGCCGTCCTGAACCCCAGCTTCGGAGCGATGACGTTGGTCATTTCCCTGGCGCCCAGGTTGCTGGTCATGAAAATGATGGCGTTCGAGAAGTCGACCCGGCGGTTGTCTCCGAGTGTGAGCGTCGCCTTGTCCAGAATGCCTAACAAAAGGCTCCAGAGCGCATCGTTCGCCTTCTCGATTTCGTCAAACAGCACGAAGCTCAACTTGCACTTTTCGGTATGGTGCTGGTTTAACTTCTCCTGGCTGAGCAGAGGATGGGTTTCGCGGTGTCCGAGATAGCCGGGAGGCGAGCCAACGAGCTTGGCGATCTCATGGCTCTGCTGGAACTCCGCGCAGTCGATCTTAGTCAAGGCGCGCGAATTTCCGACCAGCGCCTCGGCAGTGACCTCGACTATTCGCGTTTTGCCCGAACCGGTCGGTCCCAGAAAAAGCAAATTGCCGACCGGGCGATCCGGCGTGCTGATGCCGGTCAGATGCCTCTGGTAGACGTTGACGATCTGCTCAATCGCCTCGTTCTGGCCCACAATACACCTGCGCAAATGGGACGAGAGCGAATCAGCCTCCCGTCCTCTTCTCGCCGGATCCAACTGCATGTTCAGCAGTGCCATTGTTTTTTTCCCTCCCTTCTCGACTGATGCACTGCTCCCGTTTGCATTTCCATGTCCATTGCATCTCCGTGCTGGAATCACGATGCTTCGCACGCTATCCTCTTGCCCACTTTGCTCCGCCCCAAGCAGCGCGGCTGTCGAACCTCGCGACACGCCTGGCGATCATGCGACATATCAGCCAGTCCGCAGGCGCTTGCGTGGGTCATCTGAGAATCGTGGCGGTGCTTTTAGATTGGTCCCCCATGTGCTGGACGGGACCGGGAAGCGCTCCGACCGAAGTCAAGACACGGATCTTGAAATCATGAGTATGGCTCATTCGACTGCTGACCTGAAAAGGCTGACACGAATAGGTGTCCAGGTTGTGCTCTTGACTGCGATCAGCCCGGTATTCGCCCAGTCTCCGCCACTCTCACCCGATCGCCCGTGGCATTCATCCGATGAGCGGCAAATCATCACCGATGGGAGGCGTTTTCAACCACCGGAGCTTCGCATCGAATCCGACAAAAGCTACTCCTTGGCCGAGTTGATCGATCTGGCTGAAGCCCACAATCCGGAAACCCGCGTGGTGTGGGAAGGCGCCCGAGCCCAAGCCGCTGCGCTCGGAATAGCTCGCAGCGAATTGTTTCCGACGCTGGCCGCGGTTGCACTAGCCGGTGTGAATCGCGACGAAGCAGGAATAGGCTCACGTTTCTATCGCCAGACCCTCCCGTTTTTTCAGGTCTCGCTGGATCTGAATTATACGATTCTCGACTTCGGCGCTCGCCGCGGCCGGATCAATGCCGAATGCGCACGCCTCCTGGCTGCGAACTTCGGGTTCAACGACGTTCACCGCCAATTAATATATGACGTTTCGCAGGCCTATTACCGGCTGTTGAATGCGGCAGGGCAGGAAGAAGCCGCGGGAGCAAGCCTGGTGAATGCGCAGGCCGTTCGCCAGTCGGCGGAGGAGCGCATGCGTAACGGACTGGCGACACTGCCCGACGTCCTCGAGGCCCGCAGCGCGACTGCCCAGGCACAATACGATCTACAAGCGGTACTGGGAGCGGAGCAAATCGCGCGCGGCGACCTGGCAACTGCCCTGGGAACATCCGCCAGCACACTCATTCGCGTGCAGCCTTTAAGCGAAGTGCCGATGCCTGAATCGGTGTCGGACACCGTCGAGGAGGCGATTCGTCGGGCTCTGGAGCAGCGTCCCGATCTGCAAGCCAGGGTCGCCGAGATTCGACTGGCGCAAGCAGATCGGCAAATGGCGCGGGCCGCCTTCTATCCCAGCCTTAGCGTTAGGGGCAGCCCGAGCGTACAATCGCTATATATCCTCCAGCAGACCCTCCCATGGGGCCATTCCGCTGATTTGACCGGCGTGGTAACGCTGAGTTTGAACTGGACCGTCTTTGACGGAGGCGCGCGACGAAGCCGGCTGGCGGAGGCAGAGGCCACGATCCGGGCGGCCCAGGCGCGAGTCGGCGCCGCGCGTGACCGGATTCAAGACCAGGTCTGGACCGCGTATTCGAACTTGAACACGGCGTTACGCCAGCGGGAGGCCGCCACCGCGCTGCTCACCGCCGCGACGCAGTCCTACAGCGCGGCGCTGGAATCTTACAACTACGGTGTGCGCAATTTGCTGGACGTCACCAATGCGCAGAAGGTCCTGGCGCAAGCGCGCTCCACCGACATTCTGGCGCGTACTCAAGTGCTGGCGGCGCTGGCAAATCTGGCGTTCCGCACGGGCGATGCGATTCAATTGAGCGCCGGGAGGACCCACCCATGATCATCACGAATGAATTCCGGCGTCTGCCAACGTGTGGGTTGCTGGCCGCGGTCACGTCTTGCACCGGTTGTAGCCGGGCGCCATCCTTTGACATTTTGGGGTCGTTCTTTCCGGCATGGCTGGTATGCCTGGCGTCGGGCTTGCTGTTCACAGTCGCGGCCCGCTGGCTGCTATTGCGCGCTCGTGTTGTACTCGCGGTTCCCATATTGACCTATCCGAGCCTGACCGCACTGTTCACACTTACGCTCTGGCTCTCTTTGTTTCGATAACGAGGAAATCCATGGAGCCCACCAGCAATCACACAAAAGGGATTTTGGTTGGCCGAATTCTCAGCGCTCTAATCGTGACTGGCGCAATCGTGTTAGGCCTTGTGGTGGTCTATCATGCGGACCTCCATCCACGTACCGACGATTCCGAGATTCTCGCCAACTTTATCGGCATCGCGCCGCAAGTCGAGGGCCCAGTCGCCCGTCTCAATGTGCGCGACAACCAGTTCGTGAAAAAAGGCGATCTTCTTTTCGAGATTGATGACCGGCCGTATCGATATGCCCTGGAGAAGTCAATTTCTGAGCAGGCAACCCTTGAGGGACAGATCTCCGACGAGCGCAGAAAAATCGCCGCTCAGGTAAGCGCCGTCTCAGTTGCGGCGGCTAATATCCTAAGCACCGAAGCCGACGTAAACCGGTGGGCGGCGGCGGTCGAGCAGGCCCGGGCCGAGGTCGCCAGCGCCGAGCAGGGGGTAAGCCGTGTCAAAGCCGAGTGGCTATATGCGAGCAACAACCTACATCGCATTGAGCCACTTTTGGTGAAGCAATTTGTCACCTTCGACCAGGTGGATCGGGCCAGGACTTCAGAGGTCGCGCAGGCCCAATTGCTGAAGCAGGCGGAATCGCAACTGCGGCAGGCGCAGGCGGCGCTGAAATCCGCATTAGCGCAGGAGGAACGTGCCAAGGCGGTGCTCACCGAGAGCACGGCGCAGCATCAACAGACGCAGAATGCGGTCACCACGCTCGATCCGCTCATGAACCAGCGCGGCGCAAGAGTGTCGGCGATAGAGACTGCACGGTACAACCTCAACAACTGCCGGGTGTACGCTCCATTCGATGCGCGGGTCACGAATCTGACGATCTCGGAGGGGGCTTACGCGCACACCGGCCAGCAGGTGTTCACGCTCATTGACGCGCGTACGTGGTGGGCGGTCGCCAATTTCCGCGAAGGACAATTGCAACACATCACGCCGGGAATGCGGGCGGATGTCTATGTAATGTCCAAACCGAACGTGCGCTTTTCGGGCGTAGTAGATAGCATCGGATTTGGCGTGACTCCAGATGAAGACGTTATTGGCCGCCTCCAGCCAGGTTTGCCGGATGTGCAGAGGACGCTGAACTGGGTGCATCTGGCGTCGCGTTATCCGGTTCGGGTGCGGGTCGAAAATCCTCCTCCGGATCTGTTCCGGGTGAGTGAATCCGCTGTCGTAGTGATTCGCGGACTTTGAGATGGCGTCCATCGCGCAATCCTTCCCTGCATCGAACCGACCGCTGGCCTGGCTCTGGGAATGGCTCAGAGACGAGTTGGCTCCCTACCCGGGTAGAGCACTGCTAGTCGCGCGCATGGTCACCGCGGCTACTCTGGTCATGATCGTCAGCATGACTTTCCGGCTGCCGTACGGTGCATATGCGGCTCTCTATGCCCTGAATGTTTCGCGGGACAGCCTGGAAGGAACCAGGCGCGCGGTGGAGTCGATCGTCGTCGGCTTTGTTTTGGCAGGCGCGTACATTTTGGCCGGCGCGATGCTGGTCTTGGGCGATCCGCTGCTGCGCTTCCTCTGGATCGTTGTATCGCTCTTCCTGATCTTCTACGGCATAAGCGCAACAGGTAATTTCGCGGCCTGGACGCGCTTCGGGTATATGGCAGTCATCACGATTTCGCTGTGGGATCGCCATATTGGCGCCCAAGCCAAAGTGTACGGACTGCTATGGGCGATAGGGATGCTCACGATGGCCAGCGTGATTGCCTTTCTTCTGGAACTCGCCTACGCAGCTCTCAGACGAGGGGATGATCTGATCGATCCAATGGCTGAGCGTCTGGCATGCGTGGAGGAACTCCTCCGTTGTTATGCCGACGGCCGTCCGGTAACCGCGGCCACGTATTCCCGGATCACGCGTCTGGCAATGTTAGGAACCTCCCGCCTGCGCCGGCTGTTGTATCCCACGACTAAGGGCGCTGAATACGCTCAACAAATGGGCGCCGTGGTGGCCATGGTCGGCAGATTGGTTGACCTCGCAGCCAATCTCCCGCGCTTCGCGGGTCACATCTCCGAAGCCGATCGTGACCGAATTGGCAAGGTCGCGGACCGGATCGCTGAAATACGCCGAGACCTAAACGACAGACCGGTCTCGCGCGGGGCCGAACGCGCCGGCGAAATCGAAGCTTGGCCCGATTTTCCGCTTTTGGGGGAAATCGAGAAGACAGCTTTACTGATTCGCGAAGTATTCTCTGGTTCTCAATCTTTAGCGATATACGACCCGGCGGAACCGCGAAACGCCGCCCGGCCTTTAGTGTTCAAGCCGAACACATTGTCTAACCCGGAACACCTGAAATTCGGGCTGAAAGGCTGTCTCGCGGCAAGCCTCTGCTACATCATCTACAGCTCTCTTTTTTGGCCGGAGATCTCGACGTCGGTGACGACGTGCTTTCTGACTGCCCTCACCACGATTGGGGCGTCTCACCAGAAACAGGTCTTGCGCTTTGGCGGGGCACTCATCGGCGGTTTCGTCATCGGCATGGGTGCCCAGGTCTTCATCCTCCCCTACATCGACTCGATTGCCGGGTTCACCGTGCTGTTCGTGTTGGTGACCGGCGCTGCGGCCTGGGTCGTAACGTCGAGTCCTCGTCTCTCTTATCTCGGCGTACAGGTTGCGTTCGCCTTCTTCCTGATCAACCTTCAGGAATTCAAGATACAAACGTCTCTGTCTGTAGCGAGAGATCGGGTGGTAGGCATCTTAATCGGGTTGTTGGTGATGTGGCTGGTATTCGACCAGCTCTGGAGCACCCCAGCCGGTGTCGCAATGAAGAACAACTTCGCTTCGGGCTTGCGGTTACTCGCTCAGCTTGCCCGTGAACCGGTGTCCAAGGACCTCCGAACGGCGCTCGAACGCAGCTACTCTCTTCGAGGAGAGATCAACGCCCAATTCGACAAAGTACGATCTCTTGCCGATGGCGTTCTCTTCGAATTCGGCCCCACACGGCAGAGCGATCTCGAATTGCGGAGTTTCGTCCGCCGGCGGCAACCGGAATTGCGTGCCCTTTTCGTGATGCGGATCGCCCTATGGAAATACCGCGCGCAAGTGCCCGGGTTCGAGTTCCCGAGAAGTGTTCTGGTCCGGCAAGCGGCGTATGACGAGCGCTCGGCCCAGGTACTGGAGGAGATGGCGGATCGGATTGAGCGTGCTCGGCTGGGAATCGCGCGTGGTTTCGAAGATTCTGGAGAGCTATTGAATCGGACGATTGCGGAGACTCAGGCGGAGGAATCGCAAGGATTGCAGGCGGGACGGGCGCAGTCGTTTATTACGATGTTGCGCGAGATAGATTGCTTGACGACATCGTTAGCATCAGACATTGCAGCGGAATTCGGCGGTCACGGTCAGCATTCCTAACCCCAGGCATCCGAACATGGTCGAGATTTCGACACGTAGCCGCAAAGTGCGACACCTACATCTTGCGACCGGCTTCTTTCTGCTCTCAGCAACCACCACTTTCAGTTGTAGTTCCCGTCTCCGCCGGTTGTGATTCGTTTGGAATCGCGGTTGCCTTCTAAGAATTGTACGGAGTCGGCCGGGTATCAGCTACCAGCTACCCAACACTGGACTCGGAAATTCGGAGGGATCGTCGATGGCCAAAACAGTTGCGGATTTGCTGGTGGAGGTTCTTGCTGACGCAGGCGCGCAGAGAATTTACGGCGTTTCTGGGGATTCCCTGAATGGCATCACGGAGTCGATCCGCGCGACGAACTATCTGCAATGGGTTCACGTGAGGCACGAAGAGACGGCAGCCTTTGCCGCGGGAGCGGAAGCCCATCTTACGGGTAACCTGGCGGTGTGCGCGGGGAGCTGCGGTCCGGGCAACCTGCATTTAATCAACGGTCTTTATGATTGTCACCGCAGCCGCGTCCCCGTTCTGGCGATCGCCGCGCAGATACCCAGTGCTGAGATCGGGAGTGGATATTTTCAGGAGACTCATCCGGAGCATTTATTCGCGCAGTGCAGCGATTACTGTGAAATGGTCTCTCAGCCCGAGCAGATGCCCCGGGTACTCGAGATTGCCATGCAGACGGCGCTCTCGAAGCGCGGTGTCGCGGTGGTCACCCTGCCAGGCGATGTAGCTTTGCGCGATGCGGTCGAGCAGGCGCCGCGGCTGCGTTTCTCGACTCCAAAGCCCACGGTGTGTCCCTCCAACGACGAGCTCTACATACTCGCGGATCTTCTGGCTCGATCGAGAAAAATGACGATTCTCGCAGGCGCTGGGTGCGCCGGTGCGCATGCCGAGCTGATTGAACTCGCCGGCAAGCTGCAAGCCCCCATCGTACACGCCATGAGGGGTAAGGAATTCATCGAGTACGATAACCCCTTCGATGTGGGTATGACGGGTCTGCTCGGATTCTCATCCGGCTACTACGCCATGATGAACTGCGATCTCCTGCTCATGATTGGAACGGACTTCCCATATCGGCAGTTCTTTCCCAAAAACGCGATCGTGGTGCAGATCGATGTGCGCGGGGAGCAACTCGGACGCCGCACCAAGCTTGACTTCGGCTACGTGGGCGATGCAAAGACCACGCTGCGAGCCCTTTTGCCGAAGCTGATACAAAACGAGTACGACGCACACCTGAAAGAGTCAGTCGAGCACTACCGGAAGGCGCGGAAAGGCCTGGACGAACTGGCGATACCAGGTTCCGGCGAGAAAACGATCCATCCTCAGTATGTCGCGCGAGTGCTGGATCAACTCGCGGCCAACGACGCGATATTCACCTGTGACGTAGGAACTCCAACCATCTGGGCCGCGCGGTATCTCACGATGAACGGCAGGCGGAGGATCCTCGGCTCGTTCACGCACGGCTCGATGGCCAATGCCTTGCCTCAAGCCATCGGCGCGCAGGTCAGTTTTCCCGACCGCCAGGTGATCTCGATGTCAGGCGACGGCGGTTTCGCCATGCTCATGGGAGACTTGCTTACGCTACGGCAGCACAATTTGCCAGTGAAGCTGATTGTGTTCAAGAACGATTCATTGGCCTTTGTAGAGCTGGAAATGAAGGCTGCCGGGATCGTCGACTTCGGAACCGATCTGCACAATCCGGATTTCACAAAAATCGCGGAAGGAGCCGGACTTCTCGGACTGAAAGCGCAAACTCCCGACCAGGTAGAACCGATGATTGCACAGGCTCTGCAGCATGACGGTCCCGCGTTGATTGAGGTCCCGGTGCCTCGTCAGGAGCTCTCCATGCCGCCGACGATCACCTTGGAGCAGGCGAAAGGTTTCA
>Ga0335081_10020946_pt1 | contig 10577 bp, 10 predicted proteins | sample Lox_Sample_35_FD_206713 | JGI IMG/M metagenome (GOLD analysis project Ga0335081, IMG submission 206713) | Soil microbial communities from Loxahatchee National Wildlife Refuge, Florida, United States - Lox_Sample_3.5 | ecosystem: Environmental > Terrestrial > Soil > Wetlands | place: USA... | reverse complement strand
TGGATAGCGCCCCGACACCACCAGAAGGAGCGGTAATTTGAGTTCCCAAGAACGTTTTTTGTTTACCTCTGAGTCCGTCACGGAAGGCCATCCCGACAAGATCGCCGACCAGATCTCCGACGCCATTGTTGACGCCTGCCTGGCCGAAGATCCCTACAGCCGTGTGGCCTGCGAAACCCTGATGACCACTGGCTTGGCCTTCATCGCAGGCGAGATCACCACTAAAGCTTACGTGGACTTCCCATCGATCGTGCGGGGGACGGTCATGTCAGTGGGCTACACCGATGCTGCCTACGGCTTCGATCACGAGACTTGCGCCGTCATCTCGTCCATCCACGAGCAGAGCCCCGATATCGCTATGGGGGTGGACCCGGGCGGCGCCGGCGACCAGGGGATGATGTTCGGCTACGCCTCCAACGAGACTGAAGAGCTGATGCCCATGCCCATTACCCTGGCGCACCAACTCACCCACCACCTGGCAGAGATCCGCAAGAGCGGCCAACTCGACTGGCTGCGTCCCGACGGCAAGTCCCAGGTCACAGTTGAATACGACAAGAACCACCGTCCGGTGCGCGTGGACGCGGTGGTCGTCTCCACCCAGCACTCCGAAGTGGTGGACAACAAGAAGCTGCGGGCGGACGTGCTGCAGCACGTGATCCAGGCCGTGATTCCGCCCAACATGCTGGATGCCGACACCAAGTACCACATCAATCCCACCGGGCGTTTTGTGGTCGGTGGGCCGATGGGGGACACCGGCCTGACCGGGCGCAAGATCATCGTGGATACCTATGGCGGCATGGGCCGCCATGGCGGCGGCTGCTTCAGCGGCAAAGACCCGACCAAGGTGGATCGCTCTGCTTGCTACATGGCGCGCTACATCGCCAAGAACATCGTCGCCGCCGGCTTGGCCGAGCGCTGCGAAGTGCAACTGGCCTACGCCATCGGGGTAGCCGAGCCGGTCAGCGTCATGGTGGACGCCTTCGGCACCGGCAAGGTCAGCGAGGGCCGTTTGGTGGAGTTGGTGCGCAAGAACTTCCAGCTCACGCCCAAGGGCATTATCGAGTCTTTGAAGCTGCGCCGACCCATCTACAAGAAGACCGCCGCTTACGGCCACTTCGGCCGCAAGGACCCGGATTTTACCTGGGAGGCAACCGGCAAGGCCGCCGCCCTGCGCGAGCAGGCCGGGCAGAAGACCTCGGAATCGGCTATCGCTAAGTAATCTCCGGAGGCAGGGGCTGTGGATTTCTCCCGCCCCTGCCGCTTTGCGTTTCGAGTATTCTTAACAGATCCTGAAATGAGCATCCTCGAATGGGCGGCGTAAGCCGCATCCACCGGCCATCAAATTTGAACACTGGGCGAAAGCTCGCATAAAGGAAATTATGCCGACTGTTTCTCAAGACAAAGGCGACGTAAAGAACCTCGACTTGGCGGACCAAGGCAAGAAGCGCATCGAGTGGGCCAACCAGTCGATGAAGGTGCTGCAGCTCATCCGCAAGGAATTCATCAAGAACCAGCCGCTGCAGGGGGTGCGGATTTCGGCTTGCCTGCACGTGACCTCCGAGACCGCCAACCTGGCCATTACCCTGCGCGACGGCGGCGCCGATTGCGTGGTCTGCGCTTCCAATCCGCTCTCCACGCAGGATGACGTTGCCGCTTCGCTGGTGCGCGATTACGGCATTCCTGTGTTCGCCATCAAGGGCGAGGACAACGAGACCTACTATCAGCATATCCTCGCCGCGCTCGACCATCGGCCGAATATCACCATGGACGATGGCGCCGATCTGGTCACCACGCTGCTGACTAAGCGCCCGGGCGACGCCTCGACCGTAATTGGCGGCACCGAGGAGACCACCACCGGCGTCATCCGGCTGCGGGCCATGGCCAAGGAAGGCGTCCTGCAGTATCCCATCATCGCCGTTAACGACGCCCTCACCAAGCACATGTTCGACAACCGTTACGGCACCGGCCAGTCCACCATTGACGGCGTGGTGCGTTGCACCAATGTGCTGCTGGCGGGAGCGAAGTTCGTGGTTGCCGGTTACGGCTGGTGCGGACGCGGCTTGGCCATGCGCGCCCGAGGCATGGGCTCCGACGTGATTGTCACCGAGGTTGACCCCACGCGTGCGCTGGAAGCGGTGATGGACGGCTTCCGCGTCATGTCGATGGCGGATGCGGCGCGCATCGGCGAGGTGTTTGTTACCGTCACCGGCGACAAGTCCGTGATCGGGCGCGACCACTTTGCGCTCATGAAAGACGGCGCCGTGCTCGCCAATTCCGGGCACTTCAACGTGGAGATCGACATCCCCGCGCTGGAGAGCATGGCTTCTTCCCGGCGCGCCACCCGTGAGTTCGTCGAGGAATACGTGATGAAGGACGGGCGCAGGCTCTACCTGCTGGGCGAAGGCCGGCTCATCAACCTGGCCGCCGCGGAAGGCCATCCCGCCTCGGTGATGGACATGAGCTTCGCCAACCAGGCGCTGGCTGCCGAGTTCCTGGTCAGCCATCACGCCCAGATGGAGAAGAAGGTATACGCCGTACCGGAAGAGCAGGACAAGCGCGTCGCGCGGCTCAAGCTGGAGTCTATGGGCATCCGCATCGACCGCCTGACGCCACAACAGGAAGAATACCTGGCGAGCTGGTCGGAAGGAACATAGGAAACGCGGCAAAGGCAGTCCCGGGCGCTTAGGTTGCGCCCTTTTTTGTTTTCCGGAATCGCGGGAAGCGCGATATTGTCACAACGTCGTGCGCCTAAGGATCAGTACCCGCCAGGTCGACAGCGTCATCATTGTCGATTGTTACGGCCACCTTGTCTTTGGAGGTGAAACCACTTTCTTGCGCGAGCAGGTCAAAGGACTGCTGCCCGCCAATCCGCGAATCGTGCTGAACCTGCGCGATCTGACCTTCTTGGACAGCGGCGGCATGGGAACCCTGGTCGAGCTCTTCACTTCCGCCCAACGGGCCGGCGGCCGCTTGAAGCTTTCCAGCATCAGCAAACACATCCGCGACGCGCTGACCATCACCAAGCTCATGGTGGTATTCGAGGTGTTTCCCGATGAACTGGCGGCGGTAGCATCGTTTCGGCCGCAGCCGGCCTGAGCCGTCCGTTGTCCGCGATGAAAACCATTAACCTGGAGGAGGGACGGCCCTCGATTGCCTCGGCCAGTTCGCGCCTGCTGGACTGGCTGCGCCTGGCGCGGCAGGAGAACTACACGGCGGCAAAGGTGATCCACGGGTGGGGTTCACACGGCACCGGGGGCGAGTTGCGGATCGCGATCCAGGCAATGCTGGCTCGCATGGCGCAAGGCGGAGAGATCGAGGCTTTCGTCGCGGGCGAGGACTGGCGCATCTCCGACCAGACCACGTGGCGGCTGATCCAGCGACACCGCGAGCTCAAGCAGGATCCCGATTTGGGAAAGGGGAATAGGGGGATCACGATCGTCGTGCTGTGAGCTTGGTAGCGCAACCTATCCTTCCGGGGCTGTGGAAAAACGCAGCAACACAGAATTCCCTCCAGCGTTTATCATCGTAGGTTTGCCAATCGAGGCAGACGCGGAACGTCTGCGCGCAGAATGGGGAGACAGGCAGCATGAAGGAGATCGCCTCCTGGGTTCTAAACACGGCACAGGCCCGCGGCGCCTCCTACTGCGACCTGCGCGTCGTGGATGAGCGTGCCCGCGCCGTCGCCACCAAAAACGGCAAGGTGGGGCACGCGTCGAATTCGGAGTCGTTGGGCGTCGGGATTCGGGTGATCGCCGATGGGGCCTGGGGTTTCGCCGCCACGCAGGAGCTTTCGCGCGCTTCCGTGGAAGCGACCGCTGCGCGCGCCGTAGAGCTTGCGCGCGCTTCGGCGCGGGTCAAGCAACACGAGCTGCAACTCGCACTCGAGAAGGCCTACGTGGACGAGTGGACCACGCCCTACAAGATCGACCCGTTTACCACCTCGATCGCCGACAACCTCGAGTTGCTGCTGAAGATCGATTCCGAGCTGCGCGCCGTCGAAGGCGTCACGCTGGCAGAAACTCTGCTCAGTTTCCGCCGCTACGAGCAGTGGTTCTACTCCTCGATCGGCTCGGACATCCACCAGACCAAGTTCATCACCGGCGCGGGCTACAGCGCCTACGCCTTCGCTGGAACAGAGATCCAGAAGCGCTCATATCCTAATTCTTTTGGCGGGCAGTATCAGAACAGAGGATACGAACTGGTGGAGGAGCTGAAGCTGGTGGAAAAGGCGCGCCACCTCGCGGAGGAGGTGGTAGCGCTGCACAAGGCGGATCAGTGTCCGCAAGGGACCTTCGACATCGTTCTGGATTCTTCGCAGCTCGGGCTGCAGATCCACGAGTCGATCGGCCACCCCATCGAGCTCGACCGCGTGCTGGGCATGGAGGCCAACTTCGCCGGAACGTCGTTCCTCACTACCGACAAGCTGCGCAACCTGCGCTACGGCAGCGATTTGGTGAACGTGGTCGCCGACGCGACCATCGCGCATGGCCCGGGACTGGGAACGTTCAAGTATGACGATGAAGGCGTGCCCGCACAGTGCACGCCGATTATCACCAAGGGGCTGTTCACCGGGTATCTCTCCTCGCGCGAGACGGCACATGCCATCGGCGAAGAGCATTCTGGCGGCACCATGCGCGCTGAAGGCTGGAATCGCATTCCGCTCATCCGCATGACCAACATCAGCATCCTGCCGGGCACCAAGCCGCTGACGCTCGATGAGCTGATCGCCTCCACTGATCACGGCATCTTCTTCCAGACTAACCGCTCCTGGTCGATCGACGACAAGCGCTACAACTTCCAGTTCGGCACCGAGATCGGCTGGGAGATAAGAGGCGGAAAGCTGGGACGCATGCTGAAGAACCCGTCGTACTCCGGCATCACGACCGAGTTCTGGAATTCCATGGATGCCCTCTGCTCGCACGACCAATGGACGCTCTGGGGCACTCCCAATTGTGGCAAAGGGCAGCCGATGCAGACCATGGGCACCGGACACGGCGCTTCGCCGGCGCGGTTTAGGAGCGTAAAGGTGGGAAGTGCATATCGAGGGACCGGCTCTTAGCTTTTCGCTCTTGGCTTTTGGCGGGTGGTTCGGCCAGGAGCCCAGAGCCAAGAGCCAATGGCCCAATGCTGACTCACGAGGCCCGCAGCCCGATGCTCACTCACGCCCAAGCCGAAGACATCTTCCTGCGTCTGAGCCGCTTTTCCAACGCAGACGGACTCGAAATGCTCATCGTCGGCGGCCACTCCGCGCTGACGCGCTTCGCCAACAACACCATTCACCAGAACGTGGAAGAGGAGAACTACATTGTGTCGGTGCGCACTGTCATCGGCCGCAAGACGGCGCGCGCCACTACCAACAAATTGGACGAGGACAGTCTCCGGCGCGCGGTAGAATCCGCTGAGGCGATGACCGAGGTACAGGTTGAAGATCCCGATTTGCTGCCCATGGCTTCGGCGTCAATGAGCGACGGTCCTCCCACGGAGCGCTTCTTTGAGAACACGGCGGCGCTCACCCCGGAAGACCGCGCCCACGCCGTCGAGAAGGTTGTAGGCATCGCCAAGAAGAACGGCCTTACCACCGCCGGTATCTTTTCCAGTTCGCGATCGGCGGAGGCCATCATGAATTCTCGCGGTCTCTCCACCTACCACGTGCAGACGTCGTCGGAGATCTCCATCACCATGCTGGCGGACGATTCTTCCGGCTGGCAGAAAGCCAACTCGCCTGACGCGCGGAATCTCGATCCGTTGGCGCTGGCCGAGACCGCCGCGCGCAAGGCGCGCGACTCCGCCTCGCCGCGCGAGGTCCCGCCCGGCAAGTACACGGTAATCCTGGAGCCCGCCGCGGTTCTCGACCTGGTGGGCTTCATGTTTTTCGATTTCGGCGGGCTGGCCATCCTCGACCAGCGGTCGTTTCTCACCAACCGCGTGGGCGCCAAGCTGTTCGGCGAGAACATCACGGTGGATGATAACGTTTACCATCCCCTGCAGTCCGGCGCGCCCTTCGACGGCGAGGGCGTCCACCGCCATCCCGTGCGGCTGGTTGAGAACGGCGTGGTGCGGAATTTGGTGTATGCCCGCGCCACCGCCGAGAAGATGAAGAAATCCGAGCACGCCTCCAAGGTTGGCCATATCGCTCCTACCGGACATGGCTTTCCGCTACCCAACGAAATCGGCGAAGCTCCCATGAACATTGTGTTCGAGGCCGGCCCGGAGGCAACGCGGCGCACGGTTGATGAAATGATTGCCTCCACCGAGCGCGGCATCCTGGTGACGCGCTGCTGGTACATCCGCGAAGTTGATCCCTACGAGAAGATTCTCACCGGCATGACCCGCGACGGGACCTTTTATGTCGAAGATGGCAAGCTGCGCCACGGGCTGCGTAACTTCCGCTTCAATCAGAGCCTGATCCACATGTTAAGTAACGTCAGTGAGATGGGCACGCCGGTGCGCGCCAGCGGTGAGGAATCGTTCGACATGGTGGTGCCGCCCATGAAGGTGCGGGACTTCAACTTTACCGAAGTAACTAAATTTTAGTTTCCGTTACCCTTAAGTAACTTCTCGGGAATCGCGTACGGGTGTAAAAGAGATCGAGCGTCATTATTCTTTCGGGATATCCATGACTAGAGTGCGTGAAAGCGACGATCTGCGCAGCGCGATGCGTTTTCCCATCAAGCTTCCGGTGGAAGTGCGGGCCGAAGAAGAGGCCAAGCTGCAGGCCGAGACCAAGGACATTTCCGCGGGCGGCGTCCTGTTCTACATGGACACGGCCATGGAGGTGGGTTCGCGCATCGAGTTCAACATCTCGTTGCCGGCTGCGGTCCTCGGCACACCCAATGATGTAAACGTGCTGTGCGTCGGGCGAGTGGTGCGCTGCTCCGAGGAAGGTTCGCGGCGCGCGGTGGCGGCGGTGATTGACGAGTACCGTTTCGAACGGGGCTGAGAGGAATCTTTCGGGTGGGAGCCATGGGAAACGAACCAGCCAAGCCAGGGAACAGCCACCAGCTGGAGAAGCCGGCGGCGACAGCAGCTCCGGCGGCACCGGTTGCGAAGAGCCAGCCCTCCTCGGTCAACCCCATCAAAATTCTGATTGCCGACACCCAGGCGATCTACCGCGTCGGTATCCGCAAGATCTTCGCGCTGGAGGACGACTTGCGGGTGGTGGCGCAGGCTGAGAGTCTGGGACAGACGCTGGCCGCGGCCAGCCGTTTCGAGCCCGACGTCGTGCTCATGGAATCTGCCATCTCGCCCAATCCGGCCGGTGCGGTGGCCGAAGTGCAGAAGCGCGTGCCCAACGCCAAGTTGATCGTCATCACCGGTGAGTCGGACGAAGACGACACGGTGGAATATCTGCGCCGCGGCGTGCGCGGCATCATCAAGCGCTCCGTGGCTCCGGAGCTGCTGATCAAGTGCGTGCGCAAAGTCGCCGAAGGCGAGACTTGGCTCGATAACCAGGGCGTGAATTGGGTCATCGAGGCCTACCGCAACCAAAGCGCCCACCCTGCCTCCGCCAAACCCAAAGGGCGGCTGACCGACAAAGAGCTGCTCATCGTCGCTTGCGTCACACAGGGCATGAAGAATAAGGAGATCGCCAGCGAGGTCGGCACCACCGAGCAGGTAGTAAAGAATTATCTGCGCAAGGTGTACGACAAGCTGGGCGTTTCCGACCGGCTCGAGCTGGCGCTCTACTGCATCCATCACCGCCTGCTGCAGGGTGTCAAGGCGCCGCGCCAGGGCGAGAACGTACCGGCTAAGCCAGCCACTGGTGTAGGCTCCTCCGAGGCCGCTTCCGCCTCAGGCCAGAAAGCGTAAGCCGCTTCCGGCTCAGCTAGTTCGTCCCGTTGTCTCTTGATCCTCCTGCGTTTGATCTCTGGATGCACCTGCTGCCAGCGTCAGGCTTAGTTTCTTCGCTGCACGTCATCTGGCTTTCCCTGGGTAGTTTGACGAAAAAATGCGGGGAGCGAAAGCTCCCCGCGTCGATGTTGCCCCAATCTTACAGCGCCGTGCACACCGCCTTGACCTCGGTGTACATCTCCAGCACATCGTGACCCATTTCACGGCCCCAGCCCGACTGCTTGTAGCCGCCAAACGGCATGGCGGCATCGAAGACGTTGTAGCAGTTGACCCACACCGTGCCGGCGCGAAGCTCTGCCGCCAGACGATGGGCCTTGCTGATGTCGCGCGTCCAGATGCCCGCCGCCAAGCCATACACGGTGTCATTGGCCCGAGTTACGACGTCTTCGGGCTTGCTGAAAGGAATCGCTGCCACAACCGGTCCGAAGATCTCCTCACGTATGACTTTCATATCCTCACGCGTGTTCACCAGCACGGTTGGCTTTACGAAGTAGCCCTTGTCGCCCTGCCTCTCGCCACCCACCGTTGCCTTGGCGCCTTGCGAGAAGCCGGAGTCCAAATATCCGCAAACGCGATTGAGCTGTTCTTCGGAGACCAGGGGACCCATATCGGTGGACTCCTCCCATCCTGGGCCGACCCTGATTTTCCTGGCCTCCTCGGACACGCCTTCGACAACCTTGTCGAAGATCGGCTTCTCGATGTACAAGCGTGATCCCGCGCAGCAGCACTGGCCGTGGTTGAAGAAGATGGCCATGGAAGCGCCCGCGATGGCGGAATCCACGTCCCCGTCGGCAAAGACGACGTTCGGAGATTTGCCGCCGAGCTCCAGCGACACCTTCTTCAGATTGCCGGCGGCTGCTTGCACTATCAGTTTGCCCACTTCGGTGGAACCAGTGAATGCCACCTTGTCGACATCGGGATGGGCAGCCAGCGCCGCGCCCGCGGTCTCGCCGTATCCCGGGACGATGTTGACCACGCCGTCGGGAATGCCGGCTTCCTGAATGAGTTCGCCCAAGCGCAGTGCGGAAAGCGGTGTTTGTTCCGCAGGTTTCAGCACCACCGTGCAGCCCGCCGCCAACGCCGGAGCCAGCTTCCAGGCGGCCATCAATAGCGGGAAGTTCCACGGGATGATCTGCCCGATGACCCCCACTGGTTCCCGCAGCGTGTAGGCCAGAAACTTTCCGGGCATGGAAATGGGAATGGTGTTGCCCTCGATCTTGGTTGCCCATCCTGCCATGTAACGGAACATGTCGGCGGTCAAGGGGACGTCGGCGACGCGGGCGATCCTGAGCGGCTTGCCGTTGTCCAGCATTTCCAGTTCAGCAAATTCTTCCAGGTTCTTCTCGACCAGGTCCCCGAGCTTCCAAATCGCGCGGCCGCGCTCGGAGGGCGTCATCTTGCGCCAGCGGCCGGTTTCAAAAGCGGCGCGAGCGGCCTTCACGGCACGGTCAACGTCCTCGCGGTCGCCTTCGGCTATGCGGGCCATTACTTCGCCAGTAGCTGGGTTGTAGGAAGGAAAAGTCTTGCCGGACGCAGCTTCCACCCATTTCCCATTGATCAGCATCTTGCGGTCTTTCTTAATGAAACTTGTTACTTTGTCTTCCAGTTCAGGGCTCGTCAGTGCGGTCGCCATCATTTCCTCCTCAGCTCAATCGATTCTGAAAAACACCTCAGGTGTTTCGTGCCCAAGCGTTTCCCTGTGCAACGGGCGGCGCCGCCCGCCCGGTTGAATTCGATTACGGTTTCGGACAGAACCTCCCCACGCAGCTTGTGACCTTGTTGCCGCAATGCAAGCATGTGGCATCAGAGAACTTTCCAGCGGGATCGTGAAGAGCCGCTGCTAACGCCACAGCGACCTTTTGCTCGCACGAGCGGGGAAGCAGACAGGCACTCGCCCGCCACATTGGTAGAGAGCACAAGAATCGCTTTCCCCCACACCCGGGCAAAATTGTAGCTCATTTCGCGGTCTCTGGGGCAGCCCTCTGGAGGCCGCATTTCTTCTGAAGCATTTCAGAAGGGCCTTCCTCTGTTATTCTTTTCCGTTCCAATCCACCGAGGAGAGTGCCATCGTGAAAGGTGAGGCCAAAGTCATCGCGGTACTCAACGAAGTGCTGAAGGCTGAGCTGACTGCCATCAACCAATATTTTCTGCACGCCGAAATGTGCGAGAACTGGGGCTACCACCGTCTGGCGCACGAGACCAAGAAGGAATCCATCGGCGAGATGAAGCACGCCGAGATCCTGATGGAACGAATTCTGCTGCTTCAAGGCACTCCCAACATGAGTGCCTACTTCAAGATCAACATCGGGCAGAATGTCAAGCAGCAGTTCCAGAACGATCTGAAGCTGGAGCTGGATGCGGTGAAGCGTCTGAACGCCGGAATCCAAACCTGCGTCGCCGCCAAAGATAACGGCTCGCGCGAGCTGCTGGAGAAGATCCTGGTCGAGGAGGAAGAGCACATCGACCATCTGGAAGCGCAGCTGCACGCCATCGACGAAATCGGCATCGAGGTCTACCTGGCCGAGCAATTGCACGACGAGGACTAACGGATAGAGACGTAGCTCGCACCTCTCTGCGATACAATCGGGGAGGCTGTACGCAGCCCGCCCATTCCTGCTGCTAATTCGTCTCCGGAGAGATGGCCGAGTGGCTGAAGGCGCACGCTTGGAAAGCGTGTATACGGGAAACCGTATCGTGGGTTCGAATCCCACTCTCTCCGCCAGCCT
>Ga0335081_10020945_pt1 | contig 10578 bp, 9 predicted proteins | sample Lox_Sample_35_FD_206713 | JGI IMG/M metagenome (GOLD analysis project Ga0335081, IMG submission 206713) | Soil microbial communities from Loxahatchee National Wildlife Refuge, Florida, United States - Lox_Sample_3.5 | ecosystem: Environmental > Terrestrial > Soil > Wetlands | place: USA: Florida... | reverse complement strand
ATCTTGGCCAGCCGGGCGGCCAGCTCGATGGCCTTGGGGTGCGCGTAGGACCACAGCGGGAAGTACGCGAGCTCGGCCGCCTGGCGGGCGCCGGCCTCGGCGATCTCGGTGCGGCCGTGGCCGACCTGGGTGACGAACAGGCCCGAGAGACCGTCCAGGTAGCGCTTGCCGTGCTGGTCGTAGACGTAGGCGCCGGACCCGCGCACGATCACCGGGACGTCGGCGTCGGTGTAGGCGGACATCCGGGTGAAGTGCAGCCAAAGGTTGCGCTTGGCGGCTTCCTGTGCGTCTCCGATGGTGTCGAAGGAGGTCATCTCGTTCCCCATGAGTAGGTCTGCTTGCGGAGTTTCAGGTATACGAATGTCTCTGTGCTGGTCACGAAGGGCACTGCGCGCACCCGGCCCAGGATCTCGAGCAGGTGCTCGTCGTCCTCGCAGACGACCTCCGCCAGCACGTCGAACGAGCCGGCGGTGATGACCACGTAGTCGATCTCCTCCATGTCGGCGAGTTGCCCGGCCACCTTCTCCAGGTCGCCGTCCGTCTTGATGGCGATCAGGGCCTGCCGCCGGAAGCCCAGCGTCAGCGGATCCGTCACGGCGACGATCTGCATCACGCCGGCGTCCTGGAGGCGCTGCACGCGCTGCCGGACGGCCGCCTCGGACAGCCCGACAGCCTTGCCGATAGCGGCGTAGGAACGCCGGCCGTCCTGCTGCAGCTGCTCGATGATTTGCTTGGAGACATCGTCGGGCACGACACCACCAGGATTATGGGACGGGACCGCCCTCGGGCTGCGCGCCATCCGCCCCTCTCCTCTCCTGAGTGGTTGTGTCATGCCCGCCTTCTTGGTCAACTGATTTCGTAGGTATAAGTAAAGATAGCAACTGAATCACTTGTGAAGATAGTCCATCTCTGCGAAGCTCGTCGCAGAGGATCATGGGATGAAGGGCTGAAGATGGCAGACCGCGCGCTGCAGAACTTCGTGAACGGCAAGTTCGTCGACACTGGCGACAGGCGCACCAGTGACATAATCGACCCTAGTACCGGCGAGGTCTACGCCCAGGCCCCTGTATCCAGCCGCCAGGACGTGGACGCGGCCATGCAGGCCGCGGCGGCCGCGTTCGAGGGGTGGCGGGACACCACCCCGTCCGAGCGCAGCTTGGCGTTGTTCAGGATCGCTGACGCGATGGAGAAGCGCGCCGACGACATCGTCGCGGCCGAGACCCGCAACACCGGCAAGCCGGTCGCCCTGACGGCCTCAGAAGAGATCCCGCCCGCGGTGGACCAGATCAGGTTCTTCGCCGGCGCGGCCCGGGTGCTCGAGGGCCGCAGCGCGGGCGAATACATGAAGGACCACACCTCGATGATCCGGCGCGAGCCGATCGGCGTGTGCGCCCAGGTGACCCCGTGGAACTACCCGATGATGATGGCGGTCTGGAAGTTCGCGCCCGCCATCGCGGCGGGCAACACGATCGTGCTCAAGCCGTCGGACACCACCCCGGTCTCCACGCTGCTGATGGCCGAGATCGCGGCCGAGTTCCTGCCGCCGGGCGTGTTCAACGTCATCTGCGGCGACCGGGACACGGGCCGCGAGCTGGTCGCGCACAAGATACCGAGCATGGTGTCGATCACTGGTTCGGTGCGCGCGGGCATGGAGGTCGCGCGCACGGCCGCCGACGACCTCAAGCGGGTCCACCTCGAACTCGGCGGCAAGGCCCCGGTCGTGGTGTTCGACGACGCCGACGTGGCGGCCACCGCCGAAGGCATCGCCGGAGCCGGCTACTTCAACGCCGGGCAGGACTGCACCGCGGCCACCCGGGTGCTGGTCGGGCCAAGCATCGCGGCCGACCTGACCGCGGCGCTGGCCGAGCAGGCCAACGGCACCACGACCGGCGGTCTTGACGTACCCGACGCCTACTTCGGCCCGCTGAACAACCCGGACCAGCTGGACCGGGTGGAGGGCATGGTAGGGCGCACGCCCGGGCACGCCGAGGTCGTGGCCGGCGGCCACCGGGTGGGGGAACGCGGTTATCTGTACGCCCCCACCGTCATCTCCGGGCTGCGCCAGGATGACGAGATGATCCAGGATGAGATCTTCGGCCCGGTCATCACGGTCCAGCGGTTCACCGACGAGGACGAGGCGGTCCGCTGGGCCAACGGCGTCCAGTACGGGCTGGCCTCGAGCGTGTGGACCAAGGACCACGGCCGCGCCATGCGGATGGCCAAGCGCCTGGACTTCGGCGCGGTGTGGATCAACACCCACATCCCGATCGTGGCCGAGATGCCCCATGGCGGCTTCAAGCACTCCGGCTACGGCAAGGACCTGTCCATGTACGGCTTCGAGGACTACACCCGCATCAAGCACGTCATGAGCTACATCGGCACCTGAGCGCCCCTGACGGGGAGGTCAGGAGCTCAGGCCTTGTCGGGGCGACGCCAGACGTCCCGTTCGTGCATGAGCTCGATCTGCCGGTCGATGACCTCGCGCCGGTACTCGTCGTGCGTGTACGGGGCACGGTCCAGGTACAGGTTCCTGGGGTAGATGGGCTCTTCGTAGATGAGCTGGTACTGCTCGGTGGTCAGGTCCTTGATCCAGTTGTCCCACTGCGCGCTGGCCCGGAACTTCCGCAGCGCTTCGACGTCGATGGTCCCGGCGACCCAGGAGGATCCGGCGCTGTAGTCGTGCCGCCCGACGATCTGGCCCCGGTAGTCGACCACGACGGACCCGCCGCCGAACGTGTCGATCGGCACGTCGGAGTCCGTGTGCAGGTAGTACGTGCCGACGTTGCAGGCGATCAGGTAGAAGTTGTTGTCCAGCGCCCGGGCGCGGTTCTGCACCTCGAACAGGCCGTTGCCGACATGCGGGTGCGGGTACGGCCCCCGGTACACCACCTCGGCTCCGTTCATGGCCAGCCCGCGGGCGTTCTCCGGGTACGAGCCCTCGTTGGCCATCAGGAACCCGAGCCGGCCGATCTCGGTGTCGGCCACCGGGTAGAACGCGTCCAGGCTGCGGCCATACAGCTCGATCCACTTGTCCCAGACGTTGTGCGGCGTCACCGAATGCTCGACCGGTAGCAGCGGCACCACCTTGTGGTGCCGCAGGATCAGGTCGCCGTCCGGGCTGAGCACGAAGCCGACGTTGAAGAAGCGGCCGGGGAACTCCGGATGGCGCGCCTTCGCCTGGCCCATCAGGAACGCGTTCCACTGCCGGGCCAGCGCGCCCAGCGCGTCGGTCTCCGGGCCCGGGATGTCGATCGCGCACTCCCGCGCGAACGTCTCGTGATCGAGGTCGAGCACCTCGTCGTTGAAACCCTGCAGGGCGCCTTCCGGGATGGCGATCAGCCGCACCTCCAGATCCAGGCTGGACAGCCACGACGCGGCCTTGATCAGGTGCGAGATGTGCTCGATGTTGACGCGGATCTCGCCGCGGTGGCGGATGCCTCGCATCGTGGGCACCAGGCCGATGGCCTGGTAGGGCTCGATCATGGCGTCCCTTCGGTTAGTCCGGGCGGGCCTCGGCCTGCTGCTTGATGGCCTGGTTGATCGCCGCGAAGGTGTCCTGGATCCGGCTGACGCTCTTTACTGTGCCGCGGCCGCGGCTGCCGCCGAGTCCGCGGTAGGTCCCGGCCTGCACCAGCAAGGTGCCCCCGCTTGATGGGCTCAGGAGAAATCTGCGATCGCTTATCGGGAGCCCGAGCAGCCTTGATACCCAGCGCAGTTCGGTGCCCGGCTCAGCGGTCCGCACCTTGACCGTGCCGGTCATGGTACGGCCGGTCGTCGGATGGGTGGTCGTGATCGTGAGCTTGCTCCCGGCGGCGAGCTGGCCGTTCACCGCCACGAATACCGGGTGCCACTGCGAGTAGCTGGGCAGGTCGGCCAGCACCGCCCACACGCGCTCCGGTGGGGCGGCGATCTCGACCTCGGCGGAAATCATTATCGACATGGCAGGCAGCTCTCCTGCCTGGATCATACGACTGGCGGGAACCGAAGCCAGGGCAAGCACCCCAGCCCGTTTGGTCACAGTTGTTAACCCAGGTGACAGCTGCGGCTGATGATATCAGATTGTGACGAAATGCTTACGCGAGGCGGACCTCTTGATCCGTATCTGCATCCATTCCGTTCCTCTGGGTAGGAAGAGGCCGATCAGACCCCTCGGCCCGGTGCCCGGCGGAACCCTGCGCCGCCGGGCACCTCCGCGTCCGGGGCCGGTTTCCGGCGGCGCTAGCCGACGTTCAGCAGCACGATGCCCGCCGCGACCAGCGCGGTCGCGACGATACGGGTCCGGCCGAACGGCTCACGGAAGACGAGCGTGCCGATGATCGCGCCGAAGATCACGCTCGTCTCGCGCAGTGCGGCGATCGGCGCCAGTGCACCCCGGGTCTGCGCCCACAGCACCAAGCCGTAGGCCAGCACGCTCAGCGCCCCCGCGGCCAGGCCGGCCAGCAAGATCCGCGGCCGCTGCTTCAGCACCACGTCGCGCCGGCGGGCCAGGGCGAACATCGGGACGCACAGGCTCTCCAGCACCATCAGCCAGCCGATGTAGCCGACCGGGCTGGCCGAAAGCCGCACGCCCACGCCGTCCACCGTGGTGTAGGCGGCGATGGTCAGGCCGGTGCCGATGGCGGCCGCGAAAGCGCCCCGGCTAGGGCGCCGTCCCGCCAGGACCAGTGCGGCGAGCCCGGCCGAGACCACGAGCACCCCCGCTACCTGGGGAAACGCGAGGTGCTCAGCCACGAAGACCGCCGCCAGGATCGTCACCACCAGCGGCGACGTGCCCCGGGCGAGGGGATACACCTGGCTGAACTCGCCCAGCCGGTAGCACTGCATCAGCAGCAGGTTGTAGAAGACGTGAATCGCCACCGAGCCGAGCAGGTACGGCCAGCAGGCTCCCCGCGGCATGGCGGCCACGATGACCAGCGGGATCCCGGCCGCGATGCCGCCCACGCCGATCAGCGCGAAGGCGAGCGTCTGGTCCTTGATGCCGTGCGCGATGGCGTTCCAGGTCGCGTGCGTGATGGCGGCGGCGAGGACCGCGAGGGTGACGGTCAGCGAGAGGGTGGTCGACGGGTCCAACGGGGCTCCTCAGGCAGGCTCAACAGGAGCCCTCAGGGCTTCTATCCCGTCAGGTGTTCCCCGGTACCCCGGCGAGCAGGTGCTCGCCGGCGCGGCCAGGTCGCGGCGTCGCTCGGTCCGGCCCTGGCCGCCCTGATTGTCGTTGTCGCTTGACGGACAGCCAGCGGAACCCTAGACGCAACCACGTGCTAACCCAAGCTTAACGCGTCCCTGCGGCGGCCGGCCGGCACTATGCCGGCTAACTGCATATGCCGGAAACCGGGTTCATGTCCGGCCAGGGAGGCGTCCGGCTGGGTCACGCTTGTTCTTCATTTTCAGTTCGATTTCGGCGGTAAGCCGTAGTATTCGCTGGGAATTTGTAGCAAATTATGCAATAACCGCCTAATTATTTTCTCTAGCCCCCTGAGGTAATTGGGACTGTAATTACGCTGAGTGGTTGGAGTGACTTCGTTTAGTTGCCTTTGGTCGCACGCGTACCAGCGACACGAACTTTCGTTCTTATATTTTCGTTCGTACCTGTTCCATAATGGTCATACGTCGGCCAGACGTACGACGATTTCCTGGGGGGGCTGGTTATTCCACCGGAAGTCCCGGGGGGCTGGCGGGATGGGACACAAGGGAGCACACCGGCCCAGCCTCCTGGTGAGCGCCGTTGCGCCATGGAGCGAAAGGGAGTGGATGCTATGCGATCAATCCTGAACAGGGGCCACGTGCGTCCTCCGGCGACGTCTGGACCCCCGGCAGCACGATGGAGACGGCGCCTGACGGCGGGGCTGGTGACGGTGCTGGCCGCCTTCGGCCTGGCCGGGGTTTCCGTGACGGCCGCCTCCGCGGCGCCAGTGCCTCCGGCGGCGAAGGTCACGCCGGCCGTGGTGGCCGGCGGTATCGGCCCGATCTACTTCTACACCGCCACCAACGGCACGGTCTGGACCAAGACCGAGACCGGAGCGGCGACGCAGGTGAGCAACGGGATCGTCGTCAGCGCGGTGTCCGGGCTCTTCAACGGCTCGACCATCATCCTGTTCGGCGAGGGCAGGGACCACGCGCTCTGGTTCACCACCGGTTCCGGTACCAGGTGGGCTAACTGGGCCTCGCTGGGCGGCAGCCTCACCTCCGCGCCCGGTGCGGTGTTCCGCGGCTCCGCCTCCGTCTACGCGGTGTTCGTGCGCGGCGGCAACGGCGCGGTCTGGGCCCGCGACCACAGCTCGGCCGGGTGGGGCGCCTGGCACTCGGAGGGCGGCAACCTGCTCGGCGGCACCGCCCCGTCCGCGGCCTTCTTCGGCAACATCACCTGGCTTCTGGTGGTCGGCACCAACAAGCAGCTCTACACCGCCGAGGCGGGCCTGACCGGCTTCTTCCCGGCCGGCGGCCAGACGACCTCCACTCCCGGCCTGACCACGGCGCCGGGCGCGCTGGTCGGATTCGTCCGGGGCACGAACAACGTCGCGTACTACCACCGGTTCCAGAACACCACACCAGGCTGGCACTCGATAGGCGGCCTCTTCAGCAGCGGCCTGGCGGCTGCCAACGTGGCCGTCGGCGGCACCCTGACCTTCACCGTCGGCCTCGGCACCGACAGCCAGGTCTACTTCGACGGAGGAAACTGGAGCTTTGGCAACACGCCGCACTTGCTCGGGTGGAGCCGGATCACTCCCTGACACCCGTCGCGGGCTGACGACTTGGCGGCCTTGACGAGCACGTCTGCGAAGGCGCGGAACGCCCGGCACCCGTAGTGCCGGGCGTTCCCGCTAGCTGCTTGATTCCTGATCCTGACGAATGCTCAGCACCGTGATTGACACCGCGGCGCCGCTCGGCTTACGCTCGAATTCGATCATATATGAGATACGAGACATGATGTCTATTCCGCGCGCTTCTCTCCCCGAGGTCCCGGCGGCGTCCCACGGTCGGCTGGCGTCCCTGACCGGCGCGGCCGGCGCGCTGCCGTCCCGGACGGTCGCCGTGCTCGAGGCGATCAAGCGCGCGATCCTGGCGGGCGAGCTCAGGCCGGGGCAGGCCCTGGTCGAAACCGACCTGGCCGAAGTGCTCGGCGTGTCCAAGACCCCGGTACGCGAGGCGCTGAAGACCCTGGCCGGCGCTGGCCTGGTGACCATGAACCCGTACAAGGGCGCGGCCGTCCGCGTGGTCGACGACACGCAGGCCAGGCACGTGTACGACGCCCGCCTGCTGCTCGAGCCGGAGGCACTGGCCCGTGCCGTGGCCAGTGGGCACGACTGGCATCCCGCCAGGCAAGCCCTGGCCCGGGCCGATCAAGCCGCCGATCAGGCCGAACGCAGCCTGGCTAACCGCGACTTCCACCGGGCCCTCTACGCGGGCTGCGGCAATCCGCTGCTGGTCCGGATGCTTGATGACCTGCGCGACCAGACGGCCCTGGTCAGCGTGGCGGCCTGGCGGCACGAGCCCGGCTGGCTGCAGACCCCGAGCTGGGAGCACGAGGCGGGCGAGCACCGGGCCGTGCTCCGGGCCGCGGAGGACGGCGACGCCGAACGCGCGGCCGGCCTGCTCCGCGGGCACATTCATTCGTTCGTCGAGCGAAACTTCCCGGAACAACCGCACTCAGAACAACCGCACTCAGAACAACCGCAGGAGGACCAGAGCAGATGAGCTTTACCCCGGCCGTCGCGGAAACCCTCCGCCAGGTCCTCGCCACGGCGGTCGCCGTCCCCGTCGTCCCGTTCCATGCCGACGGCCGCCCCGACTGGGACGCCTACGCCGCGCTGACCGGGCGCCTGATCGACGGCGGGATCACGGTCATCACCCCGAACGGCAACACCGGCGAGTTCCACGCCCTCAGCCACGCCGAAGCCAGGCAGGCGATCGAAACCGCCGCGGAAGCCAGCCGCGGACGGGCCGAACTGCTGGCCGGAGTGGGCCACGACATCGCCACCGCGGCCGAGGCGGCCAGGCACGCCCGGGACCATGGCGTCCGCATGATCATGATCCACCAGCCGGTGCACCCCTACATGTCCAGGGAAGGCTGGCTCGACTACCATGTCGCCGTCGCCGGCGCCGTTCCCGGCCTCGGGGTCGTTCTCTACCTGAGAAACGAGCGCATCACCGGTGCGGACATCGCCGCGCTCGCCGACCGGGCGCCTAACGTCGTCGGCGTCAAGTACGGCGTCCGCGACGCCACCACGTTCGCCGCCGTGGCCAGGGACGCCGGCCTCGACCGCTTCACCTGGCTGGCCGGCGCGGCCGAGCTGGCCGCGCCCGCGTACTGGGCGTGCGGCGCGCACGGCTTCACCTCCGGCGTGGCCAATGTCAGCCCACCGATCGCGGTGGCCATGCTCGACGCGCTGCGGGCGGACGACTCCGGCGCCGCGATGAAGGTCTGGGAGTCGGTGCGCCGGTTCGAGGAACTGCGCCTGGCCGACGCGAGCGCCGACAACGTGAGCGTGGTCAAGGAGGCCATGGCTCAGCTGGGCCTGTGCCGCGCCGACGTCCGCCCGCCGAGCCGCCTACTGCCCCAGCCGATCAAGGACGAGATCTCCGGCATCCTCACCTCCTGGGGGCTGCAGTGACCCGCAAGCAGCCCGCGCAACTCCGCAGCTACCGCTGGTTCGGCGGCGAGCGCACCTCCGGGCTGCGGGCGTTCAGCCACCGGTCCAGGATGCGCCAGCTCGGCGTGGATGCCGAGGAGCACCTGGGCAAGCCGCTCATCGTCATCCTGAACACGTGGTCCGATATCAACCCCTGCCACATGCACCTGCGCCAGCGGGCCGAGCAGGTCAAGCGCGGCGTGCTCGAGGCGGGCGGCTTCCCGGTCGAGATGCCGGTGGCCACGCTCAGCGAGACGTTCCAGAAGCCGACCCCGATGATGTACCGCAACCTGCTGGCGATGGAGACCGAGGAACTTCTCCGCTCTTACCCGGCCGACGGCGCGGTGCTCATGGGCGGCTGCGACAAGACCACCCCCGCGCTGCTGATGGGCGCGGCCAGCGCCAACATCCCGGCCATCTACGTGACCGCGGGCCCCATGCTGCGCGGCAACTTCCGCGGCCAGCCGCTGGGCAGCGGCACCGACATGTGGAAGTTCTGGGACGACGCGCGGGCCGGTCTCATCGGCGACTGCGAGCTCGCCGAGTTCGAGTGCGGCATCGCCCGGTCACCGGGCCACTGCATGACGATGGGCACCGCCTCGACGATGACCTCCGCCGCCGAGGCCCTCGGCGTGACCCTGCCGGGGATGGCCTCGATCCCCGCGGTCGACTCGGCGCACTACCGGATGGCGGCCGCCAGCGGCCGGCGCGTGGTGGAGATGGTCTGGGAGGACCTCACCCCCGACAAGATCCTCACCCGCGAGGCGTTCGAGGACGCGGTGGCGACCGTGCTCGCGCTCGGCGGGTCCACCAACGCGTTCATCCACCTGATCGCGATGGCCGGCCGGGCCAGGGGCGAAGTGGTGAACCTGACGCTGGACGACTTCGACGCGATCTCCCGCCGCGTCCCCTGGCTGGCGAACGTCAGGCCGAGCGGCACGTACCTGATGGAGGACTTCTACTATGCGGGCGGCCTGCCCGCGCTGCTCGGCCAGCTGGCCAAGGTCCCCGGCGCGCTGCACCTGGACCGCATCACCGTCACCGGAGGCACGTTCGGCGAAAACATCACAGACGCACATGTCCACCACGAAGACGTCATCAGGACGCCGGATACCGCGCTGGCCGCCGAGGGCGGGGTGGCGGTGCTGCGCGGCAACCTGGCCCCAGACGGCGCGGTCATCAAGCACATCGCCGCCGAACCGCGGCTGATCAAGCACACCGGCCCCGCGGTCGTCTTCGACGACTACTCCGACCTGCAGGAACGGATCAACGACCCGGCGCTGAACATCACCCCCGACTCGGTCCTGGTGCTGCGCAACGCGGGCCCGAAGGGCGGACCCGGCATGCCCGAGTACGGCATGCTGCCCATTCCCGACTACCTGCTGGCCCAGGGCGTCCGCGACATGGTGCGGATCTCCGATGCCCGGATGAGCGGCACCAGCTACGGCGCCTGCGTCCTGCACGTGGCCCCCGAGTCGTTCGTCGGCGGCCCGCTGGCTCTCGTCCGGACCGGGGACCTCATCACCCTCGACGTCGCCGCCCGCGAGCTGTCCTTGAATATTTCCGAACGGGACTGGGTGACTCGCCGGGATCAATGGCAAGCCCCGCCGCCGAAGTTCGAACGCGGTTACGGCGCCCTGTACACCGAGCACATCACCCAGGCCAATGAGGGCTGTGATTTCGGCTTCCTCGCCAAGCGCGGCCACAATCCCGATCCCGATCCGAAGTAAGGGGAGAGCCGATGATCCAGGGGTTTGACCCGCGTACCGGCGAGCCGGTCGGGGAGCCGGTACCCGAGACCACCGACGCCGGGGTCGACGCGATCGTGGCCGCGGCGGTGGCCGCGTTCCCGGTGTGGGCCACCTTCCCGCGCCGGGCCGAGGCGCTGGAGGCGGTCGCCGACGCGCACGACCTCCGCGCCGGCGTACTCGCGGCGATCGCCGACACCGAG
>Ga0335081_10020944_pt1 | contig 10578 bp, 5 predicted proteins | sample Lox_Sample_35_FD_206713 | JGI IMG/M metagenome (GOLD analysis project Ga0335081, IMG submission 206713) | Soil microbial communities from Loxahatchee National Wildlife Refuge, Florida, United States - Lox_Sample_3.5 | ecosystem: Environmental > Terrestrial > Soil > Wetlands | place: USA: Florida... | reverse complement strand
GCGCGGTGGTGAGCCTCTCCGTGAGCGGCCTTCCGGCTGGCGTGACCGGGACCTTCGTCCCGCAAAGCGTGCCGGCGCCCGGGAGCGGCACCGCCACCCTCGCTCTCGCGTCCTCGCCGTCGACCGTTCCGGGAACCTATTCCGCTGGCGTGACGGCGTCCGGAGGCGGTGTGACCCGGACGGCGCCCTTCTCCGTCACGATCGGCCCGCTACCGCTGCCCGTAATCGTCTCTTTCACGGCCAGCCCGACGATCGTCGCGCCGGGACAGTCGAGCACGCTGAGCTGGGTCAGCACCGGCGCCACGTCCGCCAGCATCGGAAGCGGCGTCGGCTCAGTTCCCACGAGCGGGTCGGTGAGGGTCAGTCCCACGCAGGACACGACGTACGCGCTCACCGTGGTCGGCCCCGGCGGAGCCGTCAGCGCGGCGCTGACGGTCAGCGTCTCCGGCGCCGTTCTCTCGGTCACGCGCCTCGTCCCGATCGTGCTGAACGTGGCGGGGGCGGGTGGTGCTCGTTTCTCGACCGAGCTGACCCTGGCCAACCGGGGAACCTCGAGTGCCGCCGTCCGGCTCGTCTACACGGCGGCGTCCGCCCTCTCGGCGACGGGCAGCGGCGCCGTCGGAACGACCCTGGGACCCGGAAGCCAGATGGTCATCCCGGACACCATCGCGTATCTCAGGACAGAGGGCCTGCCGATCCCGGCGGACGGGTCCGACCAGGGGGGAACGCTGCTCGTGACCTTCAGCGGCCTCTCCTCGGGCGACGTGGCGTTCGCCTCCGCACGGACCACCACCCCGTCCGGCTCGGGGCGCGCCGGCCTCTCGTACGCCGGCTCCCGTCTGGACGAAGTGAACGTTCCGAGCGGGGTGCAGACGGGGACGAGCTGGCTGTACGGCCTGCGCGAGAACACCGCGGACCGCACGAACCTGGCCCTCGTGAACGCCAGCACGTCCTCGACGATCGCCGTGGCAGTCACCCTGTTCAACGGCACCGGAACCGGGAGCACCGTCCTCTCCCCGAACATTTCGCTCGGGCCGGGTCAGTGGACGCAGATCGACCATGTGCTCTCCCCGGCGGGTTTCACCACGGGATACGCCCGCATCGACCTCCTCTCCGGCTACGGCCCGTACTTCGCCTACGCCGTCTTCAACGACAACGTCACGAACGATGGCTCGTTCGTTCCCCCAGGTGCCGGCAGCCCCGCCCCGGAGACCCTGTGTCTCAGCGTGCTGGTGGAGACGCCGGTCTTCCAGAGCGAGCTCGTCGTGACGAACGGCAGCGCGGTCCCCGAGACCGCCACGCTCACTTACGCGGAGTCGCTCGCCCCGGCTCTCGGGACCGGGGGCAGCGTGGTCCTGACGCTTGCCGCGGGAGAGCAGCGGATCATCCCGGGCGCGATCGATTTCCTGAGGCAGCAGGGCGTCTCGATCGGGCCGATGGGCGCCGCCTCCTACGCGGGCAGCCTGTCCGTTCAGTTCCTGGCGAGCGGGACCCTTTCGGGCGGATTCGCAGGGGCGAGGACGGCCGCACCCGCGCCGGGAGGCGGCGAATACGGCGTCTTCTATCCCGCGTTCGGCGTCTCCGAGTCCGCCACGTCCGAAGCGTGGGTCTTCGGGCTGCAGCAGACGTCCAGCGCCCGGTCGAACCTCGCCGTCACCAACGTGGGCGACGTGGGAGGCAACATCACCTTCCACCTCGAGGTGTACGACGGGAACACGGGCCAGCTCGCCGGAACCTCCGCGGACACGGCGCTCGGCCCTCTCGCCTGGATCCAGCTCGACGATGTCCTCGAGGGGTACGGCGTGTCGAACGGCTTCGTGCGGGTCGTCACGACGGCGGGGACCGATCGCTTCATCGCGTACGGCGTCGTCAACGACGGAGCGACGCCGACCAGCGGGGGCACCAACGACGGGAGCTTCCTCGCGTTCTGCAACCGCTGAAGAACCTCCGGGCAGAAAGATCTCGAAACACGGGAGGCCATCACATGAAATCGTTCAAGTCCCCAGGTTTGGCGGGTCTCGCCCTGATCCTCGCGCTCCCGGCCCTCGGCGACACACCGGCCATGCAGCAGTGGGTCCTGGCAACCGCGAAGACGACCGGCGTCGGCGGCGCTCAATTCGTCAGCTCGCTCCGGATCGTCAACCCGGGGAGCACCCTGGCGAACGTGACGCTCACGTACCTCCCGCAGTCGCCGATCGACAGCACGTACTCCGCCACGGGCGACAACACCCGCTCGCCCTCCGTAGGGGTTCAGGTGCCCGCCGGTCAGATGCTCCCGATCGAGGACGTCATCGGAAGCCTGTTCGACGACTACGCGCCGTTCGGGATCGTCGCCGGCGGGATCAGCGTCGGCTCCGACCAGCCGGTCTCGATCCTCTCGCGGACGTACGTCTCCAACGCCGTCAGCGCAACCGGCGTGCCGGGAACCTACGGCTTCTCGATCCCCGCGCAGGTGGTGGACCAGGCAATCTCGGCCGGCGACACCGCCTACATCCCGTACATCGCCGCATCTCCGAACGAGACGTCCGGATTCCGGTGCAACTTCATCATGCTGAACACGGTGGGGTCGACGTCCGTCGTGAACGTCGCCCTCAAGGAGCAGGACGGGACGGTGATCGGGCAGCGCAGCTACACGCTCGGCAGCTTCTCGGCGGCGCAGCAGGGGAACATCGCGGCGTCGTTCGGCTACTCGGGACCCGACCAGAACCTCTTCATCGCCGCGACGGTGACGAGCGGAGGGCCGGTGGTCCTCGGGACCTCCATCATCGACAACGCGATCTCGTCGCTGAACTACGCGCCGCCGACGAAGACCGTGGGCAGCTTCAAGGACGGCAGCTACGGGCTCATCTTCGCCCAGGACGCGAACCAGATGGTCGGCCGGATCGACTTCCTGGAGGGGAACGTGACGTACATCGCGTTCACCGCCGCCCCGAACAACTGCGAATATTATTTCGGCCTGTATCAGGACACACCGACGCCCGGTGGAGGAACGACCTTCACCCAGCAGCCGGACGGCTCGATCTCGTTCTCGGGCCAGGATTCCGGGCCGGACGCAGAGGATCCCACCGACCCCTCCACCTGGACCGGGACGATCCGGTTCACGAACACCGGGATCGCCGGCACCCTCACCTACTCCCTCTCCTCGTCGGCGGCGGACTGCCCCGGCACGTCCGTCAGCTACGATTTCGTGGGCGGCTGGATGGCTCCCCCTTCGTACTGACCTGGAACGCCGGGGCTCTCAGATTCCCCTTCGCGCCCGGATCCATCCGGCCCTGATCGCCTTCAGGAAGGCGGCATGGTCGGACTCGGTCTGGTCGGCATAGGCGATCGCGAATCTCCCCACCGCGCGATCGAGGCGGTTCGTGTCGCCGCAGTAGCCGTGCAGGATCGCGGCGTCGCCCGTCCGGGTGTGCGCCTTCGCGAGCACCTCTCCGCAGACCCGCGCGTACTCCTTCAGCGCGAGGCCCTTCATCTCGTCCGGCTCGATCGCGGCCTTGTGGTCGGCGAGCTGGCGCACGAGGTAGTGGCGACCGGCGCAGGTCGTCCAGCCGAGGAACGGATCGGAGACGGTCTGCATCCGGTGCTGTCCCTGCGCGACGCGCTGCCCCTCGTGGGAAGGGCGGGCCACGCGCGGAAGAACCGCAGCGTAGCCCGAGGGAACTTCCTCCTTGACCTGGAGAAACAGGGGATGGTCCGCGCCATCCCCGAACGCGAGGACGGCGTAGTCCCGGGTCCCCACGCTTCCGGTCCCCACCACCTTGAAGGCGACGTCGACGAGGCGATAGGCGTCGAGCACGAGCTGCCGATCGTCGCTCACCGTGTCGCGATAGGCCTTCAACGAGCCGATGACGCGCTTCGCCCGGTCCGGCTCGAGAGGCCGAAGCAGCGGCGGACGATTCGGGAACCGGCGGAGACCGCCGCGCGAAGCGACCGTGAGCTTCTCGAGGGAATGAAGCGGCGTCGCCCGCTCCGCCCTCTCCAGGATCCGCGTCACGGGACCCCGGCGGTAACGGCGGATCTCGAACCGCGCGAGATCCAGCGCCGACATCGCCGCGAACTTCTTCAGGCCTCCGCGATACGAGGACACGAGCTCCCCGACCGCATCCGTACAGAGCCGGTCTCCGTTTCCCGCCTCGCGGCCGGCGAGGACGAGGCTCGCGGCGAGGCGTTTGACGTCCCATTCCCACGGCCCGGGCATCGTCTCGTCGAAGTCGTTGATGTCGAACACGAGGTGGCCGTCCGGCGCGGCGAAGGCGCCCAGGTTGCGCACGTGCGCGTCGCCGCACATCTGCACGTAGACGCCGGTCACCGGCGATCGGGCGAGATCGAGCGCCATGACGGGCACGGCGCCGCGAAAGAAGCCGAAGGGAGAGGCCGCCATCCTTCCCCACTTGATGGGCAGGAGCTCGGGGAGGCGTCCGTGGCTCGCCTCCAGCAGCGTCGCCAGCGGATCCCGGCGCCCCGCCCACGTCGTCCACCTGCCCTGGTCGCCGCGGGGTAGCGCGCGGCGGAGGCTCTTTCCGAACGCGTGCCTCTCCTCGACGGAAGCGAACCGGGCCGGCATCCGCATCAATCTGCCTTTCCGCGGCGAAAGATAGCGCACGCCGCGAGCAGCAGGCGTGCCTCATAATGCGGGCCGCACAACGGATCGGTGCGCGCGGCCGAGTCGAGGAGAACCCATCCCATGATCCGTCAGGACATTCTGCAGAGATTCCCCGACCTGTTCGGGACCAAGCGCGTGAACGGGCGAGGCGTCGACGTCGAAGAGACGATCGCCGTGCTCACTCGGGAGCTCCGTCCGGAGATCGCGGCCGCGCTGACGGCGCGCCGTCACGTGTTGCGGTCGCCCGAGCCCGTCCGGAAGAGATATGCGTGGCCGAAGTGGGACGAGAGCTTCGCGGATCCGGTGAGCGGGAAAGCCTGGACGTTTCGCCACATCGTGCAGGGACTGATCGACAACTTCCTCGGGCGCGAGAGCGCGTGGCGCTGGCGGCTCAACGACGAGGTGCCCATCCCGGACGACGCCCACCCGCTGGACAATCCCGGCCTGGAGCTCACCGGGCCCTGGCACCCGCTCGACATGGCGTTCAACGCCCTGAACAGCCCGGCGCCCATGAACATGCCGGATTTCGAGGACGCGTCGCCGCCCCACTTCCGGCCCGACGGCACGCCGAGTAACGAGCCGATCGGGATCTTCGCGGCCATGCAGAACGCCAAGGAGATCTTCGAAGGCCGCTGGAACGAACGTCCCTACGAGGTCGTGAAAAAGGGCAAGACACGCTCGTACCGGATCAACACGCCTCCCGGGAAGTGGCCGACGCGCTTCGCCCGCCCGCCCGGCCTTCACGTGCTCTACGACCACGTCACGGTGGACGGCCAGCCGGCGCCCGGCCTGATCGCCGCCGTCGTTCTCTGGGTGGTCAACAACTACGAGGCGCTTCATCGGGCCGGCACCGGCGTCTACTTCTACATCCCGAAGGTGCAGACGCCGCAGGAGGCCCTGATCCTGGAGAAGCTCTTGGCGCGGATGGAAGGGATCATCGGGGTCCCCGCCGGCACCATGAAGATCAAGATGCTGTACGAGGAAGGCACCGCCGGCCTTTCGCTCGCGGCCATCGCGTGGGTGCTGCGGCGCCGCCTCCTGGGAACGAACGTCGGCCGCTGGGATTACCTCGGCAGTCTGATCGAGATCTGGAAGGACGATCCCAAGGGCGTGTTTCCGGATCCGCAGACGATCGGCATGGCCTCGCCCACCATGATCGCGTATCAGCGCTACAACGCGCTGCTGATGCTGATGGCGGGCATGAAGAACGGCGCGCTCAGGACGGCCGCGCCCATCGGGGGCATGGCCGCGGTGATGATCTATCAGCCCGGCGATCCCTACGGCCGCTCGCGGTACAACCCGCTCGCCCTGCGCGCCATGGTGGTGGACAAGCTGCGCGAACGCCTGCTGGGCCTGATGCTGATCCCGTTTGAGCCGCTCGCGGCCGGCCGGCAGCCGACACTGGATGACGTTCTCGCCGGCCGCGTCAAGGCCCGGCTCTACGACGCCTATCGTCAAAGCTGGGTCGCGAGCCCGGAATCGGCGTACGTGGCCGCCGGCAACGCTCCGCTGCGCGCTCCCCTGGCGCAGCTCCAGTCGGTGCTGGATGCGCCGCTCGAGACGACGGACGTGAACGGCAAGCCGGTGCCCACGGTTGCAAGTGGTCTCTCCGACGCCGAGCGGCAGCTCCTGCAGTCGCGCGGCCTGTTGAACGCGCGCGGCGAGATCGTGCCGATGGTCATCGACACGGGTGGGCTGGACACGCCGGAGAAGCTGTTCAGCCACGACCTCTGGGAGGCGATCTACGCGGTCCCCGAGGGCGAGATCACCATCGAGCACGTTCAGCACGCTTTCTACATGGCGGCCAACTACGGCTTCCAGATCCTGAACGGCAATTTCGCGGCCGCCATCGACGACTACGAGCTCAAGCTGCGGTTCATGAACGACCTCGCGACCTACCGGATCGACGTCTCGTGGCTCTGGACCCTCGTCCGTCACCAGGCGGTCATCACGAAGGACGGCTTCCTCAAGCGGCCGGTTTTGACCGGCGATGGCGTCGAGCCGGCCGTGAACGCCGAGCAGGTCAGGGCCGGGACCCGCTTCACCCCGGACCTGTTCCAGAAACTGTGGGACGACCACAACGAGTGGACGTACGCCTTTTTCGCCGAGCTGGACCGCCGTGGCGATCCGGGCCGCTTCGACCGTGCCAAGGCACCCGTGATCATGGAGCTCCTGAAGCGGCAGCTGCTGTCGCCCCGGTACATCCAGCACAGCGCCCGCGTGCTCTTCGTCGTGGGACAGGCGAGCGAGCAGGAGCGCGCGCAGATTCTGGACGCGATTTTCGATCTCTCCCGTGAGGAGATCGTCGCGCGCGTCACCTCGGGCAGCCTGGGCCGGGCCGCGCTGGCCGCGCACGATTACGTCTACGACATCTTTCCGGTACAAAAGCGCGGAAACTGAAGGCATCGCCCCGAGCGCCGGGGCCGACCTGATGCAGTTGAACCACATCCAACTGCAGCACCCGGCCCTATCTTCATCCTGGCGTACCTGCGGCAGGCGGAACAGCCCGTTCGCCCCGGAAGGAGGATGAAGGCCATGAAAGCATCCGGTCTCGCGGAGGATCTGCGTCAGGTCGTCGGCAAGGCCAACGTGCTGGATTCCGGCGTGAACCTGGCGCTCTACGGCTACGACGCCTACCTCGAGGAGAGGCGTCCCGACGCCGTGGCCTTCGTCCATTCGACCGACGAGGTCGTCGGCGTCGTGAAGGTCTGCAACAGGTGGGGTGCCCCCTTCATCGCGCGGGGCGGCGGCACGAACCTGAGCGGCGGAACGGTGCCTGTCAAGGGCGGGGTCGTCATCGAGATGATCCGGATGAACAAGCTCCTCGAGGTGGACCGGGCCAACCTGCGGGCCCGGGTGCAGCCCGGAATGTTCAACCTCGAGTTCGGCAACGCCCTCGCTCCGCTGGGCTACCAGTACCTTCCGGATCCCGCGAGCCAGAAGGCCGCGACGCTCGGCGGCAACGTGGCGGAAAACTCCGGCGGGCCCCACTGCTTCAAGTACGGAGTCACCACAAACCACGTCCTCGGGATGACGGTCGTCCTGCCGGACGGCGAGGTCGCGCGCCTGGGCGGGAAGGCGCCCGACTCGCCGGGCTACGATCTCACCGGGGTCTTCGTCGGCAGCGAGGGGACGTTCGGCATCTGCACCGAGATCGTGACGAAGATCCTCCGCCTGCCCGAGGGGGTGAAGACCCTCCTCGCCATCTACGACACCATCGAGGAGGGAAGCGAGACCGTCTCGGCCATCGTGGCGGCGGGCATGGTCCCGGCGACGCTGGAGATGATGGACCAGCTCGTCATCGAGGCCGTCGAGGCGTCGATCAAGTGCGGCTTCCCCCTCGACTGCGCCACGGTCCTCATCATCGAGCTGGACGGCCTGAAGGACGACCTCGAAAAGCAGGCTCAGGCCATCACGGACATCTGCAAGAAGCACGGCGCCCGCGAGGTTCGCGTGGCCAAGAACGACGCCGAGCGGGCGGCCCTCTGGGCCGGGCGCCGCGGCGCGTTCGGAGCGGTCGCCCGCATCACCCCGAGCTACCTCGTCTGCGACGGCACGGTGCCCCGTACGGCCCTTCCCACCGTTCTCCGAAAAGTGGCCGAGGTCAGCAAGAAGTACGGCCTCAAGATCCCGAACGTCTTCCACGCCGGGGACGGAAATCTCCACCCGCTGATCCTCTTCGACTGGCGCGACGCCGAGCAGAAGGCCCGCGTGATGAAGGCCGGCATGGAGATCCTCGAGCTCTGCGTGAAGGTGGGCGGGACGATCAGCGGCGAGCACGGAATCGGCATCGAGAAGATGGACGCCATGCGACTCTGCTTCACCGAGGAGGACATCGAGGTCCAGATGAAGGTGAAGCGGGCCTTCGACCCGAAGGACCTCTCGAATCCCGGCAAGATCTTCCCGGTCGCCCAGGAGGTGGCCCATGCCGGTTGACCGGAGCAGCCTCGCCCGGAAGCTTTCCACTCTCCTGGGGGAGGAGTACGTCCTGACCGGTTCCGCCGCGGCGCGCTTTTCGGTCGACGAGGTGGCGCCCGCCCTGGCCGTTCGTCCCGGCTCCCAGGAGGAGGTGAGCTCGGTCGCGGCGGCGTGCAGCGCCGCGGGGGCGTCGATGCTTCCGTGGACGGACGGCGCCCAGATCTCCCTCGGGAACCCGCCGAGCCGTCTCGAGGTGGTCGTCAGCCTCGACCGGCTCACGCGCATTGTCGAGTTCGACGACGCCAACCTGAACGTTTCCGTCGAGGCCGGGGCGCGGCTCGACGCCCTCCAGGCCGTGCTCTCTGCCAAACGCGAATTCCTGCCCCTCGACCCGGCCCAGTCGGACCAGGTGACGGTGGGCGGGCTCGTCCAGACCAACGCGAGCGGACCGACCCGGCTGCTCTACGGGTCGCTGCGCGACTGGGTGCTGGGGCTCAGGGTCGTCCTCCCCGGCGGCGAGCGGATCCGCTCCGGGGGCAAGGTCATCAAGAACGTCTCCGGCTACGACATGAACAAGATCTTCATCGGCAACCTCGGGACGCTGGGCATCGTCACGGAGGCGACGTTCAAGCTCCTCCCGGCCCCGGCGATGCGCGCCACCGTCGTGGGTGTCTTCGCCAGCCTGTCCGAGGTGCGCGCCACCGTGGGCAGTGCTCTCGAGTCGTTCCTCCTTCCGGAGGCGCTCGAGGCGCTCGACCCGCAGGCCCTCGCCGCGCTCGGCCCGGCCCTCGGGCTGGACGGCACCGCGGGATACGGCCTGGCCGTGTCCATGGCCGGCAGCCCGGAGACCGTCGAGCGGCAGGTCCGGGACTTCTCCGCGCTCTTCGGCGAGGGCAAGGCGACGAAAGTCGAGACGCTGGGGGCGGAGCGGGCGGACACCGCCTGGCGGGCCATCCGCGACGTGCACGCCAAGCTGCCGGCGGGGCGCGTGATCGCGAAAATCGCCGTGCCCATCGGTACGACGCTCGAACTGTTCTCGGCCGCCGAAGAGCTGATGCGCCGCCGCGAGCTTCGCGGGGCGATCACCGCCCACGCCGGAAGCGGCATCGTCCGGGCGGGCATCGGGGTCGGAGCCGGGTCGGCCCTCGAGCCGCTCCGCGAGGTTCTCCTCTCGCTGCGGCGCGAGGCCGAAGCCCTCGACGGGAGCCTCGTCCTCGAGGCGGCCCCGCTGGCGCTCAAACGCTCCCTCGAGACCTGGGGCAGGGTCCGCGAAGGCTTCTCCGTCATGCGGCGGCTGAAGGCCGAGCTCGACCCCGGCGCCCTCCTGAGCCCGGGACGTTTCCTGGGAGGGATCTGAAGATGGCCACGGACATCCGAGCGGAGGCCAAAATGGAAATCGCGGAGCTCTCTCCGCTGAACGACCTCATCGCGAAGTGCAACCGCTGCGGCTTCTGCCAGGCCGGGTGCCCTGTTTTCCGGGTGACCGGCGAGGAGCACTCGCTGTCCCGGGGCCGCCTGGCCGTCGCCCGCGGGCTCATGCTCGGTGAGCTCGAGCTGACGGCCGACGTGGCTGAGGCGCTCGAGGACTGCCTGCTCTGCCGGGGCTGCACCGCGCACTGCTTCCCGGCCATCAAGACCGACGAGATCGTGACGGCGGTCCGGCAGGCCTACCTGAAGAGTCACGGACAGCCGATGTGGCAGCGGGTTCTGTTCCGCTCCGTCCTGGCCGACAGCAAGAAGCTGGAGTGGGCCGGGCGCATGGCCGTCTGGGCCAAGCGGACCGGCCTGGCCGGCGCGGCCGAGAAGTCGGGTCTCCTCAGGCTGGCGGAGCCGAGGATGCGGGGGATCAACGAGGTCGTGCCGACGACGCCGGAGCGGATCTTCCGGCGTGGCGAGCGGCCGGCCGGCGCCGACGCCGCGAAGGCGACCTCGAAGGTCGGATATTTCGTCTCGTGCGGCCTGAGCTTCCAGTACCCGGAGGTCGTCGAGGCGACTCTTCGCGTGCTGGGCCGCGCCGGCTGCGCGGTGACCATCCTCGACAACACCTGCTGCGGCCG